>WNFR01006389.1_pt1 | contig 12045 bp, 9 predicted proteins | sample 5400221 | NCBI WGS metagenome assembly WNFR01 (sample SAMN13153357, study PRJNA577476) | soil metagenome | isolation source: 40 cm soil under Madrone tree | place: USA:California | collected 2016-06-14 | reverse complement strand
CAAGCTTTAGCTTGCGTATCGCAATCAGCAACCTGAAGGTTGAACTCTGAACCTGATTGACGCACCACTTAGAGGCACCCAGCTTACGACGGAACAAACTGCGAGTCACTGTGAATCTTCACAGTGCCTTAACCGCGACCCTCTAGTGGGGCTTTCAAGATCACTGTGGTGCCCGTATTCGGCTGCGAGGTCACCTCAAGCTGGCCGCCAAGCTTCTCGGCGCGCCGCCGCATACTGTCCAGTCCCTGACCGGGATCGACATTCGCTTCGACAAAACCATGCCCATCGTCACTTAGCTTCAAGACAATCGTTCCACGCTCAATCTTCAGCATGGCTGCAGACGATTTGCACCCCGAATGTCGCGCGATGTTGCTGACGCCTTCCTTAAAAACCAGGAATACTTCCCGTCGCACTTCAGCGCCGAGCTTCACATTTTGCTTTGGGTTTGGCGCGTCAAAGTGGAACTGGATGTTGCGGGCGGCGAATCTGTCGCTGGCGAATCGTCGCATCCGGTGCGCCAGATCGACGACGTTATCGCGTTTGGGATTGACGGCCCAAACGATGTCGCCCATCGCCTCGACAGATTGCCGGGAAGCGTTGGCAATGACTGACAGTCGCTCGGCGATTTGCGAATCAGCCTGTCTTGCTTGTTGGCCCAACACTTCGCTCAAGCCGGCAATCAGCGAAAGATTCGATCCGATGTCGTCATGCAAATCGGAAGCGATCCGCGTGCGCACCCGCTCCAACTCAATCAACCTGCGCAGGCGAACCCGGTATGCGGCGTAGCCGAGCGCGATGAGCGAAAGCGCGACCAGGATCAGAAACCACCAGCGTTGCCAGATCGGAGGCAGGATCCTGAAGCTCACCAGTGCGGGCTGGGCGCTGGCGACGCCTTCCGAATTTACCGCCCGCACAAAAAAGCGATAACGTCCCGGTGACAAACTGGCAAAGTTAACCGTGCGTTGTTCCGTAAGCGAGCTCCAGTTGCCATCAGAACCGAGCCGATATTGATAGCGCAGGACGTCGCCCGGCGCGAAACTGAGGCCGACAAAGTCGATCTGTATCTGATTCTGATTTGGCGGGAGATCCGGCAGCGAGATTTGGCTGTCGCCGAGAGCCGAAACACTTTGGGCCGCGCCGGAAACGCGCAAGGCGTTTATTAGTATTGGCGGTGGCGCAGACAATTCATCCGAAGGAGGCACAAAACGCGACATGCCTTTCTGGGTCCCAAACCACAGCGCGCCGTGACGATCGCGGAACGCCGCGCTCATGGCGCCGCCGGCCAACCCATCGGCAGTTGTAAAGTGCTTGACGTATCCCGTCTCAGGATCGAGTTGATCGAGTCCGCGCCCAGTCCCGACATAGATGCGGCCGCGCAAGTCCTCCGTGATCACTCCGGTTGCGTTGCTCGACAGTCCCTGTGCGGTCGTGTAGTTAACGAACACCGGCCGCGCTGCCGCCGGATCATCAATTCGAACCAAGCCACCTCGCAGCGAACCCAGCCACAATCTTCCCGCGTGATCCAAATACTCCGTTTGAATGCCGCCGGGTGGCAATCCGTCATTCGTAGTGAAGAAGCTGAAACTGCCTTGACGGTATCGCGCCACTCCAGTGCTGAATCCGATCCAAATATTTCCCGAGCGATCCTCGCTGAACGCCAACGCCAGATCACCTGTCATCGAGGGCAATCCCGGGGCATTTGCCAGGTCTTCCAACTTCGCGATCGGAGCTTTCCATCGCGCCAGACCATTCGGGGCGCCAATCGTCGACACCCAAACCGCGCCGGTTGAGTCTTCAAACAGTCGCAGCACTTGTAGCGTTGCCAGCCCGTCGGCGGTGGTGTAAACGGCGAGCGGATGAGCATACTCAACCTCCATGAAGTTTTCGCTGGCAGGAAAGCGAAACAAGCCTGAGCCCGTGCCGATCCACCACTCGCCATTCCGCGCCTGCATCGTGACGTGCTCAAACACCCAGCCTGTTTGCTTCAAAGTCCCGGGCATGAACCAGCGGAACTTTTGATTGTCATAGCGGCCAAGCTTCTGCTGGTACTTTGGCTGACCAGGTTTGTCCGGGTTAACTTGGGCGTGCCTCGGATCAAATAGGAAGGCTCGAAAGCACACGCCGCCTTCGCGATCACCAAAGACGTCGTTGACTGTGGCGATCCCGTCCTGCTCGTCGTAAGTGAGAAAACCGTGACGTTCGAGTTTCATCGCTCCGGTCACATTCGTGCCCAGCCAGAGGTTGCCGTTCATGTCTTCGTTCAGCGCGGTGATCTCATGAAAGCTAAGACCGCTGCGTCGCGTGTACGTCCGAAAAGCCTGATCACTCTTTGCAGCATCGGGAAAGAATTCGACCAGTCCGGAATTTGTGGCGAGCCAGAACCGATGTTCGGCGGTCTCAAAAAGCTGGAACACCCATTCGGTCGGCATGCCTTCTTTCTTACTACGGACGTCAACAACGATTGATGTTCGCGCAGCAGCATCAGCCACGAAACGAAATAGCCCGCCGCTTCTGGTCGCCGCCCAGAGACGTCCCTGATGATCTTCCAACAAGTCGTGAATCACTATGTCAGGCAAGCCATCTTGTTTCGTATAGTGTTCGATGCGCCCGTCCGGCCGATGACGATAGAGCCCGCTGAATGATCCGATCCAGATCGAACCGCTGCGGTCTTCAAGCAGATCGAGAACAAAGATCTCTTTCGCTCCCACATCCACCGGCACGAGCTTGAACTGATCGTCACGCCGTTCCAGCCGGTAGAGATGCTTCATAGTTCCGCACCAGATCGTGCCGCTGCGATCTTCGAGCAGGACGTTGGCTGCGCGCGCGCCGCGGTCTTCGTCTTCGGGAACTACAACCCTGAACATTCGAGCCGTTCCGGGTTTCTCATTTGCGTAAACGATGCGAGACGCCGGCTGACCTTTGGGATCGAAAAGCACCAGGCCCCCATTGGTCGCCACCCACAGCTCGCCGTTGCGCGTCTCGAGAAAATCATTCACGGTCGTATGAGGCAGACCCTGGTCGACTCCATAGTTCGTGAACGCGTAACCGTCAAAACGAGAAAGGCCTTCGCCCGTGCAAAACCAGAGGAAGCCGCGCGAGTCACGCACGATCTTGTTGATGACGTTATTCGGCAGCCCCTCGGCCACCGTGTAAGACTTGAGAGGCAGTCGTTCCGCGCTTATCCGAGAAGCGCTCACGAAGAATCCCGCCAGTAAGCACACCTCTACGAGAGCTAAACGGCGCCCGGCTCGTCTGAGGCCCGCTGTCATAAGTTTGGGGGGATGACGGCGACCCGGATTATAGGCCGCGCTTCGCCGATGACTCAAGGAAAAGTTAGATTCCGATAATGCCGCTGTCCAGCAGTTTCCTGATCATGCGCAGGCTGTCAGCTTCGCGAAAAGGGCAGATGGCGAGGATCGATTCGATGTCTGATTCGCCGTTGATGCGCGAGAGGACAAAGCCTTCCTGCGGGCCCAGCCTTTCATGCTCGAGCTGTTCGGGCGCCACCAGGATTTTGGCGATTGAGCGCGGAGAGAATCCATTATGAAAGGCTTGGGTGACGAATTTCTTTTCGGCCTCTTCGCGCAGATGATGCGCGGCGGTGTTCTTTGGCTCCTGCTCCAGCGCGCTGTGAATGATCGCCAACGCGTTCTCGGCGTTGTTTTCTTTCAACTCGGCGCGGGCTAGGTTCAGCAGGTCGGGCACAGTCTTCGGCAACTTGAGCGCTGACAAATCAGCCGCGGCTTCAGCGGCGGGCGCGGGCGCCTCGCCGGCAACCTTGATGAAATCCTTCCGGATCAGATCGAAGAGCAACGCGCACGCGTGAAACAGAGACGTGTGCATGTTGTAGCAAATCTCGGCCGCGGTCAGGCGCCTCTCGACGTGATAGAGGACCCGGCGGATCTCCTCACTCGTATTCAGCGACTGCGTCCATCCCGGATTGAGTTCAAAGAAAGTTCGATCGGAAGGGATGACGGCGCGGTATCGCGACCACTCGTCGATGCGATAGATGCCGTCCATAATCACCGAAGTGGCATCGACAGAAACGCGGATCAGATCCTCCGGTAAGGGCTCGTTGTCGAAGAACTCGAAATGCGCTTCGTCCCAGATGAACAGATCGTAGATTATTTCCAGCGTGCGCGTGCGCAGGATTTCGACGACGTCATCCTTGGTGACGAAGCCGCGCGACGACAAGATCATTCCCAGCTTGCCCCCGGACTGGCGCTGAATCTCCATCGCAGCCTGGAGTTGTGACTCCTCAATCTTGCCATAATGCAAAAGCACCTGGCCCAGGTACTCGCGCGGATCGTTCGAGTTCGAACCAACGATCAATCCGCCCTCTAGATAGATCTGTTTGATGATGTCGCCCCGGCCAAATTTGAGCGTGCCGGTCTTGTGCCCTGCCGCCAGAAACTGGAGCAGGTCAGAGACACTCATCGTGTTCAGAGTTCCGTGAATTCCCATCAATGATTCCAGGTGCAGCTCTGGCGAACAAGGGAGGAGGTCAACAGCGTGGAACCAGGGCAAGTCGAACTGAGACCGGGGCAAAATCAGACCTTACCAGATTACATTTTTGGTCGGGGAAGTTTCAAGGGTTTTCTACGTCGCGATGCTGGTTCGACCTGGAAAGTCGCTTTCCCGGCGTCCTATGCGCCCTCTGCGCTAAAATGCCCGGGAAAACGAGACTGTCATTATGGCTTTAAGGCACTTCGCGCCAGCTTCTTCTTGAGATTGACGTAGCCCTGATCGCCGGCGCGCCCGCCTGATCTCAATCAACTTTGGCGCTTAGCCAAATTGCCGACTAGACCTGCCCACTTTCTCGATATCGCCTCCAAGGCAGTGTCAGTTTTCACGTAGTGTCGCGGCTGACGGGCTAGAAGGTATACGACATTCGACGTGATTAGCGGAATAACATCGGCCCCCGGAACATATCTCGCGAGATCGGTAACAAGGCGCGAGATGTATCGCTCATGATTCTGCCGCGGAAAATGCTGAAAGATGAGCAACGAAGAGTCTTGAGACCAGGCCCGCTGAATTTCATCCCAAAATAAGTACTTGCACGAACCTGTTCGGCCTCGCGGTTTGGACTGTACTTCGATCCCGTTGTCCGGGTCGAAGAACAACACATCTACGCCGTTTAATTTTGTTAACGCCTTAGTCAACCAGATCTCTCTCAATTGCTCGTCGTCAGGAACGAGATCGTTGAAAAACGAAGCGTCAGCTAGGAAGGTAGGCCTTTGAGCATGGCGAACATGACGCGCACGCTTCTGGATGGCTTTTGCCAAGTCATCAAATAGGTTTGGATCGTAACGCCTCCACTGTTCAGGATTCGATAGATACTTAACCTTACTACCGTCGGAACGCTCGTCGTTGGCCGTCAGCATCCAGCACATGCCAATCCGCAACGCCGCAGCGGCGAAGCAACGAAGCAGACCGTATTTCAAGTAATCGTTGACGTCGCCGAAGTATTGGTTCTTCATGCCGTGGGAGTTAGCCCGTCCGTTCGCTTCGCGGTGTTGAGAATCCTCGAAAGCCGCTCGAAACCATCTAACCAGTTCGTCCGCAAATCATCAGGCCAAGCGGGGTCAAAATCCGGAAACTTAGACAAGAGCATTTCCCACTCAGTCGAACCGTTTCTGTCAGTCGCAAACAGTGATGAAGCACGGGAGATGGTTTCTTTCTGTTCTTCAGCGGACGCTCGTGCGCGTCGGCCTGTTTGTCGCAGGCCAGCATAGGGTTTTATGTGTGGTGAGAGTTTGATTCCCGCCTTCTTTGCAGCGAGACAGAAAAAGTTCAAGGATTTTCGGATTGTATCTTTGCTGGACAAGCCTTCTTTCGAAAGAGCTTCGGACACCTGTTGTGTTGTGGCCCTTTGCAGATCCATCCTGAACAGCGTGGGATAGGCCTTCGTCAAAATGCGATGCCAAACTTCTTGATTCTGTCTACCTTCAGATTGAACCAACCGTTCCAAATCTGGAGTGGGTACGCCGTTGTCACTTGCTAAGCCAAGGTAGCGAATGGCCGAGAGGAGAAGCACTTGGGTCGATCCCGATTTTGAGGCCATAATGCTTCTATCGACTCGCGTTGGAACACCAGAGACTCGCAGCGCATCAAGAAAGCTTGTGAACGTGCTGAACGATAAATACGGGGGCACCTTTTTCTCCTTCATCCGTCTACCTCGTCACAAACCCTTCAAACTCTTTGCCGCTGAACTTACCGCAACCTGGCTTGCGGTGTCAAAAGGCAGAATTTGCGGTAATTCCCGGTAAGTTTTTTCTCTTTCTTTGTCGGACTACCGTAACCACGGAAAATCTTAGTCCTTCTCAAGGAGGCCCAATGCGTGGCGATGTTGTACTGGTAAGAGCTTTTGGCGGAAAAGGCCTTAAAAGACGTGTTTGGGATGTTGGCGATTCCGTCGTTTTCGTAACCAACGACGAGCAATTTGAAAGGCTAGTTGCGGGAAAACACGCCGTCGAACCGGTCGGTTTTCCAAAAGAGGACGTTTTTAGAGATACCGAAAGTGAGTCTGGAGATGGCTCAATTGATTGGTCACGACTCGTCCCGTGGGGAGCATGACGGAATGCTGACCTGTACCTTCCGTCACTTCAAGGGAATCGGAGCCAAGACAGAGCGAGAGCTTTGGCGCTCTGGCATCTCGTCCTGGGATGCGTTCGAGTCCCGCCACGCGGTTCAACTCTCGATGTTTTCACTTGAGAGCGAAGACCCAGAAGTGCTGCAAGTTTGGGATTCGAAGAAGGCCTTCAACGCAGAGGATGCAGACTACTTTGCCCGGAGCCTGCCCAGACAAGAACACTATCGGATTGCGCTCACCTTTCCAGCAAAGACAATGTTTCTGGACATCGAGACTACAGGTCTCAGTAGATACTACGACACGATTACCTTGGTGGGATGGAGCATGGGAGGCGAGTACAACGTCTATATGAAGGGTGATGATCCCGGGCCGTTGAGAAAAGCTCTTTCCGAAGCCAAGGCAATCGTCACTTTCAACGGTTCGCTGTTCGACGTGCCATTTCTTCATTACGAGTTCTCCGACCTGCAGTTGCCCGCGGCGCATGTGGACCTCCGCTTCCTGGCGAGAAGAGTCGGACTCGTGGGTGGTCAAAAAGATGTGGAAACAGACATTGGCCTACGGAGGCCCGGCGTCTTAGCCGAAATGCGCGGCGAGGCAGCGCCCTTGCTCTGGCACAAGTATCGGAGGGGAGACTTAGAAGCTCTCAAGCTACTCATCTCATACAATTATGCTGATATCGAAGGAATGAAGTTCGTCCTCGATACCGTTGTTGGGCGTCTACTCGAGGCTGACCAGTTTCCCAAACAAGCCGGCAAACCACATCGTTTCTCCGGCGGGTATCCGCAGCTCTCAATTGACGCATTGCTGAGTCGTCCGACTCTTTTCAAACGAGAGTACAAGGGGAGTTTGGGGCCTCTGATAAAAATCGAGGATCTTCGAGTGCCTGAGCATCGGGTTGTCGGAATAGATTTGACGGGTTCAGAAAGTAGGCCCTCGGGCTGGTGCCTTCTTGAAAATGGAAGAGCGACAACCCAAAGAATCGGTACCGATAATGAACTGATTGAGGCTACAATGCTGGCCAAATCGACGTTGGTTTCAATCGACTCGCCTCTGTCACTCCCAATCGGACGGACCATCGTGGAGGACAGCGATCCAGGGCGTAACGAATTTGGGATCATGCGAGAGTGCGAGCGCATTCTCAAGAAGCGAGGGGTGAATGTTTATCCCTCACTAATCAGAAGCATGCAAGCCCTTACCGCTCGGGGTATCCGGCTGGCGAATTATTTCAGAAGCATAGGCGTTCCTGTAATTGAAAGTTATCCCGGGGCTGCTCAAGACATAATGAATATCCCTCGCAAGGGAGCTGACCTTGCGTTGCTGAAGGAAGGGCTGGCTGAGTTTGGAATTTCTGGAGACTTTGAAAAACAGAATGTAAGTCACGATGAACTTGACGCCATCACGTCGGCGGTCGTGGGTTTATTTTTTATGAGCGGGCAATTTGAAGGTTTAGGTAACGAAGCCGAAGAGTACCTCATCATTCCAGATGTGGCGCCAAGGAGAAATCCATGGGGCAAACGGAAGGTCATCGGGTTAAGCGGTCCCATCTCGTCGGGAAAGACGACCGCCGGCGAGTACTTGAAGTCTCTCGGCTATGCGTACGGGCGTTACAGCCAAGTCTTGCAAGCACTGCTGGTAGAAAAGGGCATTCCAGTGACGCGTGAGTCCCTTCAACAGATCGGTGAAGAAGTCTACGAAGGGTTGGGTCAACGGTGGCTGGGGTCAGAACTGATCAAACGAATGCCTGAGAGCGGCGATCTTGTGATCGACGGTCTGCGTCATCCCGAAGATCATTCTTTTCTTGCTGAGAAGTTCGGGCCTGACTTCCTGCACATACATATCGAGGCGCCCGAGAACATTCGACGAGAACGGTACATCGATGAAGGACCGATGGAAGAGTTCACGAAGGCCGCGATTCATCCAGTAGAGGCGAACATTCCTAAGTTGGCGGAGTTAGCCCACGCGAGTATTAGCAACACCGGAACACGCGATGCTTTTCTGTGTGAGTTCGTAGAGACGGTGAACAATAATTTTGGGAAAGAAGGACGAGTCATATGCCAGTAACGGTCATAGTCGGCGGCCAATATGGATCTGAAGGCAAAGGAAAGGTCGCGCATTGGTTGGCGAGGAAACGATTAGCATCAGTGGCTGTACGTACCGGCGGTCCCAACGCCGGCCACACCGTAGAGGATGCGCCCAACCATCCGGTAGTCTTACGTCAACTACCGACGGCGGCCTTCTGCCCTGATGTTATGTGTGTGTTGGGGCCCGGCTCCTACATAGATCCAGATTTGCTTCTAGCAGAGGTAGCAAAGACTGGTCTAATCGCAGATAGGCTTTTGATCGATCCAAATGCCACAGTCATTACAGAAGACGACAAAACAAGGGAACGGAATAGCACGCTGCGCGCGTCGATTGGCTCAACTCAAAGCGGAACCGGAGCCGCGGTGGTCAAGCGAATCGAAAGAAGGGCCTCAACAGAATTGGCTAAGAACGATGTTCGCTTAAGCCAGTTCATAGCGCCAGTCGCTCCGTTTTTGAGATCACAGTTGTCGTCGGGAAAGCGGATCATTCTTGAGGGTACGCAAGGCTTCGGACTGTCGCTGTTGCACTCACCTCTCTATCCGTACGTCACAAGCCGCGATACAACTGCCGCCGCTTTCGTCTCCGAAGTGGGTCTGAGCCCGATGGATGTAGACGAAGTTGTAATGGTTTTACGCGCGTTCCCGATTCGAGTGAGCGGGAATTCCGGCCCCTTGCCGAATGAGATCGATTGGGAAACATTAACGGCTGAGTCGGGCAGTCTGACTCCTATTATCGAATATACATCCGTAACCCAGAGGGTAAGGAGGATCGCCCGTTTTGACCCTGAGATTGTTCGTGCTGCAATCGAGATTAACGCGCCAACTCACTTAGTACTCAATCATCTAGATTACATCGACTTCACTTGCAGGGTGCGAGACTATGCTACTCAAAGCGCCGTTAACTTCATTGAAGAGGTCGAATCGGCGCTTGGACGACCAATCGATTACCTTGGGTTTGGTCCCTCCTCGGTGTGCACCCGTACGCGGGCTGTTAGAAAAGCTAAATTTGCTTAGGAGGCCTTAGCACATGAAAAGATTCCTCATGCTCGCTCTTGACGTCCTCTCTCGGATAAGCAGGCCCTTGGCAGACTTGCTTCATAAGATTGCCAACTGGAAGTCCTTCTTGGCGGCAAGAATTCCCGATGAGGATGTTCCAGCTACAGTAAGCCTAAATCTGACCAGACTTCGCCATGACAACGAGCCAATTAAGGAAGAGGAGAGCAAGAAGGAAAAGGAACGATTTAAGACACTCACTGATGAGGTCGCATTAGGAAAATTTGAACAATTTCGGCGAAAAGACCCATTGAGAGACATTCCCCCCGCCCTTTTGAATTCTGCGGATATCTCTGATTACGTCGCCGCGACGGGAATGTTAAGCCCTTTCTATCCAGACAAGCTAAAACCCGCTTCGTATGAGATGGCGTTTCTTGGCAAATGCGTCTACTGGGATGAGGAAGAAAAGAAACAAGTCCGCATTATTAAGCGTGGGGAGGAGTTTGTTCTACGAAGGAATTCTATAGCGTTCGTCACCTTGGAACCCACGTTCCTTCTTCCCGATTACATAGCTCTGCGTTTCAACCTGAAAATAACGCACATCTACAGGGGCATCCTTTTGGGGACTGGGCCCTTAATCGACCCAGGCTTTACGGGAAAGATGTCAGTTCCACTACACAACCTCACTATCAATGATTACACGCTCGTCGGGGGTGAAGATCTGATTTGGATGGAGTTCACTAAGATTAGCGATCATAAGCGTTGGCATGGGACGGAACCATCCGCGACGCAAGAAGGACTGTATCACCCCTTCCCGGCTGACAAGAGCTTACGAGACGTGGAGTTCTATTTGAGAAAAGCAGATCCTCACCGTCCTATCCGCAGTTCAATTCCTGAGGTTGTGAAGCAAGCGACGCTTCAAGCTAAAGAAGCGAGAGATACTGCGAGATTGATAGGGGGATTGAGCATAATAGGTGTGCTAGCTATTGGAGCCGCTCTCATGAATTATTTCAGCTCTAATGAATCCCGTTTGCGCGACTCTCAAGAGAAACTTCAGAATATGAATTCTCAACTGCAGGAGATGAAGAATTCCAATCAATTGCAAAAGGACGTAGAAAAACTAAAAACTGATGTTAAAACAATTGAGGCAAAATTCTCAAACGAGAACAACAGCTCAAACCGAAAGTAAATGCTTGTCTCGGCTCAGATTCAGGCGCCGGATACTAAAGGGGCTTTAGGGCACTTCGCGCCAGCTTCTTCTTGAGATTGACGTAGCCCTGATCGCCGGCGACGAGTTGGCCGAGCACTTTGCGGATGCCGCGATGGCCGCGGGCGAACTCGATCATGCGGTCAGTGAAAGGCGCGCCCCAGAAGTTTCCGTAGAACCGGCGCCGCATCTGTGAAGCGCGCTGCAACTCTTTGCCAAAGTCTGCGCGCCAGCTCGGTTCATAATCGAGTGGCGAGCCCGAGAGATACGCATCGGCGAAAAGCTCCGCCGAACGCAGCGCGTAATAGATGCCTTCACCGGTGACCGGATCGGCAAAACCGGCCGCGTCACCCAGCAGCGCCCAGCGCTCGCCGCACGCTTGGCGCGTGTCCCAGGTGCGCGGCGCTAGACCCGGAATGCGCGCGGCGTAACGCTCGGCCGTTTGCTTTAGTTCCTGGTAGCGCAAATTGCTAATTTGCGTTTCGCGTTGTTCCTTCGACCATAGGCACATTCGACCTCGCAAGTTACCAACTTGCGCTACCTCGTAATACGCGACCATGAAATCCCACATCAGCGCATCCAGCGAATCGTGATCGAACGCGTCCTGCGTCGTCGCGATGCCAAACGAAACGTGATCGATCCGCGGAAACGCCCACGCGTAGCCAACCCAGTTAGGGAGAAACGCGACTACCGTAGCCGCTTCACAGTCGACCGGAAGCGGCGCGCGATATCCGAATGCGACTTCCATCTCGGCCGGTGGCAAAGGCCCGGCCAGCTTTTTCGCGATTGCGCTATTCGCTCCGTCGGCGCCAACCAACCAGTCAGTGAAAAACTCCGCCCCCGCTTGCGCCTGCACAATCCAACCGTCCTCCGTGTCAGAACCCGGAGCGGTAGCGACGGGATCAAGCGATCCCTCAGACAGAACCGTAGCCTTCCTGCCATCAACTCGTTTGAATCCGCGGCCGGAAATCTTTTCCGCAAAGACTTGCGCGCCGGCGGCGCGCGCGCGTTCGAGCAGAAAAGTGTCGAACGCGATGCGCGAGTAAACCGCAAATGGCTCGTCGAGTTTCAAGTGCAGGTGCTTGCCCGAAGGCGAGTACATATCGAGTTCGTCGATCGTGCGGCCGACTGCATCCAGCAAATGCGGCCAGGCCTTCAACGCTTTCGACGTT
>WNFR01006388.1_pt1 | contig 12046 bp, 10 predicted proteins | sample 5400221 | NCBI WGS metagenome assembly WNFR01 (sample SAMN13153357, study PRJNA577476) | soil metagenome | isolation source: 40 cm soil under Madrone tree | place: USA:California | collected 2016-06-14 | reverse complement strand
TCTCCAATTTCTACACAGCCTTCAACGGTTATCGGCGTATTGCGTCGGGTCCGCTGGAAACGGTCGCCATGGTGGTCAAGCAGGCAATCGAAAGCGGGGCTGCCGGCCCTGTCTTGATTTTCGATGACACCACCGGGCGCTCGATCGACATCAATACGAGAGGGTCGGACCAGGAGATGTTGGCTCGCCTGGCGCAACCGACTACAACCAATGATCGTGCTGAGGCAGCACGATCTGGGTGTCTTCTTCAATCCGCTCCCGACTCGGTCGACGCTGCCGCTCGAGTGAGCGAGCCCCGCGGTCGTGGGCGTCCGAAGCTGGGCGTGGTAGCCCGCGAGGTCACCCTGCTGCCACGCCAATGGGAGTGGCTGGCATCACAACCCGGCGGGGCCTCGGTGGCGCTGCGCAAATTGGTTGATGAAGCAAGACGAACGCATGGGGAGAAAGACATGCACCGCAAAGCGCAGGAGCGTGCCTACCATTTCATGTCGGCCATGGCCGGAGACATGCCTGGTTTTGAAGAGGCTGCGCGCGCGCTTTTTGCGAACGATCAGTCACGCTTGCGCGATCTGGTTGCCGCGTGGCCCGAAGACGTGCGCGATCACGCAATCGCGCTCGCTTTTGAGGATGGCCACGATGCCAGCCCGACAACACGCTGATAGTGGGACTACGAACATGGCTGCGATAGACTTGAATTCCGGTGCAATAGCGCCCGTCGTAAATGAAGTCGACCTTAGCGATCTTTCCGTTACTGGAACGATTCCGCGAGATCTCAACGGTGTACTGGTACGCAATGGGCCCAACCCGTTGCGTGGTCGTTTCGAAGGAAATGACGTGTTGGACTGGTGGCCGGAAGCCGCGATGTTTCATGGAATCTCATTTCAAGACGGTCGCGTTACGGGCTATAGCAACCGCTGGGCTCGCACGCAGCGATGGGCGAACGTGCACGATCCGGATCTCGCACCGTCTTTACTCGATACCAATCCGAACGTCAACGTGCTCCATCACGCCGGCGAAATATTGGCGCTTTCGGAAGGCGGTGCCCCGCTTGCTATTACGGCTGAACTCGAAACCCTCGGAGCAACTCGTCGTCACTTGGGACTGGCAGACGGAATGACAGCCCATCCCAAAGTCGACCCGCAGACAGGCGAACTCATGACCTTTCGAGCCGATTGGAAAGAGCCGTTTTTGCGTTATGGGGTGACAGACGCGAAAGGTACGCCAAGCATCGACGTTGAAATCGAACTGCTATCGCCGTCAATGATGCACGATATGGCGATTACTGCCACCCACAGTATCTTGCTTGACCTTAACGTCGCGTATGACTTCTCGATGCTATCCCGTGGCTATCGCATGCCATTGCGTTGGCATGACGATCGTAAATCACGGCTCGGCGTCATTCCTCGTCATGGCGGCGAGATGCGTTGGTTTGAAGTGGCGCCGTGCTTTATCCAGCATGTGGTGAATGCGTACGACGCAGATGAGTCGACAGTTGTTCTGGATGCCGTTCGATATTCACGGTACTTGCGTCTCTCGAACAACGGTGCAGCTTTCGAGGACAACCCACTCGGAGTTCTGTGGCGCTACGTTATCGACCTTGGCAGGGGAACTGTGACCGAAAAGCAGATTGATGATGTCGGTATCGAGCTGCCTCGCATCAACGAGGGCCGAACAGGCCGTCCCTATCGGTTTCTCTACGCTGCGGAGCAGCCGACAAATACTGAGATTCGAGGTGTCGTTCGCTATGATCTCGGATGCGGTTCGATGCAGAAATATAGGGTTCCAGAAGGTGACCAAAACAGCGAACCGGTGTTCGTGCCGCGTCCCACTGCCTCTAGTGAAGACGATGGATGGCTGCTCGCCTGTGTCTACCGCCAGGCAACGGATACCAGTGATTTGGTAATCCTCGACGGCCGGAATATCGATAGCGATCCGATAGCGACAGTACGGCTGCCCAGGCGAATCCCCGCAGGATTTCACGGGGCATGGCTGCCAAAGGATTGCTAAGTCACAGCGAAGATATTACCCATGCAGCCTTGTGCGCTCCTGCTGAACCCGGCAGCCAAGATACATAGCCAAATGGGAGGTAGTAGACGATGCGAAAAACAAACATACTTGGCTTGTCGTTGGACCGGAGCGCGGGAAAAGCTTCTTTCCTAACGCTTGGTCAGTCAAGTATATTATTACCCTTTTTTGCTGGCCAGCATGATGAGGATTTCACGCCAGTCTGCGAGTTTTTGGCTAACTGAACAGCCCATAACCGTCTTACATCGCCTTTTACTTCAATGGATTTGGTTAATGCCGAGAGGGTGACATGCTCCTACTTGAGCTTGGGTGCGAATAACTCACCTCATCCCGATCTGAAGTGCCAGCATTACCACGTCAAACAGACCCATCCTCTCTTCGGTGAGCGCTGCTATTAGTCTCGCCTCCCACGGCCCTCGTCGCCATTCATCGCTTCCGTAGAACGCGTCCTCGCTATGCTCTCGGTCCTCCAGGCTCGAGAAGCCGCGCATCAGAAAGTACTCGTCGGCGTCGTGAAGCGATGAGCCGTAGGCAATCACATCGAACTTCGAGCATTGCAGCATCGGCAGCGCTTCCTTCACAAACAGGCAGTGAAAGCGATCTCGTGTGCCGGGCTTGAGATTGTACGAGCGGATCTCTACGATCCGGGCGGGCTGTCTCCTTTTTGTCATCGGCGTGGATGGCATCTCCTGGCCATTGGATTTCCATTAGTAGGCGTAAGAGCTCGGATGAAGTGGCCACAAGAGTAGAGCGGTAAGGGCAGCGTTGATGACATGCCACGACACCGAGCTAATGCTTGCGAGTTTCCTTCCGTTGACTTCATCCGGTGTTGTACTGTTCGCCCTCATGCCTCGTCGTTAAAAAGTCTTACTGGTCATCCGAAGGATCAAGCGCCATTCGCTTCCCGAGCTGTTTGCGAACATGCTCAGGAAGTCCACCCTTGCGCGAACTGGACTGAGGCTGAACTTTCAAAATACTGTCATCGCTGCCGCTGCCGACGAAAGTCGGGATCAACCTCACAGCAAGCGCGTCCGTGCCGTCGCAGCGGATGCAAGCACCACCGGTGATTTCACCCCGATTATTGATATCGTTTGCGTACTCCACCCGGGGGGAGCCCGGCGGTAGGAGGCTGTTGAGGTCCGTCATGACGCCGTCTTGCCACAAGACGGCCCGGCTGCCGTCTGCACCGACCGATTGGCCTACTACCTGGTCTCTGTCGTTAATGCCCCAGGCGAAGCTGGCCACGTCTCCCAGAAGCATATCAAGGTTCTCTGGCGGAGCGCCGCTGTTGGTCCAGAGAAAAGCGCGACGCGGTGCCGTGCTCGGACCGGGCAGGTTCGCGAACCCAACAACGTGGCCTCGATTGTTGATAGCGGTAGGAGTGTTCCAGGCGATTCCTCCAAGATTGCCAATATCTTTGACGATACTGTCCTGCCAGAGGACGGCGTGAATGGCGCTGAATCTGCCCACTGAGCGGTCGCAGATACCGGAGATGCCTACGACCTGGCCCTGGTCATTTATTGCCGTGGCAGCGGAAGTGGTGTCGCCTGCCACTGGTGGAAGTTCCAGCACGTGTCCTTGCAAATCCCACATGACGGCCCTGAACTGGAAGATCTGCGGGAAGACGCAAGTCGGATCTTGTACTGTGTTCTCGGCCCATCCGACCACTTGGCCCCGATTGTTGACGGCCGAGGCGTAACCGTGTGTGCCACCCAAGGTCGGCAGTGCGGTCATGACTCCGTTCTGCCACAGGAAGCCACGACACACCTTATGCGTGACGCTGGGGAAAAAGGCCGAACAACTCCAGTTCTCCTTGTACGGATCGTCGTCCGGAGTCTCGGCAATACCAGCAATCAGACCTCGATCGTCCTTCACGGGCCAAATCACTGCGCTGTTGGGCCCTCCCAGCGTACGGAGGTCGAGTATCGATTCGTTCATCCACGCAGCAGCGTGCACCGTCGTGTCATCCGGCAGACTGGCCCAACCGGTTATCAAACCTCGATTGTTGATCCCACTGCCACCGCTGAAGTTTCCACCAAGCGTATCGAGGTTGACTACCGTGTACCATGCCACCTTCGGTTTGTCGGGTTGATTTTGCCCCTCCAACTGAACCGGGCCCCACAGTGCTGCAAGCATCGCAATCAAAGACATTGCGCTAGTGAGTATTCTGGATTTCATTTTGACTCCTCCGTTCATTCGTTACTGAAGGTGTGGACAAAGCCGCCGCTTTGCACGTTTTCTGTCACTGCCCTTAGTTGACTTGATCACTCTGAAGTTAAACTGCTCGCAAACCTGAGGTAGCGTGCAGAAATTCCAGCAGTGCACCCTAAAGAGCAACGACATTAGCATTCACGGTTCGCGTGCACTCGCCGCTTTCAGACGCAGATGTCCTCCGCGCAAAGCCGTGGCGCGGGTCTAATCACTCTTGCTGAGCTTACGAGTTGTCGGCTGGAATTAGAGTCGCGCTGCTCGCCGCTAACCACAGGTGCAATGCCGCGTAGCTGCGGAATGGCCGCCAGGCCTCTGCGCGTTGCTCTAGCACTTGCGTCGCGAGCGGTGTGGCAGTGCTGGCGGCTATGCGCCGCAGCACAATGTCTGCTGCAGGAAATGCATCGGGTTCGCCTAGTGAGCGCAACGCGACATACTCTGCGGTCTCGGGCCCCAACCCAGGCAGCGAATTCAGCGATGCGATGACATCTTCGATCGGAGCGCCGAAATCCAGTTCGCCATCGAAAACTGCCCGCGCAAGCGCCTGAAGCGCAGTTTGACGAGACTTCGTAAGTCCGAGTCCGGAGAGATCTGCGGACGCAATCGCTTCTGGACCTGGGAACAAATGCGTCAGACCATCAGAGGCATCGCCGCACAAGGGGCGACCGATTCGGCGAACGAGACGGGTCGCTGGAGTGCTCGCTGCCGTGACACTAATCTGCTGGTCTAGCATTGCGCGTACTGCGCATTCGAACGGGTCCCACACACCGGGAACGCGCAACCCAGGCCGTTGCTTCACCAGGGGCGAGAGCAGTGGGTCGGATTTGAATGCGCGAGCAATTCGCTCCGGATCCGCCGCGATGTCGAAAACACGTCGGGCGGCCACGGAGAGCTGAAACAATCCCGAAGCGGCTGCACCGCGCACACGGAGTTCCAATGCATTCTTGCTACCCAGCGCGCGTACTCGGATCACTGCCGGAGTGCCTCCCACTTCCACCGTTCGAGCATACTCACCCGCCCTCGAATCGACGAGCTCGACGCCGGGTATTGCACGTGCGCCAAGGAAACAGCACACAAACTTCCAATCATAAGGAGGCCGGTACGCTAGCCTGAGAACTAAATCAGGTCCATCCCCGACTGCCAGACCACCACAGCGCTGGCTGCGAAGCTCGCGTGGCGAACGTTGGTATGTCTGAAGAAATGAAGAATTGAAGCGGCGAACGCTTCCGAAGCCGGAAGCCAGTGCAATTTCCGTGATTGGCAGATTGGTTTCATCGAGCAAGCGCTTCGCAAAATCAAGTCTTCGAGTCTGCGCAACAGCCATCGGCGAGGCGCCTACGTGCCGAATGAAAAGACGATGAAGGTGGCGCGAACCGATACCTAATCGGGCGGCGAGCCCATCGACCGATTGCTCGTCCAGCATCCCGTCTTCGATGAGCTTCAGTGCTCGTCGGACCACAGCCGAAGTGCCCATCCAAGCGGGAGTGCCGGGCGCCGCCTCTGGCCGACAACGCAGGCAAGGCCGGAACCCAGCCTCGGCGGCAGCGGCAGCTGTCGGGTAGTAACGTACGTTTGCACTCTTCGAGGTAGGGGAGGGGCAAATCGGTCGGCAATAGATTCCGGTGGAGGTGACCGCAATGAAGAATTTGCCGTCAAACCGCGGATCGCGGCTGATGCGAGCCCGATCCAAGGTGCGATGATTGAGACCGAGAATGCTATCCATAAAACGCAATAATACCTGACAGGCAAAGCTGCACTAGCCATTTTCGGCCATGGTTGACGATCGCACAAATCAAAGCTCGGACAATCACTTAGTCCTGATTCGGCGTGAGGCTCCACGACGTCCCGAGCGGCTACCCGTACTTTGTTAAAACGGACCTCGGCCTGGTGCCGGTATTGTCAGGTTAACGGCGAAAGATGTCATCCATGCTGATCATGCGGCATACTTCAGTGATGCACACATCCGAATCTCTCTACAGTTGTCATCGCTTCCCATCCGAAATCATCAGTCACTGTGTTTGGCTTTATTTCCGATTCTCCCTGAGCTTTCGCGATGTCGAAGAAATCCTGGCGATGAGGGGAGTGACTCTCACTTACGACACTGTTCGAGAATGGGGCCTGAAGTTCGGCGAGGCTTATGCCAACGGTCTGCGCCGCAAGTCCCCGCGTCCCGGCGACCGTTGGCATCTGGACGAGGTTTTTCTAAAGATCAACGGATGGCCTCATTACCTCTGGCGTGCAGTAGATCAGGATGGCGATGTGCTGGATATTGGGTATTTTTGCCCGAACCGACATAAAGGATCATTTCGCGCCGAATCGGATCGAGGTTTACCATTATCTTCGCCGCACCGTGTCACACGCCAACTTCAGCAAGCTAGTTTTTCAAAACCGAGCAAAAGCAATAATTGCTGAAGGAATGTAACGAATTCATCACCAACTTCATCATGAATTACCCTGCCAGCGTACAAAGAAAGTAGCGGTGATAACTACGGGGCTTTTCGTTTCAAAGAAACTTCTCAGATTACACCGCGACGAATCAATCTGTTCGGTAGATTCGTGTTTGGTAAGTGCCCAGAAGTCATTGATATGAAAGCGATTGGTTAAGAACGGATTCGAGGAAGACCAACATTCCCGACGGAAATAACATCGTCAAAAGATACCGGCTCTTCTTGGAGGAGTTGCCTCAATTATGCGAGGAGAAAAATCTGGAAGTTGACGAACTGCCATTCGTTGAATACACACAAATCGTCTTCGGCTGGCTGCGACGAAATCCCTTACAAAAAAACAAGAAGAGAGGCCCGAAGCTCAAGAGAGAATCGTAGTAACAACCTCTTACTGGTAGGGATTCATGCGGAACTAAGAAATGCCAGGCGGCCCTCGGAACAATCTCCGGGGCCCGCTCCGTTCTATCAGAGCGCCACTGGACTGGCGCCTCGACTACCTATTACCTCTTGTAACAGTCAGACGCTGCAGTTTAGGGCCAGTTTCACAGCCGGGCTGGTACGCTCCCTCTCTGATGAAGAAGGATTTTCCGCGGCGCTCGAGGGTGACAAGCAGTTGATTGGGTTTGTAATACGAAAAATCCCTTTCCTCAGAGTACCGCACAAAGTAGATTCGGAGTTTGTCGCCATCGGCCACGCCCTTGGCCTCGATCTGATCGGATCGCTGGTATCCATTCGATTCAATATAGACACTGTAATCCGGTTCAGCGCGAGTGACATTGATTGAGGTGTCAACCACAATACCTGTACCGCCAGCAGTCCTGCCGCAAAAACCACCGACACTGTACTCACCGCCCCATACCACTGGAGTCCATTCAGTTTTCGAAACATTCTTCTGTCTAATACGCCTTGTCTGGCCGCTAGTGGGTTGGTTTATAACCAGGAGGCAAGCCATAGCCAGAAAGAAAGCGGATAACAGGGTTTTCGCATTCAATCGTCTGGTGGGAGATGTTTTCATTTGTTCCTCTAGAAATTTGAATAGTGAGAAAGACCGTCCCTAATAAATACCGGACCACCTTCATCCTGTCCAGTAATAGTTCACAATTTTGACCACGTTTTGAAACTGCGGTGGCCTGGCTAACCAGGACAGGCTTAGTGAGTCGCCAATCCAGCGAGTGAGAAAGATGCCCGAATACAGCTTGAGAGCATGTTTGCCGAGGTGCGCAGATATGGGGTCTAGGGTGCAGCGGAAGCGGCGCGTGTGCAGTTCCAGACGAACCGGAACACCGTGCCAAGGGAGGTCGGCGACGCAACGGGTGTATCGACTGTAGACTTTCGCCGAAGACCGACCACAGCGTGGGCAATGACCGCGCTGTTGGACTGTCTTGACGACCAGTACGACTGAATCGCTGGAGGGTCGAAAGTATTCAAGCTGGAGCACTCTGGCGTCGGCGAGTATGGTGGCAGGGTTCATGTCGCCTCCCGCACAACTGTAACTAACGGCGACACGCCGACGAACAACCTGTTCGCCGGCGTGTCATAAGAGCTGGTAGCCGACCCCACATCGCTCGGCGTTATAGATGTGTAGCTCCTCCCTGCTTGCGGTTTATTGGAGCTTACTGCGTACAGGAAGGCTGCTCGGCCCTCAGGCGCACGGCGCGGAGTGTCGAACACCCCGGTAAACTCTGGCAGTTATTACCGGACGCATCACAGATCGCCAACTCTCCGGCACCTTCCAACTCGTCCTCACCGACAACCCTGAAGAGCGACTTCACCTTGAAGGTGAACACGTCGTCGGCCGTCGCGCCGGATCTGAACGAGAGCGCCGTAGAGACGTACTCATTGCTCCCCGCTTTCGTCCAGGTTCCATTTTGTGCCGGTAGCCCCTGGGCATTAACTTCGGCTGAGGCCAAGAAGACCCCACCCCGCGTGAATGAGATGAGGACGTTAAACGGCGACCGCCCCGATTCAGGCGGTGGGGTTACAGTGAGGAGCCAGGTGCCCTCAATCTGCGGGGCGGCTGTCACGCCCTCCCTGGCTTGCACACTTGGCACGACGCCCTGGCCGTTCTTGCCCTCGGGCAAGAGCCAGCCTGTCAGCAGTAGGGCCAGGGAGACGGCAACGATCACGGCTGCAAAGTTTCGCTTCATGTTTAATCTCCTTCACTTAAGAATTGTTGTACCATCTCACCGGAGACGGCTTGTCCGCGGAAGGACCTTTAGCGGAAGGTGCATGGTCTTGACCTGCCGGCTCAACCACGACCGTTACGTTTTGTCCCACCTGGCAGCGGACTCTAGGCGCACCGCGCCCGGAAAGTCTTGTAGAAGCTCTGAATTTGTTTGAGCCGTTTTCTAAACGAGTTCTGAATCCGACATCAGGCGAACTTTATGGAGGCAGATGAATCATTTATATGAGTTCGGCCCTTTCCGTCTGGATACGGAGGAGCAACTGCTCCTCCGTGAGGGTGGCCCCATTGCCCTCCCCCCGAAGGTTTACGAGACGCTGCTCGTACTCGTCGGGAGCAACGGGCGCGTGCTGACGAAGAACGAACTGATGCGCGCCATCTGGCCCGACACCGTCGTCGAGGAGGCTAACCTGGCGCACAATATTTCCGAGCTGCGAAAGGCATTAGGCGATAGCCCGGAAAAGTCGCAGTACATTCAGACACTCCCGCGGCGCGGGTATCGCTTTATCGCCGAGGTGCGGCAGTCCGAGGAAGGTCGGTGGGTAGCGGCAGGGCCGCTGTACGCGCCCCGCCCCATTATAGAAGAGGGCGATACACCGCGACAGGGTGATAGCGCCGGCGGCGACATAGCAGTATTAAGGCGGAGGGGCCTCCGTGTCTCGGCCCTCATCGCCTGCGTGGCGCTGGTTGGCGTCGTAGTAGCAGTCACTTACCTGTGGCTGGGGCGGCCCGACCCCGCCCCACGCTTCAGGAGTCTCGCTGTCCTACCTTTCAAGCCGCTCGCCGCAACGGATCGTGATGAATCTCTCGAGCTGGGCATGGCCGACACCCTGATCGCGAGGCTCAGCAGCGCCGGCGAGGTCGCCGTGCGGCCCGTCAGCGCCGTGCGCAGGTTCGGAGGGTTGGAGCAGGATCCAGTCGCGGCGGGCAAAGAACTGAAGGTCGATGCTGTACTGGACGGCACCATCCAGCGGACGGGCGACCAGATCAGGATGACGGTGAGGCTCGTCAGCGTGCGGGACGGCAGGCCGCTGTGGGTCGAGAGCTTCGATGAGAAGTTCACTGACATCTTCGCCATCCAAGACGCGGTCTCGCGGCGGGTGGCGGAGGCGCTGGCACTCAGGTTAGGCGGCGAAAAGGCTGTGAGGCTCACGAGGCACTACACCGAGGACGCGGAGGCATACCGGCTATACCTGAAGGGCCAGTTCTTCTGGAACAAGTTCACCCCCGAGGGAGCCGGGACGGCCGTAGAGTATTTCAACCAGGCGCTCGCCCGCGACCCGTCGTACGCGCTCGCCTACGTGGGCCTGGCGAACTCTTACAGCGTCATGGGAGTCAACGGCTGGCTGCCCCCGAAGGAAACGTTCCCGAAGGCCGAAGCGGCGGCGAGGAAGGCCCTGGAGATCGACGACGGGCTGGCCGAGGCGCACAGCGCGCTGGGCGCGACCGAGATGTTCTACAAGTGGGACTGGCCAGCGGCCAAGCGGGAGCTCCAGCGCACACTCGACCTCAACCCGGACGATCCGAACGCTCACCGGCTGTATTCTTACCTCCTAACGGCGACGGGGCGCTTCGACGAAGCTATCGCGCAGGCCGAACTAAACCAGCGGCAGCTCGATCCGCTCTCGCCCGTCTCGTATGCAGACTTGGTGCGTGCGTTCTACTTCTCCAGGCGATACGAAGAGGCGGTCGAGGCGAACCGGAAGGCGCGTGAGATGGACCCACATTTCGCGATCGCTCACATCGTCGCCGGCGCGGCCTACGAGCAGAAGGGGATGTACGAGGAGGCGATCGCGGAACTGCGCCAGGCCAACAGCCTCCCGGGCGGTTCCGCCGAGGCGTTAGCGGCACTGGGCCATGCCTTCGCGGCGTCGGGGAGAAGAGATGAGGCGCTGGGGACACTCAAGGAGCTGGAACGGATGTCAGAAGGAAGGTACGTCTCGCCCCTCGACTTAGCGATCCTCTACGCCGGCCTCGACGATAAGGAGCGTACACTTGAACAGCTCGAACGGGCCACCGAGGATCGGGTCGGTTGGCTGATTAACCTTGGCGTCGAGCCGCGATTCGACACCTTTCGCTCAGAGCCGAGATACGTAGAGCTGCTGCGGCGCATAGGCCTCGCGACCTAGTCCCTGCACTGCTGGGCCTCTGCATCACCAAAATCGCGGGAGATCCCAGGGCTAATCCAGGCTTCTTTAGACTTCAACCTGGAACGGGTACAGCCAAAATTCGTGCTTATGCCTAGAGCGACATAAGCACTTATTTTGGCTGTACCCGGAGAGGGGATTGCCGAACACCCTCACCGGCTTTCCTAATATGATGGTTTTCTGCAAGCAGAAAACATACTTAAATAAGAAAGTCGCTAAAGCCTTATTTCCCAGCGAAAATCAACTATTGGGATGAAAAGTGCTATCGAACGAACAACCAATTGATGAGGTGGCGAGCCAGGTCCATCACCATTTCGGTTAATGAACGTTCGTAGCAGGCCTCTTTGGCAGATTTTGTGCGAATAGTTCTCGTAGCCCAGCTTGTAAGGTAAGTGGCCGATGAGCAAGAAGAGGGGCTGGAAGCGCTCGCCGTCCGCGGTGACTCACGGCGGGCCTGAGGAAACGCACCCGCTTTTAAGGACGAACTACTACAGGGAGCAAGCATAACGCCAGTTGGCGTCACGCCATAGAGCGTCACGCCAACTGGCGTTATGCTATAATTATCACTATGCGTAACCCCTTTGAATTTGGGCGCGAGCTGAGCGCCGACGAATTAGTTGACCGAAAAGAAGAGCTTCAGGCGGTCGTGGCGGCCATGACCTGGATGGCTCAAACCGCCGGAATTTCCGCCAGGCGCAATATTAGAGTTTGACCGCCGGACGCAAGTGACGTTTGTTGATATAGGTATTCAGGGCAATGTGACTAGAACAACCAAGCACTTTGGCAATTTTTCGAATAGACAGGCCATATCCAAGCAATTCCTTGATTTGTTCCACGCTACTGTCGAATTTGCTTTTCTGTAGAGTGCCCTTAGGTTTGCCGAGTAGATGCCCACTCGCCTTTTTCGCCGCCAAGGCCTCTTTCGTCCGCAAACCGATTAAGTCTCGCTCCAATTCACCGAACAATGAGAACAGCGTAATAATTATCTTGGCGTTCATATCCTGATTCGTAATATCCAGGTTCTGCTTGATCGTAATGAG
>WNFR01008551.1_pt1 | contig 12047 bp, 12 predicted proteins | sample 5400221 | NCBI WGS metagenome assembly WNFR01 (sample SAMN13153357, study PRJNA577476) | soil metagenome | isolation source: 40 cm soil under Madrone tree | place: USA:California | collected 2016-06-14 | reverse complement strand
TGCCAGCCCAACCGAAATCATCTCGGATCCAGCCAACGCCCGACTTCGCAATCAGGGGCATGATTTGCTCCACCGACCAATCGTGCGAGAAATGTGTACATACGCCAATACGGCCGCTTTTTCGGGGCTCTCTGGAGCTGCCTGAGCCCTCACGCAAGTGATAACAAACAGACAACTCACGCCGATAACAGATCCCCGGAGAAGATTGGCAATCGACTCGAATCCTTTCGCTGATAACATAGACAAACTTTGTCCGCTGAGGCGGAGCAGCAGGCGCGAGAAAGTTACGCTTACCCATTCGCGGTGCTCTCAAGTATACGCCAAGTCTGCGACGCAGCGGTTTCCCAGCTATATTGAGTTGCGCGCTTTGACCCTTGTTCTGCCAGCGAGTCTCGTTGCGTATCGTCAAGCTGCAAGAGCCATTCCAATTGGCCGGAAAGATCCTCCGGACTCAACGGATCAAAATAGACAGCTGTTTTACCACACACCTCTCGCAGTACGGGAATATCAGACACGGCAACCGGACAGCCGCAAGCCAAGGCCTCAAGTGGAGGCAGGCCGAAGCCTTCATAGATCGATGGATAGACAAATCCGGCCGCACCAGAATACAGGGCCGGTAGTAAGTCGTCCTCTATCCGGCCCAGCAGACGAACTCCCGCCGGAAGGGAATCGAACTGCGATCTCTGAAAAACGTGGCTGCTCGCCCCCGCCACCGCTAACGTTACTCCGTCAAAACGACTTAACCGCCACGCTTCTAGCAGGGTCTTTAAATTCTTGCGAGGCTCGATTGAACCAACAAACAGGATATAGGGATGGTTTAAGCCGAGGTCGGTTGTGGTTTGTCTGACCCTGTCCGGATCAACCGGACGAAAGCGCGGATCGACTCCATTGAGTACGACATGAACCTTACCTGGTTCGACGCCGGTGAGCTGGACGATTCGTTCCTTAGAAAACTGGGAAACGGTAATGACCGCACGCACCTTGCGAATGAGACGCGGCAGCAGAGCGCCATACCACAACGCAAACTTCCGCTCAAACCATTCGGGATGATCGAGAGTCGCAGCATCATGGACAGTCACTACTTGACGGCTTACCCCAAGAGGACCGGTATTACCGGGGCTCCAAAGTAGCCGGCGCTTGAGCTGAGTAGGAAGATAAAACTGCTCCCAAAGGTGCCCTTTTATCCCATGCAATGCCTGGGAAGGTTTTACTGAATTCAACGTTGCCGGCATGTAAGGTAACAGACCGAGTACATACCTTTGAACACCCGTGACGCACTCTCCGAGCGTACGTAGGTTGACACACGGTTCCAACGTCATAATTCGTGGTCGAGGCTTAGAGGTTGTGACATTAACTCGTTCGCTTTCCGCGAGGGCAGGTGTCGGGGCTTGGGTCGGCAGCGCCATCTCAGGGGTGGCGAATCGCTGTCAGGCTTCATGTCTTCCCGGCGTGGGCGAGGTAACTATCGTCGGGGGATTCGATTCGGGTAATTTCGGCCGCCTTTTTCTCTTTCCTTTGCTGATCAAGGCGCCAGTAAGCTAAGCCCAGGAACATCCATGTCGTTGGCAAAAAAAGCTCTGACACATTAATGTAGTATAGAAAGAAAAGCGTGGCGACTCCTACCTTAAGTGCAAGACCTCCACTGTCTGGTTGTAACAATATTGTCGGTTTGAGAAACGCGTAAAAATAGACGATTAGGCCAATCCAGCCCGTATTAATCAGGACAGCAGAAAACACCGATCCATAATAGTAGCCAAAACCTATCCCGAATAGGCGGTTCATTAATGTGAACGTTTGTACGGTCTCGTGCATCGCTTGCGTCACTTCCTGATGGATGTCGCCCGAGGCGTTGTCGGCGTTCAGCTTGGCGGTGAACATTGAGTCATAGGTGTCTGGAAAAGCGAAATAGAGCGTCGCCACCGCTCCAGCGAACAAGAGAACAATCAGACCAATTGAAGGGCTCAATTTTCTTTGAAAGAGACTATAAATAATCAAAGCAAAAGGGAATCCGATAAACGCCGAGGTCGAAGTGGAGAAAACGATACAAAACAGCAGCGCGGCAGAGAGAAGTTTCCGCTTGTATTCCAGAGCAAGAAATAGATAAGGGATAACCGCCGCCGAAAGAAAGGAAGGCTCCCCAAAGGTAGATTTTATGCGTAACAAGTCGAGAGGACCCACCTGGATGGCCTGTGACCAACTGGCGGTTTGCATATCCTCCCCGTAGGTTCGATTCGCGAGAAAATCCCCCGGCTGCCCCATTATTAAAAAGAAAAGCCATTCATAGATCCCGTAGATAGCAAGAAACCATGCTCCCCACAGGACATAACGCATCCACTCGGCCCGGAAGAAGAAGCGAAAGAACAAGGCGATGCAAACACAGGCGGCCAGATAGAGAGTCTGGGTAAAAAGCACCGAGCGGAACACGACCCGTGTGTCGCTCGGGTTATTCAGGAACATGTCACCAAAGTCGTGTCGATCCGATACGAGGTGTCCTAGTTGGCTCCCGCATGTTACCAGCAACCAGATCCCCGCCACTGCGAGGGCTACTTTGAAGTAGCGAGTTTGCTGGATATTTGGTTGCCCGCCATTGTGACTCATGATCACAAAACCAACAGAAACAAATGCCAGAATATAGGCTGGTATGGTCCCTTGTGCGGAGGGGATGAGCAAAAATGACGTAAGCGGCATCAAGGTGCACCAGAATGCCATAAACGCATCAGGAAGCCATTTCATCGGATTGAAGTACGCGTTAGTTCCATTCGCTGTCTAGGTAGGAGAGTTTAGCACGCTAGAAACTACCCTACCCGATCCCTAGCGCTTCAAGCTAACGACTCGGGCAGGAACCGGAGAGATTCTATCCCTATCGGTTCAATGAGCGGCCAGCCAGACACGCCCGGGCCACGTACTCCAGACCGGACACAATTTCCAGGGCCGTCTTTTTCCATGAATGGTGCGGCCGTGTGAGAAGCCAATTCTTGACATAAACGTTCCGCATTCCTCGGTTAAGGATGCACTTTGCGTAGTAGGCTCCACGACCGCGGTCGTACCATCGCATAAGACGCCACTCATCGTCCGAAGTTTTTCGTCCGTGATGGTGGTAGACAATTGGTTTGGGATCGTACACACCATTCCAACCCGCCGCCGAGATTCTCGCCATCAATTCCGTTTCATCCCCGCTGTAGAGTGCTCCGGCTCCAAACCATGGATCGAAGCCACCCACCTCGGCAAGAGCGGCCCGTCGATAGGCGATGTTAGCACCTTGAATAACACCGGGTCTAATAAAACTCCCTGGCGGAAAAGAAAGAGGCTCCAAAGACTCCTGTATTGTTATTCTGCGGTCGGTTGGGTCGTGCAACAGAATTCGCCCGCCGACAAAACCAAGTTTTGGGTCATTGGAGAAGAGCTCGAATATTGAATCGAAATAATCTTCCTCAGGATAGCAGTCATCATCGATGCAAACGACGATGCCAGCTTTGGCCGATCGCCATCCGGCATTTTTCGCACCGGATACTCCCCGGCCCGGTTTGATGATCAGGTGTACCGGATGCTCACAACTTGCAGCAAACTCCTGTACCACGGCACTGGTCCCATCGGTCGAATCGTTGTCGACGATAATAAGCTCCCAATTCAATTGTGATCGAACCGCGGAAACTCTCTTGAGCGTTTCAGTTAGCTGAGCAGCGCGGTTGCGGGTGCAAATCACCACTGATAGATCGATCAAACTGTTGGTCATGGATTGTTCGCGCAGAGCGCCTCTCAAATCTTCAAGCCGGCAATGCTGAGTGCCCAATTTTCGGCATGTTACCATTCCCATCATTCTGAATTGCGCTGCGCACCGACTCTGTTTTCAATTCTGACGCCGTCCACGAGAAGTCCGCAAAGACCAATCCGTGCATTGAAGCCTCTGGCCCCGACGAATGCGAGTATGGTAGCACTGGAGATATCATCAGCGAACAGGCCCCTTCCCAATAATCCACGGTCCAGGGAGCGCCGAGCGAAAGATCTACGCGATAACTCCCAGGCTTCAACCAAGGCGTGGTAAACCGCAGCTGTCCGCTAACCCGTGGGCAATCCTCTACCCAGAATCCAACCAGACGTGAATCACATTGCGCAACGACTACCCCACTTGCGTCGATTATCCGGGCGCATACCCACATCCTTCCTACCAGCTTCCCTCGACGTTCTATTTCAAAGTTGATCACTTTTTCCTCTGCCCCGCCAAAGATTTGCCGGCCGGGACCTGCTAACATGAAACGATACTCGCCGGTGCCAAATCTGCGATCGGGATCACTGGCCTGACCGCTTGCCTCCGCATAACTGGAGATGTACATGTCGATCGCTTCTTTCGTACTGCCTGTATACACGAGCGACCCGGCACGAAGAAACATTCCTCGGTTACAAAGGACCGAAACGGCCTGCATGTTGTGGCTGACAAACAAGACCGTCCGACCACCAGTGGCTACGTCGCGCATCTTGCCAAGACACTTCTTCTGAAATTCCCCGTCGCCCACCGCAAGCACTTCGTCCACGATCAGAATTTCAGGCTCCAGATGGGCCGCGACGGCAAAGGCGAGTCGCACGTACATTCCGCTGCTGTAGCGTTTCACGGGAGTATCGAGGAACTGCTCGACCGCGGCGAACGCGACGATCTCGTCAAACTTGGCCTTGATCTCGGCTCGGCTCATACCGAGGATCGCACCATTCAAAAAAATGTTCTCGCGTCCAGTCAGTTCCGGATGAAAGCCGGTACCTACTTCAAGCAAACTAGCCACGCGACCCTTGATTCGGATCCGACCGACCGTCGGCTCGGTAATCCTGCTTAGAATTTTCAAGAGAGTGGATTTGCCAGCGCCGTTCCGACCGATGATGCCAACGACATCTCCCTGTTCAACTTGGAAAGAAACATCTTTGATGGCCCAAAAGTCCTCAGTAGAATTGCGGGAGGGCGCCAGCCCGGAACCGTGCGTCGATGTACCATTTGAGCGAGCGCGGTTTCGTAGTTTACCGGAAAATGCACGAAATGAGGCCGCCACTTGCCTGGTAATCACATCGCGAAGCATAGTGTAACTTTCGCCGCTTCTCTTGTGCTTTAGGGTGTAAAGCTTGCCGACATTTTCGACGGAGATCATGGTGTCTGATGACATGAAAGGTTATTTATCGAGAAACTATCAACCAACTATGTTTTGCGGAGAAAATTGCCTGCAGGCTTCACGCTCGAAGCTCGCATAATCCTCACTGTTCGTTTACCAGCCGATTCAAATGACATCAGCAAAGCCTTTCTCCGTTCTGCGGAAGTACCAAACACCGAGCCAGAGAAAAAAAGCGATAACCATCACTGAGAGCATAAAGCCCGGAAGATATATGTGGGAGTAACCGCGGCAGATGGCCCAGCGGAACCCATTGATGACTCCAACCATGGGATTCAGGGAATACACTAGGCGCCAGTTCTCCGGTATAACTTCGCTGCTGAAACCAACCGGCGAGATGAAAAGTCCGAACTGTGCGATAAACGGGATAACGTGACGGAAATCGCGGAATTTTACGTTAAGAGCAGCTAGAAGTAATCCCGGACCGAGTGCGGCGAGAAACGCCAGCAAAGTGAACAAAGGAAGAGTGAGCACTCGCCAGTCGGGCAGGAATTGAAAGTAGATCATCAGGACCCCGAGCAGGACGGCGGAGATCAGCAAGTCCAAAAGACTGGTAATAACTGCTCCGGCTGGAATGATCAGACGCGGGAAATAAACTTTCGATACCAGATTGGTATTGGTGACCAGACTATTGCTGGCTTCGGTGAGCGCATTGGCGAAGAACTGCCAGGGCAACATTGCGGCAAACACCAGAATTGGATAAGGGATGCCGTTGGATGGCATCTTGGCGATCCGGCCAAATACGACCGAAAAAATTACCATGGCGATAAAGGGGCGAAGGATCGCCCAAATCACGCCGATGGCGGTTTGTTTGTACCGGACAGAAAGGTCTCGCCAGGCGAGTATGTAGAATAGCTCGCGGTAACGCCAGAGATCTCCCCAGTAGTTTTTCTCGGCACGTCCAGGTTCAATCAAAAGTTCTTGCATTTATTCGCCCTTCAAAAACTCCAACTTGTCTGGTGGACTGATATGTTCCAGTCGAAGATGGCCCAGTTCTTTAAGGAACTGAATCTGTCCTTCACCGAACTTTAATACCGGTTTCTTCATAGTCTCAGCGATCTGCGTTTACCAATTAACAGGCCGTTCTCTCGGATTTTTGACCGGCGGCCTTGAAAATCACCAATTTCGCTACGAAATCGGCCCGGCCAGCGGCACCAGATCCGCAACGCTGGCCTCGGCATGGAGGCCGCGACCCATCCATTCAATGAGAATTTCGACGCGGTCCCGTGCGGTGATGAGACGAGTGACCAAAGCTTCCAAGCCTTGGAACGGGCCTCGGGTAATCTAAACGTTCTGTCCCGGCTCCAGCGATTGATTGACCTCCGCGCATTCCCCTGTGCCGGTGCGGATTCTGATTTCGCTGATCAGTGAATCAGGCAAGAGCGCAACACTATCCCCGAATCGGACAAAGCCGCTCACCCCCGGGCTTTGGCTGACTCGGCGATTGAAGGTCGCATAATCAAATCGAGCAAAAAGGTAACCGGGAAACATGGGTTCGATGAACCAAATCGGTCCCCGCGTTGTTGCTTTCCGAAAACGCAGTCGAGGGCAGAAGACCTCGATTTCGGAAATCTGGCGCAGGCAAGCGGCGCCGATATGTTCCCGTTTGGGCTGGCCCCGCAAGCAGAACCAAGAGTCGATCGGTCGGTGACGCAGGATTTCAGCTGGGGTAAGAAGCATGGTGAGTGGCTGGCTTGTGCACTAGAAAAATCCCGGGCACGCTGCCGCCCTTGGTCGCGAACCTTGCGATTCGGACTGGGATTGATAATGTCTTCTCGTGAACGTTGAATCCACGTAATGTTCAGGGGGGGCTGGTTATCCATCACAGCAGTGCGACCTTAGGAAGGTCGCCAGCGGCTTACTAAGGTGCTTGGTTAGCGCATCGAACTACATGGCTCGGCCGGGTATCGCTATGGCGCACACCGCTAACACTATCCTGAAAGATGTTTTCCATTTTATCCTAAACCCTCCTGGTTCCCGATCGCATTTTGTCTGTCCCACCGACTAATATTGGTCAACCGTACTTTCGCTCCGATAAGCTTGGGCCTTGACGTACATACCGGCGTAGCGAGCAAAATAGTAATCATCGCGAGAGCGCCGCACGACCCGATTCAACACGACTGCGTCAGGACTGTGAGTCGCACGTTCCAGCAGACCGCACGCCCGGAGAATAGCGCGCCGCGGGGTTTTGCCCGCGCGGATGACAAGACATACCGACTCGATTTCCTTAGCGATGAGCTGAGTGTCGCTGACGGCGTTGATGGGAGCGCTATCCAGCACGACTCGATCGAAGTAAAGCATGGCTTCTTTGAGCAGGCCGACAAGGTCGCCGGAGGCAAGCAATTCGGCCGGATTGGACACTCGCTCGCCTGCCCCGAGGATGAAGAGATTCTCCGTGCTGGTCGGTCGGCAACAATCCATGAAGGGTGCGTTTCCGGTGAGACAATCGCTGAGTCCTGGCCCTTTGTTGCCGGCTAGTAAAGCCTTGGTCAGATTCGGCCGGCGCAGATCTGCATCGATGAGCAGGGTTCGAAGTCCTAATTGGGCGAGAGCCGCTCCACAGTTAAGCGAGCAATAGGTTTTCCCCTCGCCGGGGTTTGCGCTGGTGAACAAAACCGCTTTAGAATTCTTGTGCTGCCCAAGAAAAGAGAGAGCCGTCCGGAGAGACCGGAATGCCTCTGCTTCGTGTGAGCCCGGGCGGGCGTTTAGAACGGGCTCCTTATCAAGGTGTCTGCGTTTGGAGCGGGGAACCAAAGTTAGTACCGGTAGTCCCAACACTTCTTCCACCTGATCAACGCTGCGGATGGAGCTGTCAGCCAGGTCGGTGCCAACCACCAGGCCGCATCCGACGACACAGCCGCCCAATAGCGCAAGCACCAGAATCTTCAGCTTGGCCGGTTTAGCCGGCCTAATCGGGACAAACGGGGTTTCGATGACGCGGATATTGTTCTCCCAAATGCCCTTGGCCACATTGGACACCTTCATTCGCGTCAGAACGGACTCGTAAAGCGCACGATCGGTTTCGACTTCGCGGACGAGAGCATTGTAAGGGACTGCGATCTTGTTGAGCTCCAGCGCCGCTTGCTCCTGCTCCTGGAGTGCGGTGGTAAGCTTAGCTTCCGTCTCTTTCGCCGCCTCATACGACCTGATCACCATCTTTCCGGCATTGACCAGCGCCTGATCCAGTGATTCCCGCAGTCCGCTAAGCTGGCTATCCGCTCTAAATCTCGATTCCTTATCGGCAAGTTCCTGGCGCAGACCCACTACTACCGGAACGGCGGCAACGCTGGGAAGCGCTAGTAGCTCAGTCGGAGTCTTTGCTTTGCCGCTCTTGATGGTCACAACATCGGCCTCCAGCCTCAGGCGCTCGCTCTTGGCTTCGGTCACCTTCGAGTTCAATTCTTTAAGCTTCTCGACGATAATGTTTTGTTTGTCCTCGAGTGAAACCGCATTGTGGTCTTCGCGGTATTTCTCAACTGCCACCTCAGCGTTTTGAAGTTTCGCTTTGAGGCTTTCGGCTTCCTGACGGAGATAATCGCTCGCATTCTTTGAAAGACCGAGATTTTGATCAAAGCTCTGGTCGACGAACTCTTTGACCAGCGACTCGGTAAGCTGCTTTGACCGTTCCGGATCGGGGTCTTCGACACTGACATCGATCAATCGCGTTCCCTTGCGGAGTTTAACGTTCACTTTCGAATCGAACCGGCCGACAAGCTCGGTGTCCGAATAGGCCGAGCCATCTTTCTTGGGCGGAGCGAATTCGGGATCTTTGTCCAGCCCATTGGCTTTAACGACCCGCAAGAGCAGTGTCTCACTCAACAAGGCTTGCTCGATCGTCTTAAGGGCGTCGGCTGATTTCTGGTCGTTATCGGCGTTAAAGTCCTGGATGTTGTTGACCCTCGGCGCTCCCTGCTCGACCGCGATGACCGCGCGTGAAGCGTAGATTTTCTTAGCCCAGCAAATATAGCCAATTGCCGCACCCAGACTGAGAATAACAAACAGAATGATCACCCACGCTTTAGACAGCAGTAGATGGTAGAGATGACCGAAATCGAAGGTCAATCCGGAAGCGTCGCTCGAAGATCTAGTTGAAGTTTTTGTGTTCACGGAGATGCGCGTAATAAGGTGGCGGAAATTAGAAAATGCTTTCTGGAACGACTATTTTGTCGTCATACATCGTAGCGAATTGGAGTTGGGGCCGAACTTCGATGACATCTACCTCTAGAGTAGCTCCTCGATGTTCCATGCTTTTCTCGCCGAAACCGGGGATTGGAATGCCAGATAGCGTAGGAGAAGATGCTCCTACCCGGCCATCGGCGGTAATGCCGGGCAAATCGTAGCAGTAGGAAGGCATCCCCTGCTTTGAAATAACATGTCGTGCTATTCAAATTACTCGACGAAAGCGTCGACACTGCTGCTGCTGCTGGCCATCGCCCCTTAAGACACCATTCTCGATAGAAGCCTTCTTGACCCATCTTTATCCCTCCGCTGAAATTACATCCGGCACCACCCATTGTAGCTCGCCGGCGCAATAAATAGCGCAAGATATCTAAAGCACAAACGAAATTATCCGTAATTTTATATATATGAAAATTATCGAATTCTTGACTCAATTTTGATGGGTTAATCCTTTTCTATTTAACCATTCCACCTTCTATCCGATCCTCTTTTTCAGCCCTCTATCCCTTGGCGATTGAACCAACCAACTATCATGTCGCACGATGATTTCGTCCTCGGCTACCAAAGTGGCCGACTAGGTAGCAGTGTCAGCCCCCTCCTTATCTTGGGGCTCTTTTTCTCTGGTCGCATGCGCGAAAGACAGGTTGTGATCAACTTGGTTGCCTGGGCGCTCGGTCTGCTGTTTTTGATTGGGCTTTGTAGCTTGGCATTTCTTCGACTTCCTATTCTCTGGGCTTTTTTCGGTGCTATCATTGCATTCGCGGTTTTTCTGCTTGGATTCTCCCACCAGCTCAGCGGACTCGTTGTATCCGCTGCGGTAGCGAACAAACAATTCTATGAGTTTGTCAAATCGCACCACGCTTTGTGGGTCTTTACCGTTCTCGATCGGGTCCGATCACCAACCCAGTGCTCCCTGCACACGAACGCCAAGCGCGCTCGTCGTCGAGTGGCTGGCACATTAACTCCATGACCGATTTTTGCAATAGGCGGTTATCTCCTTGGCGGTTAAAGGACTACAAAATCGCTCCCTCCTTCACGTAGCAAGATCGTGAAAGACAAGATGCTTTCTCCGCTCAGACGGAGATTCTCACCGCTTATTCAAGATAAATTCAATAAATTTAGGGTAAGAGCGGCTGCCTGAGAACCGTTCCGAATTCCCCGATGCTGTCCGCACAATGGCTCCGCGGCTCATCTCCGCGGAGTTGGTGCGGCTATAGAGAAACCGAAGCATCCTCAATGGTTTCTTGAGAAAGTTGATTTCACCTAAGCATCGATCAGATCGCGCACCCCGCCAAACGTAAAGGTTTTCACCATCGGTTTGTCGAGGAAATCGTGGGGAAAACCGAGGTCGATCTGGCTTGCCGCGTCTAGGGCACGAATCTCCTCCGCCGACAGTTTGAGATCTACGATCGCAACATTCGCTTCTAGTTGATCGAGCCGCCGTGCGCCAACGATTGGAATGACCGGCAATTTGCGATGCCGCAGCCAAGCCAACGCAATCTGCGCCGGCGAGTGTCCCGTTGGTTTGGCTACCGCCCGTAATACGTCAATGACGCGGTTGGTACGCTCTCGATTCTGGGCGAATTGCTGGTTGTCAGGAATATCCATCCGACTTTGGCCGTCTTCGCTCTGAATCGCCTGTTCCGTCACCCGATATTTACCACTCAGCAAACCGCCTGCCAGCGGACTCCAGGCAGTGACGCTTAGACCGAAATCGGCAGCCATTGGCAGCAGCTCCCGCTCTGGGGTCCTTTCCAAGAGGCTGTACTCGATTTGCAATGCGACGAACGGAGACCAGCCGCGCAGGGCCGCGAGAGTATTTGCCTTGGCGATCCACCAGGCGACAGCATCGGAAACGCCAACATAAAGGACTTTGCCTTGCCGCACCAGATCGTCGAAACCGCGCATGACTTCTTCGGCCGGTGTCAGCCGGTCCCAAATGTGCATCCAATAGAGGTCGATATAGTCGGTACGCAATCGCCTAAGGCTCGCCTCGACCGCTGTCATCATACTCTTCCGATGGTTTCCCGCAGCGTTGGGGTCTTTGCCGGGCACCGCATTGGTGTACTTGGTTGCAAGCACCACCTGATCACGATGTCCTTGCATAAACTCGCCGAGAAAAAGCTCGCTTGCGCCGTTCGTATAGAGGTTTGCGGTATCAACGAAATTCCCGCCCAATTCCCGAAAGCGATCGTAGATCCCGCGACTCACTTCCTTCGACGAGCCCCATCCCCACTCCTCGCCAAACGTCATAGTGCCCAAACAGATTTCAGATACTCGTAAACCGCTCGGTCCTAATAATTGGTATCGCATAGAGTCGCTTTAACTCATTCAATGAAGCCTAGCGCGCAGATAACGCAAAGCTCCGCATTCTAGCTCCGGATGCGAGGCCAATCGAGTGCCGAATTACGGAGGCTGGCTTGTCCGCCGAAGTTATGGGTTGTGGGAGAAACGAAGGAGGAAGCATCCGCCCACCTAAAGATCTTGGGCTCGGGGCAACATCACTAGATCGCGAATGGTAACATTAGACGGTCGGGTCAACATAAACAACACCGCGTCGGCTACGTCTGTTGACCGCAATCCCTCGCCGAGTTCCGCCCGGCGATTGATCTCGTCTTCGTCATGAATTCCCCAGAGTTCGTTCAAGACCATGCCGGGGGCGACCGCACCGACGCGAATTCCCTTTGCCAGGAGCTGGCACCGGAGACCGTGAACAAACGA
>WNFR01037182.1_pt1 | contig 12053 bp, 9 predicted proteins | sample 5400221 | NCBI WGS metagenome assembly WNFR01 (sample SAMN13153357, study PRJNA577476) | soil metagenome | isolation source: 40 cm soil under Madrone tree | place: USA:California | collected 2016-06-14 | reverse complement strand
TTCTCCTCTTCTTCCACCTTCGCGTCCATTCGCCTGCCACGCCGTAGTCTTGCGCGAAGCCGGGTGGTTAGCCCCTAAAAATCGTAAGAATTTTGCTTGCAGCCGGGGGAGCAAATCAAATACAAGCTCGTAAATGTGCAGCTAGAAAGATCACTTATGAAAAAAATTCCACACACCCTTGGAAACTGTGAACGGAAGGAAACGAAGTTAACGAACGTCAGTTTCGTCGGTTCGGTGCCTCAGATCTTGGTTTCCTTTGTTGCCTTCTGTTTCACTCTGATCTGCTTGTCATTCATTTGCGCGACGGGCTTTGCACAAACCCCGGACAGCGTCGCGGAGCGCGAAGTGCAGCGGCGTCAGGCTACCATACCACAAGGCGAAGCAGCCTTGGCGCGCGGCAAGTCCGCGATGAAAGCGAAAAATTACACGCTCGCGCACGAAGAATTCCGGACGGCCCTGGGTTATCTGCCCGATGCAGTCGTCTCCGGAAAAGCGCACGACCAAGCTGTTGATGGCTTCTGCAAAAGCGGCGTTGCGTTAGCCGAAGCCCGCATCGCTGAGGGAAGAAACGCTGATGCCGAGGCGATCTTAAGCGAGATTTTAAGCAATCGCTATGATCCAAAATATCGTCCGGCGCACCTACTTTACACGCGCCTGCGTCAGCCGGGTTCCTTCGATAAAACATCCTTCGACAAAACAGTTAGGACTGTCAACGACGCAGAAGTCGACTGTGCGGGAAAGCCGGCGCTGCCATTCCCTGAGCGGGTGGAGAGAGTGAAAGAATTGCTCGCCGACGCCGACAGCGCTTATCAATCCGGCCGGTACGATCTGGCGATGAAACGATACGATCAAGTCTTGTGTCTTGATCCGTACAACACTGCGGCCCGTCGCGGCCAGGAAAAAATCGACAACACCAAATATCAGTACGGTGAAGAAGCATACGACGAGACGCGATCCCGTCACATGTGGAAGGTGGAGGAAGCGTGGCAGCAGCCGGTCAGGAAATATGGTGCGGTGGGCGCACCAGCCTCAGTCGGAAGGCAACAGGAATTAGGCGGCACTGCCGCGATGACCAGCAAACTGAACAGGATCATCATTCCGCACATTGAATTTCGCGACGCGACTATTCGCGAAGCGGTCGATGTTCTTCGGGAGCAGGCAGCGGAGAACGACACAGGCCCAGAAGGGCAGAGAGGCGTGAACATTGTGCTGCGGCTTGTTCCTCTTGGACAAATCGCGCCGCCTTCAGTTCCGGTCCAGGCCGCTCCAACAGGTACTGGCACTCCGGTTCCCGGTGGTGGCGGTGCTCCTCCTGCGGGTCCTGCTGCTGGTGCTCCGCCCGCTGGGCAAGGCACCGCACCGGGCCAGACAGGTCCTGGCGGAGCGCCGCCCGTTGCGCCTGGAGCGGGCGCGGCGAACGCGCGCATTACTGTTACATTGGATAACGTTCCGCTCGGTGAAGCACTGCGCTACATCGCCAATCAAGCTGCATTGAAACTCAAAGTGGAACCGTACGCGGTATCAGTCATCCCTCTCAACGAACAAACCAACGAGCTGATCACGAAGCGGTATCATGTCCCGCCGGAGTTTTTCGGTGGACCGCTCGACGTTGGCTACTATCTCGGAATCACCACGACCGGTGGTGGAGGGGGTCAGGGTGGAAACGCGCAACCGGTGCCTGTGGCTGAGAACGTAATTCAGAAAGAGGCAGTTAGTTTTCAGACCGCCTCGGGAACCGGGACCGGCGCCGGCGCTACCAGCACGGCAAATTTAGTGCAGGGGACTGCGACTACTCGCCAGAGTCTGTTAAATGACCGTCAACTCGTCGGCAGAGCTGACGCGAGGACGATGTTGCAGAGCATGGGCGTCACGTTTCCTGCCGGTGCCAGCGCAACCTTCTGGCCGCATAACGGAACGCTGATCGTTCGCAATACGCAGGACAATTTAGACTTCGTGGATGCGCTGGTTGATCAGGCGAATGTTTCACAGCCGAAGCAGGTCGCAATTGAATCAAAGTTTGTCGAGATTAACCAAAACAATCTCAAGGAACTTGGTTTCGATTGGCTACTGGGCCCGTTTAGCCTCAACGGGAAGGTCTTCGGCGCAGGTGGTGTTCCAGGAAACGGCGTACCTGTTAACAAGGCGAATTTTCCGTTCGTTGATCCTGTCACGAACCAACCCATCGGTCAGGACCCGGTTACGTCCGGGAACCGCAGCGGCAACTTCGCGATAAGCGCGAACGCGCTCGATGCGCTTTTAATGCCGGGTCTGGGGCAAGCGGCTGGCGTTGCCCCAGGAATTTTTGGATTGGCCGGCGTGTTTACCAATCCACAGTTTCAGGTTGTGATCCGCGCGTTGAACCAGAAAAAGGGGATCGATCTTCTCTCTGCGCCAAGCGTGACTACTAAGAGCGGGCAGCGAGCCATTATGGAAGTCATCAGGGAATTTCGTTATCCGAGGACATACACTCAGCCGCAGGTTCCGTCGATTAGCAGCCAAAGCACGGCGCTCGTGGCCGGACCAGTGCCTGTGGTAGTTACACCAACAACACCGCAAGATTGGGAGACGCGCAACACTGGAGTGACCTTGGAAGTTGAGCCGATAGTCGGAGGCGACGCCACAACGATAGACCTGAACCTGATTCCGTGCCCGTCGAGCTGACCGCGAATGTGATTAACCAACCGGTATTCAGCACTCGCAAAGTAACGACGAGCGTGAGCGTTTATGACGGGCAAACCGTGGTGCTCGGCGGATTGATGCGGGAAGACGTGCAGAAAACCGAGGACAAGGTTCCCATCCTGGGGGACATTCCGCTCGTCGGCCGCGCCTTTCGCACGAATGTTGAGCAGCACACCAAAAAGAACCTGGTCATCTTCGTGACCGCGCGCATCGTCACGCCCGCAGGTGTGCCGTTAAACGAAGAGGAAGAGGAAGGCTTGCTGCCGCCGGAGTTACCCGAAGTGCCGGCGTATAAGAAATAACCACCCGCCTACGCCAAGGCTACGGCGAGGCAGGCGAATAAACACGAATCACGGAACCGATTCTGAGAACCACGGATTACACGGATAGCACGGATAAGAGGGAAGGGGGATCTGCCCACGAATGACGCTCAAGTTTGCGGCGCCAAATCTTCTGCCGGCGGAAGAGTTTCTTTTCAAATTCAAGTCGCTGACGCAAAGCGAGGCGATATGCCGCAACTCGCACGCGGCATATTTGCCACCACAGTCAGTCTCCTGAGGTCAAGCTCGACGGGGCCAAAATTGCCTCGCTCATCCCGTGCAAAAATTTCTTGTCAGCCGGAGCGATTGTGGCGAGCGCGCCGCGCAATTTCACGCGATCCCCTTCGACGAAGTAATACGGACAAAGACGCACCCGGCCTTTCATTGTCTTTAGCTCGCCCCGTGAGATACTAGGCATCGTCGAGGACGCGGTTGCACTTGAGCGTATCTCACGAGGCGAGCCAGAATCCGGATCCCAATAGCGGTGCTCAAAAAGAGTGCCTTTGTGAAATTTTTGAAGAATCGTCGGATTCGACTCGAAGGTCGCCAGCGCGTGCTCGATCCGCTTCTCCCATTCGGCGTGCGGTAGATCGCTGCCGAGCGCAATCCCGCGGCTGCCCCAGCCGAGCGGCGAGAATCCGCTCACTTTTAACAGAAGCTCCCGATCTTTCTGACTGAACTTCGCTGCCTCACGCCAATCCTGAATTTCGAGGCGCGGGATGACGGCGTGCTGTGGCAATGGCGCAGGATCAAGGAGCCAGGAGTAGGGAATTGCCTCTTGTAGCTTTATGAAATACTTCTCGCCCAGCTCGCGCCGCCAGTACTCGCGAAGAGGATGCATCCAAAAAAGCGCGAACCACATTTTCTCTTCAAGGTACGGTTTGATTGGGGGCGTGATGGTGATTCGGCCTTCGGCATTTGCGCGCAGCGTATTTTCGATCGCAGGAATATTCGGCAGATCGAATAATTCGAAAAACCGATACACAGTGCGCCCATCTTGAGGCTCGTAATTCTCTGCGGATACAACGCGCCAGCTGTAGCCGGGATCGCTGATCCCGGTCGAGGTGAGATTGGGAATAGAACCGGAGTCACCGACTCCAGCTACAGTATGTTGTTGATTTAGTCGCGCGGCGATCCATTCCATTTCCGGCCGATAGGTCGCCGATTCCTGCGAGATGACGATGTCGCCGTCGTTTGGCAGTACAGAGCGAAATCCGTCCAGCATTCCGTTTGCGCCGCCAATGATCGCGTCGTCGAATGTTGAATACGTCTGGTTAAGCCATCCAGTTAAGCCGATGCCGCCCGGGACCGAGTCGATCTCAGCAATGATGTAGCCCTTCTCGGTGAGAATGAGGTCCGGCCGAATCACTCTTGGCAAATCGTCGCGAATTTCCTTGCGCCGCGAAAATTCAATCAGCTCTTTCGGTTTACCGGCGTCGAGGTAGCGCGCAATCCACGCCGGCTGCTTCCCCTTGACGCTCAGGTGATAAAGCTGATTACAGGCACGCTGGAAAACAGACAGGCGATGACCAAGCTGCTCGAGGTCGCCCAGAAATTTTTTGCCAATTGGAAATGCATCGGGAGAAACGAGCCAGGCCTTCTCAGCAAAAAGGCCCTCTTTGGGAAAAGCGGCTCGAATTGCAGACAGCCTGTCGTCTTGGACCTGCAAGTGCGTCATCAAGCAAACGTCCAATGTCCAACGCCGAACGTCCAACACCGAATGCAGACTTCTGAATTGAGCATTGAATGTTGGGCGTTGAGCGTTCGGCGTTTTCTGCTCACCTTCCCGCGGCCATGCGCTTGAGCGCAAGCTTGACCAGTTCTTCCGCCGATTTCGCTTCGCCTTTGTCCTGTAGGTCTCGCACCGTTTTGTGTGCCTCGATCTGTTTGTAACCAAGCGCGATCAACCCGAGCACGGCTTCATTAGCTTGCTCCTGTTCTGGAGTGGGTGCGTGCGCTGCGCTGGCGGCCTCCCATGCCGCAGCCACTCCCAATTTATCTTTCAGTTCCAAAACGATTCGCTCGGCTGTTTTTTTTCCGAGCCCGCTGATCTTCGAAATTGCGGCGACATCTGAATTGACCACCGCAGCTTTAAAACTGGTCACGCTCATTCCACTTAACACAGCGAGCGCCAGTTTTGGCCCGATCCCGCTGACATTGTTGACAAGCAACCGGAAAAGGTCGCGCTCGGCCGGCGTCATAAACCCGTAAAGCACATGCGCATCCTCGCGTACCGCCAGATGAGTGAGAATCCGGATGGGCTGCCCGGGAGAGGGCAGCTTATCATAGCTGGAGAGCGGAATGAAAACCTCGTACCCGACACCGCCGACATCGATAATCGCTTGGGTCGGCAGGGCGTTCACGAGTTTGCCGTCGAGAAACGTGATCATCGGTTCGTTACAACGTTACAACGTTAAATCGTTACATCGTCAAATGAAGTTATTCCGGTTTCAGCACCAGCGTAAGATCGACGCGTTTCCCTTTCGCGATGTTCAAGCCGCTGGTCGAGAAAAATTTCCAGTGCTGCGGCGAATCTGCAAAAAGCGGCCCGGCAACAGGCGTCGGCAGAATGATAAAACGCGGCCCAGACGCGCTCATGAATTCTGTCGCGCGACGCTTGTTCAATGGCGTCAGGAACCCTTTCACACGCGCGCGAAAATACCAGACAAGACTTGGCTCCTCGAACTCCACGGAGGCAAATTGCATGTTCGGCAACAAAGAAGTGCGTGAGACCTGAAGGAGCTGATACGCCGGAAAAAACCGTGCAACCATAGGCGGGATTGCGAGAGCGATGGCGAGCCACACACACGCGGTCGTAATAGCGATGGTTACGAACAAGGAGCGGCGGTTCGCAACTGCCGCTCCTTGCCAATGGCGCGCCAGCAAAAGCGCAAGCAGCGGAAACGCCGGCAGCGTGTAATGGGGCAACTTCGTTTTAATGAGCGAGAAAATCACGAAAATGATTGCCACGCCGGTGATAAGGTAATTGTCAATGCTGTCGCGGCGGCGCCACAAATTTTTCGTAAGCCATGGCAATTTGATCGACCACGGAAAAAAACTGACAAAAATCGTCACGAAATAAAACGGCAGAAGCAGCAGATACACGCCAAGGGAATTCGCACCGTGACCTTCCATCGTCGCAAACGAACGGCCAATGACGTGTCGCCCGATTCCCACAGTAAAGAATTCGCCGTGTGTTTGAAGCAGCGCCGGAATTCCCCAAAGCGCGACTATGGCAAGCATCAGCAAAATTCCCGGTAAGAATTTGAAGCGCCGCGCCAACCGCCAATCTCGCGTGTAGATAGTTATTGCACTAACCGTGAGCAGCGGCGTCCACGCGATTGGCCCTTTGGCGAGGAAACCGAACGCAAGCGCTAGGTAAAAAACAAGGAAGGGCGAATTCCAAATCGCCCACGGCGGCTTGGAAGCCCCCGCTCCTTGATTAAGCGTTGAGCGTTGAGCGTTGAGCGTTGGGCGTTGAATTAGTTCAAATCCGCTCCAATGCGCAATCGTCATAAAGAACACCAGCCACATATCGGCGACAGCCGCTTTAGCGTGGAGAAACGTTTGCAGCGACAGGGTAAAAATAATCGCTGCCCACCAGCCAACTTTCTCTCCGCCTGTTCGTACGCCCCATGCGAAAATCAACAGGGCCGTCAACGCAGCGGCCACCACTGATGGGAAACGCGCTGCGAAATCGTTTTCACCAAAGATACGATAACTCACAGCTTGCGCCCAATAGGCGAGGGGAGGCTTATCCAGACGAAGCCTATTATTGAAATAAGGAACGACGTAATCTGCGCGTTCGATCATCTCCCGCGACGCCTCCGCGAAACGCGGTTCGTCACGATCGATCAGCGGCAAGCTCCACGTGCCGGCCAAATGAAAGAGGATCGAACCGAAGAAGAGAAAGACGTAATTACGTATTGCGGATTTCAAGTGGGCACTCAAAATAGCGCCCGCTAAAACTGACGGGAACTTATTTATGAAGCGCGCCGCCGTTTTTTATTGGTCGATCGGCCTCGCCATCGCGGCGGTAGCGATCGGAACGGCATTTTATTTGGATGACACCGTCTGGCACTTTTAATTTTCGCTCGCCGGCGCATTGGTCTCGCCTGTCTTCCAATCCCGATTCTGATCGGATTTTCACGAATGTACATCGGGGCGCATTATCTCTCCGACGTCGTCTGTGCGGCAGTCCTGGGAATTTTCTGCGCCGCTATCGTTGCGCGAATATTCCTGCGCGAACCACTAAAGACCGACCACTGATCACCGTTCACTGATCACATTGCGCTTCGTGACTTAAAAATTAGAGAACACCAGCAAGAGTAAGAGTATGAGCAGAAGCTGAAAAAGCGGAGGGGGTGAGATTCGAACTCACGAGGCCTTTTGGCCTTCCGGTTTTCAAGACCGGCGCAATCAACCGCTCTGCCACCCCTCCGGGAAAGCTAGTGATTAGTGATCGGTGATCAGTTATTGGTGCGCAAGTATAGCAGGAACTCACAGATTTGCTCGACATCGTAATATGTTCATGTGAACTTAATCTTGTGGCAGAGAAAAAGAAATTCAGGCCTGTCGTTGAGGAGACGCCCCAAAGCTCCGTGCCCGTCCGCGGGCGTGGCGCATCCTGGAGCCCGGCAAATCGGTTCGAAAAACTGCATATCGATCTGACCGATATTGATTGTGTCGATGTTGATCTTCCCACTGAGGGACAGCCGCGGCGGCCGACACAGTATTTTCGTGATGGAACCAAATCGGTCATCACTCGGAACACCAGTCCCGATGTCGGTTTCGAAACGAGCTTGAATCCATATCGGGGCTGCGAGCACGGCTGTATTTATTGTTACGCCCGACCGACCCACGAATATCTCGGTTTTTCCGCCGGCCTCGATTTCGAGAGCAAAATCATGGTGAAAACGAATGCGGCTGAGCTGCTACAGGCAGAACTGGAATCACCGCGCTGGCAGTCACAGACGCTTGTCATGAGCGGCGTGACCGACCCTTATCAACCCATTGAGAGAAAGTTGCGCATTACGCGCGACTGCCTCGAAGTGCTTGCCAAATTTCGCAATCCTGTCGCGATCATCACCAAGAATCATCTCGTTACGCGCGATATCGATCTCTTCCGCGAACTTGCGGCTTGCAATGCGGCGGCAGTAAACATCTCGGTGACTTCCCTCAACTCCAGTTTGCAGCAAGTGCTCGAGCCGCGCACGACGTCGCCTCAAGGCCGCCTCGATGCGATCAGGCAACTTCGCGCGGCGAACGTTCCGGTTGGCGTCATGGTCGCGCCGATCATTCCTGGACTCACGGATCACGAAGTTCCGAAGATCCTGGACGCATGCGCAAAAGCAGGCGCGCAATTTGCCGGTTACACAATTATCCGTCTGCCATGGGCAGTAGCGCCATTATTTGAACACTGGCTTGAGGAACATTTTCCGGACCGCAAAGAGAAGGTTCTCGGACGCATCCGGGACATGCGGGGGACCCGGCTAAACAATTCTCAGTGGCACACGCGCATGACCGGGGAGGGCGTATTTGCGGAACAAATCGCCTCGCTCTTTCGAGTCGGTTGTCGTCATGCTGGTATTGGCGAGCGGCCGACGCTGTCAACTGCGTCGTTTCGTAAATCGACAACACAACTGTGCCTTAAGTTGTAGGGGAAGCTATCAGGTTGCCCTACACCTTTTTTATTAGAATGGCCGGCGGTTCTGCCAGGCGTACGCCTCGTTTTGTAATCGCTGGTCGGCTTCGAACGACTCCGTAATGTCGATTTGCGCAGCGGCATCCTCAGTAGCGGGAACAGGCGCTTTGCGCGTTGTTGGCCACTCTTGAAAAAAGCCACCGGTTAGTGCAACCGTCGCTTGCGCATTGGCGGATGCATTGATCTTTCCCTTCGCGCACGTTAGACGGGTCGTTTTGCCGTCGGTCCAAACGCAAAACAAGCAGTCCGAATCGGGCTTGATCGTCAGCTGACCCGTGGTCACGGCAAATTGTGATGCGCTTCGATCGGTTGGAGTGAATAGAACGATAACTCTTCCGCGGCTCAATCGAATGCGCGCAGTCCGATCGCGCATGCCGCCGGCGGTCTGATTGCCATCCTTGGTTATGCTGAGCTCGTCGATTTTGATTTCAGAATCGCCGGAGAGTCGTGCGAGAGCAGCCGGAATTAAAGCGAGATCGATCGACGCGCCATCTGCCGACCGCACAGTATCGCCGCTATGAATTCTGCTTTTAAGCGTGACCGGCTGAAAATCGTTTCGTTCCGCGTTTCCGAAGACGACTCTGCCCTTGACCGAAAACACGGCAGCGGCTGTTGCGCGACTGATGCCTTTCGAGCAGCCGTTCGCCAGAAGTGAACAGAGCGTCAGAGACAGAACGAGCAATGGAAGGCGCATTAGCCGGGATTCGGTAATTCATCCGAGCCTAAGCGTTCTTGCGCGTCGACTGCAATACCGAAGGCGGATTCCGTCGGCAAAAAGAAAGAGCTGGCTTGCAAGCAATACAAGCCAGCTCAGCGGGTTTTATGTCCTACGTCAACTTAGTACTGATGATAGTAGTGATGACGGTGGTGGCGATAGTAGCGGTGCCCATTGTAGTATGACCGCCCAGAATAATAGCCGTAGTATGGATACGGCCGATAGTAGCCGTATGGATAATAGCCATAGCCATATCCATATCGGTAAGCCGGATAACCATATCCGACTCCGACTCCTCCGACGCCAACCGTTATCTGAGCGTCTGAACGTTGAAGTCCTACGCAGAATTCGGCCGCTTTAATCGATACGCGACCCTCAATAATAGAATCGGATTTCAATGCTGCCGCGGTTCCCTGTCCTCAAAAATTGCGCAGCGTGGCAGCGCGTACGGGAGTCGAACCCGTGTACCAGCCTTGAGAGGGCTGTGTCCTAACCACTAGACGAACGCGCCGCAAAACGGGACGCCTGTAGAAATACTATATTGAGCGCGGGTGGCAAGGCGGTGCCCAAATGCCACTTTTGATTTTTCTTCTTGTGCTTGTGTGCCGGCTTTTTCGGTGCGGGCGTCCCCGACGGCGTTGGTGTTGGCGTGGCGCCTTCCGGTATAGGTGAAGGTCGCACTCGCGGCTGAGTCAACACGTACTGGTGAGTGGTCTTGAGTACTTGCAACGTCAATTTGATTTCCGGCGTGGTAGCCAGGGCGGCCATGCGTTCGTAATAGATATCGTAGTACGCGCGCAACCGGTTTCGCTTTTCCAAATCAGTTCGGGCAGCCTGGGCGTATGCTTTCGCTGTCAGTACCGCTGGATCGTTCACTATTCGATTTTTGAGCTGTCGCCATTCAACATGCAATCTGAGTGCATCAGCGTCATTCCCTAGCGACTTCGGTTTTGAGAAAGTCTTGTCAAGCTGCGATATCTCCGGCAACTCGGGACCGTTGGGTTCGGAGGAAGGCGTATCCGCAGCTTCGGGTTGGTTTTGCCCGGAATAAAGGTCCACCGAGGGCGGCGCGGCCTCCTGGCCGTGCATTATCAGCGCCGTGCTGATCAGCGCCGACAAAATGATCAACCCATATATCTTCATTCCCCGTTTCGTGGCAATGTAACCGAATTTCCGCATGCGGGAAGACGCTATCCATGATAAAGAATCACGCCGAAGCCCGGGGCGTAGCTTAGCTTGGTAGAGCGCGTGGTTTGGGACCACGAGGTCGGAGGTTCAAATCCTCTCGCCCCGACGTTTGATGGCATCAGACGCTATGATCCAAATTCGGTGCCAGCCGCTTTTCGACTGCGGCGACTGGCTCGCCACGCCGGTTCGCATAATCCACTACTTGATCACGCCCGATCTGCCCGACCCCAAAATATTTTGCGTCGGCATGCGAAAAATAGAGCCCGCTCACGCTGGCACCGGGATGCATCGCAAACGATTCAGTGAGCCTGATCCCAGCGTTGTTCTCGGCATCGAGCAGATCGAACAGCGTTCGTTTTTCGGCATGATCGGGACAGGCGGGATAACCGGCAGCCGGCCGAATACCGCGATATTTTTCACGGATGAGATCAGCACTCGACAATTGTTCGTCGCGCCCAAACCCCCAGGCGATGCGGGCTTGTTTATGCAGATATTCGGCGAACGCTTCGGCTAAGCGATCTGCCAACGCTTTGGTCATGATTGCGCTGTAGTCGTCGTGCTCGCGTTTGAATTCTTCCGCGAGCTCATCCGCGCCGTGAATCGAGACCGCAAACCCACCGAGATAGTCCTGTAGCGGCGCAGTGTAATCGGCCAAACAGTGGTTGAATTGTCCCGTCGGCTTTTGCATTTGCTGACGCAAAAAATAAAACGTGGCGGTTTTGTCAGATCGCTCCTCATCAGCGTAAACATGTACATCGTCTCCGACGGCATTTGCCGGCCAAAAAGCATGAACGCCTCGCGGGGTTAGCAGATTTTTCGCGACGATCTGCTCAAGAAGTTCCTGTGCATCATCGAAAAGTTCGCGCGCTTGTTTGCCAATCTTGGGGTCATCTAAAATCGCCGGATAGCGTCCGCGCAATTCCCATGCATGGAAAAACGGCGACCAATCGATGTATTCGACCAGATCACTGAGCGTGAAAGTTTGGGTAGCGCACGCGTCTGGCGTGTTGGTTTCGGCGTCGCGCCGAAACGACCTCTCGGCGAAATATAGCTTCTCGCCGGGTTTCGCATCGACTGGAAAAGTTCGCAATCGCGAGACGCGCTCGCCCGCACCCGTGACGGGTGCGCTACCCACAACGCGCACTCCTAAGAACTCCGGTTTCGGCGGGACGTAACTGCTCCAATCGATTGGCGTCCGATTCTCGCGCGCTTCTTCCAGTGTCAGCAGCTTTTTCCTGTTCGTCTTTGCTGCGTGCTCCTGGCGCAACCGCTCGTATTCTTCGCGCGTTTTTTTAACGAACTGCGATTTGCGTTCCTCGTTCAATAGCGAATTCACCACGCCCACCGCGCGCGACGCGTCCAGCACGTGCACGGTGCTTGCGCCATAGTGCGGCGCGATCTTTACCGCGGTGTGCGCCCGGCTGGTAGTCGCACCGCCAATCAAGAG
>WNFR01014667.1_pt1 | contig 12053 bp, 11 predicted proteins | sample 5400221 | NCBI WGS metagenome assembly WNFR01 (sample SAMN13153357, study PRJNA577476) | soil metagenome | isolation source: 40 cm soil under Madrone tree | place: USA:California | collected 2016-06-14 | reverse complement strand
TGGCGTAGGGCAGGCCGAAATAGAGGAACACGATGACGACGAGCTGCGGCAGCGTGCGGAAGATGTCGACGAAGGTCGTGATCGCGATGTCGGCCGGCTTGAGGCGCAGCGTGCGCATGATGGCGAGCGCCAGGCCGGTGCCGACGCCCACCAGGATGGTGAGCAACGCCACCTCGATCGTTACCCAGAACCCGCCCAGGATGTTGGGGCCGTACTGGGCGAGGATCTGCGGATTGAAGTAGTTGTCGGCGATGGCGCCCATGGGCTTTTCAGGCGGCTTTTTTCCCCATTACCTGCACTTCGGAACGTGCGCGGTGGGCTCGAAGCCTTTGAAGCCCGGCGCGCCGTAGCCGTAATAGACGGCCTCGATCGCCGAGCCTGGATCAGGCGCGGCGCCGTACCATTTCTCGTGCAACTTGAAGAGCGTGCCGTCGAGCTTCATGCACTCGATCGCCTCTTCGACCTTGTTGCGGTACTCGACGCTCTCGAGCCGGAAGGCGTAGCCGAAGTTGCGGCCGTTGAAATCCTTGAAGCCCACCTTGATCGCCTTGTTCTTGCTGGCGGCGAACACCGCGGTCGGGATCTCGTTCAGCGCGGTGAAGGCGCGCTTGGTGATCACGGCCTGCACCGAATCGGGGAAGGTGTCGTAGCGCTGGACCTCGAAGCCGTATTTCTCCGCATTGGCGGTGGCCCAGGTGTCGGAGATGGTGCCGCGGTTGACGGCGAGCTGCTTGCCCTTGAGGTCCTCGAAGCCCTTCATCTCGTCGGCCGCGCGTATGAGAAAGCCGTTGCCGGTGGCGAAGAACGGCTCGCTGTAGAGCATGCGCTCGGCGCGCTCGGCGGTGATGTTGAGCGGGTTGACCGTGAATTCAATGCGCTTCGAAAAAAGCGCGGCGAAGAGGCCGGAGAAATTGATGTCGACGATTTCCACGCTCGGCCGGCCGAGGCGCTTGCCGATCTCGTTGATCATGTCGACGCCGAAGCCCTCGGGCCCGCCGGCGCCGCGCACCATCCACGGCGCCACGCCGAAATCGGAGCCCACCACCAGCGGCTTGTCGGCCGGATGGTCTGCCGCCTGGGCAAAGGCCGCGGACGCGCTGCCTGAGACAGCAAACGCCACAGCGGCTGCGATTAGTTTTCTCTTGAAAAGGCTCATCTCGTCGTCCCCTTTGCTGAAAGGCATCGGTATCCTGCGGCAAGCCAGAGTCAAGGCAAAGACCGTGCCCGGAGCCTTGCTTCCGGCGGTATTGGGTTTCATACAGCGGCAGACGCAATTGGATGGAGGAAAGATGTCGGCTTCACCCCACGGAACAGCAGCCAAATTCGATGCGGTGATCGTCGGCGCTGGCTTCGCCGGGCTCTATATGCTTCACCGGCTGCGCCAGCTGGGCTTTTCCGCGCGCGTCTTCGAGGCGGGCAGCGGTGTCGGCGGCACCTGGTACTGGAACCGTTATCCCGGCGCGCGTTGCGACGTCGAGAGCGTGCAGTATTCCTATCAATTCTCCCACGAGCTGCAGCAGGACTGGGACTGGACCGAGCGCTACGCCACCCAGCCTGAGATCCTGCGCTACGCCAACCATGTCACCGACCGCTTCGACCTGCGCCGCGACATCGCCTTCGACACCCGCGTGACCGCCGCGACCTTCGACGAGCAGGCCGAGCGTTGGACCGTCGAGACCGACAGAACCGGCCCCGTCTCGGCCGCCTTCGTCATCACCGCGGCGGGATGCCTCTCGTCGACCAACAAGCCCGATTTCCCCGGCCTCGAGGAGTTCGAGGGCGCGCTCTACCACACCGGCCAGTGGCCGCATGACGGCGTCGATTTCACCGGCAAGGTGGTGGGCGTCATCGGCACCGGCTCGTCGGCCATCCAGTCGATCCCGCTGATCGCCGAGCAGGCCAAGCATCTCTACATCTTCCAACGCACCGCCAACTACACGGTGCCGGCGCATAACCGGCCGCTCGATCCCGAGTACAAGCTGCAGACCAAGGCCAGCTACCGCGAGATGCGCCAGCGTGCCCGCAAGATGCCCTCGGGCATCGACTTCAAGTTCAATCCGGCGTCGGCGGTCGAGACGGCGGAAGAGGAGCGGCAGCGCCACTTCGAGGAGCGCTGGGCACAGGGCGGCATTCCCTTCATGGGCGCCTTCTCCGATCTTCTGCTCAATGCCGAGGCCAACAAGAGCGCGGCGGATTTCGTGCGCGGCAAGATCCGCGAGATCGTGAAGGACCCCAGGGTCGCCGACCTGCTCTCGCCGACCAACATCATCGGCTGCAAGCGGCTGTGCGTCGACACCGGTTATTGGGAGACCTTCAATCGTTCCAACGTCACCTTGGTCGATATCAGCAATGCACCGGTAGAAGGCTTCACCGCCCATGGCGTCAAGACGAACGGCCGGGAATACAAGATCGACGATATCGTCTTCGCCACCGGCTTCGACGCCATGACCGGCGCGCTGCTCAAGATCGATATCCGCGGCCGCGGCGGCAAGACGCTGAGGGAAAAATGGCGCGAGGGGCCGAAAGCCTATCTCGGCCTGGCCATGGCGGGCTTTCCCAACCTTTTCACCATCACCGGCCCGGGCAGTCCCTCGGTGCTGACCAACATGCTGCCCTCGATCGAGCAGCACGTCGATTTCATCGCCGACTGCATCGCCTATATGCGCGACCGCGGCGCGCGCCGGATCGAGGCCAGCGTCGAGGCCGAGGAAGACTGGGTGGGCCACGTCCGCGAAGTGGCCGGCGGCACGCTGCGCTCGACCTGCAGCTCGTGGTATGTCGGCGCCAACATGCCGGGCAAGCCGCGCGTCTTCATGCCCTATATCGGTGGCTTCCCGGCCTATATCGAGAAATGCGAGGCCGTCGTGAAGAGCGACTATGAAGGCTTCGCGCTCGCCTAGTTCATTCTCTTCTTTCTTATCGAAAGTGATCCATGACCGACACTCTGCCCGACCGTTTGTCCACCAACCCGAAGAGCCCGCATTACGACGAGGCCGTTCTCCAGAAGGACGTCGGCATCCGCTTCGATGGCGAAGAGAAGACCAACGTCGAGGAATACTGCGTGAGCGAGGGCTGGATCCGCGTCGCCGTCGGCAAGACCATGGACCGCCACGGCAATCCGCTGACGATCAAGCTCAAGGGCGTAGTCGAGCCTTATTACCGGAAGGGGTAAGGCGACGAAGGAAAGATCCTTCGCTGCGCTCAGGATGACAGTTTTGTTGTAACCAACCTTGTGCGCTGGCTCGAAGCGTCGATGAAGAAAATGCTGTCATCCTGAGCGTAGCGAAGGATCTTTGCGCGCCGTCAATACCCGATCGCCGCGCCGTCGCTGCGTGGATCCGATCCCCCCTCGCGCAACCCGCTTTCCGGATCGATCGTGATGCCGTGCGCATGGCCAGCCAGCTCGTTCCAGTCGGACCAGCGGTTGACCGGATGGCCGCGGCGCTTCAGTTCCGCGATCGTGGCGTCGGCGAAGCGGCCTTCGAGATGCAGCGTGTCGCGTGCTTCGCCGAGCGCGAAGCGGCCGGAGAGGAAGCGCGGTGTCTCCAGTGCCTGCTGGATGTCGCGGCCATGGTCGATCATGGCGATGTAGGTCTGCAGGTGGATCTGCGGCTGGCCGTCGGCGCCCATGCAGCCCAGCACTGCCCATAGCTTGTCGTTACGGAACGCCAGCGAGGCGATCAGCGTGTGCAAGGGCGTCTTGCCGGGTTCGAGCCGGTTGGGATGGGCGGCATCGAGCGAGAAATAGGCCGAGCGGTTTTGCAGCACCACGCCAGTGCGGCCGGCGACCACGGCCGAGCCGAAGCCGCCATAGAGGCTGTGGATCAGCGACACCGCGTTACCCTCGGCATCGACCACCGCGATATAGACGGTATCGCCACTGAGGCTGCCGTAGGAAGGAATGCGGTCCCACGGCACGGCGCGGGCGGGATCCATCACGCCGCGCCTTTGGTCGGCATGGGCGCGCGAGATCAGCCGTTCGATCGGCACATCGCCAAAGCGCGGATCGCCGAGGAAGCGGTCGCGGTCGTGATAGGCGACCTGCTTGGCCTGCACCATCAGATGCACATAGTCGGGCCCGAGGAAGGGCTTGCGGTGCAGCTCGAAAGGTTCGAGCAGGTTCAGCATCTCGAGCACGGCAAAACCTTGAGTCGGCGCCGGCGTCTCGTAGATCGTGACGTCGCGATAGCGGCCGGTGAGCGGCTCGCCCCAGCGCGCGGTCTGGGCGCGGAGATCGTCCGGCCAGCGTGCGCGCAAGATCGGGATTCGTGAGCTTGCTGCCGGCGCGCGGCACGCCGCCGCCGGGCAAAAAGATCGCCGCTGCCTCTTTGCTCTTCTTCAGTTCGTCGGCGGTGACGTTGATCCAGTGGGCGAGCCGCGCCGTCATCGGAAAGCCGTCGCGCGCATAGCCGATGGCGCTGGCCAGCGTGCGCGCCAGCGGCAGGCGGCCATAGGCGGCGTGCGCCTCGCTCCAGCTCGCAACCGCGCCGGGCACGGTGAGGGTGCCCGGCAGCACACCGCGATAGGGGATTTCGTCCAGGCCGCGTTTCTTGAAGGCTTCGATGGTGCCGGCGGCGGTGGCACGGCCGCCGCCGTCGAGATAGCGCACAGCGCCCGTCCTGGCGTCATGGATCAGCCAGAAGGCGTCGCCGCCGATGCCGGTCATGTGCGGATAGAGCACCGACAGCGCCGCCGACGTGGCGATGGCTGCATCGACCGCCGAGCCGCCGGCGCGCAGAGCGTCGACGCCTGCCTGTGAGGCCAGCGAATGCGGGCTCGTCACCATGCCGTTGGGGGCCAGGGTGACGGGCCGGCCGGTCGTGATGTCCATTAGGGGAGAGTGCTCAGTTTGTCTCGACGTTGGCGATGCGCAGCGGCACGCCGAATTCCTTGCGGCAAACCTCGGCCAGCACGGCGACGCCCCGGCGGATGGTCTCCGGCTCGGGATTGGCGAAGCAGAGACGCAAGCGGTTTTTTGCGTAGCTCTTGTTGGTCGACCATTCCGGGCCGGGATTGAGCGACACGCCCGCAGCGATCGCCGCCAGCGCCAATTTCTGCGTGTCGACATGCTCGGGCAGCTTGATCCACAGATAGATGCCGCCCGGCGGATCGCCGAACTCGGCCGCGGTGCCGAACTGCTCGGCCAGAGCCTCGCGCAGCGCGTCGAGCTTGACCTTGAGCCCGGCCGTCAACTTCGGCACATGCGCGGCGAAATGCTGGGTGCAGAACTCGGCCAGCACCATCTGCTCCAGCGCGCCCGAACCCGCATCCTGTTTGAGGCCGAGCATGCGCCCGATGATCTCCCATTTGGCCACGATGTAGCCGACACGCAACGCCGGGGCGATCGACTTGGAGAAGGAGCCGATATGGATGACGCCCTCGCCATTCGCCAGGGCGTAGAGGGACTTCGGCCGCTCGCCGCTCCAGATCAGGTCGGAGTAGCATTCGTCCTCGAAGATCATCACGCCATAGGCGGCGGCGAGCTTCAAAAGCTCGGTGCGCCGCTTCTCGCCCATGATGGCGCCGGTCGGATTTTGCACCGTCGGGATGGTGTAGATGTATTTTGCCTGCACGCCCTTCTTCTTCAGCTCCTCGAGCCTCTCTTTCAGCAGGTCGAGGCGCAGGCCTTCCTCGTCGAGCGGGATGCCGATGGTGTTGACGCCGAGCCTGGTGAGCTTGGTGAGCGCCCCGCCATAGCTTTCCTGCTCGACGATCACCGTGTCGCCCTTGGCGAGCAGGAGGCTGTTCACCAGATCGAGGCCCTGCATCGAGCCCGAGGTGATCAGGATCTCGTCGGCGGTGCAGGAGATGCCGGCGTGGCTCTTGAGCTTGCCGACCAGGAAGTCGCGCAGCGGACGGTAGCCCTGCGGGCCGCTGTTCAGCCCGTAGGTCGCGAGCGTCGCGCCCTCGCGCTTCAGCACCGCGATCGCCGCCGCGATCAGGTTGTCGACCGGCAGCTGCTTGGCGTCGTTATGGCCACCGATGAAATTATACTTGGGAAAGCCGTTCCATTTGACGGCGGGCGCCGGCGTGCCGGGCGCAAGCAGCGGAGCGAAGTCGAACGAGGCTGAGGTCATGGTGAGCGTTTCCCGTATTTTTTTTGACGGCGGCCTATTGCTGAGCCAAGACCGGGGTATTCGCAACCGCTTTAGCGGTTGCTCCGCTTGGTGCGCGAAATCGCCTGCAAAGCTTCGAGATGCCGGGCGGCGGCGGTGAGGGCCTTGCGCTCGATGGCGCGGTAATGGCTCACCAGTTCCCGGCCGCGTTCGGTCAGGATCGCGCCGCCTCCCGATTTGCCGCCGGCCTGCGAGGCCACCAGCGGCTCAGCGAAGCTCGCATTGATGTCGGCCACCAATTCCCAGGCCCGGCGGTACGACATTTTCATCGAGCGGCCGGCCGCCGAGATCGAGCCTTCCTGGGCGATGCGCTCCAGCAGCAGCACCTTGCCGGGGCCGAGACGGCCCTCGCCGTCGAAATCGATGCGGATGCTGAGCTGCGGCATGGACGGACTCTCCTTTCGCTCAGGTCGGCGAAGCAAACGATACGCTCTTGATCACGGCATAGACTGGCCGGCCCGGCGCAAGCCGGAGCCTCTCGACCGACTTGGCGGTCAGCCGGGCGATCAGCGCGGCGCCGTTGCAGTCCAGCCGAATATCGGCCACCGCGTTGTTGGTGCCGCTGGTCCCGATCTCGACGATGCGGCCGGCGAGGACGTTGAGCGCGCTGATGCCTTCGGGCGGCTGCAGGCTCAGCATGACGTCGCGGGCGCGGATATGGGCGCGCACCGGGGTGCCCACGGCGGCGGCGAGTCGCGGGACTTGCAGTTCGCCCGCTTGCGACGCGAGCACGGTGAGATGATAGACGTCGTCATGGCGAGCGATGTGCGTATCGAGCACGCCGCCGCCTTCGCCAGCTTCGGCGAACGGGAAGACATCGAGCCGTCCCAGGATATCGAGAACAGGACCGGCGGCGGCGACATGGCCCTCTGACAGCACCACGACGGTGGTGGCGAGCCGGGCCACTTCGGCCACGGAATGGCTGACATAGACGATCGGCACGCCTGCCTCGTCGCGCAGGCGTTCGATGTAAGGCAGGATCTCGGCACGCCGCGCATCGTCGAGCGAGGACAAAGGCTCGTCCATCAGCAGCAGGCGCGGATGGGCGAGCAAAGCCCGGCCGATCGCCACGCGCTGCTTCTCGCCACCCGACAAGGAGTCCGGTTTGCGTTCGAGCAATCGGCCGATGCCCAGCAATTCGACCACAGTATCAAGATCACCTCCCGCACCATCCTTGGTGCCGGCACCGTTGGCGGGCGTGAACCAGCGGCCGAACAGCAGGTTCTGACGCACGCTGAGATGCGGGAAGAGGCGGCCCTCCTGGAAGACGTAGCCGATGCGGCGGCGGTGCTTGGGGACGAAGATGCCGCGCTCGGTGTCGACCAGTACATGGCCATCGACGACGACGCGGCCGCGCTGCGGACGGATCAGGCCGCCGACAATGTCGATCAGCGTCGTCTTGCCCGAGCCCGAGCGGCCGAACAAAGCCGTCAGCCCGGGCCGAGAAACGAACGCGGCTTGCAGGCGAAAATGGTCGCGCCGGTGATCGATATCGACCTCGAGGCTCATCTTTTGATCCGCCGCGCCAGCAGCTCCGAGCCGAGCAGGGCGGCCATCGAGATCACGACCGACACCAGCGTAAGTCGAAGGGCGCCGACATCGCCACCGGGGACTTGCGTCAGCGTGTAGATGGCGGAAGGCAGGGTCTGGGTCTCGCCCGGGATGTTCGACACGAAAGTGATGGTGGCGCCGAATTCGCCCATCGATTTGGCAAAGCTCAAGATCATGCCGGCGATCACGCCCGGCAGGATGAGCGGCAGGGTGACCACGACGAAGACCCAGGCGGGGTTGGCGCCCAGCGTTCCCGCCGCCTCCTCGAGCTTGGCGTCGACCGCTTCGATCGAGAGCCGCATCGCCCGCACCATCAGGGGAAAGCCCATGATGGCGCAGGCAAGCGCGGCGCCGGTCCAGCGGAAGGAAAACACGATTCCGAAATGCGCGTCGAGGAAGGCGCCGATCGAGCCGCGCTTGCCGAAGCTCAGCAGCAACAGGTAGCCGGTGACGACCGGCGGCAGGATCAGCGGCAGGTGCACGACCGTGTCGAGCAGCGCCTTGCCCCAGAATTTGCCGCGCGCCAAGACATAGGCGATGGCGATGCCGAAAGGCAGGCTTGCCAGCATCGCCGTCGTCGCCACCAGCAGGCTGAGGCGGACCGCCGTCCATTCCTCCGCGCTCAGCCAATCGTCCATCCTGTCGCAATGCTCCTGTCGGGAACGATATAGTCCACGGGATATAGCGTACGAAGCCGGCCGCTGTCACTCCGCGGCGAGCGGCGTCACCCGGCGATTGCGCCAGAGGGCGAGGAGTTGGCGCGCGGTGGCGAAGGCCAGAACCGCCAGGCCGGCCAGCAGCACCTGCAGCGCCGGCCGCGGCGCCAGCGCCGGGTTGAAGTTGGCGTAAAAGACCCGCCAGGCATTGACGTGGTTAACCAGCCCATACCAGGCCGCTTCCACGCCTATCGTGATCAGAGGGGCGAGCAGCGTGATCAGCGCCAGCCCGGCCAGGTTGTTGCGCCACCGCCGCGGCAACAGCCGCCACATCACAAGCCAGGCGGCGAGGCCGGCGGCGAGCGTCGCGTCGGTGATGTTGAGCTTTGACTGCATCAGGAAATGCACAAGCGCCAAAGGAAGGATGAGAAAGATCGCGCGGTGCAAGCGCTGCCAATTCTTCTTCAGCTTGCGCTGCCAGCCGTCGGTCGAGGTGACGGCGAGTATCTGGAGCAGCAGGAGGGCCACGAAGCCGATCGTGAGATAGATGCGTTTGACGATCTCGCTGGCGACAAAGACCAGGTCCCATTTCTGGTCGAGCGCGGAGAGGCTGAGATGGAGCAGCGCGTAGAGCGCTGTCGCCACGCCGACGCGGCGTCGGATCGAGACCAGCGGCTGCCAGCCGAACACCGCGCGCGCCGGGGTGAGTGCCAGGGTTGCCAGCAGGAACACCACCGTCCAGTCGCCGGTCCAGTGGATCGCCTCGGTGATCGGCTTGGGGCCGAGCTGGTCGGCCCACGCGTTCCACGCCAGATCGGCCGCCGGCCACAGCAGCAGCGCCAGCACCGCCTGCCGGACGACGAAGATGGTTTTCTTAGGGGACAAGGCGAGGAGACAAAAAGGGCTTCAGCGCTGGTTTCCGTAGAGCAGCCTGTAGGTGGCAATGGACGGCGCCTTTGTCACGCCAAACGGCTTCAATGCCGATAATTTGAACAGCGCGCGAGCGGCGGCGTCGGTGGCCGTGGCCTCGGCGCCTTCGAGCAGGACGACCCACTCGACCTGATCGGCGGGCGGAAAATCCACGCCCTTGGCTTTGGCCGGCGCATTGGCGGTCTCCAGGTCGTTCTCACCGGCGGCCGCGCCCAGCATGCCGGGCCGCTGGATCGCCTTGGGCAGCGCTTTGTCGCGCAGCCAGGCCAGCAGCGTCCTGGCGTGGCCGGCCTGGGGCACGAAACGCACGCTGGTGACGGCGCCGCCCGCGCCATGCGTGAGATCGAGCCTGATGGTCAGGGTCAGGCGGTGGAAGCGGGTGAAGCGCGCCATCACGCGCTGGCTCCACGCCGTCTGCTTGGCCAGCAGCCGCAGATATCCCGGGGTCGCCAGGTCGCCGACGCGGGAGCATTCATAGGTTGCGAAATATTTGGGCTCGTGCCCTTGCATTTTTTTCTCGGACACGGCGACATAGCGGCGGGCGCGGACGAAGCCCGGCAGGGCCACTCGTTCGTCTATGTGCTCACGGTTGTACCATTCATTGAAGTCGCGCTCGTCCCGCTGGCGCACCTCCGTATAGGTGATCAGCATTCCTTTGCCGTAGAGGGGCATTCGTGTCTCCCGTCACGCTATTCTCCCATTTTAATGGGCGTTACTCGATTCCGATTATCACTCGATCTGGCTGTCTGAGGCGATTTGTCCAAACTCGAACCATTGTTTCGTCTTGGGATGCTGGAATCTTAAGGATGGTTTTATCCTCTGCTGAATATAGGACGACACCGAAACTAGGCGTTTTTAGTTTTCCTTCGAATACGGGAATACCTCCAGGATCGACCTCGCTCCTCTGACCCAATGTGAATTCTGTATCGCCATCCGAATCCATCATGCAGCCTAAGGCGATGCATGTCTCCGTCGATGCGACGGACAACTCTCCAGTCCAAGTAGGCAGTTCCCCGCCGTTCGGGTCGCTGATGAATACCAGGCAATAGGGCGGCGCAGCCTTCACTGTTTCTGCCATCAAGTGCTCCTATTTCTTCTGTTCGAGCCTGAGTTGCCCACCGCTTGCCTCCACCATAGAACATCGCCGCGTTTGGTCTATGCTCCGGCAAAGGCCACAGAGGAAACATCATGAAAATCGCCAAGATCGAGGATCTCCATTGCGACGCCGGCTGGCGCGACTTCTCCTTTCTCAAGATCACCACCGATGACGGGGTTGTAGGCTGGTCGGAGTACAACGAAGGCTATGGCAGCAACGGCCTGACAGCGGTGATCCGGCGCCTCGCGGCGACGCTGATCGGCAGGGACCCGCGGCCCGTGGAGCTGATTACCGCCACGCTTTATGCCATCACGCGCCAGGCGCCGGGCGGCATCAACCAGCAGGCGATCGCCGCCATCGAGAACGCCCTGCTCGACGTCAAGGCCAAGGGGCTGGGCGTGCCGGTCTACGAGATGTTGGGCGGACCGGTGCGCCACCGCCTGCCGCTTTACTGGTCGCATTGCGGCAGCTACCGCTTCCGCAACGCCGAGGTGATGGGTGTGGAGCCGGTGCGCTCGCTCGACGACCTGGTGAAGCTCGGCGCACATGTGAAAGCGCGCGGCTTCAAGGGTCTGAAGACCAACATCTTCCGCTTCGATCTCGAGCCCGCCAACATGCACCAGCCGGGCTTCGCGCGCGGCCCGGGCTATCCCGAGCTCAATGCCGAGGGACCGGTGCTGGCGGCGATCAAGGACGGGCTCGCGGCGTTTCGCCAGGGCGCGGGTCCGGAGATGGGCATCCTGCTTGACACCAACTTCAACTTCAAAACCGAGGGCTATATCAAGGTGGCGCGTGCCTGCGAGCCCTATGATCTCTTCTGGCTCGAGATCGACAGCTACGATCCCGAAGGCCTGCGCCTGATCCGCGACCGCGCCAGCATGCCGATCGCATCCTGCGAATCGCTGTTCGGCCGCCGCCAGTTCCGGCCCTTTTTCGAGAACCGCTCGGTCGACGTCGCCATTATCGACGTGCCATGGAATGGGCTCCTCGAATCGCTAAAAATTGCCGCCATGGCCGAGGCCTATGAAATCAACTGCGCGCCGCATAATTTCTACGGCCACATGTCGACGCTGATGAGCGCCCATCTCTGCGCCACCATGTCCAATTTCCGCGTGATGGAAATTGATATCGACGATGTGCCGTGGAAAGACGATCTGGTCACGCATCCCCCGGTGATCCAGAATGGCGAGCTGATCGTGCCCACCCGCCCGGGCTGGGGCGCCGATATCAACGAGGAAGCGGTGCGGGCGCATCCGCCGAAGAACCCGCATCCCTAGTGAGGTAAACACATGGTCTACGAGCTTCGCTGCTACACCCTGGCACCCGGCAAGATGCCGGAATACCTCAAGGCTGCCGAGACGATCGGCCGGCCGGCGCGCGGCAATAACTACGGCGTGAACCATGGCTATTGGACGGCCGAGTTCGGTGCGCTCAACCAGATCTGGCACCTGTGGAAGTACGACAGCCTGAACGACCGCGAACGGCTGAGGGGCGAGCTGGCGAAGAACGAGAAGTGGACAAAGGGCTATGTTCCCGTCATTCGCCCGTTGATCCAGCGTCAGGACCTGCGCGTCATGAACGCGGTGGTCGACATCCAGCCTCACGACGGCACCACCGGCAACATCTATGAGCTGCGCGTCTATCGCACGGTGCTGGGCGGTGCCCAGCAATACGGCGAGAATTTCAAGGCGGTGCGCGCGGCGC
>WNFR01012673.1_pt1 | contig 12053 bp, 9 predicted proteins | sample 5400221 | NCBI WGS metagenome assembly WNFR01 (sample SAMN13153357, study PRJNA577476) | soil metagenome | isolation source: 40 cm soil under Madrone tree | place: USA:California | collected 2016-06-14 | reverse complement strand
TGGCGCTGCTTGATCGGCACTATGACGAACTTTGGGTTGGCGGCAAGGCGAGCTACAAACTTGGTAGCGTGATTGAAGAGGGCGGCGAATTGATCATCTATGCACCGCACCTGACCCAACTCTCGGCGACACACGGCAGCTTGATCGAAAAATATGGGTACGCGCCGCTGGAGCAAGTGCGGGAAATGGTTGAAGGGTCCGATGAATTGCGCGCGAACCTCTGTGTAGCCGCGCACCTGGCCCACGTGAGTTACGGCAGCGCCCGCAATGCCGCCGGCCATCTCACTCCGCGCTATCGCATCACCCTTGCCTCGGCAATTTCAGAAACATCCTGTCGCCGAGTGAATCTCGGCTTTCTCGATCACCGCAACTTTCGCCTCGAAGATTATCAAGCCGACCCGGACACGCTGGTGGTCGACGATGCCGGTCGTGATCTTTATCTGGTTTAATGTCAGAAGGCCGGCCCCAGGGCGCACCTGATCCGTTGATGCGCCTCCCCTACGGGCGGGCTCTGACACCGCCTATTAACCCAGCAACTCGTAAACTTCCGGCTCTGCCGAAGACAGTTCACTAACCTTTTTCTCCGCAGCAGCACTCCCTTGATTCAGGACCATTAAGGCAAGCGCGCTGATCTCCTGCAGCCGATCGCGCAGCCTTTGGTTTTCCATCCCCAGGAGGTATTTTGATTTCATGACTTCGTAATGTTCAAGCGCGCGGCTGACGGTAAGGCGCAAGTCATCATTGTTCCAGGGCTTCGTCAAGTAACGATAGACCAGACCGGAGTTGAGGGCTTCGATGAGCGAGCCCACATCGGTGTAGCCAGTCAGCAGTATCTTGACCATTTGCGGTCGGATGGCGACGGTTTTCGTCATCAGCTCAATCCCTGTCATCGCCGGCATTCGTTGATCTGAAATCAGCAGCGCGATATCGTGCTGTTCGAGCAGCACCAGCGCCTCGGCGCCCGAAGGAGCGGTGACCACTTGACGATCAGGGCGGAATAATCTCTCCAGTACCCGGAGATTTGCAGGCTCGTCGTCGACGATCATGATCTTATAAGTCATTCTTGTCTCCTCGTTTTGATCTTTCGGTTTGCTATCGCCTAATCCAGCTTCACATCGACAGGTAGGGAAATGGTGAAGGTCGTCCCTCTACCCGGAGGGCTCTCAACTTCGATCTTGCCACCGTGCCGCTGAATGATGCCGTGAGAAATTGAAAGACCCAGACCAGTGCCTTCTCCGATCGGCTTGGTGGTGAAGAAAGGATCAAATATTTTCGTTAGCTGCTCCGGTGATATTCCGGGGCCCGAATTGGTAAAGGAAACCAACACGGCGGGCCCCTCACATCGGGTTGTGATTTGCACTTCGCCCTCGACACTTCCGATTGCCTGAGCGGCGTTGACCAACAGATTCATCCAAACTTGATTTAGTTGCGCGCCGTAACAGTTGACCCGGGGAAGCTCGCCATAGTTACGGATCAGACTTATGCGTCCCGACTTGTAGTATTCGGAAAGCAAACGTACGGTCGATTCGATCCCTTCATGAAGGTCGACCGGGGTGAGAGCCGGTTCATCCAGACGCGAAAACAGTCGCAGATTCTGAACCACGTCGCGAATGCGTTCGGCGCCGACATAACAATCGGACAGAATCGAGCCCAGGTCAGCAACGATGTGGTCGTAATCGATTTCTTTCTTGATCGCGCTAATTCGAGCCGCGGCTTCCGGGGGAAGCGCCAACCGGTCATAGTCAGACAGGCAGCTCCTCAGTCGCTCGATGTATCCTTTCAGCAAATCGATATTGCTGTAGATAAAGCCCGCCGGATTGTTTAGTTCGTGCGCCACGCCAGCCGCCAACTGGCCCAGCGAGGCCATTTTTTCCGCTTGTAAGACCTGCGCCTGAAGGCGCTCCATCTCGGTTTTTTGACGCGCAAGTTCGGCGTTGCGGTATTCCAGGTCCTGTTTGTAGCGCCGCGCATTGCGTAACAACATCCTTCTTTCCAGAGCGCGCTCTACCGAGATGGTCAGCACATCCAGATCACACGGCTTGATCAGATAATCGGATGCGCCAACTCTGATCGCATCCATGACTCGTTGGGTACGGGCGATGCCGGAAACGATGATGACCGCGGTGTCTTCATAGTGTTCGGTAATTTTGCGGAGCAGTTCGATTCCGCTTAGCCCGGGCATCTGCATGTCGGTAATGACCAGCGCAAAAGGGTCACGCGAGAGAATATCCAGGGCCTCTTGAGCGTTGGCCGCCGTTTCGCAGGAGTACGTCTCTCCCAGATAGGCGGCAAATAGATTAAGCACCGACTCTTCATCATCAACGATAAGAATGCGATGGTCATGACTTTCGGTGTAATCCGAATCAGGGAATAAGCTATGAGTTAAGCTGCCCATCGCCAACCCAGAATCATCAGAGATCTCAGATACGTCGTTAGATGCGATGTTCATATGGATTTTCTTTGCTGGGTGAAGGGGAGGAAGCTCACCGGTTCATTTTCCGGGACCGCCTCCGGCGACAGCTTTACGTTAGAAAAGGTGAGTTGCGGCAGCACTTCGGCGGTGCTGCGGTGATAACGGAGCTGGAACTCTCTGCATCGTGGCCTCCTGGATGGCTCTCACCGCTCTTCGTTAAGCGTCGCTGCGAACCCAAGACACTCTGCGCAGCATTACCTCGGCAGTAACAGGGCAAGCTTTATGCCGTCAAACGCATTGCTTCCCGAATAGGATCGCGATGATTTTTGGCATCAATTCTGTGGCATAAACGGTGCTGAGGATTTGCTGGTTAGAGGCCTGCGTTGAGCAACAGAGCTTGATCGAGGCATCTCTCCACGGCCAATCGACTTGGTTGTCCCTTTTCGCCCCGCCGACAGGGATTCCACGAATCCGACAACACGGAACCAAATCTTTCTATGGCGCGCTTCATCATTGCGACGAGCAACGACGCGACTGATTGAAAGGCCGCAGCCGAATTGAAGCGAGAGCAAAATGCGAAACCCAAAACAAACAAGAGAGCGAGAATTAATAAAGCGACCCACCGACGTGACTTATGCACATGACCTGAGCGGCGACTTTACATTTCTAAGTGAGGAAGGTGAGCGGATCTCGGGGTATAGCTGCGAAGAATTTTGCCGGATGAATATCGCCGATTTACTGGATCCGGAAATTGCCGCGAAAGTGCGCGAACAAATTATCCGCGACGTGCGGAAATGCATCGGCACAGTTTATGAGATCGATCTTATTGCAAAGGATGGACGGTATGTCCCACTCGAAGTGAGCACGCGAGTAGTCTTACGCGAGGGAAAACCAATTGAGGTTCAGGGAATTGCGATACCATCGGTGATTCGAGGTCAGTCGCCAACGCCTTTGAGGGCGCGATGGGCGAACGAAGACTCCTTCTGCGCAGGTTCATCCGACGCGTCGGATGTCATGATTCGCATCTCCTGAGTAGTTTGGCATGCCGTTCAGGGGGAAACTTTCATCAGGTAGGTCCCGCCTGAAGGCAGTACTCCAAACGTCAAGAATAAGTCCCAGTGCTAACAGGTGGCGATGTCTACCCGATTCGTTTCCAGGGTCTACGCTGCCAGATTTCCCAGACGTAAGTCCGCACGCCTTCGAACTGGCCAGCTTTTCCGTGGTAAACGGCTTTGGTAAGAACGCCAGTGCGCCAGCCGCAAAACTCTCGGCGATGAGTTTCAGCCCGTGGTTGTCGGCGACAATGATCACCGGAATTCGCATCAGACGGTTCTCAGTCTTCATATGGCGAACGATGTCGACTCCCTTCAGATTCGGCATCGACATATTGATAACGGCGGCCGCGAAATTGGCGTCCGACTTCAGCATCCGATAGGCCTGACGGCCATCGTCAACGCTAATGACCTGATAACCCTCGCTTTTGCCAAGTGGGATTAGTAGCCGTCCGGTGATGGGATCGTTATCGACTACCAGCACGCGGGCGAGAGCGACTGTGCCGAACAACGCCTTTTCCAAGTCTGGTTGCAGGACGATGGTTCCTTTTGAATTATGCGTAAACATCTGAGTATCGCAGGTAGGTTGTGAACTAATCCGGGGATATCGACGGATGAGCAAGATGAGTGTTTCGGAATCATGGTTTCATTAGGGTCTTGCGCCGCGGCCTCTTCGTGAGGTTAAGTTCGTCGCGCAGGTTCTTATGCCGATTGTCCAGCATGGCTAGCAGGGATTGGTGGTTAGTGAGTCCCAGGAGTCGGGCCGCAACCGTGGGCTTGTTACCTGCTTTGGTTAGAGCATTCCGTATCAGCGTCTCTTCAAACTCAAGAACAGCACTGCGGAAGTCCTGGAGCTGCGACGGCTTGTTGCCGCTATCGCCAATAGTAAATTCTGTCATGTGAAGTTTCCTTTGGAACTGGAGGTTTCTGCGTCATGAGGGCCTGGACGCAGGGCATATTGGTTTCCCGCGACTCGGCGGAGCCTTGGGGATGGCTTTAATTCCGTTTTAGGGAGACAGTCTTCGCGGTTTTCGCGGCTTCTGCAGTCCGATTAGAGACTGGCATTAGGACGCGTTTGATCATGCGATCGGCTGGCTGGCGAAGGTCGCGCCAAATAGTCCTGGGCGTCTCGCTTTTCTGTGGTCCGGCCTTCGCATCGTCATCGTCTGGTTCCTCAGATTCTTCGTTGTCAGCAGCCAGCGAATTGTTTTCCGAAGCCGGCGTTGAGACTCTAGTCGCTGAGCCAGCACTCTGCGTTGGCGAATCGCGTTTGGTAGCGATCTGCTCGATTGTCGTCGCGCCGAAGCGAGAACCCACGTTCCGATAGATCTGGCCGGCTACGGCGGCGGGGAAGTGGTTGCGACCGTCTGCCCCACGCGCGATTACTTCTACGGCGAGGCGAGGATTGTTAAGCGGAGCGTACGACGTGAACAGACCCACCCAGGCGCCCTCTTCAATGCAGGTGCCGGTTTTTCCCGCCACGGTCTCGTCGGGACTAAAGGCACGCCGGCCTGAGCCGTAACTGACTGAGCCAGTCATTCCCGGAATCATCTGCCTAAAAGCGTCCGCGTTGATATTGACCAGGCGGCGGACTTTGGGTGTGGATCGGTTTTCTTCCCGCGGGGTGCGGGGCACGAAAGGCTTGACCAAATTGCCCCCGTTGGCCATGGCTGAGACGAGCGTCGCCAATTGCACTGCGGTTACTTTGAAGTCATCACCGTGCGAGGACATATGATTGACGGCAAAGCCTGACTTTGCTTTGGGGACGCTGCCCTGAGATTCATTGCGGAGGTTGATGCCGGTTTTCTCGCCCAGCCCAAGCTGGCGCGCGTAGGAGATCATTTTATCAAAGCCAACCTGTCCGCCAACTGTCTGGAAATATTCATTCTTTGAATGAGCCAGCGCACTGGTGAGTGTGACGCGGTTTGAATTTGAGATCGCAGTGGTGTTCGCGGAATCGATTATCTTTTCGTTCAGGCCGGCCAGCCCGGTCACCAGTTTGATTGTCGAGCAGGGCTTCACGCCCTCTCGCAACGCCCACTGTTGATTTACTACTGAATAGACGAGTCCGGTCTTTGGATCCATGACTACGACAGTGCCCGCGTGATGACCGAGCGCATTAACAGCGACGCGACGTATTTCAGGATCTTCGTTGGTGACATCATCTTCTTCAATCATCGATTGGACGCGATCGCGCATGGCTTCTTCAGCTGCTCGCTCTCTGGCACTGGCGGCCAGGCGGGCAGCCTCAGCCACAGCGCGCCGGCGCGCTGTCAAACGTTGGATCCCTGCGCGGCGACTGCGTGATTCGCGCTTCTCAGCACGCCCATATTTTTGATCTTTGGCAGGACGCCTGCTGGCCCCGAACGCGATTTGGGAGATCGACATTGCGAGTAACAGAACCAGGACGGATGAGGATCGAACCAATCGGTGGATTGAATTCATCTTTGGGACCTTTTTTCTTTTCGTTCGCTGGATTGGCGAACCTCCGATTAACTAATTGTTGGGTAGGATTGTGGCGAATGCGAACGACTGTTTGCGGAAGGCCGGGGTGACGTGCCCCACATGTTTGTCGAATCAGCGCTTTTCTCAACGCTAAAGAGACCCAGAGCACGTTTCGTGCCAGCATGAAGTTTTGCGGCGCGAGCGGTCCAGTGCTCGTCTCGATAGAGACCTCTGGCCGGGCTACACCGCGTTGGTTGAGGCAACGGAATGCATGCGAGGTGTCGCGCGCCTGGTTCCGGGTTCAGTTGACAGGCTCTAATGGTGGTGCCTGGGAGATTTTGAAAGATTCGAGTTGAGGTTTCACAGTAGTTTCGAAACAAGCGGGACAGATACCATGTGAGAATTCAGCTTGCGAATGACCAGCGACATAACTCTCGACGTTCTGCCAATGGTCTGAATCGTTGCGAATCCTTTTGCAGTATGAACAGATGGGAAGGATTCCCTCCAGTCGCTTGACGTGGGCGAGGGCCACTTCAAGTTGCTTTACTCGCTCAGCCAGATTCGTTTGCAATTCGATCATTCGCACTCCAACCTGCACGCGTACACGTAACTCATCACTATCGTAAGGTTTGGTTAGATAATCGTCCGCACCGGCTTCGATCCCCTTTACGATCTCGCGGACGCCGTGGTTTGCGGTAAGCAGGATGATATAAGGAGGGATGCTGTGAGGTGACTGGCGCAGCCGGCGGCAAAGTTCCAGGCCGTCGATCCCCGGCATCATGATGTCCAGAATCGCCAGTGAGGGCGCCCCGGGTTCCCGCAACACATTCCAAGCGGCTTCACCGTCCCGAGTCGTCGTAACCTCGTGGCCCCACTTACGAAGCAAAGTCTCGAGGATCTTCCTTGAAACGGCATCGTCTTCAGCAACAATTACTCTCACTGAAGCCTCCTCTGCCGCTCTGATAGCAGCGCCTCACTCGCCCTGGCAAATTCGCTGTTCATTTGTTGTAAGAGTTCCCCAAAACCTTCCGGTGAGCGGTCACACTCGATCTCTTCCAGCATTTTGCAAGTCTGCGCCACCTGGCGAACGCCCAGGCTGGCGCTGCTTCCTTTCAAATTATGAATGACTTGTTTTAGCAGCACCCAGTCGTTTGCGAGCGCAGCCTCCCGAATCGCCAGCACCCGCTGAGATGCATCTTTAAGGTACAGATCGATCAACTCAACAATCAGGTCGGATCCGTCATCCGACTGTAAATCTTCGAAGGCGTTGAGCAATTCCATGTCCACCGCGTCGCTGGTGATCCTGATAACACCCGCCAGCACAGGGGCCAGGGCATTCGTTTTCTGGGTTTCGTTAGTAATCCGTTCAAATGACATCGTCTGGTCCGTCCTGCTGAAAAAGCTAGGCTGCGATTCTGCTCGACCGGCGAGTCGCGAGTAACATGCGAATCGCGCTTTGGAGCTGCTCAGGAGTGAAGGTTTTGGGTAGGAAGGCAGTAGCCCCGGCCGAAAAGCTACTGGCCATGAGTTTAATGTCCTGCTCGGCGGTAATCATCATTATGGGAATCCGCATCAGACGTTTTTCCGATCGCATGAAGCGGATGAGATCCAGGCCTTCCAGAAAGGGCATTGTCATGTCCAGAATCGCGGCCTTGAAATCTGAATCAGATTGGAGAATGCGATATGCTGCGCGGCCATCGTTGGCTACGACCGCTTCGTGCTCCTGCTGCTGGATGATGGTAGTTATGAGATGCCTCATCACCGGATCGTCATCGGCGACTAGAACTCGTTTCGATACTCGCGATCGGTCTGGTAACATTTTCTTCGATCCTTTCAATAATCTGGACAGGACGGGTTGTAGTCAGCCGGCTTTTCTTTGCTGCCGATAATCACGCTTGATGAAATTGAGGAATTCGTTTCATAAGTATGGTCCATTGAGGCCGGCTGAAAAGTCTGGTCTTTGAGGAATTCGCGGATGAGCTCAAATCCGAGCCTGGTTTGCGCGACCAGCTGCGACATGCCCTCATAGTCGTGTTCCCTGCCCGCCGTTTCCAGTTCGCGAAGTGGCGCTACGACCGCGGTCATGCCGCAGTTCGCGCTGGTGCCCGCGCAGTTATGCGCGATTAATTCAACTTCGCGGTGGTCTCGAGCAATCAGGGCCGCGTCCAGCTTCTCGAAGCTTTCTGCCATGTGGTTAATGTAGACCTCGAGTATCCCGGAAAATTCTTCCGGAGAATCACCTATCGCGTCATGAAATCTGACCAGATCAACTGCGGGAGCGTCACTCGCGATTTCGACGATGCTGAGGCCCCCCTTCCTGACCTCGGCAAAGAACGCGTCGAGCACTCGGATTAACTCTTCCACCTTAACCGGTTTGGAAATGTAATCATCCATGCCTGCCGCAATGCATTTGTCACGATCGCCCTGGAGCGCGTGCGCCGTCATTGCCACGATGGGCGTATGTGTCGCTTCACCTTCGATGCGGCGGATCTCGGCGGTCGCTTCATAGCCGTCCATTTCGGGCATTTGGCAATCCATGAAAACCAGATCATAGGGGATGCGGCTTAATGCTTCGACGGCCTCGAGACCATTGGCCACGGTGTCTGCCCGATAGCCTAACTTTTGCAACTGCCGGATCGCGACTTTCTGGTTTACGATGTTGTCTTCAGCCAGGAGGATTAGTTTGTCTGACGTAGGTTTTGTCTCTGCAAGAGTATTTCTAGTAACAAGTGAATTCTCGCCACCTAAAGGAGTTGCTTCTTCCGGCCGTCTGGTTTGGCTGACGACGTTGGCCAGACAATCGAACAATTGAGATTGGCGGACAGGTTTGGGCAGATATGCGGCGATGCCGGCGTCATGCGCAGTCGGGCCATCGCCACGCTCTCCGAACGAGGTCAAGAGCACCATTCGCACGGATGACAGCGCCGGCTCGGACTTGATCGTCCGGGCCAACTCGAAACCGTCCATTCCCGGCATCATAAAATCAAGAATGGCCAGATCATAAGGCGTGCCTTCAGCGGCGGCAGATCGCAATAATTCGAGAGCCCGAACTCCCGAATCGGCCTCGTCGTGAACCATCCCCCACGAGTCCAACTGATGCGAGAGGATCTTCCGATTCGTCGCGTTGTCATCGACGATCAGCGCGTGCAATCGATCAAGACTTAGTCGTTCAGTTTGGGTCTTAACAACCGGAACTTCCTGCTTGGGGAATCTGGCGGTAAACCAGAAGGTCGAACCTTTACCTTCGGTGCTGTTAACGCCGATCTCCCCGCCCATCAAGCCGACCAGTTGCTTCGAAATGGCGAGCCCGAGTCCGGTCCCGCCGTACTTGCGCGTTGTCGAGCCATCAGCCTGAGTAAACGCCTGGAACAGATTCTTTTGGGCGGCCTTACTAATTCCTATGCCCGTATCGCTCACCGAAAAGCGAATAAGAATCTCGCTCCCGGTCTCGGCGTCTTTTTCGGCTCGCACGATGACCTCGCCGCGCTCGGTAAACTTAATGGCGTTTCCAATCAAGTTGGTTAGCACCTGGCGCAGCCGGCCCGGATCGCCGCGAAGGGACATGGTTACGTCGCTATAGATCAGCGAAGCGAGCTCGATCTGCTTGGCGTGCGCGCGCTCGGCCAGGAGTTCGACCGTCCCTTCGACCGCATTGCTGAGGTCGAAATCGAGCATCTCGAACTGGAGCTTGCCGGCTTCGATCTTCGAAAAGTCGAGGATGTCATTGATGACTTTCATCAACGAATCGGCACTCGAGTTAATAGTCTCAGTAAAGTCTCTCTGCTCGGCGGTCAAGTCGGTGTCGAGAAGCAGTCCGGTCATGCCAATGACGCCGTTCATGGGGGTGCGGATTTCGTGCGACATGTTGGCCAGAAACTCTGACTTGAGCCGCGTTGATTCGAGCGCCGCATCGCGCGCCCGCTCCAAATCATCTTCGATTCGCTTCTGCTCAGTGATGTCCTGATCGGTGCCTCTGATCCTCACCATTTGACCATATTCATCACAAATGACTCTGCCACTGGCGCGCAGTACCCGCACGGTCCCGTCAGCGCGAACGATGCGATAGTCATAGGCGAAGTCCCTCTTTGCTTGTTGCGATTTTTCATTAATGCTTTTCACCAAATGGCGATCGTCCGGATGGACTATCGCCAGATATTCTTCAAACGATAATCCGAACTCCCGCGGGTCGAGACCAAAGATGCGCCACAGTTCGTCCGACCACTTCACCTCGCCGGTAACGGCGTCATAATCCCAACTCCCAAGATGCGCGATTCCCTGCGCGTCAGACATCTGCATTTCATTCGTCTTTAGTTGCTCCTCTATTCGCTTGCGGTCAGTGATGTCCCGGCCAAGACCGATCAGGCCGGCGATTTGGTCGTTCTCATCACGCAACGGAATCTTGGTAGTAAGTAACCAGGTTTTCTGTCCCTGGTTGCCAATCACATACTCTTCCCTATTGATTACGGGTTGACCGGTTTGCAGAACCACCTGGTCGTCAGCCAGAAACTGTTCCGCTAATTCCTTCGGGTACAATGCAAAATCATCCTTACCTAATATCTCGGCCTCTGATTGCACACCGGAAAGTCGTACTTCGGCCGGATTCGCGATCACCTTCCGGGAGGCCATGTCCTTTACATAGACTGAATCAGGAAGATGATCGATGAGAGTACGCAGGAAGGCACGTTCCTTCCGGAGCGTACCCTCCAGTTGTTTGCGCGCCATAGCCAAAGCCAGTTGGGCCGCTACGGCTGACAGAAACTCCACATCGCGTTGGCTGTAAACGTTCTCCTCTTCGTAGTGCTGCACCACGATGACGCCAATCGTTTCAGCTGCCGTCATTAACGGAACGGCGAGAAATGATGGAGCTGGTCTGCCGATTAGCTCGACTTCGCCGCGGTCCAGGAGCCCGGCAAAAACCGCTTCGTCCATCAGCAGCGGCTGAGCACTACTAAACACTTTGGCGGTGCAGTTTTTACTGAGGGCCATCGGAAACGGATTAGCTTCAACCAGATCAACAAAGAGCGGCGCCTCGAACAAACCCGTCTGCTTGTCAAAAAGGGCAACACAGCAATTCTCGGCATAAAGAACTTTCTTTAGCGATTGGTGGACTTGTTTCAGTAACTCATCAAGATTTGAAGTCAGGTTAACGCTCTGAATGACCTCTGAGATGACGTCGCGTTCGGTTTCGTCGCGCTTGCGCTCGGTAATGTCCAGGACCGTTCCCAAAATCTTGATGGGGCTGCCGGTGTAATCGTTCGTTACTCTGCCATTGGCTTGAAGCACCCGTACCGTCCCATCTGGGCGGATGATCCGGTACTCTAGATTGGGATGAATCTTATCGTGAAGAGTCTGTTCGATTGTACTCTCCACAAACTTTCGGTCGTCCGGATGGACAAAGGCAGATGATGCTTCATAGGTCACCTCGAACTCCTGTGGCTGGAGACCGTAAATACGATAAAGCTCGTCGGACCAGCTCACTTTATTCGCCGCGACATCCCACTCCCAACTGCCCAATGTGGCGATGTGTTGCGCTTCCGAGAGCTGCATTTCGTTCGTTTTGAGTGCCAGTTCGATCTGCTTGCGCTCAATCGCCAGTCCAAGCTGGTCCCCGACTGAGGCCAGAAATGCAATATCGCGCTGAGTGTAAGCATGTTCCTTCTCGTAGTGCTGAACTACCAGGACGCCGCTGGTGCGCGAACTCGTCCGCAGTGGGACACCCAGCCACGCAATCGAGTCGGCTCCACTCTGTTCGACTTCGCCTCGCTTACACATTTCGTCTTTAAATTCTTTGGTCAGCAGGAGTGGTTGGCCCGTGCGCAGCATATAGCTGCTAAAGCCTTTGCCAGCCGGGCGCGGCGCCGGGGCAGGATCAAACTTGTCAACCCAGTAATCAAAATGCATCAAGTCAGTAATCGGGTCATATAGAGCGATGAAGCAATTCTCCGCGGGAAGGATCTTATTGATTGCCTGGTGAGCCAGCTTAAACAACTCATCAAGATTAGCTGTCGTGATAACGCTTTGGACTATTTCAGCGATAATCTGGCGTTCCATTTCCGCGCGCTTGTGCTCGGTAATGTCCAACATAACGCCCTGCCAGGTGCGTTTGCCGGTTGAGTCGGTGACAAGGTGACCCCGGTCGTGTA
>WNFR01006383.1_pt1 | contig 12053 bp, 10 predicted proteins | sample 5400221 | NCBI WGS metagenome assembly WNFR01 (sample SAMN13153357, study PRJNA577476) | soil metagenome | isolation source: 40 cm soil under Madrone tree | place: USA:California | collected 2016-06-14 | reverse complement strand
CACGGCGATTCCCATTTTTGTCAAACGGATGTTTCGCCACTCGTATATCTATATCAACAAACGCGCGGATATCCGTTCGCCTGCCGATTTGAACGGCAAGCGCATCGGCGTGCAGAACTGGCTGACGACCACCGCCGTTTGGGCCAGAGGACTGCTCGAAGACGAATACGGCCTCGATCCAAAGTCGGTGACCTGGATAGCCGATCGCGTATCCGGCGTCGGCGAATGGAAACCGCCCGCGTGGTTGAAAATCGAAATCGTTCGAAGAGAGCAAAACCAATTCGAGCTCCTCGCCGCCGGTGCGATCGATGCCGCCATCACGACGGGGACCTGGGCGCCGAACGTTCACCCCGAAATCGATTTCCTATTTCCCAACTACGCCGCGCTGGAACGCGATTATTTGAAGCGGACCGGTTTTTTCCCGATCATGCACACTTTGATAATCAAGAATTCTGTCTTAGAGAAAGATCCCTGGGTCGCCATGAGCATGTTTAACGCCTGGCAAGAGTCGAAAAGAAAATGCTACGAATGGCTCCAGTGGCAGCGCGTGCACCAAACGGCGCTTTGGTACCGCGCGTTGTGGGAGGAAGAGCAGGCTATCGCCGGTCAAGACCCATATCTGTGGGGATTTCGCGATACGAAACCCGAGGTAGATAAGCTGCTCGAATATTGCCACCGCCAAGGCCTAACGACGCGCAAGTTCGAGCCGGAAGAAATGTTTCATCCGAGCACTCTGGAGACGTAACTGAAAAGACAAATCTCCCCTAGCCCCTCTTTTTCAAAGAGGGGAATGTATTTGGCACCCTCGCCATGACCATGGCTGACAAATGACATCCCCCTTTGTCAAAAAGGGGAAAGAGGGGTTTTAGATTTTGTAAAAAGCTGAATCACGAGGAACTATGCCATTAATCAAAATTATCTCCACGGGCGGCACCATTGCCAACACAGGCCACGGCCTGATCGGCATCGATGAAGTGCTGAAAGATATTCCCCAGGCGCGCGCCATGGCGGATTTCGAAGTGACCGAGGCGACTCGCGTCAGAAGCGGTCAAATGCGGCTGGCTCAATGGTTCGACGTCGCCCGCACTGCTAGCGCCGCGGCGGAAGACCCGCGCGTCGACGGCATCATCGTCACCCACGGCACGTTTACCACCGACGAGACCGCTTACTTTCTTCACCTCGTCGTACGCACCGAGAAGCCCGTCGTCGTCGTCGCATCGCAGCGCAAACACGACGAAATCGGCAACGACGGCGATCGCAATATGCTCGACGCGATTCGCCTGGCGCTCTCGCCGGACGCGCGTAGCAAAGGCGTTCTTGTCACGCTGCACGAGGAAATTCATTCGGCGCGCGAAGTCGTCAAGACCAACCAGCGCCCAGGCGGGTTTCACTCTTTAGGACGCGGCATCCTCGGACATATCGAAGATGACCAAGTCAGCTTTTACTACGCGCCGACCCGCCGCCATACATTTCGCTCCGAGTTCGATATCCGCGACCTCCGCGAGTTGCCGCGGGTCGACGTGATCGCGGCTTATGTCGGCGGCGACGACACCGCGGCGCAGGCTTGCGTGGCCGCCGGAGCCCAAGGACTCGTGATCAGCGGCTATGCCTACAACGGCCGTCCCTCCGCTGACCAGCTCGCGGGAATAGAGAAAATCGCTGCATCGGGGATTCCAATCGTCTTGTCCAATCGCGGCGGCCAAGGACGGATTCCTGTGAATTGGGAAGATCCATTCATCCAAGGCGATAGCTTGGTGCCGCACAAAGCACGCATTCTACTCATGTTGGGTTTAACCCAAACCAAAGACCCGCGCGAACTGCAGAGGGTGTTCAACGAATATTGACAATAACTACACTCAACGATTTCTTTTTGTACTTTTTAATTTTGCATCAGGAACCGCCATGATCACCCGTCTCGTTGTTCAAAGAAGAGAGCCGTTTGCCAACGGCCGTGAATTCCCCATCACCGGAGCCTACGAAAAACTCGTCGGCAAAGTTTACGGCGAGGTCGATCCGAGAAACCGGCTCAATAGAATCATCGTCAATCTCGATAGGGCGCCGCGCAATCGTCGCGGACGAGTCGAGTACCGGAGTGACTTTTTTATTTTGAAACCAGCGGACATGGCGCGCGGCAATGGAAAAATATTTCTCGATGCGCCCAACCGTGGCAGCAAACGTCTGCTTAGCTTTCTCAACGATGCGCCGGCGACGAACGATCCGAGTACCGTCGCCGATGCCGGTAACGGCTTTCTTATGCGCCAGGGCTACACGATCGTCTGGTGCGGCTGGCAAGGCGATCTAATGCCGATCAAGAACTGGCTCGTGCTCGACGTTCCAGTCGCGCAGAACCATGGCAAACCGATCGTGAGCAAAGTCCGCACTGAAATCGTGGTCGATGAAACAAATGTTAAATCACAGCCGCTCAGCGCCGACGAGCGGGTGAACAGCTACGAAGCCGCTTCACGCGAAAAGTCGCGAGCAACGCTCACCGTGCGCGAGAAATCCTACGGCAAAAGAATCCCCGTTCCGGAGACAAGCTGGGAATTCGCCGCTTCAGCAAAAGACCCCAGCACGGGTAAAGAAACCATCAGACCAAGCTCCAAAGATCTCTACCTGCACGGGGGATTCAAACCCGGTCATATCTACGAATTCATCTACCCGGCGAAAAATCCTCTTGTGCTTGGCTTGGGCTTCGCCGTCACGCGCGATCTGGTTTCGTTCCTGCGTTACGCATCAAAAGACCGCGCTGGCAAACTGAATCCCATAATGGCCCACAAAAAGTCGATCGGCATCACTCACGCTTATGCCTGGGGCCGCTCGCAAAGCGGACGCTATCTCAGAGATTTCGTCTATCACGGCTTCAACGAAGACGAGTCGCACCGAAAAGTTTTCGACGCCATCGCGCCCCATGTCGCCGGCGGTGGCAGGTTGTATCTGAATTACGAATTCGCCCGCCCGGTTACCTCTTCGCAGCAACACACCAACCAGCTCGATCCCGAGCTTTTTCCGCACGGTTACAACGTCATCAAAGATGCTCAGACGGGCCGGCGCGATGGAATTCTTAAACGACCGAAGACCGATCCGCTGGTTTTCCACACCCAAACTTCGACCGAGTACTGGCAGAAGCGCGGCTGCATGGCGCACACGGACGGCAAAGGCAACGACCTGAAGATTCCTGACAACGTGCGCATCTACGTGATCGCCAGCGCGCAGCACAACAGTCCCTTCGGCTCGGAGCCGGTAAAGGACGACACCCAGCAGCGGATCAATCCGCTGCCGGCCGGCGACGTGCTGCGGGCGTTGATGGTCGCCATGGACTTGTGGGTAACCCGAGGCATAGCGCCACCGCCGAGCCAATATCCGCAAGTCAAAAACGGCACGCTGGTGCCGCCCGAGCACAACCGTGCGCGTTTTCCAAAGATTCCCGGCTTACGCTTCACGGCGCTGCATAACCGCCAACTCTTTCTCGACTATGGCCCAAAGATCTTGCGCGGTAAAATGACCATTCATCCGCCGCGGCCGATAAAAAGAGGCGCTTATAAGATTCTCGTTCCGAAAGTCGACCGCGACGGTAACGACCTCGCGGGCATTCGCCTGCCTGAAGTTGACGTGCCGATCGCCACTTACACCGGCTGGAATATGCGGCCACGCGGCTTGGCCGAAGGCGAGCTGGCAGGCTTGCTCGGTTCCTTCATACCTTTTGCCAGAACGAAAACTCAACGGCGAATTACGGGAGATCCACGCCCCGCGATCGCCGGGCGCTAGAAGAACCGCGATGATTACGTCCGGCAAATCAGTCGCGCTGCCCGGCTGCTCGTCGACCAACGCTACCTATTGCCGGAAGACGCCGAGCGAATGATTGCAGAAGCAAAAAAACGCCGTGTACCGTGACCGTAACCGGAAACATTAATTGGAGGTTTACATGCTATTCGTCTTATTTGTCGCTGTCGTCCTATTCCCCATGCCTTCCTTCGCCGAGATCACCAGGATCGTTATCGACAAACGCGAGCCGTTCGCTGCCGGCCATGAATTCGGCGTCACCGGCGCCTACGAGAAACTCATCGGTAAAGCCTACGGCGAAATCGATCCCAAAAAACACCACAACAAGAACATCATCAATCTAAAAAACGCGCCACTCAATAGCCGAGGTCGAGTCGAATATTCCATGGACATGTTGATCCTCAAGCCGGTCGACATGAAACGGGGCAATCAGACGATTTTCTACGACGTGGTGAATCGCGGCAATCAAGCCTTGCGCGTCAACTTCGGCGCCGAGCGCAGCAATAATCCCACGACCCTCGCGCACGCCGGCGATGGTTTCATGATGCGTCAAGGCTATACCCTGGTGTGGAGCGGCTGGCAGGGCGACGTCCTGCCTGGCGGCGGTCGTCTCACGACGAGCTTTCCAGTGGCAAAGAATCCGGATGGCAGCACGATCAAACGCACGATTACCACCGAGTTTGTTTTTCAGAAACCAAGCTTTTCGGTGCCGCTCAGTTTCGACCGGGAGTCGCTGGACGTGAAAGCTTATCCGGCCGTGGAGGAAACCACGTCGAAAGCGCGACTTTACCGCCGCGCTGGAACTCACGCGCAGCGCGAGCTTATCCCCACCGATCAGTGGTCGTTCGCGCGCTGCCCTGACGGCAAGACCCAATCGGTGAGCAATGCCGACATTTGCCTGCCCGCCGGTTTTTCGCCGAATTTCATTTACGAATTGTCTACGAAGCGCGCGATCCCATAGTCATGGGCTTGGGCTTCGCCGCCACGCGTGATCTGATTTCTTTTCTGCGCTACGACGCAACGGACGGCAATCCTCTACTCGACAGAGAAATAAAAACGCCCCGTTGGGTCATCGGTTTCGGCTCATCCCAGAGCGGGCGCTTCCTCAAGGATCTCATCTATCAAGGTTTCAATCAGGACGAGGCCGGCAGGATCGTCTTCGACGGTGCGATTCCGCACATCTCGGCGTCACGCCGGACGTTTACCAATTACGAGTTCGCCATGCCCGGCCGGTTTTCGACGGCATTGGAAGGCCACTTCATCCCCGGAGACGAGTTTCCCTTTACCTACGAAACTCTCACCGATCCGATCAGCAAGAAAACCGATGGCTGGCTGACGCGTTGTCGACAACAGAAGGTGTGTCCCAAGATCATGCATTGGGATTCCGGCACGGAATCCTGGCAAGGGCGAAACTCACTGGTCGTCGGCGATCCGCTAGCAAAGAAGGATGTGCCGATACCGGACAACGTGCGGCTCTATTATTTTTCAAGCACGCAGCACGGTCCGACGGACAAACCCGACCGCGGCATGTGTCAGCAACTGACCAATCCGCTTTCTTATATGGAAACTCAGCGCGCCTTGATCGTTGCGTTGCACGCCTGGGTCAGCAAAGACGTTCCGCCGCCGCCCACGCGCTATCCACGAATTTCCGACGGAACGCTGGTATCGCCGCAGCAGACTGCTCAAGGTTTTCCCAATATCCCGGGAGTGCGCTACATCGGTCGACCCAATGATCTGTCGATCAATGATGGCACCATTCAGCCGGCCAACCATGTCAAAGGCAAGGAATATCCTTTGCTCGTTCCCAAAGTCGACAAAGACGGCAACGAGATCGCCGGCGTCCGCGCGGTCGCTCTACAAGTGCCGCTTGCGACCCATGCCGGTTGGAACCTCCGCGCCAAAGGATTTATCGAAGACGAACTTTGTTATCTGAATGGCCAGTATATTCCCTTTGCCAAAACCAAGGAGGAACGAGAGAAGACCAGCGACCCTCGCTTGTCCATCGAAGAACGATACAAAGATCAAGCCGACTACGTGCAGCGCGTCAGCCACGCCGCCCGGGCATTGGTAGAAGAGAGATTTTTACTGCAGGAAGACGCGGAGCGGTTAATTGCCGCTGCCGCGAAGAGACAAATCTTCGCGGAGAAAAATCCTTAGCTGTAACGACAGGCGTGAGCGGCGGTAATTGTTTGCGGCGTGGGCATAGCGCCCACGCCTATTTCTGCTCATAAAGCTTCTTGATAAAACCGGTCTTTTCCAGCTCGGCGATGAAGCTTGGGTCGACAAACTCTTCGGGCTTATGCGCGCGGACGTCCGGCCGGGTTTGCGCGACATAATCGTAGGTCGGTTCCAGTCCTTTGGTGATTGGATAGGGCGCGGCGATAAAATCCTGCTTGTAAATATTGTAGGAGCCTTCCAAAAATTCCGGGTCGGTGGTTCTTACGTACTTGGTCAAGACTTTCAAGCTGAACTCCTTATTCTGTTTGTGAAACGCGATGCCCTCGACGTGGGAACGCACCAACCGCATCACGGTATCGCGATCCTCGCGAATGGTTTTGCGCCGGGTGACGATCGACGTGGTCGGAAAGGTGATTTCTTTTCTGGCGTCGATCAGCACACGGTATCCCTTGCGCTCGGCCTGCACGTCGGCAGGATAGGCGACGTCGGCGCCGTCGATGGCGCCCGTGAGCAACGCCTGGAGCCGCTCAGCGTTCGTCCCGATGGAGAGCCAGGTAATTTCGCGGTCCGGATTGACACCGTATTTGCGCAGCGCATAGCGAAACAGAAAATCGCCGAGCGAGCCGATGCTCGAAGTGGCGATCTTCTTGCCGCGCAAATCTTCCGGCTTCCTTATTTCCGGCTTTACCACCAATTTGCTGCTCGCCACGGCGATGGTGTGAGCGACGTTGACCAAGTCCGCGCCGTTGAGGTCCGCCAACATTACTTGCGGCAGCGCCACCGGTGCAGCGAAGAGGCTGCCGCCCAACAGAGCCTGTGAACTCTGGCCCGATCCGCGGAGCAAGACGATGTCGACATCGAGGCCGTTTTTCTCGTAGATCCTTGCTTCCTTAGCCAACCAGGGAATCCACATTGCCGCCGACAACGCAGTCATCCCCCAATTAATTTTCCTGAGAGCCTTGTCTTGGGCAAAGCTGTTGCTGCCCGAACAAAACAATAAACAAATGAACGATACAGCAACGACGCAGGCGCATCGCAGTCTTTCCTCATTCGCCTCACTCCTCATGCCTAACTCCTTACGGCTTTTCCTCATTTTTGTTCGTAAAGCTTTTTGATAAAGCCGCTCTTTTCGAGCTCGGCGATGAAGCTCGGATCGACGAACTCCTCGGGTTTGCGATTGCGGATTTCCGGCCTTGACTGCGCGACATAGTCATAGGTGGCTTCGAGCCCCTTGTGATTGGATATGGAACGGAAATGAAATCCTGTCTGTAGGTCTCGTATGAATTCTCCAAGGTCTCTCGGTCGTTAATCCTCAACTGTTTGCTCAATACTTTGATGCTGAATTCCTTGTTGTTCTTGAAGTAAGCGATGCCTTCGACATGCGCTCTGACCATACGCATCACCGTGTCCCGGTCTTCCACAGTACTTTTACGCCGCGTGACAATAGACATGGATGGATACACCACTTCTTTTCTCGCATCGAATAAAACTCGAAATCCTTTGCGCTCTGCTTGCACGTCGAAGGGATAAGAAGCTTCTGTGGCATCCACCGTGCCCGAAAACAATGCCTGGAGACGCTCCGGAGGAGTGCCGATAGAAAGCCAGACCATCTCTCGATTCGGGTCGAGGCCGTGCTTGCGCAACATGTACTTGAAAAGAAAATCTCCCAGCGAGCCCAGGCTCGAAGTGGCGATCCGTTTACCTCTGAGATCTTCCGGTCGTTTGATCTCCGGTCTTACCACCATCTTGGTCTGCACGCCTGGAACGGTATGAGCCACATTTACCAAATCCGCGCCGCTGAGATTGGCGAGCATCATGGTGGGCAACGCGACCGGGGAAGCGAAAATGCTGCCACCCAACAGCGCGGCGGAAGTTTGACCGGAGCCGCGAAGGAGAATCAGCTCGACGTCGAGACCATGTTTTTCGTAGATCTTGGCTTCCTTGGCCAGCCAGGGAATCCAATTTCCACCGGAGAGCGAAGTCACGCCCCAGTTGATTTTTTTAAGCGGCCTATCTTGTGCGGAACCAAGAGAACTAGCTGCAGCGACAAAGTAGAAGAGAAACACAACGGCCAGAAAACGCGAGAACGATCTCGGCACAAATCTTCTCCACCAGTCTTTTCTAATGCCTGCTGTCTATTGCCCGATGCCTTTTCATTTCTGCTCGTAAAGCTTCTTGATAAAACCGCTCTTGTCCAATTCGGCGATGAACGACGGGTCCATGAATTCTTCGGGTTTGCGGCCACGAATCTCGGGGCGGCTCGTCGCGACATAATCGTAAGTAGCTTCCAAACCCTTCATGATCGGATAGGGGACGGAGATAAAATCTTGCTTGAAGATTTCGTAAGAGCCCTCTAATAAATCCTTGTCGTTCATTCTGAGATATTTGCTCAGTACTTTCATGCTGAAATCTTTGTGCGCTTTGAAGTAGGCGATGCCTTCGACATGGGAACGGACCATGCGCATGACGGTATCGCGATCTTCGACGATACTCTTTCTCCTCGTCACCACAGACATCGACGGATAAACAACCTCTTTGCGAGCATCAATTAAAACCTTGAACCCGAGCCGCTCCCCTTGCGCATCGGCCGGGTAGGAAAGATCCGCGGCGTCTACCACGCCGGAAGAGAGCGCCTGGAGCCGCTCCGAAGGTGTGCCAATCGAAATCCACGTGACATCGCGATTGGGATCCATGCCATGCTTCCGGATGATGTATTTGAACAAAAAATCTCCCAACGATCCCAAGCTCGAAGTGGCGATTTTTCTGCCTTTTAGCTCCTCCGGTCTTCGGATCTCGGACTTGACCAGCAACTTGCTTTGCACGCCCGGGACTGTATGAGCAACGTTGATCAAATCGGCGCCGCCGAGGTCGGCGAGCATCAACTGAGGTAGCGCAACCGGCGCCGCGAACAGACTGCCACCGAGGATCGCCGCCGATGTTTGCCCCGAGCCTTTGACCAAGATTAACTGGACATCAAGCCCGTATTTCTCGTAAATCTTCGCGTCTTTGGCGATCCAGGGAATCCAATTGGACGCGGATAAGGATGTTACTCCCCAGCTGATCTTTTTCAGCGGCTTGTCCTGCGCCTGTGCGAATAAAGGCAACCCGATCAAGCCGGCTATAAGCGTGACGAATAATATTTTTTCCACGGATGCTTTGACCATAATTTGATTCCTCGGAATGCGGCAATCATCAGTCGTGACCGGGCTACTTTTGCCCGTATAATTTTTTGATAAATCCGCTCTTGTCGAGCTCGGCGATAAAACTGGGGTCGGTGAACTCTTCCGCTTTATGATTGTAAATTTCCGGTCGGCGTTGGGCGACGTACTCATAGGTCGTTTCTAGGCCGTGGGTAATCGGATAAGGCGTGGCGATGAAATCGTCCTTGTAAATTTCGTAAGATCCTTCCAAAATCTCCTTATCGTTATTCTTGAGATATTTTGCGAGAATTTTTTGACTCGCTTCTTTTTGAGTCTTTAGAAAGTGGATGCCCTCCACATGCGCGCGCATCATCCGCATCACGGTGTCGCGATCTTCTTGAACGGTTTTTCTGCGCGTCACCACCGACATGGAAGGATACGGAACTTCGATGCGCGCGTCCCAGAGCGTCCGGTAACCTTTCTTCTGGGCTTGCACGTCAAAGGGATAAGAGAGATCCGCGGCATCGACGAGTTTCGCGTCGAGAGCTTGGACCCGATCGGGCGGTGCGCCAATCGTCAGCCAAGTCACATCGCGCTCGGGATTGATACCGTACCGTTTCATCACCACGCGATGAAGAAAATCACCCAGCGAACCCAGGCCCGTGCTGGCTAATCTTTTGCCTTTGATATCCTCCGGTCGCTTCAGCTCGGGTCTCGCGATCACTCTGCTTTGGACCGCTTTGACCGTGTGGGCAATGGTGGTTAGGTCCGCGCCGCTGAGGTTCGCCGTCATCACCGTTGCCGTTGTCACGGGAGCGGCAAAGATACTCCCCGCGATGATCGCCTTCGACGTATCTCCCGAGCCGCCGCGCAAATAGACGATATCGACATCCAATCCGTACTTCTCATAAATTTTCGAGTCTTTAGCGATCCACGGTATCCACTGGGACGAGGAAATCGACGTCTGTCCCCAGATAATTTTCTTGAGTCCCTGCGCGTCGGCATCGCAAACCCACATCATGAAAACCGCGAATGCGGTAAAAAGATTTCGAGAGGAAAGTCGTTTCATGGGAGCTGTCCTATGGTCTTACGGTTGCCTCTTACTTTTTTCACCGTCGCAATCCGAATGGTTTGGTGAAGCCGCTATCTTCGATCCTTTTAAGAAAGCTGTTGTCGTAAAATTCTTCCGGGCTTGCCGTTGCCGCTTTCGGCTGGCGCGGCGCCAAATTTTGCAGCACGCTGCGAATGCCTGGCACGCTGGCATAAGGGATCACGGGCATCAAGTCCAAATAGTAGTCGTAACCTTCCTCAGCGCGCGAGCGATCGTTGATTTTGAGAAACTTCATGATGCCGGCGATGGTTCGTTCTTTCTGCGACCTGAAAAAGTACAATGATTCGACGTATCCCTTAAGAAAGTTTTCAATCAACTGTGGATGACTTTTAATGTACGGCGTGTTGGCGGCGATGGAATTGGCCGCATACTCGATATCGGTCTTGCGCAAGTCGGCAAGCTCGCGATAGCCAGCTTGCTTGGCAATGTTGCTAAATGGCGGCGCGAGCACGGTCCCTGAGACTGAACCGCGCATCAAAGCGTTCATCCTTCCTTGTTGACTTTCCGCCACCGAAATAAAAATCACGTCTTTATCCGGTTCCAAACCGTTTTTTCTGAGATAAAGACGCAGCGCGCTGTCCGCCGAAGCTCCCGGGCGCGTGCCGGTGACGATCTTGCCTTTGAGATCCTGAACCGTTTTGATCTCCGGCGCAACGAAAACAGAATACTCCAGCTTGTTCGATTGAACCGAGAGGATCATGATATCGATGCCGCCCAATCGCGCGCCGACGGTCGCCGTTGCGCCAGCGGCCAAAAATTGCACTGAATTCGAAGTCACCGCCGCGATGGAGTTCATTCCGCCGCCGAAATATATCGGCTCCATATCGATCCCATACTTGGGGAAAATCCCTACTTGCTGCGCGATGGGAAATAAACTCGAGCTTACTGAAATCGACCCGAGCGCCACGCGCACCTTCTCACGCTGCTGCGCCGGCGCAGTCTGCGCCAGCAGCGTCATCGCACAAATCACCAAAAGAAACTTGAAACGAATCACTATGGGAATTTCCTCCACTTACTATTGCCGGCTGCCTATTGCCTATCGGCTCTTCGCTATTCTTCTCCGTACTGCTCCTTCAACTTTGCCACCACGGCCGGATCTGCCAGTGTCGTAGTATCACCAAGCGCGCGGCCGTCGGCGATGTCGCGCAGCAGGCGGCGCATGATTTTGCCGCTGCGGGTCTTTGGCAATTCCGCGGCAAAAAGAATCTCGTCGGGCCGCGCAATCGGGCCGATCTTTTTCGCCACGTGAGCTTTAAGTTCATCCATCAAGGCATTGTTGCCATCGACGCCGGCTTTCAATGACACGAAAGCACAGATCGCTTGTCCCTTGATCTCGTGGGCCTTGCCGATGACCGCCGACTCGGCCACTTTCTGGTGGTCGACCAGCGCGCTTTCCACTTCCATGGTACTGATGCGATGTCCAGCGACGTTCATCACGTCATCGACCCGGCCAAGTAGCCAGAAATAGCCGTCTTTGTCTCTCTTGCAGCCATCGCCGGCGAAATATTTTCCCGGGAATCGGCTCCAGTAGGTCTGTACGAACCGATCCGGATCGCCATAGATCGTGCGCATCATCGCTGGCCATGGCTTGGTTAATACCAAATAGCCACCGCCGCCTTTCGGAACCGAATTACCATGCTCATCGACGACATCGCATTCAATTCCAGGGAACGGCATCGTCGCGGAGCCGGGCTTCAGCTTGGTAATCGCGGGCAGCGGCGTGATCAACGGATGGCCCGTCTCAGTCTGCCACCAAGTGTCCATCACCGGACAGCGTCCGCCGCCGATATACTTGTGATACCAAACCCACGCTTCCGGATTGATCGGCTCGCCGACGGTGCCGA
>WNFR01006955.1_pt1 | contig 12056 bp, 6 predicted proteins | sample 5400221 | NCBI WGS metagenome assembly WNFR01 (sample SAMN13153357, study PRJNA577476) | soil metagenome | isolation source: 40 cm soil under Madrone tree | place: USA:California | collected 2016-06-14 | reverse complement strand
CTTTGCAGATGCATCAGAGAGAATGCACGCTCTACTTGGATGACCTCGTATACCTCTCGGCCCTCGTGACTCTTGAGCCAGTCGCTGTGTTCGGTCAGTATGGACGATAGGGCTTCGGTTCCTTGCTCTCGCTTTTCTTGCTCCAAGAGAGCGATCGCGCAGAACAAATCTATTTCTACGCAGGCCCGCAAATTTCCTACAGCCAATCGTCTCGCCTCAACCACGAGCGAGTCCGCCTCATCGAACCGGCCTTCTCTCTGATGGAAGCTTGCTTTTTCTAGCAATCCGCCAATTTTCTGAGGAAGATCATCTGCACCGCATTGGGTTGTCATGACGAGTCCGGCTGGTTGTTGCGCAGCCATTATGACACCCAGGGTAGCGTTGTTGACGTAACATCCCCATATCGCTCATCCTATGAAAGAGGATGTCAAGAAAAAAAGCTTCTCCCCGCCCCTCGAGAAGATGCGGGTGTGGTGACTTACATCCAGCCCCACCTCATTCTTAGAGGGGTTATTGCGGTGACGCTCGACGCCATTCGGTTCCGAAGCTACGCAAGCTAAGCGTTGGCTTAAGTGCCAACCACGATCCTATGTGAGACTCGAGGCCTACAGCTTTTTTGGGTTATCCGAGGGGGCATAGGATTGACCCGGAGACTGGGCGCTGAACCGCAGCGCACGCAACGCCTAATGAGCGCATTGATACTCTCCCTCGAACCCGAGCATCGCAAAGAACCGATTGGCCATCACCGAGGCATGAAACCTGGGAGATCACCTGGGTTCTGTGAAACGCTCAAGCGGCTTGCGGTTTCAGTTGTTCTGCGTCGAAACGTTCCTCCTTCTTCCAAAGTGTCAACGTAATGGCCGCGATCTTGCGCGCCAACGTCAGACGCGCCATCTCCGGCTTCATTCCCTTGGCCAGCAAAGCCGCGTAGAAATCGTGCAACGGTCCCCGACCACAGCTGGCCCGGGTAGCTGCTCCCTTGAAGATCTCTTTCATCTCATGGTTGTGATTCTGATTGAGACCACGAATCTGTTGGGGTTTTTTGGAACGTTGCAGTTGTCCGCGGACGTAGCGATACTGCGCACTGTCGTGGGTCTCGATGCCCAGCCCACTATAAGTCCAGAGTTGCCGTTTGCTACGGAACCGATGCGGGGTTTGCATCAGTGCCATCAAGCGAGCGGCTCGAATCGGACCGATACAGGGGATTTGGCGCAGCAGTTTCACGGCCTTATGTTTCCGGCTCTCCGCCAACAACTCCGGTCGCAGGGTTCGCCGCAAGCCCTGCAATCCATCCAACTGTTGATAGAGCAGCTCGGCGCGGCGGCGCACCCCAGCGTGCGGGATCTTGTTCATCCATTCCTCCCGATAGCGCAGGGCGTAGACCTGGGTGCCGGCACAGGCGATGCCCCAACCTCGATACAGCGCCTTCAGCCGATTCATCACCCGGTTCAAATCTTTGCTGATGCTCTGATAACTGCGCGCTAACTCGCGCAGTGTCCGTAGTCCATTTTCTCCGTGATAGACCGGTCGCAGCATGCCGGTGCGCAACAACTCGGCCAGCTTCCGTGCATCTAGCTTGTCGCTCTTGCTGCCCTCCTTTAATAAGGCATTGCGCCGCGGATTACAGACCAAAACTTGTTCCACCTGAGGCTGCAGCAGATCGTACAGCCAAGACGCCCAGGTTCCCTCTTCCCAGGTGACATGCAGCTCGCCCCGTAGACCGTGGATAAACTCCAGAATGCTACTGGCTTTGGTTTCGACGATAGACTCCATCACCAGCTTTCCACTGCCATTCAGGACGGCGATCACAATCGCTTCCTTGTGCACGTCCATGCCGATATACTTGATGTCGCGACTCATTTCAGTTGCCTCCTTGGGGGGAAGATCACTCGCGTCAACGGAATCTTTCCCTCAAGGTAAAATGCCATTGCCCAGCTGCTTTGCCTACACCCTTCTGCACTTCCTTTGCCGCCCCACACCTCTCTTGCAGTTACTCTCTAGCCGCCGTAGCCGAGCGAAGCCCTACAACAGCGCAGCGCAGCGGAGGCGGCGCTACCATCCCCAGCTTTGACTCCTAAAGTGGGGCGCTCTTTCATAATGCATTGATAACGGAAGCGAGGGGGTGAGTGCAAGACGCTAAAAACGCTCTGGGCCGCCGGGTTCGAAAATCAGTGGCAGACAGCCTCATTCGGGTTGATTTTTTTCATCTTGCGTGTACACTGTGTCTCCTCGCGACTCAGGGGGCGAGTAAACGCGGGAAGGGGAGGCTCAAATGAAGTTCCGTGTTTGCGTGTGTCTGTCGGTGTTGGCCATAGCAACCTTAGCTGCTGGACAAAGGGTGATCACCTACCATTCCAATGGGGCTTTTGCGAGTATTGATTCATTCAGCAACGGCAACACCTTCGGCTCGTTGTCTGTAACCCGCAATGGCGTTGGATCGACTGCTCAAACGAATATGTTTCTCAGCTTCACAATCTTCGACGACAACTTTAATGTCATAACCAGTTCATTCGGTTTCGGCACCATTCCAGGAAACAGCTTACGGGGCGACGGCACGGGCGCAATGACTCTTGACCTAGACCTGAGTGCGGCACCTAACTATACGCTTTGCACTTTCACTCCTAATACGGGCACGATATGTGCATCTCCCGGTCAAGGAACGATCAATCTTTCATGGAGAAGGCTCGACCAGTTCTCGTATCATTCCGTCGACAATCTGATACAGAGTTATCCAGGGGTCCGATATCAAGTTAGTGGGACGGGGGACGGCAGTTCCGCGTCTGTGCAAGGAACGATATTCGGAACGACACTCGCTTATTACAACGCAGGGATCGGTTCTCAGCGCCAGGCGTCTCATTCCGTTTTTATTCCGTGAACGGAGGCACTTGCTCTGTCCACGCGCTCGGGCAAAGCAATCACCATCATCGCCACTGCCGGGGGAGGCATTCGCGCTGCTGCGTGGACGGCTGAGGTGGTTACGCAACTGCAGCACGCCTGTGGAGAGAAGTTCAGTTCCTCCAAGGGCGCGAATTATAGCGGCTGGACACAGTTGGCGATAAATCTCTATGTCACTCGTTAACACATGGCATTGTCCTTGAAAGGACCGGCACCTGCCCAGAACCATGTGTTTGTGGGCGGTAGCTGACAGTGTTTTTTACTCTTACAGATTCAAACATTTGCGGAGTCGCTGGTACGAGGGTTTTTGGGCAGGCCCTCTTCCGTCTAAACCTTGCGCTTAGACCGCCGGACTCATCGGACGAACGAACCCCAATTCGACGGATTATCCTATTCTCTCTGCGACCAAGATTAGTGTCCGAATAGGCATCAAAAAAGTGCCGTTTTCCTGACGTATGCCAAGGCCATCAAGCACGCTGCACTCTGCATCTGAAAGCAAGCGCACGATTTCCGCTTCGGCCTTCTCGCCCGAGTTGGTGATTTCACACCAGCGATGCACGGTCAGGCCGTCTGGCTTCTCTGAGCGTTCGGCCTCAAAAGCGATTATCCGGAATCCAACCTCTTCGACAACTGCTCGCCAGAATTTTGCGGTGTAGCTCCTCACGTGAGTGGGATCGTGTAGCAGCTCCAGGTGATGGTTGAATTCTTCCAACGTCGGATCATCGTTCCCTCCAGATCGATAATGCATAGTAGTCCACCTAACGACGCCCGTTTGAGCTGGGGTCGAAGTCGGATTTGATGGAATCAGCAGTACGTTCCTCGGTGCCGAACAGTGACCTGAGACTGCGTGGATTACGGAGTGATGGGCGATCTTTCCGCGGTCCTCACGGCCCAAAGACCGGCCTACTGGTCTCAGGATCAAAACTTGGCAACGAGATCGGAATCCAGCGCTGCGGCTGAGTGGCGAATTCGCGCGGTGTGCACTTTACGTATTTCTTGAACACAGAAGCAAAATATGCGGGATTACAGAATCCGCAGCGCTCGGCGACCTCGGCGACGTTGAGTCGCGGATCTAACAGAGTCTTCTTGGCGAGTTCTACGCGTTGCTGGATCAGAAAGCTTTCGAGCGTCATCCCGGTGGTGCGACGGAAGACCCGACTCAAGTGCCCGGTAGAGAGATGAAGCCCTTCGGCAAGGTCCTGAATGGTGACGCTGGCGGGTCCAAGGTTTTCCACGAGCTGACTGACCATGAGCACAATCTTGTTTTCACGCTGGCTAAAAATCGACGCGAGTTTTCCCGACAGTGCTTCGGTAAATCGCCGAAATGCCTCGCACGCTCCGAAGGGCGTGGGTGCATGCAGAACGCCTGAGATAGCATGTTCCTTAGTCGAGTTGATGTGAGTTTGCTCCACCCCCATGCTGAGAGTTTCAAGCGCGAGGTGCTCAATCGCCCATGTAAGAAAGGCTTGCGTCTGTCTTAGCTTGGCCGGCGACTGCTTGGACGGCAAGGCGTGGGCGAGAAACTCCCGCAATACCGGGCCCAGACCGCGGCCTTGCTGAATCGCTTTGACCAGGCGATTGAGAGCTTCCACTGGCTTACTTGCCTGCGAATCTGGATGGTCGAAGAAGCAGATGTTGTCGCCGCTCGCGTCCAAAGCCGCACAGGCTTCCTGATAGGCTTGCACCAATTCGGCGGGACGGGCATGCGTCTCACTAATACCGACTCGGGCAAACGCTCCGCACTGAGTAGTGATGGCGGTAAGAATCGATTGAGCCATCTCCTGCAGCGAAATCCGTTCATGGCTGCGATTGCGCACCTCGTAGCTGGAGAAAACGCAAAGCTCTCCCGGCCGTACTACCATGGCTAGAGTATTCGGCCAGTTTTGGCAGACATCCTCGGCGGCGTGGGACAGTCGACTCAAGCTCGCCTGGCTGAAAATCTGCGTTCTTGAATCTGTGTCTGCCCCGGAGCACTTGAGTTGCAGCGCCATGACACGATCTGGGAGTCGCTGCAGTCCGGCACGACGTGCCAACTCACTCAACTCCTGCCGGTCTCCTGTCTCACCGGATAACAGAATTGCCGCCAGTTCTTTTCGATCGAGCATCAATTCCCGATCGTGCCGCCTCTGGAATTCCGCCATGATTTGCATCCGCTTCCAGGAGTTGGAAATGTACCGGGCGAATAGCTCCAGCACGCGGACCATTTCTGCCACCTGAGCTGGTTCAACTACCGGGACATGGTAGTAGGCGTTTTCCAGTCTTTCCAGATTAATGTGCGGCTGTCCCTTCAGTGTCTCGCGCACGAGTTTGAAGCCTTCAGGAGTTGGGGCATGGGTCAGTACCTGGCCCGAGAACAGCGTCCCCAAGTATTGGTTGTCGCAGATCACCGGAACCGCAATATCTGTCAGCCCGACGTGACAGGGATACACCTGGGTGCAACCGGTCGCGCGGCAGCGCTGTTGGGCCGGCACGTCTGAGTGTGCGCACGTTTCCTCCTCGTGTTCTCCAAACCCGTGCACTAGGTCGCAGAACATAGTGCTAGGAGAATTGCGGCTGGCCGAATCACTTCCGGCAGCTTGGAGCTGTACCAGCGCGTCTTCGGTCCCTACCCGATTCTTGAATTTCGGCTTCATCGGATCGAGCTCTTCCGTCCACATCAGCTCAACATTGCGGATCGGTCCGGTATTGTTGAGTAACAGTAAGAAATGCTTGAAAAGTTCAAGATCCTTTTGAAATTCGCGCTTCAGAGCCCCGCTGAGGGCTGCCTGTGCTTTTTTCACGCTTTGTACCTCATATTCAGTGCTGGCGGAGGATTTTATTACATTCTCAACGCGCTTCGTGTTGAAAGATCGATATTTCTGTCGTTTATCCAGCGCAGGAATTCCGGCATGGTCCAGATGATGAATCCCTAGGCGGGAAAGCATCGTCGTTCAGGACGCCTAGCCAACAGGCGTTTGAACCGATGGACTATGGCTTTCATCCGTTCTCACGAATGGCTGATCGGCCTGCGATGTTTCCTTTTTCTAGGGATGAGCGCGAAGGGTGAGGCCGCCATCGACAACAAGGTCAGTACCTGTAATAAAAGACGAGCTTTGCGAAGCAAGGAATAGAGCTGCTTCACTGACGTCGGCGGGCACTCCGCGACGTCCGAGAGGGTGGAGGGCAGTTGTTTGCTCTGCTAAAGTCTGGGGATTTGTGGCGTTGCGCAGATATTCGTCCCAAAGGCGGGTGTCGATATATCCCGGAGAGATGCAGTTCGCGCGAATGCGCCGGGGTGCCAATTCGAGGGCCAGGTTGCGGGTCAGGGCGATCAGACCTGCCTTGGAGCAGGCATACGGAATGGAATCTGGAAATGCGTGGCTGGCGTGGATGGAGCTGATGTTCACGATCGCGCCGCCAACCTCTGGGAAAAAAGGTAGAGCGGCCTGAGTGAGCAGGAATGCACCACGTAAGTTGACTTCCAGAATAAGGTCCCAGTCCGCCACGGAGAGCTTATCGAAAGGCTTCTCGATCTCGACGCCTGCGTTGTTCACGAGGACGTCCAGGCGCGCATGGAACTTGACCACGGCTTCGATGGAATCTCGGATGTCCTCGGGCTGCCGCAGATTGGCTGGGATGTACTTTACCGGGAGTAAGGAATTCTGTTCCGTGAGTTCAGCAGCTGTCTTCTCGCCGTTGGCAGCGTCGCAATCCAAGATGAATACGCAGGCACCCTCTCGTTGAAAAAGAGCAGCAATCGAACGGCCGATACCGTGAGCACCACCGCTGATCACGGCGACCCGCCCCGCAAGGCGACTGGATGATTTGAATTCGTTGGCGGACGTCATATTTTGAATCGCTCGCGAGACAACACGGCGCCTTCTCAGTTGGCTTCTCCCTCAATGAAGATGAGTTCGGAGCTGTTTTGTAGCGGTAGGGTCACGCTGAGGCCCAGCCCCATAAGCTCGCGCCCCGTCAGCCTGCGATCGACACTACTGTGATCGTAGAACTTGACTTTATATCGACCGGACATCCGGAGTCCTTTGAGCACAAAGGAGTGCGTATTCTCGCGTTCGATCGTTCCTCGGAAAGCGTAGACCACGCCGTGCTGTCGTTCGGGATCCCAATACTGAATGCCGTCCCAATGAACACCGTCGGGACGCGGAGAGACGTGATATAGACTCGCATCCCGAATCAGACGACGAAGTTTCTTCTTGTAGAGATCAATCTCCTGTTTGGCTTCACCGTGTTGTTCGATCGACCACGCATTCGTGTCGGTCATGATGGTCAGCCATCCCATCATGCCGCTGCGCAGCATGTACCGGAAGTTCTCGATGCGGGGTGTCGGCCATTTTTCGACATAGCTTTCGAGCATGGCGGCGGGAAGTACATGACTGGTGTCGTAAAACGCCCTCCGGTTCGACAGCGGATCGTACGTGTCGGTGATTGAAAAATAGTCACCGTGCGCGGCGGTACCAAAGTCAACCATTCTCCCCCCGTCATTGCAGATTTCGAACAGAAGGCCGGGATGGTCCTTGCGCAGCTTGGAGTAGATATCGTAGTAAGCATGGACGGCGTGGTAGCTCACGTCGGTTGAGTTCGAACTGTCCACCCAATACGCGCCCCACGTCTTGTAGATACATTTGTTTAAAGGATCGGGAGCGGCGTGAGGGTGATCCGTGCGATCACACCCGTGCGCTACAAGATATCCATCGTGCTCCAGCATGTCCAGGTGATAGTCCGTCACGATGCGCTGCACTTCATGCTGAGCCCAGTCTTTGGCCTCTGGCACACCCAGGTCAATGGTCTGTCCTTTGAAGGGTTCTGGTTTCCAGTCTGCCGGAACGTCGGTCACAAGCCAATCTCGAACCTTCGGATCGCGCGCGTTCAGAGCTCCGGGTTCGGTATCGAGGCCGGCTTGGGTCCAATCCACCCAGAGGCCAAACTTCAAGCCGTGCTGATGGGCGTAGTCCGCGATGTAGGCGAGCCCGTGCGGAAACTTCTTCGGCTCCGGATACCAGTCGCCAACTCCGCGGAACCATCCTGCGTCAACGTGGAACATGTCCAGGCCGAGATCCGCAGAATCGCGAATCATGCGCAGAGCAACCTCCTCATTGACGGCCATGCCGCCACCCCAGCTGTTGTTGACTGTGAGAGGATAGTTTGGATTGTTCCATGTTTCGGGATTGCCGAGAACAGCGCGCACCCAACGGCGTAAGATGTTCCCCGCACCATCTGGTCCTTGGCTGAAAGCCCCGAGAAATACGACAGGAGTCTCAAAAGATTCTGCAGGCTCGAGGCGTGTACGGAATGGACCGGGATCGGGGTTCAGGCCGAGCGATCCGTGAAGGGAGTCCTTCACTCGCTCCAGAGAGATGCGGGTTCGACCGCTGAATTCGATGCCCGCATACCATCCCGTTTGCGAGGGATCGTGTCTTTGCACCAGAGCCCAAGGAATGATCTCGCGGGGATCGTTGTCCCGAAGATCTCCATAAGTACTGGAAGTGCCCGTCCAGCGGTAGCCCTCGGAAAGAGCAGTCTCATGGGTACCCGCCGGGGACGGACTGTTCGCACCTTTCTCGATGTAGAGATGGTCAAGCCGCGCTTGGGGATCGATTTGCCAATCAAAGCCGAGGCTGTCTTCCATCGGAATCCAGAGTTGCTGGGAATCCAGGTTCTCAATGCGGATTTGGTGTTCAATCGGACCGTAATTTACCGGAACCCTCCATTGCCACGTGAGACGGAGATGCGGTGTCGCTGATTCGTAAACGAAGGAAACCGTCTTCCCGTCACTTCGACTCGCGTTGCGATCAAGTTCCCAATGCAGCGGGGTGTCGTTGCCGGCAATCTCAGCAGACTTAATGAGCGCCTCAGAGGCTCTGTTTTCCCATTTGGGCTGCCCAGGAACCTCCAGGCTCACGAGGCGCGGATTGTTGTTTCCGGCCTCAACGACGATCTGAGTGTCGGCGGTTCGAAGTGTAGTCTGTCCCACGGCGGAGAGCCCGGGAATGAGAACAAAGATAGAAATCCATCGGCCTTTGCGCAAATGGCTCATGCTAAGTAACTCCTGGGGGACAGCGCGGAGCGGCAACGCAACCAGCTCCGCGCGGTAATGTTAGAAGAAGAAACGAAGACCAATCTGCATCGTCCTCGGCGGATTGTTCAGATTGAAACCTTGCTGGAGGTTGATTCCTTTCCCTTGCACGGCCCCGAAGGTCGCTGAGTCCGGGTTGTTGTCAATGGGACCGTAATTGGCGTGATTAAAGATATTCAAAGCCTCCATCCGCACCTCCAGATAGCGATCTGATTCCCGCGAAATATAAAACTTCTTCAACAGCGTCGCGTCGGTAAAAAAGCTTCCCGGGTTGCGGAGATTGGGGAATACAAACGGGGCGTTGCTCAGTCCGTAGTCTGGCGTTGCCACGAAGGCTGCCGGATTCAGAACTCCTTGAGCATTCGAATTGACAAAGCTACCGTTGAAAGCTAACGCTTGCGAGTAGTTAACATTCGACTTGCGCGCATTCACGCCTGAAGCTAAAGAATAGCGAAGGGCGGCTCCGGGCACTGTGGTGCCGGTACTCACGTCCGGTACGAGAACTGGAGTGCCCTTGGGATTGTAAGTACTGATGCCGGCCACGGCCCATCCGCCAACCACGGCGTTCAGCACTTTGTATCCGAAACTGTCGCCACTGTTCAGGTAGCTGCGCTTACGGCCGAAAGGAAGCTCATAGGAGTAGTTCAACAGCAGCGTTTGCGGCATTTCGTAGAGGGCGACTCCGTAGCCCTCCATCAGATTGTGCGGATTCTGCAGCAGGCCCCGCCCAGCGGGACCGTTGTGCTGGATGTCCTTGCCGGCGGTATTGGTCAGAGTCTTACGTATTGAGTACGACGCAAGCAGCGTCAGTCCGTGGTAGTTGCGGCCCTGAACCTGCATGTTTAGGAAATTGGAGAAGGATCTGCCCCAGGTTACCTGACCAGGAGATACCTGCGAATACTGCGGAGACAGTCCCAGCAACTGCGATAACGACACCGTCGGCTGGCTTGCGAAGGTTTGCGACTGACCGTAGAACGGATTGGGCACCTGGGTCGAAAGGTTGCTGCCTAGCTGATAGTACTGGAGCGGAATGTTGTTGGCACTCCAGTTCCACACCGGCATCAACAGGTGAATACCGCGAATTCCAGTGTAGTCAACGGTTGCTACCCAATTTTTGGCAAGTTGACGCTGTACGCTAAAATCCCAGCTGTATTCTTCCGGACTCTGGAAGTGACTGATGGTAGTACCCGCCTGATCCAGGCTGGCGCTGGCTCCGAAGGTTTGGAAGCCGTATTCGGGGTTCGTCTTGATGGGCGGGTAGTATCCGAGGTTCTGCCCGCTGCTGGACTGGAACGGAAATGTTCCGAGACCGTGGTCTTGTCCAAACTCGCTGACCCACGTTTGTCCGTCCAGAGTAGGGATCTGGTTGAAGGTCACTGAGTTGTAGTAGAAGCTGAACCAGTCAGTCGACAACCCACCGAGTCCCTGATAGATAATTCCAGCGCTCCCGTGCAGGACGGTATTGTTGTTGAGAGCGTAGGCGATGCCGAGACGAGGCTGGAAGTTCAGCTTCTCAGTGGTGTAAAGGTTCTTCTGCGGATATTCCGGTGTGCCTAACAATACGACGCGTCCGGTTGCTCCCTGACTCAGCCAGGCTGGCCGCGGCAAACTTGCGAGACCCGGAACCGCCGAGGTTACCTGACTCCAGTCCCAGCCAGAGTTTGGAGTAAGAACATTTTTGGCGTTCATGTCGTACATGATAGGGGTACTGGCGTTCGTGTTCTGCGGCTTTCGGGCTCCATCGTGGTCCCAGCGGAGACCCATCTGCACAGTGAGTTTGCTATTGACCTTCCAATCGTCCATCACGTAAGCGGCTTGGTTCAAACCGTAAGGTGTGATGTTCCAGTTGCCCCATTGAAAGAAGTTCGAAGAACCCATCATCAGTTCAGCCAACGGGCTTCCAGTGAGGTTGTCGACATTATTCCAGAACTGGTTGGAACCGCCGCCCGGATTCACCCAGGCGACTCCGGTATGATCGCCGCCTTTCTCCCGGAAACGGAGGAAGTAAAGCTCGAATCCGGTTTTGATGGTATGGCGGTGAAGGACCTTGGTGTAGGCGACACTGCCATTCACATTCTGGTTGATAAACGAATCGAACTCCGAGCCGCCTACGCTGGTATATCCGCCTACACCATTGAACCCGCCGATACTGATACCCGGGGGGATATGCACTGTAGTCTTGGCTGGGTTGTTGATGATCAGCGGATCAAAAGGCCATTGACTCGTGTTGATGCTTGGATCTGGGCTCGCTCCCCATCCCGAGACTCCGTTGCTTACCAGATTCGCCACGCCAAATCCGAGATGCGCATCGAGGATCGATGTAGGCGACAACGTCCAGTTGTATTGCAGGCTGCCACTCCAGTCCAAGTCAGTCGTTACCGAACCCGATCCGTGAAAATATGGAGCCGGAATATTGTTCGTTAGATTGGACCGACTAATGCTGAAATTCACCCGTTGATTGTTTGCGATGTTCTCATCCAACCGCAGGAAGAAACGGTCGGTGGGACGAGTGGTATGTATCGTCGAATAGTAATTTCCTGTGTGGTCGCTATTGGCCTCGGGCGCGTGATTGGGGAGGGGCCAAAGTGCAAGATAATTCGAAAACAAAGTACTCTGCAGCGAACGGGACGAATTTCCCGCCGGGCAGGTCCCGCCGCTGACGTCTGCCTGGGAACAGATCTTCGATTGCGCGTACTGCGGGCGCACCCAGTTACCGCCACTGGAAAACCCGTGAAACGGATCGAAAATGTTGGCGTACACCGGCGACCCGTTTTGGTAGTTAATCACCGTCTGGGAGAAGTCTCCCTGATGATTCAAAAGCGTGGGAACGCTGCTGATGACGTTTTGGCTCTGGTTAAAACGCTCCCCTTCCCACCCGAAGAAAAAGAACGTGCGATCTTTTCCAGAGTAAACGTGCGGAATATTCACCGGCCCCCCGAATGTGAGCCCGTAGTTGTTTTGATGAAACGCCTGGCGCGGCACAATGGGTGTGACTGCGTTCTGTCCCCATTGATTTGCATTGAGTATCTGGTTTCGGAAATATTCGAACAGCCTTCCATGGCTGCGGCTGGTTCCACTTTGCGTGTTG
>WNFR01006381.1_pt1 | contig 12056 bp, 10 predicted proteins | sample 5400221 | NCBI WGS metagenome assembly WNFR01 (sample SAMN13153357, study PRJNA577476) | soil metagenome | isolation source: 40 cm soil under Madrone tree | place: USA:California | collected 2016-06-14 | reverse complement strand
TCTCCCCTTCACAACCACCTGGTGGAAACGCGCCCAATAATCGTTGGAGGTTAACACCATGCCAACGGAGTTACGAAAGACCGGCATCAGCGTCATCGGCGACCTCCCATGGGGCGCACACTTCTGTTATTTCTACGAGACGAAACAAGACCTGCTCGACGTTTTGATTCCTTATTTCAAGACCGGACTGGAAAACAGGGAGTTCTGCCTCTGGGTCATTTCGAATTCCGAGCTGCTGACGGTGCAAGAAGCAACGAGCGCACTGCGGAATGCTCTTCCCGACCTTGACCGGTATGTGGCCGATAGAAGCATCGAAGTTGTCGGCCATGAAGATTGGTTTCTCAGCGGAAACGCTTTTGATCCTAACAAAGTCGCCAATCGATTCAGAATGAGACTTAATGAAGCACTGGCCAGAGGCTATGCGGGAATGAGAGTTAACGGAAGTCCGGCCTGGCTACACGATGCGGGGCCGCAAGAGCTTCGCAAGTTTGAAGCTGAGCTCGACAAATTATTTCCCAACGAACGCACAATCGCGTCATGCACTTACCCGCTCGCCTCGATCGGTGGTGAAGAGATCTTTGACGTGGTCCGCACACATCAGTTTGCAATAGCAAGACGGCAAGGGAAATGGGAGGTCGTTGAAACACCGGAGCTAATACAAGCCAAGGCCGAAATAAGGAGACTCAATGAAGGGTTGGAGCAACGAATCCTTGAGCGAACCAGAGAGCTTGCGGCGGCGAATGAAGAACTGAGAACGGAGATTTTAGAGCGCAAGCAGGCCGAAGATGCACTGCGCCGAAGCGAAGATCGCAATCGGCTTATCATCGACACAATTCCCACGATGGCCTGGAGCCTTCGGCCTGACGGTGTCGTTGATTTCCTCAATCAGCGTTGGATGGACTATACCGGCCTTTCTTTGGAGCAGTATGTCAAACAGCCGACGGGCCCGATTCATCCTGAAGACATTCCAAGAGTCATAGAAAGGTGGCTCGTGGAGATGGCGGTCGGGGAAGCGTACGAGGAAGAAATGCGCTTGCGGCGGGCTGACGGGGAATATCGCTGGTTCCTGGTTCGCACCGCGCCGCTGCGAGACGAGCAGGGAGACCTCGTTAAGTGGTACGGTGTATCGACTGACATTGAAGACCTGAAGCGGGCTGAAGCAGCGCTGAAGGAAAGCCAGCGCAGATTGGAAGAGGCCCAACGTATCGCTCACGTCGGACACTGGGACCGGGACCTGGAAACGCGCCGCATCACGTGGTCTGACGAAATCTACCGCATTCTCGGTTTGCCTTTGGAAGAGCGCGACTCACCTCGCACGGAGTGGCTGGAGGTGGTCCACCCTGAAGACAGGCCAGGGCTGTCTCTTGCTATTGAAGAGTTGGAGCGTGGCATCCGGCGCCTTGATGTTGAATTCCGTATCGTGCGCCCCAACGGAGAGGTGCGTTTCCTTCACAGTCAGGGTGACGTTATCCGCGATGAACGGGGCCGGCCACTTCGCAGGTTCGGTACGGCGCAGGACATCACTGAGCGCAAACGGGCCGAGGAGCAGCTTAAAGCCACAACCGAACAGTTGCGTGCGCTCTCTGCCAGGGTTCAGTCCGCCAGAGAACAGGAAGGCATCCGCATTGCTCGTGAGCTTCATGATGAGCTCGGAGCGGAGCTCTCAAGTCTGAAATGGGATCTGGAGGATGTTGTCGAAGTCATGTCCGGGTCCACAGATCTATCGCAACTCGGCCCCCTGCGAAAAAGAATCGAAGCCATGATCGAGTTAACTGATACTACTGTCGATAGCATCAGGCGGATTGCTTCGGAACTAAGGCCTATTGCTTTGGATGAGCTGGGTCTGAATGAAGCCATTGAATGGCAAGCACGACAATTTCAAGAGCGAACTGGGATCATCATCCAGTGCGATTGCACTCTGGAGAACGTTGATTTGAGTCGAGAGCAATCAACGGCCGCCTTCCGCATCTGTCAGGAAGCGTTGACCAACATCCTTCGTCATGCGCAGGCGACGAGAGTTAACATTCAGTTGAAGGAGCAAGAAGGCTCATTCATCTTGACGATCAGTGACAACGGACGCGGAATCACCGACGATGAGAAGTCTGGCCAGCGCACACTTGGCCTCCTGGGGATGCGAGAGCGAGCCCATCTCATCGGCGGGAAGATTAGTATCAAGGGATCCAGTGGAAAAGGTACAGTGATTACCGTGCGAATCCCAATATCCCACTAAGAGTTGTCCGAGAGTGTCACGCTAAATAGGTGATGACGCTCTCATACAACCTTATCGGTCGATGTATGTGAGGCCGAAGCAATGAAAAAGATCCTCATAGTTGATGACCATGAAGTGCTGCGCGACGGTGTGAAGCGGGTCTTCGACAAACACCCTGGCTCGGTAACTTTCGGAGAGGCAAGCACTCTCCAGGAAGTGCTCAAACTTGTTCGCGAGCAGGATTGGGATATCGTTGTGCTGGATATTTCTTTAGGCGACCGAAGCGGTTTGGAAGTCTTAAGAGAGTTAAAGCAGATTCGTCCACGTCTTCCCGTGCTGATCCTCAGCATGCATTCGGGGGAGCAGTTTGCGCGGCGCGCTTTGAAAGCAGGCGCTTCGGGGTATATCACCAAGGATAGTCCGCGAGCGGAGTTGCTAAAAGCTGTCGACAAAATCATGAGCGGGGGAAGGTATATCAGCCCAACGCTCGCCGAAAAACTGATCTTCGATTTGGGGAGTGACACAGACCGCCCGCCACACGAGGCGCTGTCTGATCGTGAGTTCGAGGTGCTGCGTCTAATCGCTTCGGGCAAAACCGTGAGCGAGATTGCCGGTATGCTCTCGCTTAGCGATAGCACTATCAGCACCTACCGCGCACGGATCATGGAAAAGATGAGGATGAAGACTAACGCAGAACTCACCCACTACGCCATCCAGAACAAATTGGTGGATTAAAAAATAAGAATTGCCAGCTCTCTAATTCACTCACCCGAATTCACCCGCCCGAAAACTAAACCGTCTCTCGCTTACCAACAGGTTGAGTTTGCGTGTAGCGCGAATACCGACAAACCCGTAAATCGATCTAGGACACGAAACTCATGGTTACTACGATATTCGTTTCTCGTCCGGAGTTGTACTCTAGTCTGACTCGATAGATTTCGCAGCCTCGAGCCAGTACCGGCTCACTCCTGCGTGCGTAAGATTTATGCTGAATCCAATTCGCTTACCTGGGAAACAAGATTCTCAAGGCTTCAATTATCCGGGCGCGATCCATAACCAAAGGATCAATTTCGCAGCCCCGAAAATCAGGGTCCTGGTGGCAGACGACCACGCCCTGGTGCGTGGTGGAATTCGGGCCCTAATCGAAAGGCTTCCAGAATTGCAAATTGTCGCCGAAGCCAGTGACGGCCCTGAGGCGTTGCGACTGATCGGGCAGCATCAGCCTGACGTAGCTTTGATAAAAACTCCGCTGTCCAGGTTGAACGGCGTCGAGGTTGTTGTCCAGGTGAGGATGGAATGGCCCAGGGTGCACGTTATCGTCCTCTCAGCGCACGCCGATGTGAATTTCCTGAGGCAGGCACAGAGTTGTGGCGCGGCCGGCTACTTGACCATGAACGACTCCGCCTCCGAGCTGGAGTTGGCGATTAAGACTGTCGCGTTCGGTAAAACGCATATCAGTTCCTCAGTGACAGACCCGTTGGTAGATTTTGTTCGGTGCGGGGCCGGTGATGGGACGAAGAAAGCGTTGACGCCACGCCAGCGCGAGGTCTTGCGGTTACTGGCCCAGGGTAACTCGACAAAACGAATTGCCCTGCTTCTGAACATCAGTGCCAAGACAATTGAGACGCATCGGATGCTGCTAATGGAGCGCCTGGGTATTCACGACATTGCGGGGCTGGTGCGTTATGCGATCAAAGCCGGGCTCATACGCCTGGAGGATTAGCGTCGAACCCGTGTCGCCGCCGTGAAAGAGAAGCGATTCATTGTATCTGGAAACCGCGCGCTAAGGTGAAATGCTCAGTATGGGTGTGTTGCTGCTGGCTATTCCGCGCAAGGTAACGACCAACGGCAGGGGCCCAGTCGCCAGCCCGTCAGGCAATCTCACTACGATGTAAGAAGCATCCAGTCCGGGCACTCTCTGGACCGGCCCGACATTCTCAACCAAAAGCGAGACTCCACCAGCGCTCACTGTTAGCGCCAGCGGATCGGGCTGGGTTAATCCAAGATTGGAAGTAAACAGGATTACGCGCGTGTGCTGATCAGCACTAAAGTTATGTAAGCCCACAACCGTAAATGGCCCGCGGACAAAAGTCACTGAATCTAGCGCCAGGGCCGTGTTTGTCGTGCCCTCTTCGAGGAACACGACCGGCGCCGGCGGGGGCGTTGGCGTTGGAGTCGGCGTTGGAGTCGGCGTGGGTGTCGGCGTTGGCGCGGCGTTTTGGACTTCAAATGCGCCGATGTCGGTTCCGTCGCCGCGGTCGGCGTTGGGAATTAGTGGATCATCAAACGTTCGTGGAAAACCCGTATCACGTTGGTCCGTTGTTAAGTTACCTCCGGTCGGAATGGCGCTCGAGCCTTTATCGATTGCCGGGCTGCCGAAAAGAAGCGCATGGTTTGAGTTGGACCACCATTGTTGCGCAACTCATTCGGGTCAAGCTTAGGGTCGAGAGGAGAGGTGCTTGTACCTGTCTGATCTGTAGCTGCGTCGAAGCCTGCAGCGCTGTTGTTATTGCCGATCAGATTGAATCCTCGCGATAAAAAATTCCCATTCGCATCCGGACCTGGTCCGACTGCTGAGTTCAACGCGATGATGCTACTCTCAACTGCGACGCTGCCTGAGGAGTTATAGATCCCTCCACCACCGAAAATGCCGGAAGCAGAATTACCACTAATTGTGCTGCTCATTATCTCGATGTGTCCTATGTCAGCGTAAATTCCGCCACCGGCACTCGAAAAATTACCGAAGAGCGTGCAATTCTTGATCGTGACAGGGCCCGCCGCACCGTAAATGCCCCCGCCTTCGAGGCCGATAGTATAGTTACCACTGAGCGTGCTGTTGGTGATCATGAGAATACCACCGGTAAAAATACCGCCTCCTCTAGTGCCATGGTTATTCCGAAGGGTAGTGTTGGTAATAGTCGCTGCGCCGCCGTTGAAAATGCCACCACCTCCTTGAGCGGAATTACCGCTGATTGTTGTGCTGGTGACGTTGAAAGAGCCGAGGTTATAAATGCCACCGCCAACGGTGGCAGAGGAGTTTTTGCTGACAGTGCTGCCAGTCAGAGTGAATGTGCCATTGTTGTAAATGCCACCTCCACTTCCATTGCTGCCAGCCTCAGTGTTATCGCTAATCGCGCTGTTGGTAATCATTGCAGTGCCGTTGTTATAAACGCCACCGCCGAAGCCTCCGTTCGCAGCATTGCCACTTAACGCGCAGTTTGTGACATTCAGTGTCCCACTAGCTTCGTTGTAAATACCGCTCCCTTGCTGTGCCCCGCCACCCGAAATCGTCAGACCAGAGAGGTTTACTATCCCAGTCGTCGTCACATCGAAGATACGGAACCCAGTCGGCGAATTACGCTTCACGATCAGCTGGTACGCGCCGGGTCCAGTGATGTTGAGGCTCTCGCTCAATGGATCAAGCGCCTTGCCCAGGTTAATGGTCCATGTTCCATTGTTGAAGCCCGGATCGCTTGTGGGGATGTTAAAAGTTATGTCGTCGGTACCGGCGTGGAAATTCGCCTGCTGAATCGCTGCCCTCAAGGTACAGTGGTGTGTGCCGTCGTCGCAGCCACGAATAAATGGGTCGTTGTCGCCGTCGCCCGTGCTGTTCACGACGTAGGTGTTTCCAAACACCATCATGCCGCTTTGTACGTGGACCTTGCGCGAGGATTCAACGTGATGCAGCGCCACTAAGACACCCAGAGCCACGATAGACGCCATTACAGCTAGCATGAACCATTCTGCAGATGCGAACCATCCACTTGATTTCTTTGCCAGGAGGCGTGATCTCGCGAGACGTGGCTGCATTTCTTCCACCTTTCTTGACAACCTCACAGTCTCGTTTGAGGAGCTAATAGTCATTGCCAGTTACTGCGCACTAAAACCCGTCAGCGGGTTGCCGTAGAAGGCTTCGGTCTTCCACGCGGCTCGGTCCCACCGGCCGTCCTGGTCGCCGATGATCTGCACCGGCACGATCACGCGATCGCTGCCGAGCTTGTTGGCAGAGGCGATGCCGTTGTCGAATTTTCCGTTAGCATCAACGGTGAACTTTATGGACCGGGTCAAATGATTGTTGATTAGCACTTTCAACTCGTAGTCGCCGGGATTCGCGTTGAGCAGCTGTGCAGAGCCAACCTGACCAGCAGACGGGTCGGATTTTGCGGCCCGCCGGTCCCAGCCAAATACGTTTGGGAAATCGCATCTCACGCGCGCCCACTTTGCCCTTTGCGGCAGCGAGTCATCGACTGAGAGCGTCGGGCCGGCTTCTATCTCGGCGTCGCAACCAGGCGTGCCGGGACAGCCAGAGACTTTGGACGAGTTCGTTCTTTCAAATTACTGAAAGCTAACAGAATGCTTTCGCACGGTTTGTGATAGTGAGTAAGAGCTCCCAAAAGGACGAGCCGCTAACCAAGTAGGTGAACTGACGCGGCGGAGTTAAGCCGACCTGTTCAAGAAAGGCTCGATAGCTTGTCTTGCTCATATCCCAGCGAACTAGAAAGCCTGAGGTAAGCCGTGCCCACCAACAACCCTTCAACCCAACGAAAGGATTAGTCATGAAACTGAAAATTCAAACCTGCGCAGCGATCGCCATCGTTGCGTTCATCCTTGCAGCTCCCGCCAGCGCCAGCGCCGACGCCGTGGGCGATTGGAATGCCATCGCCGTGCAGGCGACCGTGACAGGCGCGCGTCCGGGCCCGACCGGCGTCCTCGATATTGCGATGGTCCAAGCCGCCGTTTACGACGCCGTCCAGGCGATCGACGGACGGTTCAAACCTTATCATGTGGTGATCCCCGGCGCCTCCGGCTCTCCCGCGGCGGCCACCGCTAAAGCGGCGCACGATGTGCTAGTCAACCGGTCTCCAGGACAGACTGCGGCCCTCGACCTGGCCTACGATCTGTATTTGGCCAGCCACGGCCTCGATCAAAATGACCCTGGGGTAACCGTGGGGGCGATCGCCGCCGCCGGTATCATCGCCTTACGGGCCAATGATGGAAGTTTCCCGGTCCCAGCACCGCCGCCATTCTTCGGCGGTACCGACCCTGGAGTTTGGCGCCCGACGAGCCCAGGCGTGCCGATGCTCGCGCCGTGGCTGGCCTCCGTCACTCCATTCACCATAAAGAGCGCTTCACAATTCCGCCCCACGCCGCCCCGCTTTGACCAGCCCTGAGTACACCAGGGACTACAACGAGGCCAAAGACTTCGGTGCCCTTAACAGCGTCTTGCGTACTCCGGAGCAGTCTATCGAACTGGTCGAAAGGCATGCCTGAGGTTGTACTTCGCGACGTTACGGCCGAGGACGACGCCGGCGACACTGGAGAAGTGGTAGTGCAATCCCGCCCAGAGGCGCGCATAGATAATCTCGTTGCAAAGATCGTTCGGCATGTCGAAGTGCCTAACGGCATTCAAGTTCCCGGCCGGCCCGCCGGCGTCGAAGCCGTGGATGTCAAGATCGAAGCGCTGAGTGCCGAGGAAGTTGGTGAAGACTTCGGCCATCGCTGACGTGATCGAGCCATGCGCGGCGGGATATTCCGGATGGTTCGGCGTCGTCAAAAGTGGCCGCCAGCCCAACTGCTCGAGCGTCGCCGGGTTGCCATCGTCTGATCCAGGCACGGGACCGAAACCGTCAGCAGTCACCGCCGTCGGGTCGATCGCAGTGACCGGCCGCCAGAATAGATAGTGGTACTTCGCGAACAAGCAAGAGATTAGCGCGTCGGCTCCAACGACATTCACCATTGCCGCAAGCCGCGCCGTATCTAGTAGTCCCAGGCTGCGGTTGTCGGCAACCTCGCGTGCGACCCGGTTGTACTGACGGACCACGTTCGCTGACCAGAACCGTGCGATCGCCGTCTGCTCATCAGTACGCGCGCCGGAGGTCAATGCGCCTAACATCTTGATCTGGTTGAAGCCTTCGACCCACTCGCTACTCTGAAGCGACGGCGGCGGATCGGGAAGGAACTGATCAGCGTTTTCCAAGATGAAGGGTTGCACGTTCCCTACCCACGGTGTTTGCGGGCGTGCGAACGCGGGCGGTGTCAGCCGCCACACTCCAGGTCCCGGCGGCAGCGTTGGAAACGAAGATGACACGCCGATCGGCGTCAGGCGTCCATCGCCAGTACGCAGATTGATGATGTTCGTCGCGGCCGCCAGACCGACAGCCTGCCCGGCAGTTCTTGGCGCGCCGTCAGGAATCAGCGCGAGCGCCTCAGCGTACGACGAACTTAGCGCCGCCACCTGCGAGGGAAAATAGTTGACGAGCGTCCGGTATGCGGCTTCGACGACCGCCGCGTCCGTTGACGCCCCGGGCGCTGCCGAGATGGGCGAGCCGTACGGCTCGTACCCACCTTCGATTGAGACAGCCGCGTCGTACACTGCCGCCGAGACGTAACCCATGTAGATAAAGCCCTCGGCCTGGAACGCGCCTGAGCCCACAACGGTGTTCTCGGCAATCGTGTTCCACTGCTCGACGGTGTTTCCGGGCGGCAGCGTCGGTGCCGCCTTTCCCGTTGGACTGTTCATCGTCACCATTGCGAGCGCAATCAGAAGCGTTGGAATCGTCTTCTTGAATTGCATTCGAACAAGCGAAATTAGTGAGTTCTTGATTTTGTACATTTCTATTTCTCCTTTGCGCGGTGCTGCGAGTATGCAAGTAAGGCTCTTCATCGTAGTTTCCTCCTTCTGTGTTTAGCCCTTGATGTTGAGTGGGCTGCGCTCATCTCTGCGAGAGCATTGCTGCCTTCACCGGCTAGACGTATCCGGATAGACCTTGCCTGGCCCACCACGGCCGACTAAGATGCGCGGTGCGAAAGCGCTCTCAGCGACTCTTATCCCTTACTCATTTGTCGTCCCCACTCCTTAAGGCGTCCTTTTTCTAAACTTATACCGGTAGTGAGCACGGTTGCCGCCAATTGATGCGGCTGCCCGATTGCATTAAAGTAATGCGAGCGCTTTGGACTTCGAAACCAAGCTTGTTGCCCCATACTTATTCCCCCATGCGCTTACATTGCTCCGGAGGCAGTTTGGAAGTCCTGCGAAAGTCTGGATAGAACTCTCATAAAATTCTCACGGAATTCTGGAAGGGCTTATGAGCTGGCTAACAAAGCATTTGCATGAATTCGGTCCGTTCCGCCTCGATGCGAAGGAACGCCTACTGCTGCACAACGGAGAAATTGTTCCGCTCACTCCGAAAGCATTCGACATGCTGCTGGCGCTGGTGGAGAACAGCGGGCACCTTCTTGAGAAGAACGAATTGATGCAAAGGCTCTGGCCCGATAGCTTTGTTGAAGAGGGGAGCCTTGCGCAGAACGTCTCGCTGCTGAGGAAGGCGCTGGGCGAGAGTGAAAGTCAGAAATTTATAGAGACGGTGCCACGCCGCGGCTACCGCTTCGTAGCAATCGTGAGAGAGTTAGAGGGTGATGCCGATCAAGACGCGAACCGGACCATCAAGTCAATCGCCGTGCTTCCGTTTAAGTCGTTAGGAGTGGATGGCGGCGGTGAATATATGGGCATTGGAATAGCCGAGACGTTAACAGCTAGGCTCAGCAGCCTAAAGCTGGTGCCAGTGTGCCCAACCAGCGCCGTCCTCAAGTATGCCTCGTCTGAGAAGGAGAGGGTTGTGGCTGGTCGAGAACTTAAGGTGGACACGGTCCTTGAGGGAAGCATCCGAAGGCTGGGGAAACGGGTAAGAGTTACAGCGCAGCTTGTGAGCGTGCCGGATGGCACGGTGCTTTGGGCGGAGAAATTCGACGAGAATTTTACAGATATATTCAAAGTCGAAGACTCTATCTCCGGCAAGGTAGCGGAAGCGCTGGCCCTGAAGCTTTCAGGCGAAGAGCAGAAGCGTTTGACAAAGCGTTACACCGATAACGCCGAAGCCTATCAGCTTTACCTCAAAGGCCGCTATTTCTGGAATAAGAGAACAGAGGACGGTTTCAATCGAGGCATCGCACATTTCACGCAGGCGGTCGAAAAAGATTCTAACTACGCGCTCGCTTATTCGGGGTTGGCTGATTCCTACATCGGACTGACGTTCTTCAATTTTGCCGCCCCCAACGAAACAATGCCGAAGGCGAAAGGGGCTGCAATGAATGCGCTGGCAATAGATAATACGCTCGCCGAAGCGCATGCCTCGCTGGCTCACGTTCTAATGAATTACGATTGGAATTGGTCCGAGGCGGAGAAAGAATTCAAGCTCAGTAGAGAACTCAACCCGGATTATGCGACGGCTCACCAGTGGTATGCCATCCACTATTTAACGGCAACAAGGCGACCGGAAGAAGCGCTACAGGAGATGAAACGGGCGCTGGAGCTCGAGCCAACCTCTCTCGTGATGAATACGTTCATGGGAGCGACTCTCTACTTCGCAGGGCTCTATAACGAGGGCATAGAACAATGCCGCAGGACGCTAGAGATGGATCCGAACTTCGCCGTCGCGCACTGGCACCTCGGGCTGGCCTACGAGCAAAAGGGGATGTTTGAAGACGCCATTGCCGAGTTTCAAAAGGCAAGCGCCCTATCGGGAGGCAGTCCGCTAATGAAGGCGTCGCTCGGCCATGCCTTTGCGAAGGCTAACAGGAAAGATGAAGCAACACTGATACTTGATGAGCTAAAGGAACTTTCAAAGCAGCGCTATGTGTCATCATATGAGACAGCGGCAATCTATGTGGCACTTGGCGACAACGAGCAGGCATTTCAACTGTTGGAAAGAGCGTACAAGGAGCATTGCTTCCACTTGGTTTATCTCAAAGTGTGGCCACAGTTCAGTGTTGTTAGTGCGGAGCAGAAATTCCAGGATTTAGTTCAGCGCCTCGGCCTTTCGCGGTGAGTCTAACAGCTCTCGGCCGGAGACGCCGGCTTCAAAATATCAGGACAGCGTGCTTCTCAAACTTGTTCGTGAGATCGTTGCTCGAATGGTGTTCGCTCGCACCCGCCGAATTCGATTCGTTAGATGCTATCGTGTGGGGAAGGAGAATACAGATGAATAAGTGGATGAGCTTCAGTCTCGCGTTCGCGGTCTTGCTCATTAGTTTGATAGCAACGGCGCAGGAACGAGGTGTCGTCAAGCCCCAATTACTTCTTAGCGAGATCGTCCAGGGGATGCCTAAAGGCGACCGGCAGGAGGTGCGCGTCCTCAGGGCAAGCTTCACACCGGGCGAGAAGACCATGTTCCATACGCACCGTTTCCCGGTGACTGTCTATGTTCTGGAAGGCGTATTTACCTTAGAAATGGAGGGGCGCGAGCCAGTCACTGTCAAAGTTGGTCAGGCGATGGTCATGCCGCCGCACGTGAAAATGACGGGTTACAACCGCAGCAGCACCGAGTCGTTGCGGGTGGTGGTCTTCTCCGTGAGTGATCCAGATACACCGTTCCTTGACCCTATACATTAGTCAGTAGATTAATTACATCAAGGTCAACCTGCCGCCGCGATCAAGGCGAATTTTTGGGCTACGCGGGGCGCTCTCGCCATTGCAGGGCGAAATTGGAAAGGAAGCCTGCAAGTTCTTTGGAAGTTTGGCGTCCCGTACGGGAGTCGAACCCGTGCCGCCGCCGTGAAAGAGGAGCGAGTCACTGTAATTCAATGGAACTTGGCGGCATGGATAGCACTGTACCGCATTTTACAGACTCATAGGCACTGTTATTGGACACTTAATGGACTCGCGTTGGGGTATCGGCGCTGCACTGAGGAATGATTCATCCGCGAGATGACACTATCGAATTCCGATGACGACTTTGTTGCTGACTGCGCCCCGCAAACTGACGCTTACAAAAAAATCTCCTGCATTGAGGAAATCATCAGGCAATCTGATAACCACTTGTGTCAACCAATCGAAGCCAGGAACTTTACT
>WNFR01009045.1_pt1 | contig 12058 bp, 9 predicted proteins | sample 5400221 | NCBI WGS metagenome assembly WNFR01 (sample SAMN13153357, study PRJNA577476) | soil metagenome | isolation source: 40 cm soil under Madrone tree | place: USA:California | collected 2016-06-14 | reverse complement strand
TGCGAACTGGATTGCCGCAGATATTGTGCGCATTGAAAACGGAATGCTTGCAGAGCACTGGGATGTAATCGAGGACGAAGTTACCAAGCAAGGGTCACAGAGTGGACGGCCAATGTTTGGCGAAGAGTTTAGTAAATGATCCGGCCCAGTGACTTTATGAGTTGGTTCAAAGGTTGTCATGGTCGACAAGCCGAAACTTTCAACGAATTCGGAACCGGACCGTTGCATTCAACTCGCTAACCGTTTTCTCGTCCTTGCTGAGAAAGAGCTGGCGGCCTTCGTGAGCGCAGTTCACAAGTTGTTCGGCGCCGAGCAGGCTCGGCAATCGGCGCTGCACTGGATCGAAGAACTGGAGCGTATGGATTGGCCGTCTGGAGAGTCAATTCCAGATTGGCGTCGGGCGACGGTGGTCGCAAGCGCCCAGCTGGCGCTTTGGGGTCCGGCAATTTCGATAGGGGCACCTGAGGCAGGAGATTTTTGCGAGCACACAACTCGGAATGACGGGGCTGGACATGATGGGGCGCCTGGTACGAAAAAGGCCACCTCTGTCAGGGGCAGTAACTCTTTTACCCAGCCTGGAGGCTAAATGACTGGCAAACCTTTCACTCTGCTGGTAGACATTCCACTCAAGCCTGGGCGAGCAGATGAGTTCATGGCGCTGCTCAACGATGTTTTCGAGGCGATGAAGGTGGAAGAAACATTCATTAGCGCAACCGCGCTGCGTCGCGCCGAAGATCCCGATACCGTCCTGCTCTATGAAAACTGGATTGACCGGGACAATTTCTTGTCGGTGCAACTCAAACGCCCGTATCGAGATCGGTACGAGGCACGCCTGCCAGAACTTCTCCGCTCCCCTCGCAACTTGTCCTTCCTCGAGCCGATCCGCTCCGTGCCATAGCTGTTTGTGGCGAAAGGCGTAGCCCTCCACCTACGGATTAATAATGGAGAGTCGGCTTATAGGACCTGATCGCGATTACTATCGGTTGACCGGCAATACGGAAGTTGTGCCGCTGTCCAGAAGTCGGGTTCGAGGAGATCATCCGCTGATCTCCCCAAGCCCGTTTCTGGCCAATTAATCTGTCCATTCTGTGGCCTTATTCATCGACAGTCGTTTGTGTTCGTGCTCCGCCCACAAAACAGCATGTGACCGTCTGACACTTTCCCAGCCGGACAGCGCGTTCCTGAGCAGCACCAGTGTTGAAAGAGGCAAGGAACGGACTACGACGGGACGATATGATTTAATGGGCGGGCGTGGACATTCCGCCTGCCAATATTAATCAAACAGAACCTTCGGGGGCGGAAGACTGCACCGCATCGGTGGCGAAGGGTGCGGCGGTCGAAATGGAGCTCGGGCCGGAGAGCCGACTTCTGCCCGAAATGCTCGGCGAAGAGCTTTGGCAGGCGGCCCGTGCTGAGCTGGTCGAGTTAAGCAAGGCGGAGTTTGCCGAGGCCCTTGAAACGATAGGAGCTAAGGACAATTTCGGTCTCGACCCAGGGAAGCAGGGCAACGAGCGGCAGCGAGAAACGTTCTGGCGGGCTCTGCACCTGGAGGAGCTTGCCATCGCGCGCGGATGCGCGCTGGGGCGCGAGTCCGCGTGGCGGCGCTTTCTTGCGCAATATCGGGAGCAGCTGACCAGAGCCGCGGTGGAGATGACAGGGTCGGTTACGCTGGGCGAGGAGTTGGCGAGCGCGCTTTACTCCGAACTATTCGGGCTGACGGAACGCGAGGGCAAGCGCTGGTCTCCGCTACTTCGATACTCGGGGCGAGGATCGTTGATGGGTTGGCTGCGCGCGATCCTGGCGCAACGGCGCGTGAACCAGTACAGGAAGATCGGCCGGGAAACCGAGCTAGGTGAGATCGAACCAGCGGCGCGAGTCTCCGAGCAGATTGAGCTCAAACAATTAGAGGATTTGCGGGCGGCGATCAAGATGACGCTGAGCGCGGCTTCCCCGGAAGAGCGCTTCGTGCTTTCCGCCTACTACCTTGACCAGCATACCCAGGTTGCTGCAAGAATCGGAGGGCGGCCCGAACTCTAATAAGGCGGATCTTCATAAGGAACGACGAGAGTGAACTGGAATTTCCAACTCGGGATACATCCTGACGCTGACCAGCTCAGTGTGTTCATTGAGGGCGCCGCTACGTCGCGGGAGCACGAGCGGATGCTGGCGCATCTGGCCGAATGCGCGGAGTGCCGGAAGGCGGTGTTTTTCATGCAGCCGCAGGAGGAGAGGCAAGCAGTTGCGCGAGAGCCGGTGAAAGGATGGATCTGGGGGCGGCTGTTGCCCGTCGGGCTGCCCGCGGCGGCGCTGGCGTGTGGACTGGTTGCGGTCATGGTCCATATTTGGAACCGTGACAGCGCTCTTCGGAACCCGCAGCAGGTTGCAAGTTTACGAAAATCTGAGGTTCATCTTCCGCCAACGACGGTCGCGCCTAGCACCGATTCAGAGACGGTTCAGCGATTTGGAACAGCCAGAGGCGCTGCACCGGCGAGCAATCTTTCAGGGCACGCGAACTTGAGTTTGCCTAAATCCTTGAATATGCCTGAATCGAGCGGGCAAGCGGCGCCAAAAGTTGCTGCTCCCGAGACAACTGCCGCTGGACTTTCTGCCGACGCTCCGGTTGGGCGTGCGGGGGGATCCGCGGGCGGTGTGATTGGGGGGATCTCGCCCGAATTGCCATTGAATGGTCGGAATTTCGCGAGGCTGCAGAATTTCGCGAAGCTGCAGCAAATCCCGATACCCTCAGGCGCACAGGACGCGGCATCACAAAATGACCTAGCCAAGAAGAAAGACCTGGGTGGATTGATGATTGAGCAAGCGAGCGGGCAAGATAAAGCGCTGGCCGGAGTTTCCGGCCGCATCACGGATCGAACGGGCGCTGCCATTTCGGGGGCGAGCGTATCTGTGCGCGATGCGATTGGCAACACGCGACAGACAACAACGAGCGCAGATGGCAGCTTCAATCTGACAGGACTGCCGGCTGGACGGTACGAGCTAACAGCGACGGCGATTGGGTTCAAGACAACCGAACAATCGATCGAGTTGAATCCGAGCCAGCTTGCGATGATGGAGCCGGTGCTTGATGTAGGGACGGTATCAGAAACGGTGGAGGTAGCGAGCGCCGCGGCGCAGCTCCAAACTGAATCGGCCAACGTGGGCCAGGTCATTACAGGCCAGGTCGTTGCAGAAATACCCGGAGTGGGGCGGGATGTAGGGGTACCGTCCGGCCTGCCAGTTACGGCGACTGTATCGCACGGCAAGCGGTTTATTTCTCTCGATAACGCGGGCAATCTCTTCCTGAGCCGGAATGGGGGCAAGAAGTGGAAGAAGATCAATGCGCAATGGGCGGGGAAGGCAGTCCGCATCGAGTTGACGCCAGCCTACTCGAGTGAGGCTCCAGCAAAACCTAAGAACGAGACCTTGGGGAAGGCGAGCGAGGCGGCAGTATTCCTGCTAACCACGGATTCCGGCACGGTTTGGACCAGTAAAGACGGGGCGCACTGGCGCCAGCAGTAACTTTTTAAACTCTCCTCAGATAAGACTCCGCAAAAAATATTCTGCAAAACTGCCGATCAGGCGCGAACTCCGATTGAACGAACGAAGCGCGGCGCGCCCTCTGGTTCTTGACGCAAAGGGGGGACGCGTGATGCCTCGGCTGCTTCAGGCTTTCGCAGTGTTGACACTCTAGAAGTGTCTCGGAGGATTCCATGGTTTATGCCAAATGGCACCGGACGGCGATCAGATTCACGCTTGTGCTTGTCGCTGCATCTCTTACCATGCTCGGATTCGTTTTCCAGCAGCCGTTTCAGGCAGCGTCTCATGTTTCCTCCCCGGTTGCGACTTATTCGCAAGGCCTGTTGCGACTGACCATTCCTTACGAAGCGTTACATGCTGGAACGGGGCGATTCACGGTGGAGGTCCTGGATCCAGAAGATCAGGCCATCGGGCACACCCAGCAGCAAGTAAAAATCACGGCCCGAAACGGGCAGTTGCAGAGTGAGGTAGGACTGGAAAAGAGTCTGGCCATTGACGATCTAGTGTGGCATCGAGTTCGGTACCGTTTCGAATATGACGACGCGTCAAAGCCTGATCTCGAAGGGACGGAATCGATCTCCCAGATCCTGAGCCGGCCGGTGATTCATATTTTGGGGCAACAGTCTTATATCGCCGGAGGTCAGGCGGCTGTGCGCGTGATTGTTACAGACACCAAGGATGAGGCGATATCCGGACGCGGTTCGGTTCAGATCGAATTGCTGGACGCGGACGACAAACCGGCGGATGGCAAACCGCGCGTCCTTTTCTCGGGTCGCTTGAATCGGAATGGAACTGCGGAAGCGCAGTTTCGCTTTCCTGCCGGTGTGATTGGGAGTTACCGGCTGCGCTATGTTGCCGACACGCCGATCGGGTCGACGGAATTTACACAGGACGTACACCTGGAGGATAAGGTTTCCATTCTGCTTACTACGGAGAAGCCACTCTACCAGCCGGGGCAGATGATTCATGCGCGGGCGCTCGCGCTTGACCGCTCGGAGCATCAGGCAGCGGCGAAGCGCGCGCTCACGTTTGAAGTGGAAGATTCTCGCGGTAACAAAGTCTTCAAGAAAGCGACTGCGACCGACCAGTTCGGAGTGGCATCGGCTGAATTTGGCTTGGCGGACGAGGTCAACCTGGGAACGTATCATCTGCGCGCGTTGATGGGGGAGGCCGATGCGCCCAGCAATACGGCTGAGATCGCGCTTAATGTAGAGCGATATGTTCTGCCGAAATTCAAGGTTGCCGTTGAATTTGCGGACGAGAAAGATGGCAAGAAACAGAAGCGCGGTTATCAACCAGGCGATCATGTTACGGGCACGGTGCGCGCCAACTACTTTTTCGGAAAGCCGGTGGACCACGCCGAACTCAGCATGAAGGCTTCGGCAATGGATGTGTCGCTGTTTGAGGCCGCATCAGTCACTGGGAAGACGGATTCCGACGGTTCGTATCATTTCGACCTCACATTGCCGAAATACTTTGCTGGGCGGCCGCTTAACCACGGTGCGGCTCGTGTGTTGATTGAGGCGACGGTGAAAGATTCCGCTGGGCATTCGGAGACTCGCGGGCAGCCGATCACGGTGAGCGATTCGCCGCTGTTGATCACTGCGATTCCCGAGGGCGGCACACTGGTCCCTAATCTGGAGAACGAAGTTTTCATTCTGACTTCCTATCCGGACGGAACTCCGGCGAAGGCTGACGTGACGGTTCGATCCTCATTGAATGAGGATCAACATGCGTCGACCGATGATGGCGGGATTGCCGTAATCGCGATCAGGGCCAAGGGAGGCAAGGAGGCGTTGAAGATTGAAGCCAGGGATCAGGAAGGAAATCAGGCGTCGAGCAAAGTGGAATTGGAGGCCCGCGAGGGAGAGGATCAGATTCTTCTACGCACCGAACGTGCCGTCTATCGTACCGGCGAGCGCATTCGACTGAAGGTATTTTCCACTAAGGCGCGCGGGGCGGCGTACGTGGACATTGTGAAGGAAGGCCAAACGGTGCTCACCCGCGACCTCGATCTTGAAAATGGCCAGGCGGAACTATCGCTTACGGCCACGCCTGAGATGGCGGGGACGGTTGACATGAGCGCGTATCTCTTCGGCAGAGACGCACGTCCGGTAGGCGATCACCGACTGCTGTTTGTGCAGCCGGCCAACGAACTGAAAATCGAGACGGTCGCGGACGCCTCGGTCTACAAACCCGGCGGCGATGCGCGCATCAAGTTTCGCGTGACCAACTCGCATGGCGAAGGCGTCCATGCCGCGCTTGGATTGCAGATTGTCGATGAGGCCGTGTTTGCACTGGCGGAAAAGCAGCCGGGCTTTGCCAAGGTCTTCTTTTATCTGGAGCAGGAGGTAATGAAGCCACGTTATGAAATCCACTCGATCGGCATGCCGGATGTTGTCGAACCGGCCGAGCAGTCGAATGTCGACCAGCGAGACCGGGCTGCGCGCGCGCTATTCTCGGCAACCGAGATCGTGACTCCGAACAAATTTGAGACAACATTCGGCAAGAATGTGCCGATGACGAAGTACGCCGATTACTGGCGCCGCTACCAGCAACAGTTTCAAATGCAGGCCAACCGGTTAGCGAAAGAGCTGAGCGCGGCTTACGAGAAGAATCCAAAGGCCGGCGATCCGACGGACGTTTACGGGAAGCTGGCACAGTCGGGGGATGCGGAGTTTCGTGATCCATGGGGTCACGGTCTCACATTTGAACGGGCGCGCTGGGATGCGTCGAAGAATTATTACTTGATGCGAAGCGCGGGGCCAGACGGCCAATGGAACACGACGGATGATCTGCAGGCTTTTTTGCTTTTTCAGCGCAAATGGATTGCGGGCCCGCCCGATCCGGCGTCAACCAGGATTAACGTCAACATTGAACATGACCGAGGCCCGTTGAATGGCCGGGCGGAGATCGTGGGAACCGTGACCGATCCAACTGGCGCCGTTGTGGCTGGAGCCAATGTCGAGGTGCGCAGCGGCGGCAGCGGGAAGATCCGTTCCGCGACCACCGACGCGTCTGGTCGATTCAGTTTTTCCGGCCTGCCAGAGGGTGATTACATAATCCAGGTAACGCAGCAGGGATTCAAGACGGCGGCTGTGGCACTCACGATCGAGGTGCGCGACAGGGCCGTGCTCTCCGCAGTGTTGTCGGTAGGTTCAGTCAATGAAGCGGTTGAGGTTAGTGCGGGGGCGGTGCAGGTTGAAACCATGAATGCGGAGGTTGCGGGTGTACCCGGCGGCGCAGCTGGAGGCGTGATTGGCGGTTTGATTACGGGGCAGCGGGTTGCAAACCTCCCACTCAATGGGCGCAACTTTGATCGGCTTGAACATTTTGCCGCTTTGAAAAAAGACCATAACAGCGCAGTTCTCGCCAAGGAGAGCACCGGACCGCCCGCCGCGCATGTGCGTTCTTATTTTCCTGAAGCGCTCTACATCAACCCCGAAATCATAACTGACAAGGATGGACGCGCCAACATCGAGATTCCGATGGCCGACTCCATTACGACGTGGCGCATGGCGATGATTGCCTCCACGCAACAGGGAGCGCTCGGCACGTCAACTTCGAGCCTGAAGGTTTTTCAGGATTTCTTCGTCGATCTCGATCTGCCAGTCACGCTGACGCAGGGTGACCGCGTTTCGATTCCGGTGGCTATCTACAACTACTCGGATTCTCGCGGCGATGTGAACCTGAAACTTCAATCCGACGATTGGTTTTCGCTGGTCGACGACTCCGGTGAGAAATCTGTCGGGGTCGATTCGGCTCGGGTCGGCAGTTCGCAGTTCACGCTGGAAGCCCGGCGCATCGGGAAGTTCAAACTGACGCTCGCAGCGCGCATGCAAGGCGGTTCGAATCGCGCCGACAACGGTCGCGCCGACATCGTGGTTCGAGAAATCGAAGTCATTCCCAATGGCCGAGAACAAAGCCTCGTCTTTAACGGCCGCCTGGAAAACACAGTGCAACACGAACTCGCTTTTCCAGCGACCTCCATTCCTGAAGCAAGCAAGATTTTTGTGCGGCTTTATCCCGGTCCGATGAGCCAGGTTGTGGAAGGGATGGACGCCATTCTGCGCATGCCGGGTGGGTGCTTCGAACAAACCTCGTCGAGCACTTATCCAAATGTGCTGGCGCTTGATTATATGAAGCGCTCGAAAAAGCTAACTCCCGAGGTACACGCAAAAGCTGAAGGCTTCATCGCAAATGGTTATCAGCGTCTTCTCACCTTCGAAGTTCCAGGAGGTGGCTTCTCGTGGTTCGGTAATGCGCCGGCCAACAAGATTCTGACCGCCTACGGCCTGATGGAGTTCTCCGATATGTCAAAGGTTCACGACGTGGACCCGAAGCTCATCTTGCGAAACCAGCAGTGGCTGGCGAGCCAGCAACTGGAAGACGGGAGTTGGAAGCCGGATACGCAATTTATCAATGAAGGGGCAACCAATCGCTACAACTCCGATGTGCTACGGATTACTGCTTACCTGGCCTGGGCGCTCAGAGACACTGGCTACCAAGGGCCGGCGGTTGAAAAGGCGAAACAGTTTATCGAAAAACACATGACCGCCAAGATAGATCCCTACACGCTGGCCGTCGTCGCCAACTTTGCTACCGACTACAAAGAAGACCGCGAATTTACGCGGCAGGCGATTCAAATGCTTCTCGATGCGCGCACCGAGAAAGACGAGCAGGTTTGGTGGAGTGCGGAAGAGACGAGCGTCTATGCCACCGGGCCGAGCGCCGCGGTGGAGACGACGGGCCTCGCGGTGCAGGCGCTGCTTCAGTCGGGTGAGGCATCGGGAACGGCGCGCAAGGCTCTCACTTACATCGCGTCGAAAAAAGATGCTTACGGAACCTGGGGAACCACACAGGCTACAATCATGGCGCTTCGTGCTCTGCTTACTGCCACGGAAAAAGGTGCAGCCGATGTACGCGGCACAGTGGTGGTGCTGCTGAACGGCAAGCCCGCGGAAAAACTCGAACTGACGCCAGAGAACAACGATCTACTCCATCAATTCGCGTTCAAGAACGTCAGTACAGACGGCGTCTCAACGGTTGGTCTGCACTTCGAGGGGAAGGGCGGTCTCGCCTATCAGATCGTGGGAAGCTATTACCTGCCATGGGATGAAAAAGCGGCGGGCGAGCCGCTTTCCATCGACGTCGCCTATGACCGCACACGCCTCGCGCAGGACGATATTGCGACGGCAAGCGCCACAGTCAGAAACAACTTGCCGAAGGCGGCCAACATGGTGATGGTCGATCTCGGCATTCCTCCCGGTTTTGACCTGCTCAGCGAGGATTTGCAGGATTACCAGGACAAGAGCGCCCACCACAAGGGCGGTCATCTATCGAAATTCAGCTTTACGGCGACGCAAGCGCTTCTCTACTTCGACTCGTTTTCTCCCGGAGAACTGGTCACATTGAAGTATCGTCTGCGGGCCAAGTATCCCATTCGGGCTCGAACCTTCAAGTCGCAAGTTTACGAATACTACGATCCCGAAATAGCTTCCGTTGCGCGGCCAGTGCAGTTGGAGGTGCGCAAGCGGTAGCGCAGAAACTGGACCCGGGACGGACCTTACAGCAATGCTGGCCACAAGTCGGCTTCGGGGAAACGTGCTGCTGCCGATTACGAAAGTCTTGCTGAGCACCGCGAGCCAGAATGACCAATTGTGGATTCCTAGGTTTGGGGAGTGCCTATAGCTCGAACGAACCCTGAACTACTGGACATTCAATGGATCAGTGCGGCGTAGCTCGTTCAGCCGCTTTGCCTTCTCAGTCGTCAACAAGTTGATTTCGTCGAAGTGCCACGGGCGGAAATCCTGAGTGTCAACGCCGACGTCCATGGAAAGGGAAGTAGGTGTGTCAGGGAGGTTCCCATGAGAATGTCCGTACAGGTGCCACGCTCCATGATGTGACCGATTCCAGACGCGCATAGCATAGTGACAGAGCACGATCGGTTGGCCATGTATGGAGATTTCCGCAAGGTTGTTGAGCCAAGAAAACTCTTCAGTCAACTTGCGAGCTTCTTCGTCGTGATTGCCAGTGAGCGCAAAGATCTTCCTGCAACGAATCTGCTTGCGGTGCTCCAGAGCCCTCGCCTTGCTCCCGATGCAGAAATCCCCAAGGAAATAGAGGATGTCATTGGCTTTAGCGGAAGCGTTGAGACGTTCCAGGATCGTTTGATCCATTTCCTCGACGCTTCGAAACGGTCGATTACAGTAGCGGATTATGTTGCTATGCCCGAAATGAAAATCCGCCGTGAACCATATGTTCGGCATGTCTCTTGTGAACTCCCTGGCGACCTAGCCCCGTCTCAATGATGCTTTGCGTTCCGCTGCGGAACGACTTGCTGCGCAGGAGCTTCCGGCATTGGCATCTGTTGTGACTGAGCGGCACTTGACGCTTCCGGCGTTCCTTGTCGCACGTTGGCAAACCACGTACCCAGCGCGAATCCCAATGCTAGAGCAGCAGAGGAAACGACAGGCAGCCAAATGGCCCAGACCTGCTTTTCCAGCCTAACAAGGAAATCGTCCATCTGTTGCGCCCCAGTAGTCATGCTTCGCAGGAGCGAATCATTGGCGCTTCTAATCCTCGCAATCACTCCGATGTCGGGGTGAGCTACTTCTCGCAGCACATTCAGAAGTTGCTCTTGAACGGAGCTCATTTCAGAACAAGACTGATCAAGCGCTCTGGCGGTATCCGGCAGACCGGACTGCTGGAAACACTGTCGCAGACTCTCGCCCAGCAGCTTCGCAATTCGAGGCGGGTCCAACCCTGTTTCCAATTCCTTCGGCAGCTGAATAAGGCGTGATTCGAGGTGCGATGCGTATCCAGCCATCCGTTTCTCAACTGCAATGGCTTGAGATGCCGAACTTTCAAGAATCTTCCGCAACGACTTCCGTTCTGCGGCAATCTCCGCGGGCGTTTCTCGCGTGAGCAGCGCGAGGATGCCCATCGCTTCCAGGACGCGGAGCATCTCGTCGTTTGGACTGAGGGTCCGAGTGTGCGCGATGACTCTGTAGTATTCCGCCTGTCGTTCGGCGGGCACCAGTCTTGCCAGTTCGTTGAACAGGGTTTGGTTCTCGGACTCGGCGCCCGCCAGATTTAGGAATTCCTGATCGGCGCTCATGGGAGGAACATCTCCTTTGCCCGGTCGAACTCGGAGAAGAGCCGCCGCCGGTAGCTTTCGGCACGCATCACAATCGAGGCACGCTTGAGTTCGTTGATCGCATTCTGCCTTGTGGCAACCTGGCCGAGGCGGACGCCGTGTTGCCGGGCGGGGTTCTCAAGTTCCGCCAAGCGAAATTCCATCCGAATCACGGCCGGCGACAGCGCTTCGCGGAAATGCATGGCTTGCTCAGCCGAATCCCAGTAGCTGAAGTCCGACTGAGAACTCATGGCGTTCTGGACGACGACATACTGGGCCCGCTGTTGCAGTCGGTTGGCCCATGCAAGGACACTCTCAACGCTTGCCGGGTCTGGCGTGACAACGCCCACTGCGGTGAAGCGCGCACCAGTGGCCGCCACATCCTCATACATCGCGTCGAACCATTCGCTGGCAACTTGCCCCGATCCGGCCCCCATGTCGGCGAGGATGATCGCCGCGCCGGATTCGAGATGATCGATGAACGCGTCGAGACCGGCGGGGGTGTGAATATTCACTTTGGCCACCGACCCGTTGAAGAAGTGCTTTAGCGATCCGCGAGCTTTGTTCTCGGTATCGAGATCGAGCGATGTAAACGGGATCTCATGTTCTTCGAACCATTCTGCCAGGGCAACCATCAATCCTGTTTTGCCCACTCCACCCTTACCGCCCATGGTGAAGACAACGCGTTTATTTATCTTTTCGGTGTTCATCGCGATCCTCCTTGATTGATGAGCTTCAGCGGTTCGCTCTCTTCGAAGTGAAAGTGTTTGGGCTTTGCTTTCTGCTCAACTGGTTTTGCTTTGAGTGCCGCAATTCGAGAGGCAACGTCGTCGGGACTCATACGAGTGTTCACGGACGATTCCGGTTCGAGTGGTGGGAGTTCGTACTGCACCTGCTTTCGGTGTTTGGCGCGAACCTTAATGAAGGAGTGGATCGTGCTGACCGCTACGTCGAGGCCGACACGCTCGTGAAGGATACGAACGATGTCGCGATAGGTGCAACCCTTGCGACGCAGCTGGCGAATCAGTTCGCGGTGAGTTTCGAGTTTGGAGCGAGGTGATTTTTGCGTGATCGAATCCAGCAGGGAAAGAAGCGTTGAGTCCATGATTTTCAGGCTCCTTAGCACCTGGCCATCACAGTCCGATAACCCGTCTCCACAGTCCGATAAGTGCCCTAGAGCGCTATCCGTACCGTTTAGTTTCAATCGGTTACGAACTCTAGGACGACTTTCACGGCGGTAACACGGCTTCAAATCCCGTCGGGGACGCCAGTTTAGAACCAACAACTTCCAGCCAGTCGCTCGAAAACTCGTAGGCACAAAAAGGCACAGGTTTCCGTAGCAATTCATATCCCTAGTTTAGGCGGCGGTTCCCTGAGCAGTCTTTC
>WNFR01006377.1_pt1 | contig 12058 bp, 12 predicted proteins | sample 5400221 | NCBI WGS metagenome assembly WNFR01 (sample SAMN13153357, study PRJNA577476) | soil metagenome | isolation source: 40 cm soil under Madrone tree | place: USA:California | collected 2016-06-14 | reverse complement strand
CAGCTGAATTTGTGCAAGCCCTACGCATCGTGAATCAGGGTTCGGTATGGGCTCCGCGCCGCGTGCTTTCAACGTTCATCGAGCGCGTGACTGCTTCACCGGGTCGTATTTTCCCGGCGGGCCGCGTCACTTTCACCGACCGCGAAAAGGAAGTTCTGGAAATGCTGGTTGCTGGACGCTCCAACAAAGAGATAGGAGCGGCGCTTGGGATCGAAGAGCGCACAGTCAAGGCCCATGTGGCCAAGTTGATGCGTAAAGTCGGAGTGCAGAACCGCATCGCGCTTTCCGTGCACGCGATCACGCATTCGCTGGTTACAGCGAAGTAATTTGTAGCGCCGGCGGCCGGGCCGGCTGTGCGGTCGGCGCCTTGCCGGCCATGGTACGGGGATGACCGCTTCCCTGCAAACCCGCCTAAGTTACTCCGGTACAGTGACCCTCGTAATCTTGCCGCCTTTCGGGACCTGCCGCATACTCGCTTCACCTACCACAGAACCTGGGAGACGGGGTTGGAAGCGGAGATTAGGGTCGCCGCCTTCAGCCCCGATTTTTTTGTTCCCAGACCAAGACTAGCCGGACCCATTCTCATCACTCCCTGGCCAGCTTTCCTCGCATCATCCCGCATCCTATAGAATTGGACATGTTTCCTTATCTCCCAAGCGAGGCATGATGCGAAAACTCCTGGTTCTGGCGCTCGTTTTGTCCTTTTCGACTGTGGCCTTTACCGCCGATGACAACGCGCCAAAGGCCGTTAGGCGTGTTGAAGCAGCTGGTACTGTGCTCGACGAAATCCAAGGCGCTCCTGATCAGGGCATTCCCGAAGAAGTACTTGGTTCGGCGGAATGCGTGGCCGTAGTCCCAAGCCTGCTGAAGGCCGGTTTCGTGGTCGGAGGACGCTTCGGCCGCGGGGTTGCGAGTTGCCGTACGCCCAAAGGCTGGAGCGCTCCCGCATTTTTCACCGTTGGCGGCGGGAGCTTCGGATTGCAGATAGGCGGCGAAGCGGTGGATCTGGTGATGTTGATCATGAACAAAGACGGCATGAAAAATTTGCTTTCCAGCAATTTTAAGCTCGGCGCTGACGCGAGCGCCGCCGCCGGTCCGGTGGGAAGACATGCCTCCGCCAATACTGACTGGAAAATGCGAGCGCAGATTCTGACCTACTCACGAGCTCGCGGAGCGTTCGCGGGCCTCGAACTTGCCGGCGCGGTCATCAAGGAGGACAAAGACAGCACACGCGATTTTTACGGTCGCATGGTTCCATTCAAGACGTCATTGGAAGGAAATGTAGAGGCACCGCAGACCGCGTACCCGTTCCTGAACTCCCTGGCGAAATGGGCGAAATCTGCCGAGGCTAGGTAGACAACGTTAAGGGGCGGGTCTCTGACCCGCCAGCCGGGTCGAAGACCCGGCCCCACACCTTGCAGTACAGCGCTGTAACCCCTAAACTCCCGCACAGTGCGCGAACGCTTCGAATACTGGATTGTCTTGCTCTGCGCGAAAGCAGTCGGTCTGCTACCGCGTTCACTGGCGCGGGCGATCGGCATGAGTCTCGGACTGATCATCTACCTGCTTTACGGACGGCTGCGGCGCGTCGGTATGCGCAATTTGTCGCTGGCCTTCCCTGAAATGCCCCATCACGAGCAGCGCGGAATTCTTCGCGGTGAATACATTTCCCTCGGCCGCCAGCTCGCCGAAGTCTGCCTTTTCCCTCGCTACACCCGGGAGAATGTGAATCAGGTGGTTGTTTATGAGGGCTTCGAAAACTTTGAACGAGCCTTCGCCCGGCGTAAGGGAGTTCTTTTTCTGACAGCGCACTTGGGCGCATGGGAACTCTCGGCCTTCGCTCACTCCCTGCAGGGCCATCCGCTCTCGATCGTGATGCGGTCGCTCGATAACCAACGCGTGGACCAGCTGATTCAGAGCTACCGCACGATGCACGGCAATCGGACGGTCGACAAAGATGACTTCGTCCGCGGCCTGCTTGCGGCAATGCGCAATGGCGAGACCGTCGGCATCCTGATGGACACTAACATGACTCCGCCGCAAGGTGTTTTCGTCGATTTCTTCGGGATCGCGGCATGTACAGCCAGCGGGCTTGCCCGGATCGCTTTGCGCACCGATGCCGCTGTGGTCCCGAGCTTCACTGTATGGGACGCAAAGCTTCGCAAATATATTTTGCGATTTGATCCTGCTGTCGAGTTGGTCCGGACTGGTGACGATCAGGCCGACGTCGTCGCCAACACTGCCAAATTTACCAAGCTCATTGAGGATTATGTCCGGCGCTACCCCGATCAGTGGCTGTGGGTGCACCGGCGCTGGAAGACGCGTCCGGAAGGGGAAGTGTCGCTGTATTGATGGTTGCCATCACTGACCCGGCATGCGCCGGCATTTGCGCACCCTGCGTACTAACGCGACAATAAGAGCCTATGAAACAGAATCTAGGGTCTCTAGCCGAAAAGCTGGGAGGCCGCGTTCTGGGCGATACGTCGATTGCGATCGACAACGTGGCGAGTATTACTGCCGCTGCTGCCGGCTCTTTGGTGTTCGTTGAGGATCCGAAGAACCTTGAGCGAGCGTTAGACTCGTCGGCAGCTGCCATCATCGCGGGAGAATTCGCCACGAAGGCGGCCGGCTCCAAACCACTCTGGATCTCGTCCCAGCCTCGCCTGACTTTTGCACGCGCTGCCAAGTCCCTTCTTGATTCGAGCGGTCGCGCCCATGCTATCGATCCGTCCGCAATTGTCCCTGCCTCGGTTCGTGTAGGGCGGGACGTTGCGATCGGTCCGCGAGCAGTTCTCGGTGAAGACATTAAGATCGGCGATGGGACTTCTATCGCCGCTGGCTGCGTGGTCGGCGACACCGTGGAAATCGGCGCCAACTGCCGGATCGACGCCAACGTCACAATCTATTCCGGCGCGGAGATCGGAGACCGCGTTGTTGTCCAAGCCGGCGCTGTGCTGGGCAGCGAGGGATTCGGATACGTGCGCGACTCACAAACAGGACGCTACGAACAGTTTCCGCAGGTCGGACGGCTCGTCATCGAAAACGACGTAGAAATTGGCGCCAACTCAACGATCGATCGTGGTGCTCTGGACGAAACTCGCATCCGTCGCGGCACGAAAATCGATAACCTCGTGCATGTCGGACACAATGTGCAGATCGGCCAGGACGTAGTCATCGCCGCCCAGACTGGCCTCTCCGGCAGCGCCATCGTGGAAGACAACGTCATTATCGGGGGCCAGGTCGGGATCGCCGATCACGTCCGCATCGAAGGAGGCGCAATCCTTGGAGCGCAAAGCGGCATCCCATCTAAGAAGGTAATTCGCGGGAAAGGTGTGGTTTTCTGGGGAACGCCGGCACGGCCGATACGTGAGTACCTTAAAGAATTGGCGTATTTGTCGAAGGCGGCACGCAAAGATTCGCGGCACTGAGAACGGAGAAATAGGAATCGAGAACTAGTGTATGTCCATCATCGTCATCGGCGGCCATTCGCGGAGTGTTGGCAAGACCAGTGTCGTCGCGGGTCTGATTTCCGCCCTGCCCGATTTCCATTGGACCGCCCTGAAAATTACGCAATATGGACACGGCATCTGTTCCGCCAATGGCGAAGCCTGTGACTGCGCGACTGCCGATCACGCCTGGGCTGTTTCGGAAGAACGAAATCGTTCCGGCGAATCCGACACTTCACGCTTCCTGGTCGCCGGAGCTCATCATTCGTGGTGGATCCGCACCGAGCAAGGACGCCTGGCCGAAGCTATGCCGCGTGTGCGTCAAATCCTCAACAAAACACAAAACACGATTATCGAATCGAACAGCGTTTTACGTTTCCTGAAGCCGGATCTTTACCTGACTGTGCTTGATCCGCAAACCGCCGACTTCAAGATATCCGCGCAGACGTTCCTGGATCGCGCCGACGCTGTACTGCTTCACACGGTGGAAGACTCGCACACTCTCGCCTGGGAGCGGGTTTCCCTCAAACCAGTTCAGGGCCGCCCAATTTTTACGATCCGACCACCGCAGTATGTCACGCCCGAGATCGCGAACTTCGTCCGAGAACACGTAAAGACGGGCTAAGAATTTCTCTGCGAACTCTGCGTCTCGGCGCTGTGAAATGCTTTTTCTTATCCCACGTACATCCCAATCACGCGTTCAATCGCGCGCCGGCATACCGCGCAAAACGCGTCGTGCCGCGTGAACATAATGCAGTTCACCTCGGGACGGTAATATCCTTTAGCTGCGTAATTCGCTCCTTCGAATGCGCCCACCTTGCCTGCGTACTTCTCTGATCGAAACAGTTCCTCCTCTTTTTCGCGCTCTTTGCGAAAGAGTTCGTCCATTTCTGATTCTGGCTTTCCCGCAGCGCGCAGTTCTCGGCGCTGCTTTTGAATCTCCGCTTCAAAATGTTCGAACTCCTCTTTGGCCCAGGGCGTCGGAATCGGCGTTCCCGGCTCGACCAGGTCCTTCCACTTCAGGTTTTTGGGATCGAGCAATGCGGTGGCGTTCGGCTCCCACGGCTCCGTTTTGATTGCTGACGGCAGATAGGCTACGTCGGAGGTGTAATATTCGTCGGCCAGGGCGGCAAAATGATGCCCGAATTCATGCACGCCAACGTATCCCGCCCACCCGTTATCGACGGCTACTGTCGCGTATTGATTGAAGATTCCTCCGCCGCCATAAGTTTTGCCATTGACGAGGATCTCGATGAACTCGTAGGGCGCAAACGACGCAATGTCGCGCAGGTTGCGGTTCTCCATCGTCAACACATAGCGTTCGCTGTCGAACGTGTCATAGGTAGCGCCGAGCGGGGAACGACGGTAGATTCCGCTGGAGGGCCGTGCAATCCCGGAGTCCTTCGCCGGAGGACATAGTCCCCACACGTTGAAATCCTGCCGATGCTCGCGGAATGGTGAGGTGGAGAAGAGCTTCTCCAGGAATCTGCGAGCATCTTTTTCAAACTTGCTGCGCTCCGCCCCGGTATATCCATCGCCCATTACCAGCAGGTCAACCTTGGTTGCGGGATCGCCGGTCTTTTGCAGTTCAATGAGCGCTCCAGGCGAGGGTACTTGTGAGCGGTCTACAAACTTGTCTTTCGGGTCGACCACCGCCTTCCACACTTCATGGAAACTCGTGTCCTTGCGCTCTTTCAGCGAGATTTGGACCGGAACGTTGGGGCTGGGAAAGCGGAGCGACTCAGAAAACGTCCGGTTCGCATGGAGGGCTTCTTCGGTCTCGCGCCACTCAGCGAAGACGGAATTGAATCCGCGCGAGTACAGCAGCTTTCCGCTCTGCCTGTCGTGAACCTCGAACAGGTAGTTGCCGAGTCCGCTTTCGTCGATTGCCTTCGCTGGATTTCCGGGCCAATCCAGTGGTTCGAGTACGGTGCGATCCAGACTGAACCATTCTTCTTTGGCGTTCCCGGCGTGGTAATAGTCAACCCGCATGGTTCGCGGCGCGGCGAAGCTGAAAAGGGAGAGTAGTAGAAGAAGGACAATACCCGCGAGCGTTCGCTTCATTCGGGCATTCTACGCGACCGCACAGCCGCCGCACGCCACTCTGAGAAAACTCCCTGCAACACCTCGGGCAATGCTTAGTGTGCAGGGGTCCTTCGACTACGCGCGAATTCCGCTTCGCGGAATTCACACTCCGCTCAGGATGACAGTCATGAAGGAATTACAGGCGTTGAGCGGAGTCAAAGTGTGCGGGCGCCCGCGCTCACGAAACCGGCACGATCTCTGCTGCCTTATCGCCACGAAACGTCACAGTTACCGGCTTGCCGCCATTTGGATACTGCAAGGTTCGAGATCCGTAGTCGCCGGACCCTTGCGGAACACCCAGCCCCAGGGCGAAGCTGGCCTGTAGTTCGTTCATCCCTTTAACAATCTCGTGATTCTCAATCGCTTTCCAGGTATCCGTGGACCAGTGCTTGTAGAGATCACGCGGATCCTCTATAAAAAACATCTCGTCGGAATAAATTTTGTATTCGCCGGACCTGACGGCTCCGATCGGCACTGAGTAGGTCTTCCCATCCAAACTAAAGCGGGCCAGCACTTGTTTCGAATCCTTCGATTGCGGAGACGATTCCACGGCGACATCCGTAATTTGCAGCTTCTGTAGTGGCAGGAGCGTACTGGCCTCATGCGCGAAATCGGTTTTCCGCGCCGATGAGTTATACGGATAGTACGTGGAACTGTACCCGACCTTTACCCACACGGGCTGTTTGGTCAGTTCCCGCGCCGACTTCAGATCATACGGACGGAGTTTCTTCGGCTGAACATAGTAATCCGCCTTGAGCGCTACTTCTTTCTTGGGCTGCTCGTCGGCTTTTCGCTCCTGGTAGCGGTCATAGACGATGTACGCCGCTCGCGCGCCGGCCAGGATGATGGCGAGCAGCAGAAAAATCTGAAGCTTTTTTCGCGACTCGGGATCCATTGCCATGATCTAAACTTGTAGTATGCCGTTAACTCAGGAAGACGTCCTTAGCGCATTGAAGCAGTGCTACGACCCGGAAATTCCCGTCAATATTGTGGATCTCGGCCTCATCTACGAAGTGCGTTTCGACTCCGTTCCCGAAGACCAACAAGATGTAACGGTGGAGATGACCCTCACCGCACAAGGATGCCCCGAGCACGTCAACATCAGCGCGCAGGTGAAATCGCGCATCGAACAACTGCCAGGAGTGCGCAATGCGGCAGTTAACATTGTCTGGACTCCCGCCTGGACCCCGGATCGACTGAGTCCCGACGCCCGCAAGCAGCTCGGCATCGAGTGATGCTCCAAAACCTGCCAGCCTGCGCGACCCGATTCTCGCGGCGAGGCGATTGCCCGCCGAGTTCGCTACGAATACTGTTCCAATTCCTCTAGGAATCCGGCAGCCCGCCGCTCTACCAGTTCGCCAATCTTCGCGCCAACTTTCATGGACAAATCGAGATATCGCGTTGCCTGACGCACATATGATGGAATCTCTTCGCGGATCTGCTCGAATTTCTCGGGATATTCCGACGCGAGTACCGCGAGTCCGACGCCGCCCACCAGCATGCCGGCTGTGCCCTTCCCTTTGAGGAGCAGGATTGTCGCCGCTCCGGCCGTCCCCGCAACTACTGCGCGTTTCCAGTTTTCCATGTCGTCTCCAACCTGCTGCAAATATTCAGACTGGATTGTAAACCAGACCTCTCGCTTCGATGCTTTATACTGCACCGTGCGCTGCCCCGATTTCCTGAATATGACAATGCTGCCCTTCCGCTTCCTGCGCAACCTGCTTCTGCTGTCTTGCATGGCGGCTACCGCGTTGTCCCAGACCAAGCCTCGCGCGCGCGATCTCGGCGTTCCGTTTGACGGTACGCCTGGGATGTTCAACGCGATTACCGATATCAAAGGCGTCGAAGTCGGCCATACGACGCTTATTTCCGGTAACGGAAAGCTTAAGGTCGGGCAAGGGCCGGTGCGAACTGGCGTGACCGCCATTCTTCCGCGCGGTAAGCAATCGAAAGATGCAGTCTTTGGCGGCTGGTTCACTATGAACGGCAATGGCGAAATGACGGGCACAACCTGGCTGGAAGACTCCGGCTTCCTCGATGGCCCTATCATGATCACCAACACCCACAGCGTTGGAGTAGTCCGCGACGCGGTCATCGCTTGGAAGGTCAAGCAAGGCGAGCCAGACATGGAAGGTTATTGGTGGTCGTTGCCGGTGGTAGCGGAAACATGGGACGGCTACCTTAACGACATCAACGGATTTCACGTCAAGCCCGAACACGTCTTCCACGCACTCGATTCCGCGCACAGTGGACCGGTCGACGAAGGCAACGTCGGCGGCGGCACGGGGATGATCTGCAACGAGTTCAAAGGTGGGATTGGCACTGCGTCGCGCGTTCTGGAGGCGAAGCAGGGCGGATATACCGTCGGGGTGCTCGTGCAATGCAACTACGGCGATCGCGAACAGTTGCGGATCGCCGGAGTGCCCGTCGGGCGCGAGATTCCTGAGCATCCTGTCTGGAAGAACGACACGGGCTCGATCATCATCGTAATCGCCACCGACGCGCCGCTCATTCCGACGCAACTCAAGCGGGTCGCGCGCCGAGCTTCTCTTGGACTCGGCCGCAATGGCAGCTATTCTGGTGACGGCTCGGGCGACATCTTCGTCGCTTTCTCGACGGCGAATGCGGGCGCTGCCAATCCGAAGGGCGTGCGCGATTTAAAGATGCTACCTAACGACCAGATCAATCCTATTTTTCTTGCAACTGTTCAGGCAACTGAGGAAGCGGTGGTAAATGCGATGGTTGCGGCCGAAACTATGACCGGCGTCGAGGACCACACTGTCATCGCGCTGCCGCACGACAAACTGCACGAGGTGCTGAAGAAGTACAACCGGCTGGTTAAGTGATTTTTCGGGTGAGGCGAAGGAAGACCGAGCCAAGCTGCGTCTCTACGGCTGGTTCTCTGGCAGAAAAAACTCTCCAAGATCCGGCGCCGTCACTGCCGCGCCCGGAAATTCTTCTACACCCAGCGCTCTGAGAGTGAGCCTCAAGATACTTTCGTGATTGAAGACAGTCTCTGAAACGCACCCTGTCGATGGGACGTGCGCCCCCACCAGCACCCCCGCGATGTGCCCTCCACCACCGCTTTTCTGCACGGTGCTGAGACTGCCGTCTTTTTTGCCGCCTTTGTCGCATGCTTCATCGAACACAATCAGCAGCAGTGTGTCCTTTTCAAAAGATGGCGAGTCGACCAGCGGCTTGATATTCGTCTTCAGCCAGTCGTCCGCTGTCTTGAGGCTTTCGTCGTCTCCGCACGCGGCTCCTCGCCGGGTTTTCGGGTTGTCATGGGCGTCGTTCACCAGGTTGGGGATCACGAACGAGTAGTTCGGCAGTTTATTGTCTTTCAAGTCCGCTCCGAATTGCGTAAACGGAACGATATTGTCGCGCTGGCTGGGGTCTGAGGTCGACTGCTCCACACTCTTCAAATAAGCAAAGGGGTTGTGCCGCTTCGCATAGAGCCTCCCGGGACCGGAATCATCTCCCAGATAACCGGCTCGCGGAAGATTCTCAGCGTAGGCCTTCCAGCTTTTCCCATGTCTGGCAAGGATGCTGGCAACGTTGTCGCCACCCACGGTGCCACTAAACGTATCCGCCAGTGCGTAAGGAAGCGATGTACCTCGGCGTCCGGCTGTGAGAATGAAATAGTCGTTTATTGAGGGATGGGTGTTCGCATAATAGCGTCCAGCCAATGCGCCCCGCGTGGCCAGTTGGTTCAAGTATGGCATCTTCGAATCTTTGCGGATGACATCTTCATAGCTCTGGTTTTCTTCCACCACAACGACCACGTGCTGGAATACGGGTATCTTCGACTTGTCACCCGTGCATGCAATCTGGGCATGGGAATTAGAGCCAAGGGATGCGATCAACAGAATCAGAAGGCGGCTGAAGTTTTTATAGGGTCTCATTGCTCCAAAGGTTTCAAGAAAGATCACGAGCGGCTACCTGATCCTAGCAGGATGCCTGAATATTTAGATGCGAGCTGATGCGGGGAATTTTTAGCTATTTCACGTCCGTCGGCGGTCTTCGAGAGCACGGCGCTGCAGGGTCGTTTCCAGATCCTTTAGCCTGCCCAGAGAATAGGCCGCAGACTCGCGCTCATGGACGCCCGCTTTCATTTCAAGCAATTCACCCAGACGGCCGGTGACAACACTCTTTATCTCTCGAATGTGTTCCGGAAATTCGTCGGGCGACCGCATGTCCTCGGACGTTTGATGGCTTGATCGCTTGAACCGCAGATAGGTATATGCCAGGTATTGATTGAGTTCTGCCCAAAACGGCTGATCCCGTTCGCGCGGATCGAGCCCAGCCGCGGCCATTGAGGCCAGTCTGTCTTCGCAAGCTTCGCGCTCGGCAGAAGTTACCTCGCTGATTTCACGCCAGGGCAGCGGTTGCGGACAGCCAGATATCTTTGCTTCAGGTATGACGCAGCCATCGTCGAGGATAAAGTCCCGCCAGACCAGTCCCCACCGCACCTCGCTGAGGATTCCCGTTTTCCAGCCGTCGCCCGATTTGAACGATATGACTTGGCCTTGTTCCGGTGGCCAGTTTCCGGCAAGCATCTCATCTGTCATCGGCTTCGTCACTATTACAAGGTGGGAAGTGGTTTGTTTCAGTTGCTCTCTTCTGGACCGGGTTTGCGCCCGACGATTTGCGATCCCTCCGAGTCCGCCGTGGGCCACGTGTAGCGGGCCAATACCCGCTCCACCGCCTGCTCCACCCACACTATAAAAGACTCGTCATTGCCGGCAGGCACGCTTGGCGTGGCCAGGGCCAGATTGAGCCTGTGCACCGGAGCCCTGTTCAGCACGGGCACCGTATCGCTTCCCTGGCTCAAGTAGGCGACCCAGAGAAGAGTCACAGAATTGTATGCCAAGCTCTTCGTAAGACTGACCACTGCGTTCGGACCGTCGCCCTGCCACATCACGAAGCTGATCAGGATCAGTTCAATGCTGGCAAAGACTCCGAACCCGAGCGCAATGCCGAATACCTGTTGCCGCCAGCAGTCCCTGAGAACCCGACAGAGAACCATGAGCAGAAGGAAGAGGCCGCATTGCATGAGGCGTACGCTGCGCTCAAACGCCAGCACCCCCGCCACCACCCGATCCGCGCTTCCGTCATGGCTGCTTAGGGCGCTCACGAATGCGACCAGCAACAACAGACTACAGGCCCATCGGAAAATTGTGGTTCCCAGAGTCTCAATCCCTGAATATCGCTTGAAGAGATGATGCAGGATTTCATCCATCACCGTGACCGCCAACAGCACGCTGATGGCATTGCCGGTCCAGTACACATTGAAGTAGCTGTCTTCAAAGTACCGGTATGCAACGAACAGGATTCCGGACTTGAGAATCTGAAAGAGGATGTAGGAGAAAAATCTGGGAAAGACGCCCTGCAACTTGCGCCGGATCATGAAGGTCAAAAGAATGATCTGCAGCACCGGACCCGCGACCCAGCTTACAGCTGTTAGCCAGTTCATCGCCCAACCTGCCCCCGAAGGTCGGAAGCATACCTCTCCCTCGGCAGCCTTGCAACGAAAATTTTGGCAGCCCCTATTTCCCGCGTTGAAAGTCAGCGCTCTCTATTTGCAGCGCCTCGCGCGACACAACGGCATAGGGTCGCTACCATCGGCAACCATGACCTCCTGCTGTGCACGAACGTTGGATCCCGCGGGAGCAACGCTCTTTGAATTGGGGATTGCGCAATACATTCCAGCGAGAGCCAGAACAGTGAGCAACACTTCAACTGCCTTGTTCATGGGGGAGTCTCCTGCGCCCAAAAGCCGCGCGTGGCGGAGTATATGCCCGAACGGGCGCCGCGGAACACTGTGGATAATTTTATTTTTCGCCGGCCGAGTGACGTCACACGTGACGTTACCGAACAAGTCGGAACTTGCAGGACCGAGCAGCGGGACCGCCCGCACTGACCAGGGTTATAATTTTTGTTTCAGGTTCGAAGGTGCCCCTTGCTATCGTTGGTCCAGATTCAAGAACGCGGGATGGTTCCGATCTTCTGTCCGTTGCGATTCGTTCAGGGGTTTCGCTGTTCCCGCTGTCCCTGGGCGAGGCTCCTGCCGGATTGCCACACCCCATGGGCTGTTCCTGCCTGCGAACTCGCTTCCTGTTGCCGGGATTTCGACCGCCACTCCTGCGGAAAGGATCGGGAGCGAAAAGATCCTTTCATCGTAATTCAGTGACAATGGACGTGAGCACGAGTGGGTAAAAAACAAGATTCCTGATCCGCCATTTTTCTCCGATCTGCATCGTGTTTCAGCTTTTCGACACTTCCAACGTACAAAGCCTTTGTTTTGCTTGCATCTTGCAATGGCAGCGGACATGCTCTCATGGAGTGCGGAGCTGTAAGCAGGCCGTCCGATACGCGATTACTTGGGTAACATGGGGCGTCCTGCAAACAAGACTTCAATCCCCCTGCACGCAGTAAAAGGCGTGTGCTAATCAAACCAAGGAAAGTTGAACCCTATGGGATGCCGTCGCCAGCCTCGTCTACCAATGATCCTCACCGCCAGTCTT
>WNFR01018877.1_pt1 | contig 12060 bp, 7 predicted proteins | sample 5400221 | NCBI WGS metagenome assembly WNFR01 (sample SAMN13153357, study PRJNA577476) | soil metagenome | isolation source: 40 cm soil under Madrone tree | place: USA:California | collected 2016-06-14 | reverse complement strand
GGCGCAGCACGACCGGCTTCCGCAGGATACGACGACACGCTCCTGGGAAGCGCTCGCCATGTTCAGCCGCGCCGAGGATCTAAAAGCCCGGGATGCGTCCGACCAGGCGGTTTCAATCCTCAGGGAAGCCCTGCGAATCGATCCCCTTTTTGCAACCGCGCATGCCCGGCTCGGCGATATTCTGATGAGCTTGGGCCGACGCCGTGAGGGGCTGGCGGAATGGCAATCGGCTGTGGACCAACGCCTGCGCCAGCATCTGACGCGCCGCGAAGAGCTGCGCATCCGCTCGGTGTATGGGATCGATTCGGGAGACTTGCAGGCCGCCGAAGCGGCGTTGCTGCTCTGGTCTCAGGACTACCCGCGCGATCATCTTCCTCTCTTCTACCTCGGCTACGTTTATCGGATGCAGATGCGTCTGCCTGAATCCCTCCGGGTGCTTCGGAGCGCGGAAGCCATGCGGCCCGATGCTTTCTATGTCGTGGCAAGCCTTATTCGAACCTCTCTTGCGGCGAACGATTACGGCGCAGCTCTGGAAAGCTGCGCACGGTTGCGCCAGCTCAATCACGGCGATACCGCGGACAAATTCGAAGCGACCGTCCGGCTGCTCCGAGGCGATTCCGCTGGAGCGGTCGAGATGTTTTCCCGCATGGCATCGTCTGCCGATCCGCTGGCGCAGAGCAGCGGTCTCCTTCTTCTTGCCCGGGCTGAAGCCGAGCGTGGGCGCCCCAACGAGGCCGCCGATGCTCTTCGCCGAGGAATCGAATTCGACCGTTCATCTACTCGCAATGCAGCCCGTGCGCGAAAACTGCTCGGACTCGCGTACCTCGGTGCGGGGGACGTCCGTTCCCTAGCGCTGGAGGCCGTTCAGTTGGATGCAAGCCCGGAGGTTTGCCTGACCGCCGGAACAATTCTGGCCCGCTCCGGGCTTCGCCGGGAGGCCGCTTCCGTCCTCGATCGGCTTGAAATCCCGGAAGGCGCTCCCACGTTTGAGGCGATGAAGCTGCGCCTGCAAGGAGAGATCGCCCTCTCCGCGGGCCTGCTGAAGGAAGCGCTCGGCGCTTTCGAAAAGGCCTCGGCGCTCGAGCCGCCGCTCGCTCCGCGAGACTATCTGGCGCGAGCCCTCGAGCGGGCGGGCCAATTCGAACGCGCTCGTGGGCTCTATCAGGAAGTATTGAATCGTCCCGGTATGCTGTGGCAGGACGCGGCAACCGCACTGCCCGGCGCTCTGCGCGAAGTCGAAAGAGTTTACCGCAGTACGGCAGTTCACATTCCCAAAAACCAGAAAGGACCTACCCAATGAAACGACGCGATCTGTTGGCCGCACTACCCGCCACAATGTTGGCGGTGGCGGCTCCCCAGTCCAAGCAGAACAAGAAGGCCGCGAAGGCGCCCGCTGCAGTCAAGCCGTCGCCCGAGGACATGAAGAAAGACAAGCACATGCTCGCCATGATGATTCTGATGTCGTATCGGCAGCACGGCGGCGCATACCCGAATATCGACCTGGTCAAGAATACGCCGTACGCCTCAGCCCCGGATCCGTTCAACAAGGTCCTTCCGGAGGTTTACAACAAGATCCAGACCCGGCTCAATCAAAAGGTCGGCAGCCCCGCACCGGTGATCAGGCAGCACCAGGTCACGATGCGGGCGGTCTCCGCGGTGACGAATTACCCGAATGACGAGTGCCCCTACGGATTGACGATCGGTACAGCGGTTACGGCGCTCCTGGCGTAATCATGATGCCGAAGCGATGCTTACTCTTCCTGGCGATGGCGCCGATCTGGGCACAGAGTCCGAACCCGGTGGATATGCCGCCGGGTTACCTGATGCCAGCGCCCCGCCTCGAAGAGTTCCGGAGGCAGGAGGCTGTCTCCGAGATGCGGAGCCACGCGTGGAATCTTTTTAGAGGCGCCAACCGGTTGGTCAGGCCGCAGTTTGACATCCAACTCGACAAGGTTCCCATCTGGATCACATGGAATACCAAGGACGAAGCTTTCACGGGTAAGCCGATACCGTTTTTCCAGCGCTTCGAGGTTCCGATCCAAATCCAGGCACTCGCGTCGATGAGCACGCTCACGGATAGAGCGGCTGCGGAGGGCCAACCGCTTTCGACGGTCTACCTGAGCCCGCAACTCGCCAGGCAGCTACGGACCCCTAAGGCGCCTGCCGCCGCCCCTTCGATGCTTGTCACCGCGATCCGGCCGGATACGATCAAAGCCGCGGACGACTACTTCACTAAGTACGGGATTACCGGCACTGCGCGTGAGATCGCGCCGTTTCCGGACGCGTCGATCGCTGTCAAGACCGCGTGGTGGTTCGTCTCGAGCAAGGCGTGGCGGGTTCAACCGATTCCCGTCTGGCGCGGTCCGAAGGCGAATCCGGATGCCAGCCTCAGGAAGGATCCCTTGAATTGGAGCGATCCGGTCCATATCGACCCGACCAAAGCTCGTCATCGCTGTAAAAAACCGCCGGAAGTTTGTCCCGACTTCCCGCAACCAGACGGCGGCACGCCCGATCATCGCCCGGTGGTTCCCATCGACAGATTTTTTTATGTTCCGGTCTGCACGTGCGACGAGGCCTACATGCTTAAGGACAAATTCAAGCTGGCGGGTATCCTGCCCGGTGATTACGTGTTGCTCATGGGCATGCATATCGCGACACGCGAGATCCCCGATTGGGTATGGGCAACATTCTGGTGGAGTGATACTCCGAACGCCGGCGAGTTTTCCACGAATCGGCCTCCTTTTTACCCCAAGCCATGGCGTAACTATGTGATGGATACGACTCTCGACATGGTGACTCCCAGGAAACAGGGACAACCGAAGGCGACCTACAATCCGTGGCTCGAGGTAGTCATCGACGGCGCGGTCACTGACAATTGCATGAGCTGTCATCGCAGCGCGGCTTATCCAAGAGTGGCCAGTCCCGCGCACAACGGATTCGTCGATCCGGATGGACCCGAACTTCGCAACCGGACCAAACTGGATTTCCTTTGGACGATCGCGGATCAGTTTGAGGACGCGAACTCGCCGCTCGCCCCGACGGCAGCGTCGGCGAAGAGCAAGAAGTAAGCGCTTACGGGTGAACCCAGGGCTGGCGATACGATCTGCGCAACAGGCGATTCGCGTCCTCGTCCCCTACGACGCGTTGTTTCTCCGGATCCCAGGTGAGCGTGCGCCCGAGCTTCATCGCGTTGTTAGCGAGAATGCAGGTAGCGGTTGAAATGTAGCCCTGTTCGATATCCGCGACGGGCTTGCCGCGCGAATCGATCGCGGCCAGGAAGTCCTTCATGTGATATCGAATGGCCGGGGCTACGTGCCGCTCCAGGTCCTTTTCGGTCTTGTCCTCGGGATACTGCTCCAGTTCATAGGTCACGTCCTTATGTACCGGTGCGCTCTTGTCCAGTGGCGTGAAGTCGTAACCGTAGACGCCCGCTTTCAGGGTCGCTTTGTCGCCATAGAGGGTCGCGCCCCATGGATAATTCGGGTCGTTCGGAGCGCCCCAGCTCCGGTGCTGCCACACGACCTTGACGTCGTCGTAATCGAAGGTGGCGAGCTGCGTGTCGGTGATGTTCGCCTTGCTCGCCTTATCCATGAGAATGCCGCCCGAGGAGCTGATGCGTTTGGGCCAGTCCAGACCGAGCATCCAGCGAACCATGTCCAGCATATGGATGCACATGTCGCCGACGATCCCATTTCCATATTCCATGAACGCGCGCCAGCTTCGCGGATGAACCAGGGAATTGTAGGGACGCATGGGCGCCGGGCCGGTCCACATCTCATAGTCGAGATACTCCGGCGGTTTGGTGTCGGCCGGATTGGCAGTGGCTCGCATGTGGTAATAGCAATAAATTTCTACCAGACCGACTTTGCCGAGGCGGCCCTCTTTGACGAAGCGGTCGCGCGCCTCGACGAGGTGGGGAGTGCTGCGCCGCTGCGTGCCGACCTGCACCACGCGCCCATGTTTGCGGGCTGCTGCCAGCATGGCCTGGCCCTCCGCGACATCGACGCTGATCGGCTTTTGCACCCACACATCCGCGCCCGCCTGCACAGCGGCGATCATCGCCAGAGCGTGCCAGTGATCCGGCGTGGCGACGAGGACAATATCGAGGTCCTTCTCCTTCAGCATTTCGCGATAGTCGGCGTAGGTGCGCGGGGTCTTCCGGGACGCCTGGCGCGTGGCGACCATCTCGGCCGCCTGCGCAAGCATTCGCTTATCGACGTCGCACAGCGAGACCACTTCGACGGGCTCGACCTGAATCAGCCGGAACAAGTCTGCCTTGCCGTACCACCCGCAGCCGATCAGTCCGACGCGCCGGGGCTTCCGATCGGCATAAGCCTGCGCGTATCTCGAGAGAGCCAAACCCGTGGCGCTCGAGCTAAGAAATTGGCGGCGGTTCATGGGAGATTCCTCCTCGTCAGTTCGAACGAACATTATATGCTACGCGCCCGGGGCAGAACCGCGACCGTAAGGAGCTTTAAAAAATCATTTTGGGCCGCGGATTAACACGGATGAACGCCGATAACACTTTTGTTCAATCCGCGTTCATCTGCGGCCTGGACTCTTTTCACACGTACAGCGTCTTATCCTTGAAGCATGCGATTTCTCTTCGTGCTCTGCATCGCGACCCCGGTGACCGCGCTGACGTTCGAGGCGACGCCCCTCAGTGTAAATCAGGGCGGCATCGTTCGCGTCCGAAGCTCCGGCGTGGATGACACGGCGCGCATGAATGGCCGCATCATCCGGCTCTTTCCGCAAAAGGATGGCGACGCGCTCGGTCTGATGCCGGTACCCGCTTTGGAGAAGCCGGGGGAGTACAATCTCGAACTCTTAGACAAGAGCGGAAACCCCGTGCAGACAATCACGGTGACGGTGCGCGATGCCCACTTCCGCTCCCAAAACATCAGCATCAGCAAAGAGCTCTCGGAATTGAAGCCGTCGCCCGGCGAAACTGAGACCGTAGCGGCCTTTCGAAACAATGTTTCGGATGTGCGCTACTGGACGGACGCGATGATCACGCCCGTGTCCGGGTGTCTCACGTCGCCTTACGGCGTCAGGAGGCTTCACAATGGAAAGGCAACCGGCGACTATCATGCCGGGCTGGATCAGCGGTCTCCCGCGGGCGGCCCCATCCGGGCGATCGCGGACGGGCAGGTAAAAATCGTCAGGCAGTTCAATCTTCATGGCGGGACGGTCGCGATCGACCACGGTCAAGGTGTCGAGTCGATCTATCTCCACATGTCCCGGTTCGCGGCCACCGAGGGCGCCATCGTAAAGAAAGGCGACGTGATCGGGTATGCTGGTTCCACGGGCCGGTCTACCGGACCGCACCTCCACTGGAGCATTTACGTCAACGGCATTCCGGTGAATCCGGCGCAGTGGGTCCATCCTGTCGCGTGCGCGACGGCTCGAAAGGCCGCCCCAAAGGCCGCCCCAAGGACCCCTTCAAATTAACTGTTAATACAGGACTTGTGCGTTCGACCCGAAAAACTGGAAACGATGTAAGAGGGAGCGGCATCGATGTGTCATACGCTTCTACAAACCCTATGCTACTCAGAATCGCGGTGATTGCAACGCTCGCGCTCTCCGCGCTCAGCGCTCAAGATTCCAGCGGCAACAACCTGCTGAAGGGCCCCTATCGCTTCCGGCACCTGGCCATTACCAGCTTCGATCAGAACGGCGGTGTCATGGAGGCGAAAGCCGCCACCGGGACGATCACGTTCGACGGCGCCGGTAAGTATACGGTGACCGGAACGGTGATCGACAATACAATCTCGAGCGGCCAGCCGCAGAACCTGAGCGTAAGCGGGACGTACGGCATCGGCGCGCAGGGGTTGGGCAGTCTCGACAACCCGCTGTTTCCCACCGACTCGAGTAACGCGATCTTCGGAGCAGTAGCGCAGGGAATCTTTGTCGGCAGCAGCACGGAAGGCACGATCAACGATATTTTCATCGCGATTCCTCCGGGGACGGCGACAAACGCCAGCTTCAACCAGACCTATTGGGCGGGGTCGCTTGACTTCAACGGCCCGAGCAGTTCGGCGATCAAAAACTCTCTGTTCGCGATGACGCCGAACGGCCAGGGCGGCTTCGGGGCGATCACTTTCCAGGGCCAAGCGGCCAACCAGAGTGCCACCGGTCTTCTAATGCAGACGGTGAGCGGCGCAACCTATTCGATTGCGAGCGACGGGAGCATCTCGCTCAACGTGCCTCTGGCGTCGGGCGTGAGCACGACGAACGCGCTATTCACCGGAGCGAAGACCATGTTTCAGTCCGCTGATGGAAATTTCCTCCTGGGATGGACCGCCGGAGGCTACGACATTTTTTTCGGCGTAAAGGCGCTGACCAGTACCGGATCCAACAGCATCTACCAGGGTGAATATTATTTCGGCGCTCTGGAGGCCACTCCGGGAAGCGGCAATTCATGCGGCGAAACAGACTCGTATTATGGATCGCTCGTCAGCGACGGTTCCGGAAACCAGATCGTCCATGATCGTCTTGTATCGGCAGTCTGCAACGCCATCGATTTCGAGATCGACGATCAGACGCAGATCAGCAGCAACGGGACCACTAACGACCTAAATGGATATCAGTACGCGTTCGGCGTCGGCGGACAGGCCTTCGTGGCCATAGGAACCTCGGGACTTTTTTCACTGATCGCCGGCGTGCACAGTAATAACTTCTCAGGGCCGGGAGTTTTCCTGAACCCGCTCGGAGTCGCGAACGCGGCGAGCTACGCCCCAATTACGATGAGTCTGGCCCCGGGCGAACTTGTGGTATTGACCGGTACCGGGCCCTTTCCAACCACGCTGGGAAATGTGCAGGTACTGGTGAACGGCACGCCCGCGCCCATCTACTATGTGAGCCCGCAACAGATCGCCGCGATCCTGCCGTATTCGGTTGCCACCGCCACGAATGGCCGGGCAAACATTCAGGTAAGCAACAACGGGACTCTGTCGAATACCGTTTCGCTGTTCGTCAGCGACACGGCGCCGGGAATCTTTTCGCAGACACAGAACGGCTTGGGATTCGCGGCCGCCGTGCATGCTGCAACTGGAGCGTTGGTGACCACCAGCAATCCAGCCCGGGCGGGCGAGTTTCTCGCGGTGTTCCTCACGGGTCTGGGCGCCGTGACTCCTAAAGTCGCCGATGGGGCGCCGGGACCGACCAGTCCGTTGAGCACTGCCGACGTTTCTACAAACAACAATCTGACGGTGTATTTCGACGATTACACGAATTCGAAATTTCCGCAGGCCACCGTTCAATTTGCAGGCCTCGCTCCGGGGCTGGCCGGGCTGTACCAGTTAAATGTTCAGGTCCCGACCGGGATCGGCCCGGGCAACGTGTACATCGAGGTCGTCACGAATACGGCGGACGTGCTCCAGATTACCGTTCCGGTAGCTGCCGGCTCGGGCGCATCCGCGGCCGCCGCCGTGAAAAAACCGCGCGTCCGCTCATCAGGCGAAAAACGCAGCACACTTTCCGAGAGAAAGCGCTCGCGCTAATCCGCTGAAGAAGCCAGCGATTCGATGCGGAGTTGATCCAGCCGGTGCGGTTCGGAGAGGCGGTGGTGAAGACGGACTTCCTTCGCGTCGTGGGGTCGCAGCCGCCGGCTGATAGTACCCTTCCGGCCAGGTTGATCACGCCTCTGAGTTCAGATTCCGCGCGGCAGGGACAAAAAGTGGAGGCGATCGTTTCGCGGCCGCTATTTTCGCCCGATCATCGACTGATCCTGCCGGAGGGCACACACATCACTGGAGCGGTTACTCTGGCGCATCGGGCGCGCTGGTTCCATCGCGGCGGCCAGTTGCGGTTCAACTTTCAGAGAATCGACCTGCCGGAGGGCCTGGCGCCCCGGTTGTCAAACGCCGCAAGGCTTGTCACCGATGCTCGAGGCACAGTCTTCGCCGCGGAATCGAGCGGCAAAACTGAAATCAAGGTGGATGAAGAAGGCGGCGTGAAAGCCACCGAGCCCAAAACGCGATTCATCGCGCCCGCGATTGCCGCTTTGATCGCGATGAAGTCGATGGACAACGACGAGGGGCGGACGGGTGTTCACGAGGGCAACCCCGGCGGCCGGACGCTTGGGGGCATTTCCGGACTTGGTTTGGCGGGCGCCGCCGTATCGCAGGCCTCGCCCGTCGTGGGCAAGGCTCTGGGCCTTTACGGACTGGCGTGGTCGGTGTTTTCAAACGTGGTCTCGCGCGGCGGTGAAGTGGAATTCGCGAAGAACGCAGCGATCGACATACGCTTCGGATCACGCGTCCCGGCGCCGGCGTCGAAGTTCCGACAGGAAACAGCGCACAATCCGGCTCGCGGGCCGGTTCGGGGGAAGCTGTAGCGTAAGCCTTCGAACACACACCTAGAAAGGCCAGCGATGAAAACGACGCAGGAGCCAAACGGCGATCACGAGGCATGCGATCGTTCCCCCGACGATCGCGGCGGTTACGATCTGCATGCCCCGATTGTCGCCTTGCGTTTTGGCCGCTTCAAGCACTAAGGCGCCTAAGTAGGCATGGCGCACATCGCAGGAGTGGCAGCGCCGGATCTCGCCCCCCAGCACGAAACACAAATCCTCAAGCAGCCCTCGTCGACTCGAAGGGAACGTAAAAGGTGAATTGCACTTCGGGCAGTGCCGCTCCATTACCTTAGTCCATTGGTACTATTGTAAACATCGCCACCCTAATCGCCAATAGGATAAACACCCTAGTGTAGAGCGTCATGCGGAACAGAGATTATTCCGATGTCCATCGGTTTCTTCTCAGGTTGCGAGCATTTGTGGGGCCGGCAGTCTTGCCGGCAAGCCGGCTGTCAAGCCGGCTTTTTGGGGTGAAGACAAGCCGGCAAGTAGGCTGTCGGCCCCACGTGGGTTGACTAGGCCTCTTCGGTTTGGTTGCGGCTATGCTGCTTTATACTACTATCCGTCAGTTTCTGTTTACGTCGCGAAGATTGTGGGCCGGCAGTCCCGGCTTTTCGTGGTGAAGACAAGCCGGCCAGAAGGCCGGCTCGCCGGCAAGACTGCCGGCCCCACGTGGCTGGGCTAGGCCTCTTCGGTTTGGTTGCGGCTATGCTGCTTTGTGGGCAGCTTGTCAAGCTGCGGACGATTGTCAATCAGATTGTCAATCGGCCTCGGCTGGAGTGCGGCACCCCGAACAGCGGCGGTTGGCAACGAGTTGGCAACCGCCGCGCAGGATGCCATCCCGGGATGCCATCCTGCCACAATCAGCTTCTTCAGATAATCTTCAGGATTGTTCCTTACACTGGACTGATGCGCCGGTTCCGTCCTTTTCTGTTGCTCGCCATACTTATTTTCCTCTCGGCATCTTCTCTTCCGGCGCAGGTCGTCACGCTCCGCGGCCAGGTCACCGATGAAAGCGGGGGCGTCATTCCGCAGGCGAAAATCACCGTGACCGCGCCCGGGGGCGTTGTAAAAACCGCGTCTTCGAACGATGACGGCTCGTACATAATCACGGGGCTGACCACCGGCGACTATCTGGTTGAGGCGCATGCTCCCGATCTATCGATGGCGGCGCCGGTGAAAATCTTTCTGAAATCCGGCTCTCAAAACTTGAATCTCAAGTTGCAGGTCGCCTCGACCTTGCAGCAGGTGACAGTTCGTGACAACGCCGGACCGGCAGTGAGCACGGAAGCGTCGAACAACGCCAGCGCGATCGTGCTCAAGGGCGACGACCTGGACGCGCTCGCCGACAATGCCGAGGATCTGCAGGCTGACTTGCAGGCACTGGCGGGACCCTCGGCGGGTCCGAGCGGCGGGTCCATCTACATCGACGGATTCAGTGGAGGCGAACTTCCGCCCAAAAGTTCAATTCGTGAAATCCGGATCAATCAGAATCCGTTCTCGCCGGAATATGAAAAGCTGGGCTTCGGGCGCATCGAAATTTTCACCAAACCCGGGGCGGACAAGTGGCGTGGCTCCATCAATTACAACCTCCAAAACCAGCTCTGGAATTCGCGCAATCCATACTCGGACCGAAAGGCGCCGCTGCATCTCAACGAATTCGAGGGTGGCGTGAGCGGGCCGCTCAACCATCGCGCCTCGGTTACGCTCGATGCGCAAAGAGAACAGGTCGATAACGGTTCGATCGTCAACGCGGTTGCGCTCGACCCGGGGACGCTTGCGATCGTGCCATTCAATGACGTGCGGACCACGCCGCAGCTCCGCGTTCAGCTCGCGCCACGCATAGACTATCAGCTCAATCCGAACAACACGCTGATGTTTCGCTACGTATTCACCCGCCTGGACATTGAGGATGCCGGAATCGGAAGCTTCGATCTGGTTTCCCGCGGATATCACTATCAGGCGACCAATCAGACGGCGCAATTCACGGAGACGGCGGTGCTGGGCACGAGCGTCAACGAGACGCGATTCCAATTTTTTCGCACCGCGAACCAGGCCATCGCCAACAGTTCGGATCCGGCTCTTCTCGTGCTGGGCTCGTTTAACGGAGGCGGCGCGCAGGCCGGTCGTTCGTTCAATACCCAGAACAGCTTCGAGTTCCAGAACTACACTTCCGTCGTTCGAGGCGCGCACGCCTGGAGGTTCGGCGGCCGGCTCCGCGCTCAACAGATTGACAACATCCTGCCGCAGAATTTCGCGGGCACGTTCACCTTCGGGGGCGGTCTCGCGCCGGTGCTCGATGCCAATAATCAGCCTGTACTGGACGGTTCGGGACAAGCGGTGCTTGCCTCGATCCAGCCGATCGACCGCTATCGTCGCGCGTTGCTGCTGATGCGCGCGGGATTCTCCCCGGCGCAAGCGCAGGCGCTGGGGGGCGGACCGACGCAGTTCAGCATCGCCGCCGGGATACCGGACATTTCCGCGCATCAGGAAGACATCGGAATTTTCGTTGGCGACGACTGGAGGGTGCGCCCGGATCTCACGCTCAACCTCGGTCTGCGCTACGAATGGCAAACCAATGTTCACGATCTGCGCGATTGGGCGCCACGGATCGGTCTGGCGTGGGCCCCACGCGGCGGCGCAGGAAACCGGCGGCCGAAAACGGTGTTGCGGGCGGGATTCGGAATGTTTTACGACCGCTTCGCGTTATCGAACACACTCACGGCGCGGCGCCTGAATGGCATCGTTCAACAGCAATATGTGGTTACGAACCCTCTCTTCTTTCCGGCGATTCCATCCCTCGCGTCGCTGGCCGCATCCCAGTCGACGCAGATTGTGCAAGAGGTCAGCTCGCAATTGCGGGCCCCCTACATCATGCAGTCCGCGCTCACCATCGAGCGCCAGCTACCGGCCAATACAACGCTGGCCGTCACTTACACGAATTCGCACGGGCTGCATGCGCTCCGCTCGGAAGACATCAACGCACCTCTTGCCGGGACCTACAATCCGAATGTGCGCGGTAGCGGCGTGTTTCCCCGCGGCACTTCGAATCCGCTGTTTCTGATGACCTCCGCCGGTTTATACAACCAGAATCAGTTGATGTTCAACGCGAACTCCCGGATCAATCAGAATTTCTCGCTGTACGGCTTGTACGTGTTCAATCGCGCGATGAGCAACACGGACGGGCTCTCAACTTTCCCGGCGAATCCCTACAATTACGCGGGAGAGTATGGGCCTGCCTCGACCGACGTGCACCATCGCGTCAATATCGGCGGATCGATCAATGCGAAGTGGCATGTCAGGATCAGCCCATACGTGAACGTGCAATCCGGAGCGCCGTTCGACATCACGGCGGGAAACGATCTGTTTGGTACGACGCTGTTCAACGGTCGACCCGGACTGGCGACCGATCCGAGACGGCCCGGCCTGGTCCAGACTCAATACGGCCTGCTCGATCCGAATCCGACTCCGGACGAAAAACTGTTGCCGCGCAATCTCGGGCGCGGGCCAGGTCAGTTTACGTTCAATCTGCGGATCGGCAAGACGTGGGGCCTGGGATCGGAGCGCGCCGCATCGGGCGGCGGGGCAGGCAGTTCAGGCGGCGGCGCCGCGCCTCCAGGTAACGGGGGCGGTCTGATGGGCGGCGTCTCCTCCACGCGGCACCGGTACAACGTGACGGTCTCGTTGTCGATGCGTAATCTGAC
>WNFR01017020.1_pt1 | contig 12060 bp, 12 predicted proteins | sample 5400221 | NCBI WGS metagenome assembly WNFR01 (sample SAMN13153357, study PRJNA577476) | soil metagenome | isolation source: 40 cm soil under Madrone tree | place: USA:California | collected 2016-06-14 | reverse complement strand
CCGCGTCGAGCGCCGCGCGCGCCGCGAACTCCTTCGCCGGGAGCCGCGTCATGACGTCCTCGAGCGCGAACGGGTCGTCGCAGACCAGCGCCGCATGCTCCTCGACGTAGGCGAGCGCGGACTGCGGCGACTCATCGTACCGCTCGATCGGCGCCGCCTCGCCGTGGCCGCGCACGCCGCTGTGCATGAGCTCCACCTGCACGACGTCGACCTCGTCGCTCGACTCGCGCGCGATCACGAACGTCTCGGCGAGCTCGAGCGTCACGATCCGCGCGGAAACGTCCACGCGGGTGAGGCTATCGGGGTTCACCGAGCCAGGTACCTGGCGTCGGTGCGCTGGAGGCAAGGGGCGAACGACTGGTACCTGGCACGGGTAATCTGTTGCTTCCCGCGCCCGTAGCTCAGGGGATAGAGCGCGCGCCTCCGGAGCGCGAGGTCGCAGGTTCGAATCCTGCCGGGCGCACTCTCTTCGTGAAGTCGCCGCAAATGCGAGTCTCCGCTGGCGTGGGCTTTCACAGTCGTCGAACCACCGCTGTTCTCGCTGCTTGGGGCACTCACCCGCGCGGGGTCGCCCGGATCCTGACCATCGCGAGCCGAGACGGGATAGATTCAGTCCCATCAAAGAGGAGGTAAACGGATGAAGGTTCTTTACCTCGCGACGAGTGGCGCCGGCGACCCGACGAAGGCGTCGATTCCACTCCATGTCGCAGCGAACGGTTCCGTGGAGGTGGATCAGGAGTGTGCAGTTGTCCTGGCCGGCGACGCGACGGAGCTCGTTTCGCAGGAGACGGCCGAACGCATTGAGGGGGTTGGGGTCCCTCCTGCGCGCGATCTTTTCCAGAAGCTCCTCGACAACCACGTTCCCGTCTACGTCTGAAAGGGATGCGCCGTCGCCCGTGGGGCGACCGACGAAGACCTTACGTGGATGAAGGCGAGCTGGATCACGCCGCCCGAGTTCGCCCGCATGATCGAGCAATTCGACCGGGTCGTGAGCGTCTGAGGGCGGACCCACCTCACCAGGGCAGTGCGAGCTAAGGCTGAGCCTCTCGCCAACTAGGCCGGCTGCGCGGTTCGAATTGTGTGATGCCGGGAGCACTAGGACGCGGACGGGAAGCCAGGCGTCAGCAACACACGCCCGTCCGCGAGAATCGTCATCGCTTCGTAGCCGTCGAGCCGCGCAATCCAGTTCGGCGCGCGGTGGCCCCCCATCGCGAACACAGCCGTCGCATAGGCGTCCGCCGTGCCGAGGTCGGGCCCGGTGACTGTGACCGAAAGGACTCCCGCCGGCGCGTAGCCCGAATGCGGGTCGCGCACGTGCTGGCCGCGCTCATACGCGCCCGACGTCGCGACGGCGAGGTCATCGGCTTCCACGATCTTTGCGACCGCCTGCGGCTCGAGCGGATGCTGGATGCCGATGCGCCACCGGCCGCGCGTGCGGATGTCGCCGCCGGCGTTGATCGCGTACTCGCGCGAGCCCGCGCGGTCGAGGATGGCCGCCGCCTCGTCCACAGACCAGCCCTTGACGAAGCCGGAGGGGTCGAGCCCGACCGCGTCGACGTCGAAGAAGCCGAACGTCTCCTCGCGCAGCTCGTCGCACCGGTCGAGCACCCCCTGCACGTCCTCCGATGCGTCGGCCCGCACGAGCTCGCCACGGCGTATGCGGCTGATCTCGCTGTCGTCCTTGTACGTGCTGAAGGTCGCGTCGACGCGGCGGAACCAGTCGAACACGTCGTCGGGCACGTCGCCGTCGCGCACTTCGACCACGATCGGCATCCCCATGATGTGCTCGACGCGCAGCATCAGACCTTCTTCGCCTTGATGAGCGCGGCCTGGAGCGACTGCCCGAACGCGTAGCTCGTGGCCGTCGCACCGCCGATCATGTTGATGTTCGGGTTGAACTGCGCCTGCAGCACTTCCTGCTTCAGCCACGGGATCGCCTGTTGGTTGATGAAGATCGAGCGGTCGGTGTGGTTCGGGAACACCGGCACGTTCACGCCGGTGATCTTGCGCGTGACCTTCTTGTGCGTTCCGACGGTCGTCGTCGTCTTCATGACGACGAGCGTCACCTCGACGTAGCCCCAGCGATCAGCGATCGCCTGAGGGCCGGCGACCGTTTTCGTCACGGTCACGGTCTTCTTGGTTGCGGTCGCGATCGTCGCGGCCGCGGTCATTGCAGCGAGCATGAGTTCTCCTTTCTCACAGTGCGAAGCGTTCGACGTGGATGTGCCGACGGGGAACGCCCGCGGCGCGGACGTTTCGGACTGCGAACTCGGTCATACCGGGCGGCCCGCAGACGTAGACGTCGCGCTCGGCGAGGTCGGGGACGAGCTCGAGCAGGTGCTCGGGCGAGAGCAAACGCTCACCTCCCGGCGCGGCGTGATCGCCGACGACGTATTCGACCGAGACGCCGAGGTCGTCGAGCTCGTCGCGCAGGACGAGCTCGTTATCGCGCAGAGCCCGGTAGATGACGATGTCGTTGTCGTCCGCTCCTTCGGCGAGCGCGCGAACGGGCGTGATGCCGATGCCACCTGCGATGAGCACGCGCTTTCCGCGCCGGCGCGACGCGTCGGTGAACACGCCGAACGGCCCTTCGGCGAGTACGCGCGTCCCGACCGGGAGCGATGCGAGCGCAGCGGTGTGGTCGCCGAGCGCCTTCACCGTGATCCGAAGCGAGCGGCCGTCGGGCGCCTCGGAGAGCGAGAACGGATGTGCCGTCCACCAGCGATTGAGGAACCGCCACTCGAAGAACTGCCCCGGCTGCGCACGCAGCCGTTCGAGGCGGCGCCCGGCGATGCGGATCGAGACGACCCCCGGTCCCGCCGGGGTCACCTCGACGACGCGCAGCCGGTAGCGGAACGCGCTCACGAGCGGCGCGACGATGCGGAACCCGACGAGGAGTGCGAGCGTCGCGATGTACAAGGCGCGCCAGTAGTCGGCGGCGACCGTGTCGAGCACGAGCTCGTTGCCGGTCGGGATCTGGTGGAACCATGCCAGCGCGATGCCGGCGTACGCGAGCAGGTGCACCGCGTACCACCACTCGTACCGCAGGCGGCGCCGCACGATCACGTACGACGTGGCGACGACGGCGAGCAGGAAAGCCGTCCCAACCGTGGCGGTGATCATCCCCGGGTAGTTCCCGCCGCCGAGCATCGTCGAGATCTCCTTGCCGATGGAGAACTTGTCCATCAGCGCATAGCCCCAGACGCTGAAGAACACGTGCGCGACGACGAGGTCGATGGTCGCGTGGCCGTTCCAGCGGTGCCAGACTGTCAGCCGGTCGAATCCGACGAGCCGCTCGAGCGCGGGGATGCGCGCGAGCAGGATCACCTGGATGAGCGCGAGATATGCGCTGAGGAGACCGGTGATTCGCGCGACGCTCGTCAGCGCTTCACCGGTGGTCTTCGTGTCGAGATTGCCGCCGTTCGCCCAGAGCCAGAAGATCGCGGCGGCGTTGCCGATGACGAGCGTCCAGACGAGCGCGAGCCCGACGGTGCGCGCATACGTCCCTCGCCGCGGTAGCGCATCCGCTCTCGCCCGCCCGACAGCGATCTCGCTCATACGCGTACCCATGACTCGGCGTACTGGACGGTCACGACGGCGAGGATCGCTCCGGCGACGAGCGCTGACGCGACGGCGACCCAAGGGCGCCAGTCCGCGCTCGCGAGTCGCGGCACGCGGGCGACGTAGAAGAGGACGTGGATCCCGGTCGCGGCGAGCCAGACGACGAAGCTCGCCTTGTGCAGGAGGAGGACGAGGCCCGCCCCCGGCCCGACCAGGAGCAGCGTGATCCCGGTAGCAAACAAAGCCACGGTCGAGACGACCACGACCGGCGCGAGCAGGCGGAGCGGCAGCAGGGGCGGCCCCTTCCGCCGGTACTCCGGCGAGCCGCGGTAGTAGCGGGCGAACCGCCAGCCCGTCGTCGCGAGCTTCAACGCGACCGGCGGGACGAGGAGCATGCCGATGAAGACGTGAGCCGAGAGCAGCGGCCGGATCGAGAGGATGGTCACGCCCTCCGCAGCGAGGAGCAGGAAGAGGACGGCGCCGGCCGTCGCCGTCAGTCGCTCGTTGGCTTCGGAGCCTCCACGCACGTTTCCATTCGAGCCGACGTAGCTGAGGTTTTCCTGTGAGCTGAGTACACTTGTGGTATGGCGCAGCCGGCAACCGGAGACCCTCTCAGTACCGATGCCGAGCCTGCCCCGCATCGGCCCGCGCCGCGCGCGGACGACGGTCGCCTCGACCGAGACTGACGCCCGTCCCCGGATCACCGAGGTCCAGGGCGACGGCCTGACCTGGATCCACTGGAACAAGCCGACGTACGACGAGGCGCAGCTCCTCGCCGAGCGATTCGGCTGGCATCCGCTCGACATCGAGGACGTCCTCTCGCGCCGCCAGCGGCCGAAGGTCGACGTCTACACGGAGGAGGAGTCGAGCTACCTCTTCGCCGTCCTCCACTTCCCGGTCTACGACAAGACCATCGGCCGCCTGAACGCGGGCGAGCTCGACGTGTTCCTCGGCCCCGACTACCTCGTCACGCTTCCCGCCGTCGAACTGCGGCCGGTGACCCTGCTCTTCCGCCGCTGCTTCGAGAACGAGGATCTCCGCCACAACCTCTTCTCGCGCGGATCCGGCCGCCTCTTCTACGAGGTGCTCGACGATCTCTACGACTACTGCTTTCCGATCGTCGACAAGATCGGCTACAAGCTCGAGCAGATCGACGAGCAGATCGACGACCTTGCGATCCGCGCGAAGGATCTCGTTCGCGACATCCACAAGGCGAAGCAGGAGGTCATCTCATACCGCAAGATCATCAAGCCGCAGCGACCGACGCTACGGCAGCTCGAGCGCGGCGTCGAGCGGTTCCTTCCCGAGGAGCTCGAGCTCTACTTCGACGACATCGTCGACGCGAGCGAGCGCATCTGGGACATCCTCGACAACTACAAGGAAGTCGTGGAGGCGCTCGAGGATACGAACGAGTCGGTCATCTCGCACCAGCAGAACGACATCCTGTACGTCCTCACGATCTTCAGCGTCGTCATCCTGCCGCTCACGTTCCTCACCGGGCTCTTCGGCATGAACGTCAACTTCCCCGGCTTCGGGTCGACCGCCGCGTTCTGGTCGATCCTGGGGGCGTTCGTCGTCCTCATCGGCGGGATGCTCGGCTTCTTCCGGTACAAGCGCTGGCTTTGACGCCGCAGTGGGCCTGTTCCGCGCGGCGCGAACGGTGACGAGCCCCTCGGGGGACTACTGGGAGCTGTACGTCTCGAAGACGACGCTGCCGGCGTGGCGCGAGGGAAACAGCGGATTCGACCCCGGCCTCGAGGCAGTCAATCCGGAGATCGGGCTCTTCGAGCTGCCGTTGATGATCCTCGCCTTTCTGTGGTCGAGCATCCTCGTTCCGCTGACGCGCGTTGTGGTGCTCCTGCCTATCGCGGTGATGAAGGGACGACGCTCGCACGCCGTGCGGATCGAGGCGGTCAACACGTTCCCGCACCGACAAGTGCTGCTCTGGACGACCACTGACGTGCACAAGGACCGCGTGCTCGACGAGATCGCGGCGGGCCTCGCGCAAGGGAAGGTCGTGTACCCCTCGGGTGCGGTCTACTCCGGCGAGGAGTAGTCGATGCGCTTCTTCCGCAGCGGCGCGCCCGCCCGCAGCCTCGGAGCTCTCGGACGCAAGGGAACCGACTCGTACGACCTCGTCGACCGGCTGCCGCGCAGCCCGGCACGCGTCGCAGCGTGGAACGCGTACGTCTGCCAGACGTACGCGGACAAGCTCGTTGCCGCCTGCCGCGACTCCGGCGTCGCGCGGTCGGACACCGCCGGGCTCGTGAGCGACCTGTATGCGCTCGTCCCCGTGTGGCTCGAGTGCGCCGAGGGCGCAGGCGCTCCCCGCGATCTCCCGTTTCCGCACTGGCACACGCCCGACCGGTGCTGGGAGCAGCTCGTCGGCATGCGCGAGACGCTCGAGGCGCTCCGCACGTACCTCGCGTTCGACTTGGCGCAGACCGGAGGCGACGAGGCCGAGCTTGCAGCGATCGACAGCGAGCTCGAGACCGTGATGTCGCTCTGGATCAGACGCCCGCCGCCGGAGCTTCGCGCCGGCGTCGGCGACGCGCTCCGCCGCGGGCTCGACGCGGCCTACGCGCTCGGCCAGCGGCTCGCCGCCGGCGCGTAGGGAAGCGGACGACGGGATTCGAACCCGCGACACCTGGCTTGGGAAGCCAGTGCTCTACCAACTGAGCTACGTCCGCGCTAGGGCGACGATTCTATCGCGGAGAGTTCCGCGCTCGATTAGCCGGCACTGCGGAGGAGTGCGGCCGCTTCAGTGCGCGTGCGGACGTCGAGCTTTTCGAAGATGTGCTGAAGGTGAGTTCTGACGGTGTGCGGAGAGATCCAGAGCTGATCTGCGATCTCGCGATTGGTCGCGCCATCCGCGACCGTCTGGAGGATCTCCCGCTCTCGCGCGGTCAACGCGCAGACGGCTGGAAAGGTGGGGCCGCTCCACCGGCTGCGCCAGAGTACGAGGTGGGGACGGAGCAGTCCGAGTAGGTCGCGCTCTCGTTGTCTCAGCCCCCAGTGTTCCTGGTCGAAGAAGAAGAACCGGGACATCGCATGTGGCGCCGGCAGGAAGAGGCGAACGGAATCGGCGGTGCCGAACGGGCGATAGACATCCTGGAAAAACTCGAGCCGGTGAAACGCCTGCATGCTCACCCGGTCGGAGACCGCCATCGGCTCAACCGCGCGGGCATGGACACGACATGTGATCGGGTCCTGGTGCCACAACCGCGCGACGGTCTCCGTAAGCCATGCCGGCTCGGTCCGATTCCGGACGAGGTACATGGTGGTGTAGCTGCGACCGCCGTCCGCGATCGAGAACTCGCCATAACCGGTCGTGTGCGCTCCGAGCAGCGTCCCTAACCGATCGAGCACCGGCGGCGGAAACGGATCGGCCGAAGTCAGCGAGCCGAGGTCGTAGAGAACCGCGAGCACAGTTCGGAGATCCGTCGTGGTGAGTTTCGCCATGACCGAAAGATACGACGGTTGTCGTATTCCCTTCAACCCGCAAGTGGATATCGCCCCGATGGGCATGCGTGGAGGGTCGGTGTCGCCAGGGTCTGCGCGGGCGCTCTTCTGTTCGAAGGCCGACACGCGATTGGGAACGAGCAAGGAGCCGTCGCCGTCGCGCGCGACATCCGTGCCTCAACTGCACGCCGACTCACGCGGATCGAAGGGCTGCGGGCGCATCCCGAAAGGCCGCTATTGGCGAGTCAGTGGTCCCGTGTCGAGCACCGCCTGTCAGAGCTGTACGCGAGCAGTTACCTCGGCATCTGGCACGCGATCGACCGCGCGATCAGTCCGGCGGAACGGGCACGGCTCCCGCGGATCCTGGGGAAGCTGCTCCATCGGCCCGACGTCGCGAGCGCGCGAGCGCGGCTTCTCGAGGGGCAGCTCCGGGTTCCGGACTGCACGGGCGGTGAGAACACGACTCCCAGCCGTCAGTTCGCCCTCAACTCATGACATGCTCTGTCGACGCGGCGGTCAGTGCGCGTCGGGAAGCCGAGCGGCGAGCGAGACCAGGATCTTCCGTTGGATCCCGGGAGAGTCCGCCAGAAGCCGGCCGAACGAACGCCCGGTGATCACGAGCGCTCGAACGGGCGAGGTCGTCGTCACCGTCGCGTTGCGGGGGGTGCCGGTGAGAAGCGCCGTCTCGCCGAAGAAGTTGGCACCGCCTTTCAAGGGGATGCGCCTTCCGCCTCGCCGGATCTCGACCGTACCGTCGACGACCACGACGAACTCCTTGCCCGCATCCCCTTCCTTCATCAATGCCCTTCCCGCGGGGAAGTGGAACTCGTCCGTGATCGTCGCGATCTCGCTCAGCTCACGGCGCGAGCAGTCCGAGAACAACGGCACCTGCTTCAACAGCTCGACCTTCGCGTTCTTCGCGAACACGCGGCGATTCTATGCCGCGACCCGCAGCGCGCGTTAGGACTGCTCGCTCGCGCCTTGACGAAGCTGCAGCAGCTCCTCCTGACGCTGCCGCATGACTTCCTCGAGCCGCGCGGCGATGGCCGGCTGCCGCTGCTCCAAGCGCCGAAAGTCGGTGCCGAACATGAAGAGCAGTCTCGCCCGAGAGGTGGTGGTCACGGTCGCGTTCCGGCGCGTCCCTCCCAGGATCGCCATCTCGCCGAAGAAATCACCCGGCACGTAGTCCGCGACGGTCGCGTTCTCCGCAGTGACCACCGCTGTCCCCTCGATGAGCACGTAGAACGAATACCCGTCTCCGCCTTCGCTCGTCAGCTTCACGCCGTCACCGACGGTCTGGAGGTCGAACCAGTTCGCCAACTCCTCGAGGTCGCTTTCGCTCAGCGAGTCGAACAGTGGGATGTTCGCGAGATCGCCGACGGTCGCCACGGGGGAGGAAGCTACCTCAATGGATCCGTGATCCCATTCCCGTAACGACATCGTCACCAATCGAATACACGATCGACTCCACTAAACGGTGGTCTCGTAGCCGTCCCACGCCCGCTCGATCCCCTCGTCGAGCGGCAACTCGTCCGGGCGGTGGACGATCAGGAGGCGCTTGGCGCCGGACTCGTCGTGCGCGGCGAGAGCCTCTCCCTGGGTCAGGTGCCCGCGCATCGCCGGCTCTGGCTGCGCGAGTGTGGCCTCGCAGACGAAGAGGTCCGCATGACGCGCAAGCGCAGCGAGCGCAGGGGACGGTCCCGAATCGCCCGAGTACGCGAGGACCCTCTCTCCGTTGCTGACGCGGAAGCCGAAGGCGTCAAGATCGTAGTGGAGTACCCGCACCGGGACGATCTGGAAGCCCGCGGCGGTGAAGGGAACGCGTTCCGCGTATTCGTGAACCGAGAACGCCTCGAACAGCGGATCGGCATTCAGCTTCGCCGTGAAGCTGTGCAGCGTGTCGATGCCTCCGGGGGGCAGCCAGAGCTCAGGCACGGCCGTTCCGCGGCCCGGGCCGAAGAAGGCGCCAAAGGTCCAGGGAACGAGATCGCCCCAGTGGTCGAGGTGGAAGTGGGTGATTGCGATCGCGTCGACGCGCGGCCAGCCGTCTCGTTTCCGCAGCTTCGAAAACACACCCGGGCCACAGTCGAGGAGCAACCGCTGTTCACCCTCGACCAGGTATCCGGACTCAGCCCCATCCGGGTTGTGCCAGGCGGGGGAGCAGCCGATGACGACGAGCTTCATGTTCCGCATCTTCTACGGAGCGACCATGACGCGCTTGACGAGGTGCATACTCGGCTGATGACGACCGCAACCGAGATACGCCTCTCGGACGAGCAGCTCGAGGCTCTGAAGCCGTACGTTCCCCGATTGCTCGTCGAGTGGATGCGTGCGGCGCCGGAGACGCATCACCACGCCCTCGACGGAACCCTCGCGTTCGTCGACATCTCGGGCTTCACCGCGCTCACCGAGCGGCTCGCGCGCCGCGGAAAGGTCGGAGCCGAGCTGTTGCGCGACATCCTCGACCCGGTCTTCGGAAACCTGCTCGACGAGGCCTATTCCTGGGGAGCAGGGCTCGTCAAATGGGGCGGCGACGCCCTCCTCCTGCTGTTCGACGGCCCCGGCCACCCGAAGCGCGCCGCGCGAGCTGCGTGGGAGATGCAGCAGTCGATGACGCGCAGCGGCCGAATACCAACCGCGGGCGGTGGAGGGACGCTGCGGATGTCCATCGGGCTCGCGACGGGCGGAATCGACTTCTTCACGGCGGGCAGCGTGCACCGGGAGCTTCTCGTCGTCGGACCGGTCGCGACTGAGGTCATCGTCACGGAATCGACTGCCCAGCCCGGCGAGATCGCGCTCTCCGCCGAGCTCGCAGCGCTGCTCGACCCTCGCTGCGTTGGCAAGCGTCGGGCAGACGGGTTCCTGCTTCAGCATCCGCCGGTCGCCGTCGCCGAACGCGCACCGGACGTGACCTCGAGCAGCGGAATGGACATTGCTTCGTGCATACCGCGGGCGGCGCGCGCACACGTGCTGCTCGAGCGAAGCGAGCCGGAGCACCGCGTGATCACTGCGATGTTCGTCGACCTCATGCGCACTGATGAGCTACTCGCCGCCCATGGCCCGGCGCGCTTTGCCGACGCACTCGACGAGCGCATCCGGGTGATCCAGGAGGCCGCCGCCCGGCACGAAGTCCCGTTCGCAGTCACGGACATCTCGAAGGGCAGCATCAAAGTGTTGCTCACCGCCGGTGCGCCGTCGAGCACGGGACACGACGAGGAGCAGGCACTCCGAGCTGCGCGCGAGATCATGGACCAGCCGGGTCTCATCCCGCTGCGGATCGGCCTCGAAACGGGTCGCGTCTTCACGGGCGACTTCGGGCCGTCGTATCGGCGAACGTATGCCGTCCTCGGCGATGCGGTCAATACGGCGGCCCGCGCGATGAGCCGTGCCGAGGCCGGGCAGATCCTCGCGACCGAGACGGTGTTGGCGCGCTCGCGCACACTCTTCACGACAACGCCGACCGCGCCGTTTCAGGCGAAGGGGAAGGCCGAGCCCGTCCGTTCCGCGCTCGTCGGCCCGATCGCCGGACGACGAACCGAGCGGACGGCGGACACGCCGTTCGTCGGGCGCGAGGAGCTGGTCGCCGCCCTCCTCGGGGTCATCCACGAGGTCAAGGCGGGGAACGGCTGGACGGTCGAGATCGCCGGCGCCGCCGGCGTCGGCAAGTCACGGCTCGTCCGCGAGGTGCTCGCCCTGACGCCGGAGGTGCGGACGCTGCATGTCGCCTGTGAGGAGTACGAGGCGTCGACGCCCTATTACGCGATGCGCGAGCCGATGCGCGAGGTGCTCGGCCTCGACCGGGCGAGCACGGCCGCCGAGGCCGAACAGCGGCTGCGAGAGGCGGTCGCAGAGGCAGACCCCGATCTCGTCCCGTGGACGCCGTTGCTCGCGATCCTGCTCGGGCTCGAGCTCCCCACGACGCCTGAGACGGCCGCCCTGGACGAGCGCTTCCTGCGCGAGATGCTCGCCGACGTCACTCTCCGCTTCCTCTCCGCAACGCGCACGCACGCGGCCACCGCGATCGTCGTCGAAGACGCGCACTTCATCGACGGCGCCAGCTCCGACCTCCTTCATCGCTTGTCGACAGCGAGCGCGTCACTTCCCCATGCGTTCTTCGTGACGCAGTCCGACGTTTCCGCAAACTGGACTCCCCAGGACGAGGACGGGCTCCGCTCCCTCTGTTTCGCGCTCCTGCCGCTCACCGAGCGGGAGGCGGCGAGGATCGTCGAGCTCGCGACGGACGACGAGCCGCTGCGGCCGCACGAAGTCGAGGAGATCGCTCGGCGGTCCGGCGGCAGCCCGCTGTTCGTCCTCGAGCTGGTCGACGTCGCTCGCACGACCGGGACGACGAAGGCGTTGCCGGACTCGGTCGAGGCCGTCGTCAACGCGGAGATCGATCGGCTGGCGCCGCCGGACCGAACCGTTCTCCGGTACGCGTCAGTGCTCGGGACGGTCTTCGACCCGCCACTGCTGGCCGCCGCACTGCGCGACGATGTTGGGCTCGACGCAGCGGTGTGGGAGCGGCTCCGCGGTCTGGTCGAAGCCGACCCTGCCGGCAGGATGCGCTTCCGGAACACGCTCGTTCGCGACGCCGCGTATGAGGGGCTTCCGTTCCGGCGCCGCCGTGAGCTCCACGCGCGGGTCGCAGTGGCGATCGAGACGACGTCCGATGCGCTCGAGGACGACGCAGCGACGCTCGCGCTCCACTTCTTCGCCGCCGGTCGCCGCAACAAGACGTGGCAGTACGGGCGAATCGCCGGCGACCGCGCGCGTGCCCTGGCCGCAAACGTCGAGGCGGCGAGGCTCTACGAGCTCGCGCTCGCCGCCGGCCGCCACGTCCGCGATGTGAGCCGGCGCGACCGTGCCAACCTCCTGGTCGCGCTCGGTTCGGTGTGCGAGACGGCGGGCCTTTTCGACCGGTCGTTCGAGGCCCTTCGGCGGGCAACGAGCCTGCTCCAAGACGACCCCGTCGAGCAGGCGCGAATCTTCGCCGGACGAACACGCGCGCGCGTTCGAACCGGTTCGTACCCGCTTGCG
>WNFR01013914.1_pt1 | contig 12060 bp, 11 predicted proteins | sample 5400221 | NCBI WGS metagenome assembly WNFR01 (sample SAMN13153357, study PRJNA577476) | soil metagenome | isolation source: 40 cm soil under Madrone tree | place: USA:California | collected 2016-06-14 | reverse complement strand
CGTCCGCGCCATCGTAAAGACACAAAGAGCGTTGCGAGAAGATCCCACACTAGCGGCCGTGGTGGGGCGGCGCAAGTTTCCCAAGGAGGCAGCCGCATTGATCCAGCTGGTTGTTGAACGAGACTTGCCATTCTACGATCCTGTCATCTACGAAGAAGCGGTCGCTGGGCTCAACCGCTTCGCTCAATCCATCGGTCATCTCTCCCAGCCGGTGCCTTACGAACAGGTAGTGGCGGTTCGCTTTCGTGACCTGTGGCGGCCTTGATGGTGTTGTTCTGGAATTTGTATGGTAGTGGAGACGGAATCTGACCGCTCACGAACGGTTGGTCAATTCATTGTTGGCCTTATTGATGGTGTGGTCACCATGGCGTAAAGGTAGCTCGCTACAAGCAGCAATCCGACGGTCGACCAGAGCAGGGGTCTGTAACTATGGGTCGTGTCGTAAATCGCCCCTGCGATCACCGGTCCGATGACGCTGCCCCACGTCTGTATGAAGCTCATAGAGCCGCGGATCTTGGCAAAGTTTTGTCGCCCGAAAAACTCTCCCACCGTAGACCAGTTCACCGGAAAGGTAGATTCCACTACGCTGAAAAGCGCGATGAACAGGAGGATGCCCCATTCTGTTTCTACATACAGGAGCACGAAAATGGAGCACGTGGCTAACAGCATACAACTGGCCATAAGCCTCGGCTTATTGACGCGATCCGCTATCCACCCGAAGAGCAGATGGGATGGCAAGCTCATGAAGGCCTGGGCGGCGAGGAAAAATGCCGCGCGCTGCTCGCTTTGCCCTTTCCACACCATGAGGGGAACGTAGTGAACGTTGATGGCACTGAGAACCACAACACGGATTCCGGTGGCGACGGTGAGCAGCCAGAAAGGTGATGTACGCAGGGCTGCGGCGAGAGTAAAATTCACTTCTTTAGGAACGGCAGGATTGGTTCCATACCGGGCCTCCGCCTGCGATACCAACGCCGGGTCACCGTCCGGGCGAAGTCCCATGCTTTCCGGCGAACGCTTCACGAAGAGCGCCAAGGGGAGACCGATTAACAGGAAAACAATTCCGCAGCCAAATGCAGCTTGCCTCCATCCCCAGGTGTGCACAGCCGCGGACAATAACGGGGTGAAGAGGAATCCTCCGATGCCGACGGATCCGCTGATTAGAGCCATCGCCATAGTCCGCTTTCGTATAAACCAGGTATTGGCGATCACCATAGGAGCGTCCATAAACCCGGCATGAAAGGAGAGCGAAACGACGCCCATGTAGACGACCAACAGCGTGAAATAGCTGTGCACGCCGGAGAGCAACATGTGCCCGACGCTCGTCATCAGGATGGCCAGAATCATTAGTGGACGGGGACCGTAGCGATCTATGAAATAGCCGGCGATGGGACCTTCGAATGCTCCTTGCGCGCGCGCCAGTGAAAACACCAGCGACGTTGCGGCGCGGTTCAAACCCAAATCTTGGCTCAAGGGTAAAAAAAACACCGAGAAGCCGTAGAAATAAAGGCCGCCTCCTAAAATACGCAGGGCCGAGCCAACGGCAATCATGCGCCAGCCGTAAAAGAGATTGGACAGTCGTCCGCGCAGTGAATAGAACACTTCGAACCTTGAAGCTGAGCTTGCTGCAGCCGGATAATCCCAGGAAGGGATAACAGGCGTGAGATTTTTAAACTAACTGAGCGGCGACTCCAATGCAATGTCGTCGCACACGTCAAGGAGTAACGTACGCGCCGTTAAAGATTACTCTAACAGCTCAAGTTTTGCTTACTGTCTCGGTAAGTAGTCGCTTAGAACCACGTCGATGACGGCTAAACGTCCCGCCGCGTTATGTCTTAGGGCTCGATCAACCGACGGTTGAATATCTTTGGGATCTTTTACCCTCACGCCATAACCTCCGTAGATCTCCGCGTACAGACGGTAGTCGGGATTGGGCATGATCGGGCCGCCGAAGTGAACTCCGGTTTTTTTGGAGGCACCATCCGGATAATATTTGAGCAGGCCCCTTTCCATGGAAAGGTAGCGCTGATTATTAAACACGACCACGGTTATCGGGAGGTCATATTCCTGAGCGACCCCTAAGCAGGATGGCACTGGGTTGTAGTGAAAGCCGCCGTCGCCGATGAGCACAAAGACCGGTCGATCTTTCTGGGCTAGCTTTACGCCCAGCGCGTAACCCAAGCTCACCCCCAGTCCTCCCGTCACACGAGCGATATACGACATCGGTTCGGTGCGGGGTATCATATTTTGAATTAAGGTCCGATGCACTGTTAGCAGCGAACCCTTCCGATGCTTTGAGTCGGCTCACGAGTTTCTCCAGTGTCGCTGCCGGCGGAGCGATCAAGGCCAAATCGACCTGGTATCCCCAGAAGGGAAGCCGGGAATAAGGATACTCGTCGGCCAGAAAAATAACCTTGGCGTCAGCTTTCGGTCCCTTGTTCACCGGATACCAGGGAGTGACCGCGTCGGCGACCAACACCAAGTCGGCGGACTCGATGCGACGAGGATCGTAAGGGAGATATAGCGCGTGATTCCGGGGAAAATTCAGAAAGGCCGGCCGAAAGGATTCCATAACCGGAATCGCCAGGGACTCGCAAAGCTCGACAAGGGGACGCACCACCGACCCATCTCGGCCTACATGTTCCGTCACAAGAACGGGCCGCTGGGCGCGCAGGAGAATACTCACCGTCTCTTGGATTGCCTGGTCATCGACGGTGCAGGGGCGCTCAATCCGATTCGGTCGGTTATCTTCGAGCAATGTGACTTCGTCCAACATACATTCGAACGGAATGCCCAGCAGTACCGGTCCCGCGGGTGGCTCCAGCGCAATTTGTATCGCCCGCTCGACGCTTTGGACAAGGATTGTTGTAGAAGTGACGCGGTCGCACCACTTGACGCAGCGGCGGAGAAGCTCCGCCGGTCCGCCTATGTCTGTCAGGTCATGAATCCACTGATTTCCTGGATCAGGTAGGCGCGACTCCTCGCCGAAGGCGGAAGTCTCCCCGCAACAGATGACCATGGGTACGCGTTCCTGATAGGCGGCCCGCAAGAACATAGCGGCGTTCAGTGGCCCAGCCGTGGCGTGCAATAAGACTGCCTGCGGTTTGCCGGTTATCTTTGCGTAGCCCGAAGCCATGGCGACGGCCGCTGCCTCGTGGCGGCAGTTGATGTACTGGATCTTAGTATCTCCACGCTCCTTTGCTTCGGCGAGCGCCTCCCAGACCGGCGGCCATTCCGTTCCGGGAGAGGAAAAGATGTAGTCAACTCCCGCGCGCTCGAAAATTTTGACCATCGCTTTGCCGCCGTGCATAAAAATTCCTCCAAGCTTTTGAGGTTTCTGATTTCGAGTTCCTGGGTTCGGGTTAGCACAAACTCGCAGCCCTGACGCAAATATTACTGTGCCAGCTTCTTTCTCGCCTCCGGCAAGAAACCGTTTTCTTCAAGTGTCTTCACGAAACTCACGTTGATGATCTGGTTGATATCTAGCTGGGAGACCTTAGGAGTTACTCGTGAAACATACTTTTGGATGTTTCTCCATGCCTCGGGGTCCGGGGCGACATCCAGAGTCGACACCGTGCGCAAGGAGTTGTAGGACGTCTCGGCGTCTTGGTCCATTACTTCGCGCTTGTTGCGCGGGTCCTGAATGAAGACCACGCCTTCGATCATGCCTCTCACCAAACGCATGATGAGATCCGGCGCATTGGTAATCCGATCGCTGCGGGTACAGATACCGACTCCTTGATAGGGAACCTTAAGTTCGGCCGTATTCGCCAAGGAACGCAGGCCGGCCCGTTTGGCCACCGCCGCGGATGCGAAAGTGATCACGGCTGCGTCGATGTTCGAGGCGAGAAGGGCCTGGAGAATCGTCGGTTCGTCACCGATAATCCGCATTTGCAACTTGTTCTTGTCGGGATCCACGCCGAGCCGGTCCAAGACGATCATGGTCTGCAGCCAGAATCCGCCACCGATGCTCTGCACGCCGACGATCTTATCCCGCAAGGCCGACAATGATTCAATCTCCTTACGCACGATCAGCTCGCGCGATATTTTGTTGAAGGGGTGGGCAACGCAGCCGAGCTTCGCTCCGCCGGAGACGCCGCTCAGGACCGAGGAGATGGCGGGCCAGAACCCTTGGACATCCCCTGCCATGACAGCCGTCAAGCTGACTTGGCCGTTACGTACCTGGAGCATATTCACATCAAGGCCGTATTTCTTGAAAAGACCCTTGTCCACCGCAACCCACATGGGTCCGACAGTTTCGTTGTGCCCGCCATAAGAAATGAGCAGTTTATCTTGAGCTTGGGCTGCCGAAGGAGCGGCAAGATACACCGACAAGAAGATCATCCCGACTAGACTCCAATACGTCTTGATGACTCGCATTAATCTGAATCTTCGCAGCCGTAGCGATTCTCTATGCAATGATCCGTTGTGAATGCGGCTATTCAAGGTTGACATAGACTCGGACCCAATCGTGCGGTGTCGCCCTGTGGCCTTCGCCAGTAACGTCTTCGGCAAGAAATACATCTCCGGGAACGAAGGTCATCGTGGTGCCATCGCCGAGGCGGATGTCGACGCTGCCCGAGAGGGTAATAACCCAGCGACATCGCGGTGCTCGATGCCAGTCAACAATATGCGGCGCAAAATCATTTCTGAATAGGAGCCCGTTGGCTGAGCGCGTGGCGTTGAAGAACTCCGACGATCGGCTTGAATCGAGCTGTTGGAAATGAGATTGTCCGTCGTCGCCGCTATACAGCCGATAGAATTTCATTTTGTCTCTCGAGGCACGACCGTTCCGTTCCGAATGTCCGTGCCCAACCCTCCCGCCAAAAGCGCTTATCTTTGGTTCAGAAGCCTATAACTCCGAATTGGGGTGAATGTCCAGAACACCAGCGGATCGCCTTGGTTCGTGCTCGCCATAAGTCGAACGTTGGTGGATGAGTGCGGATAAATTGTGACGGGTTCACCTGACGGACGATCCCGGCAGGAAGCGTTCAACTAATCCGGCCGGGACCGCTGAAGTCGTGCGTGCATCAGGATTGAAGCATCGCATGAATCATACCGTAGGCGGTATATAAAACGGTCAAACCTATGGTTGCATAGATGACAACCTTCAACCAAACGGGAAAATCTTCCATTTTAGTCTCCTGCTAAAGCGCGGGGCGCTTCAATTAGTTGACGTGACTTGCTTGGCAAATCCGTTTAGAAGTTCGAACCTTGTTGTTCTTTTTCTTACAAGGATATGAAAACGGGCAGCCAGAGAGAAGGTGGTTCTAAATCAGAAAGGCGACGTTGAGTTTGTAGATCTTAAGATCCTCTTTGGGCGGATTCATTTCTTCCGAGGATCCTTCGATGAAGACATTGGCGATAAGGAAGAACTGAGATGAGCTTAGCTGAGAGGCTGAAGTAAAAGATGTGATCATTCGCTCGTCGTTACTGTTTTCCATCGCTTCCGCGAAAGTCAACCTGTTTGCATCCCCAGCATGCGCCACAATCTGGTCACTGTTGTCACTCCCCGAAGAGCGCGGCGCGTTGCTGAACAGGAATAGCACGACGAGCAAGACGTTTAGAGCAAGCCTCATAGAAAATACGAAGATGAACAAGCCCACTATATAGCTAAGGTGGAAAGGACTGCAATAACGAGAATAATTCCGACCAGTGCGTCGGCACTGTCCTCGAAACTCCAAAATTCATAACCGCGAATTCAGCAAGCTCGAGATCGTTGAGACTTCGCCGGCAAGGTATAAGAGCTGTCTTTTTGAGCCGGCGATGCTCTGAGGTGCTACGACGAAACCGGCACCTTAGGCAGTTGTAAGTGAGGTTTGAACCGTTCCCCGTTGGTGGATGAACCTGTCCATCCGCCACTTAGCTCCCTCACAGCGGTGTTGTACTCGCCGGCGGGCGGCGATGATGGGTGGCCTGTTCGTAGGCATAACCGTACTTGATCATGTTGCCGTCGTCGTAGGGGCGGCCCAGAAAGGTTATGCCGGCAGGAAGATTGTCGCGCGTGAAACCCGCGGGGACGACGATCGAAGGGACGAAGACGAGGAAGGTGTTGATGTGCGGCGCGCCTTTTTGATCGACGAAAGGTGGATTGACTCCGTCCTTAATGAGCGTGGGCTGGTGCTCCACAGCTTTGTGCACAATGGCGTCAAGCTTGTTGTCGGCCATCACCTTGAGGAAACGGGTCGTCAGTTCTTCTCGTGCCAAGAGGTATTCATAATGTGCAGTCGCCGTCGTGACTCTTGTCCATCGCTCCCGTGAGCGCTTAGTGACCTTTGGAAAATCTGGCGAATCCTTTGCTTCCTCGCGAGATTTGTACGGAGGTGAGACGCTTCTGTTCATGTAATTTGTGAAGGACTCTTCTTCGTCGGTGAAGCTTCCCGCTCGTTTCGCCAGTAATTCTTTGAGATTTGGAATGACGACGGGATCAATGATCTGGGCGCCAGCGGCTTTAAGCTCTGCGACGGCTCTGTCGAACACTTCCGTGACTCTACTGAAGTCTTCCGAGCCAGGCTCGGCGTCGAAACCCATCGACTCGCGCAGGATACCGATGCGTGCACCTTGCAAGCCGTTCTTGTCGAGAAATTGTTTATAGCTGTCGGGAACACACCCAACTCCCCTCGCGGTAAGAGGATCTTCCGGATCATAGCCGACCATGACGTCCAACAGAGTGGCCAGGTCTCTGACCGTGCGTGCTATGGGTCCGAGACAACCTGCGACCGATGGCCACCCTGCATACACACCGCCGCGGCTTACAAGGCCGGCTGTGGGACGCATCCCGGCGATGGAGTTCCAGGTTGATGGCCGGCGAATCGATGCGAAGCCTTCCTGTCCTACCGCCACCGTACAGAAGTTCGCCGCAACGCTCGCCGCAGAGCCGCCCGACGAACCTCCCGCCGTTCGCTCCAAATCGTAAGGGTTTCGGGTCGAGCCGAACAGGGAGCCATGGGTGTCGCCGCCGCCGAGCTCACCCAGGGTCGCCTTCGCTAGAATAATTGCGCCGGCCTTTTTGAGTTTCTCAACGACGAAGGCGTCTCGATCCGGATAGTAATCTCTGAACAATACCGAGCCCAAGGTTGTCGGCATGCCTTTGGCGTCGGCCTGGTCCTTAATGATAATCGGAATACCGTGCAGCGGGCCAATCAGGCCCGAAATCTTGAACGCCTGGTCGAGACGATCCGCCTCATCAAGGGCCTTAGGATTTAGCGTAATGATTGCGTTGACCGCAGGACCCTGCTTGTCATAAGCAGTAACACGATCGAGATACGTCTGCGCCAGCTGGCGTGCCGTAAGCTGGCCGGATCTGTAGCCGCTGTGAATGTCGTCAATAGTGGTTTCCAGAACGTTAAAGGCAGCAATTGATGCACTCATTGTAACAACTCCTTCGTTCGGTCATAGCGGTTTTGGGACGCTCAAGACTAAAGGATCTCGTCTCGTCCACATACTGCATGGTCGAGTAAATGTCCAGTTTGTCGCTTTTCCGTAATGATCTTACGTTGGAATGCTCGAAGGCGACATTGTCAGACGTGCGTGCCCTTAGCCTCTTTGCTCAAATCTTTTGCTTGCGCTTTACAGAGGCCTTAACCATGCTAAATTATGAATGTGTGAATGAAGCATGGGAGAGAGAGGATAATGGCTGAGACGGTAAAGCGATTGTTCGTCGGTATAAAGATTTCAAATACCTTGCAGAATGAACTGGACAGCCCTGCTCCCGGAACTGAGCGTTATTTCAAAGGTGACGATGGGGAGTTTCTTCAGGTTGTCAGTGTAGGAGAGGAAAAGCTAATTGGGAGGTACGTGAAGGACGGGTTTCCCGTTGGCGACATCAGTGACGTTAGTCGCAACGTCCGCAGCATCGTAAAACTGATTACGCGCGGACATACGATTGGGGAAGATTCAGTTCACATCTACGCGCTTTAGTGCCTATTTAAACATCCCACCGCCAGGCGAAGCAAGTTTATCGAATTCAAGCGACAAAGCGTCCTACGACTTCTCTCCGTCGCCCGCCATGTACCGCCGTTCGAGTCTTTGCCAATCATCGAGACCGACGATTTGATCGCGTTCCTTGAAAGTCGTGAGTACCGCATCCAGTGTCTCGGTGGTACCTTCTCGTTTGAGCAACGAGAGCGCCGTTCTCATGGCGTGAATGCCGGCTCTCTGGGTTTCGGAGGGGTAGATTGCGATCCGGTAACCCATTCGTTCCAGCCGCTCGACTGGTAGCATGGGCGTCTTTCCTCCTTTGAACACGTTGACCAAGATCGGGATCTTGGGAAGGGCCCGCGGGATTTCTTCCAATTCTGCTTCTGATTGTGGGGCCTCGATAAAAAGGGCGTCGACGCCGAGTTTGGCGAACGCTCGGCCTCTTTGAATGGCATCGTCGAAGCCATGGACGCCGCGCGCATCGGTCCGCGCGATGATACAAAAGTCAGGATCGGTGCGGCTGGCCAGGGCGGCTTCCAGTTTTCTTTCCATTTCAGCAAGCGGGATAACCTCTTTGCCGTCGAGATGACCGCAGCGCTTGGGCGTGATCTGATCTTCGATATGAATGGCCGCGGCGCCGGTGCGTTCGAACTCTCGAATTGTGCGGACCAGATTGCAGGCATTGCCATAACCCGTGTCAGCGTCAGCGATAACGGGTATCCGCACTGCCGAAACGACCTGCGCGGCTCGCTCGATTACTTCGGACATGGTGACCAGTCCGATGTCCGGTATTCCCATGCTGCGCGCGACCGCGCCACCGCTTAAATAGGCTGCCTCGAAACCAGCCTCGTCCACAAGGCGCGCGGAAAGACCGTCGAAACATCCTGGTGCAACCAAGAGTTTGTCACGTTTGAGCAGCTGTTTAAGGACTTGCCTTGGATTCATCTCATGTCTCCAGATTGCTATGCAGATTGCACGGTAAACATGTCCATGAATTGATTTACCGGAGTCGCTTGCAAGGTTGGAAGGTTCAGACAAAGATCGAGAATTTTTTTGCTCCAGGGCGGCGCTAAGCGCGAATTTAGATTCGCTTCAAATTTGTTTACCAAAAGGGGAATACCTTCCGCGCGGCGTCGCCTGTGACCGATGGGATATTCAACGGCGACTTTTTCAGTCGCGGAGCCGTCTTTGAAAAAAACCTGAACCGCGTTGGCGATGGAGCGCTTGTCAGGATCGAGATAGTCTTCAGAGTAACGGGCGTCCTCAACGATAACCATCTTGTCACGCAATGCATCAATGCGCGGATCTCGGGCAAACGTATCTTCGTAGTGATCCGCTGTGAGTTCGCCGAAGATCAATCCGACGGCGGTCATGTACTGGATACAATGGTCGCGGTCGGCGGGGTTATGCAGCGGACCGGTTTTATCGATAATTCGGATCGCCGACTCCTGGGTGATAATGGTAACCCTTTCGATTTGATCGAGCCGATTCTTCACCTCTTCATGTAGCTTGATGGCGCACTCTACGGCGGTCTGCGCGTGGAATTCCGCTGGAAAAGAAATCTTAAATAGAATATTTTCCATCACGTAAAAGCCTAGCGGTCGGGGTAGACTGAACGCTCTCCCTTTGAATAGGACATCGTAGAATCCCCAAGTCTTCGCCGATAGGGCCGACGGGTAACCCATTTCTCCTTGTAGCGCCATGAGCGCTAGGCGGACGCCGCGGCTCGTCGCATCCCCCGCGGCCCAGGACTTCCTCGCGCCAGTGTTTGGCGCGTGGCGATAGACACGCAGGTTACCGCCGTCGGTCCATCCGTTGGCAATGGCGCTGATGATCTGTTCCTTGCTTCCGCCGAGCAGGTTGGCGGCCACGGCAGCGGTAGCGACCCGCACCAAAAGAACGTGGTCGAGTCCCACCCGATTGAAGCTGTTTTCAAGGGCGAGAATCCCCTGTATCTCGTGGGCTTTGATCATAGCGTGCAGGACATCGCCGATGGTGAGCGATTTCCGCTTGGTTCTGCACAGGTAATCCGCCAAAGCCAGGATGCCACCCAGGTTATCCGAGGGATGGCCCCATTCGGCTGCGAGCCAGGTATCGTTAAAGTCGAGCCAACGAATCATCGCGCCGATATTAAACGCGGCGTGAACCGGTTCGAGTTGCCAATCTGTGCCTGGGATGCGTGCGCCGTTGACTAACGACGCACCGGGAACGATAGGCCCCAAGTGCTTCATGCATTCCGGAAAACGCAGGGCCAACAGAGCGCAGCCCAGCGTGTCCATGAAACAGTAGCGGGCAGTATCGATGGCTTCTTTGCTTGCAGGAACATGCTTTGCCGCGTAGTCGGCGATATCCATCATGATTGGGTCCGGAGCGGGTCTTATATTTGAAACTGCGCTGGTCATAAGATTACCGACTTGCGATGGAAACGTAAGGCCGCAGGTCGGGACCGATGTAATCGGCATTGGGCCGGATCAGACGGTTATCGGCGCGCTGTTCGATGATGTGCGCCGCCCAGCCCGTGATACGGGCGACAACAAATAGCGGCGTGAACATCGGCGTCGGAATGCCGCACAGGTGGTAAGCGCTGGCGCTGTAAAAATCGAGATTAGGAAAAAGTTTTTTCTCGCGCCGCATGACCTGCTCGATGCGCTCCGATACCGGATAGAGTCTCTCGTCCCCGTGCGCTTCGGCGAGTTTTTTAGACCATGCTTTGATGACGTCGGAGCGCGGATCAGAAATTTTATAAACGCGATGGCCGAAGCCCATGATGAGCTTCTTCGCGGCGATGAGCTCGAGAATGCCTTTTTCCGCAGCGTCCGGCGAGTCAAAGCGCTCGATAAGCTCCATGGCGGCTTCATTGGCGCCGCCGTGTAGAGGACCTCGCAGCGCGCCGATGGCACCGGTAACAGCGGAATAGAAGTCGGGTAGGGTAGAGGTGATGGTGCGGGCCGTGAAAGTCGATGCGTTGAATTCATGTTCGGCATAGAGGATGAGCGACACGTCGATGGCACGACGGTGCTGCTCGTCGGGCTTCTTGCCGTGAAGCAAATGGAGGAAGTGCCCCGCCGTGCTGTCGTCGTCCGTCGCCGTTTCTATCCGTTTGCCGCTCTGCTGAAAGTGGTGCCAATAGAGAAGCATGGAGCTAAAACAGGCAGTCAACCGGTTGGCTACGGTGATTTGGTCGCGTCCATCTCCTTCGGGCTCCAATGTCCCAAGCATCGAGCAACCCGTACGCATCACGTCCATGGGATGCGTGTTGCCTGGAATCTGTTCGAGCACGGTTTTGAGTGCCGCCGGTAGCGCGCGCTGTCCGTGAAGGAGTGTCTTGTAATTGTTCAGTTCAGTCTGATTCGGTAGACGGCCGTAGATGAGAAGATACGCGACCTCTTCGAACGTCGATTGTTCGGCGAGGTCGTAAATGGAGTAGCCTCGATAGGTGAGCCCTTTGCCTTCTTTGCCGACGGTAGCGATGGTTGTATCACCCGCGATGATTCCTTCGAGTCCGGCTGTCTTGTCCGTTGCCATAGTTTTCCTCCCAGCATTTGTTGAAATTTTGAATCAGCTGGGCGAAAAACTTCACACAGGGTCGTAGTCCCACAGATCGATCCTCTATTATCCGATGAAATCCCTTGGTATCGTGAGCGCCCAGCTTTTATCGGTATAAAACGAATAGTTTTTTATGAGTTATTTTGGTGTTGAAGTCGACAAACCTTGAAGGTAACGACTCACATGATTGAACTGGTCGTGTTGCGATAAAAAAGCGAGCTGGCTAAAGGTTAGCTCGCTTTTTTTTTCCTGGAAACTGCGTCGACGGAATTCGACCCCATGAGCAAAGTTCGGCCGCGGCCCAGCCAGCCCAGCGGACCAAGAAATTCTATTAACTTCTATAGAGTGACAACAAATGACAACCACGGTCAAAATTATGTATTTTCTGTATGCGCTGTTGGTTGACGGGCAAATTTGACGACGTTCAACATCACTACAACCATATTTTTTAGAACTTCTTAATTTTATGGAGTTTTATGCGCTTATAGTTTAGGCAATTTGCTGGCTCGCCCCTTCAACTCAGTCGCGTTAAGCGGGTTATGAACAGGTTATCAACAGTTTTTGTGGAAACTTTCATTTTACGTGTGCACAGAT
>WNFR01006375.1_pt1 | contig 12060 bp, 10 predicted proteins | sample 5400221 | NCBI WGS metagenome assembly WNFR01 (sample SAMN13153357, study PRJNA577476) | soil metagenome | isolation source: 40 cm soil under Madrone tree | place: USA:California | collected 2016-06-14 | reverse complement strand
CTCTGATCGCTTGCCGCTAGGGGGCCGATCCGTCAAATTACTCTCAACCGCAAGGGCTGAGAGGGAAGGATGGTATTGGCACTGGCAAACCGGCCGCGGCTGATCGAGCCGGGCCTGCCCAAATTCGAGCCGGGCACGGAGCGCTATCGTGTAGTCGGCGGTGGCGCCCTGGTTCTGGGGCTCGGCGCAGGTGATCGCCTCATCTTGATAGACCGGGAAGGCGGCCAACGCGCAGAACTTGCGGCGTTTTCGCCGGACGGTCACGAGGATACGGCGGCGCTCGGTCTGGCCGCGGTCGGACGGGCTGTAGGAATCAACCGCTTGTTGGCGGGCGGCGGCGACGCGGCCCGTGCCGTCGCCTCGGCGCTGCGGATCCGAGGCTTGCCGGGCCAGATCGCCAAGGCGGCCGATATCTTCCAGCATGACTCCCGCGCCGGCGAATCCGCGAACCTGACCGCCGCGCGCGATTGCATTGTCGTCGTTCATGCCGCGGGGGGGGCCATGGCGGTGGCCGACGAGCTGCCGCCCACGGACCTGATGGTGGTGGTCAAGCGGGCCAATCCTCTTGCCCAGGCGACGCCGCCGCTGCCCGAGCCCCTTGCCGATATGAAGTTCGAGCTTCACATTGATAAGGCGACGGGCCAGGCATACGAGGTGAAGGCCGGCGACTACATCCAAATCCTCGACGTCGCGGGGCGACAATGTTCGGATTTCCTGGCCTTCGATGCCCGCCAGCTTCAAGCGGGCCGTGAGCGCAGTTTCGACATGACCGCGACGCGCTCGCTCACCGGTTACATCTATCCTGGCCCCGGCCTTTATTCGAAGTTCTTCGATCAGGATTTCCAGCCGCTGTTGGAACTGGTGCGCGACACGGTGGGTCGCCACGATTCCTTTGGTCTCGCCTGCAACGCGAAGTTCTATGAGGACCAGGGCTATCCGGGCCACGCCAATTGCTCGGATAACTTCAGCAATGCCCTGAAGCCCTTCGGCGTCACGCCGCGCAAGGGCTGGCCTTGCCTCAATATTTTCTACAACACCGGCATCGGGGCGCAGAATGCCATATTCCTGGACGATCCCTGGTCGCGCCCAGGTGACTACGTGCTGTTCCGGGCGACGACCGATCTGGTCTGCGCCTCGACCGCATGTCCCGACGATATCGATGCCACCAATGCCTGGAACCCGACCGATATCCATGTTCGCGTCTATCCGGCCCGCAACAATTTTTCACGAGCGATTGCCTACCGCATGACGCCCGATTCAGAAGCCAAGCTGACCCGCGAGACCCCCTTCCATCCGCGAACCTCGACCCTTACTCGCAACTTCACCGAATACCGCGGCTATTGGCTGCCTACCAAGTTCAACAATCACGGTGCCATCGACGAATACCATGCCGCCCGCGAGGGGGCGGTGGTGATGGACCTATCTCCACTCAGGAAGTTCGAAGTACTGGGTCCCGATGCCGAGACGCTGATGCAACTGACCTGCACGCGTAACATGCGGCGGCTGGCCGAAGGGCAGGCGGCCTATACCGCGCTCTGTTACGAGAGCGGCGGCATGCTGGACGATGCGGTTGCCTTCCGCATGGGCGCCGATCGCTATCGCCTGATCTGCGGCGACGAGTTCACCGGCAAATGGCTGCGCGATCAGGCTGTGGCGCGCGGGCTCAAGGTCTGGGTCAAATCCTCGACCGATCAGCTCTGCAATATCGCGGTCCAGGGACCCAAGAGCCGCGACATTCTGAAAAACATCGTCTGGACCCCGCCGGCAAGGCCCTCGCTCACGGAAATCCAATGGTTCCATTTCACCGTGGGACGGATCGGCGACCACAACGGCACTCCCGTGGTGGTCTCGCGCACTGGCTATACCGGCGAGTTGGGCTACGAGATCTTCTGCCATCCCAATGACGCGGCGGCGACATGGGATGCGGTATGGGAGGCAGGCAAGCCCCAGAATTTGACCCCCCTGGGCCTGGAAGCCCTCGACATGCTGCGCATCGAAGCGGGGCTGATCTTTGCGGGCTATGAGTTCACCGACCAGATCGACCCCTTTGAGGCCGGCATTGGCTTCACCGTGGCCCTCAAGGGCAATGAGGAATTCATCGGCCGCGAGGCCGTTCTGCGCCGCAAGGAGCATCCGCGCTGGCAATTGGTCGGCCTCGAGCTCGCCGGCAACGAGACGGCGGGGAAGGGGGACTGCGTTCATGTGGGACGCGCCCAGGTGGGAACGGTCACCAGTGGCACGCGCTCGCCTATTTTGAAAAAGAATATCGCCCTCTGCCGCATGGATATCGCTTATGCGGGGCTCGGCACCGAAGTCGAGGTCGGCAAGCTCGACGGCCAGCAGAAGCGCATTCCGGCGGTGGTCGTGCGCTTCCCATTCTACGACCCGGAAAAGCTGAAGCCGCGGTCGTAGTCAGCGCAACGCACTTCCGTGGTGCAGCCATCTCCCTCTTCCCCGTGCGAGCTTTCGTATTCACACATCTCGGCAGGAGCCATTCGAGAGCTGAAAAAAGTCGAGTCTTTTCAATGCCGCGAATGGGCCCGCCGATGTGCTTGTTCCAACACACGGGCCTACTTAAGTGCCTGATGCGGAGGCGACTTTTTTGGCGCTTCCGAAATGTGTGAATCGAATAGCTTCTTCAATGGGGGCGAGCCGGGTGGGGTGAGCCTTTGCCCAGCGGCGGGCAAAACCCTGTCTCGATCGCGCCCTGCTTCTGCAGGAAATCTGCAGGACATCCAAGGCGTCATCGGAGCTTAAATTAACTGTACCATAGGCCCCCTTCCCCCGCCGCCAACAAAAGGCGGTGGGGATGGCAGGAGACGCCTCCTCACTAATTCCCCCGCCCCCTCTTTTCCTAACAGATTGGGAAAGAAACGGAACCAAATACGAAACTCCGCGCGACGGCGCTTGAGCTAGGCTGAGGCTCGTTCGGCGATGTCGGGAAGGAAAAACGATGCAACAGGGCAGCTCGCGGGTTTACGACAATTCCTTTGAGATCCACGACAAGGATGCGCTGGCCCATGCCCGCGGGCTGCTCGACGCGGCGGCCGACGCCGAGGCGATGGGGCGCGAAGTCCTGGCCGCGGTGGGGCGCAATGCCCGCTGGCGCGGCGAGCAATGTATCAATCTGCTTGCCCCCGAGGCGCCCACCAGCCCCGGCGTGCGGGCCCTGCTTTCCGCCGAGATCGGAACCCGGGCGGCGGAAGGTCATATCGGCCCGGTCAATCGCTGGTTTGCCGGCACCCGTCATATCGACGAGGTTGAGGCGCTGGCCGTCGAACTGCTGAAGAAATATTTCCGCTGCCGTTACGCCGACCACCGCATGTGCGCCAGCATGATCGGCAATGCGGTCGTCTATTCGGCGCTGTCTGAGCCCGGCGACGTGATCATGACCGTGGCGCAACCCTTCGGCGGCCATAGTTCCAACCGCCAGATCGGGCCGGCGGGGGCGCGAGGGTTGAAGATCGTCGACATTCCCTTCGATCCGCAGGAATTGACCGTCGACCTGGACCTGTTCCGCAAGGCGGCGCCGCTCGCCCGCCCGCGCCTGGTGACCCTCGGCCTTTCCATGACCCTGTTTCCCTTGCCGGTTCGCGAAATCAAGGAGGTCATCGCCGAATGGGGCGGCAAGCTGTTCTTCGATGGCGCCCATCAATTGGGCCTCATCGGCGGCGGGCACTTCCAGGATCCGCTGCGCGAGGGCGCCGACATCTTGACCGGCTCGGCGGGCAAAACCTTCAGCGGGCCGCAATCCGGGGTCATCGTCTGGGACGATCCGACGATCACCGAGCCCGTCACCTCCGCCGTCTTTCCCGTCTGGGCCGCCACCCATCAGGTCAATCGGGTCGCCGCACTGGCCCTGGCCACCGCCGAGGCGCTCGCCTTCGGTCCCGTTTACATGGCCCAGATCGTGTCCAACGCCCAGGCCTTGGCAGGGAAGTTGCAGGATCGCGGCATTCCCATGCTGGGCGCGGCCAAGGGTTTCACCCGCACCCACCAGGTCATCGCCGATGTCGGCCGCTACGGCCGCGGCCTGGCGGCGGCGCAGAAGCTCGAGCGTGCCAATATCATCGTCAACAAGAATCTGCTGCCCGCCGACAAGCCGGAGGATTGGGATTATCCGAGCGGGCTACGCATCGGCACCATCGAAGCAACCCGCCTGGGCATGAAGGAGCCGGAGATGGAAACCATCGCCGATTTCATCGCCGAGGTGGTGGTACGCGGCACATCGCCGGAGGCGCTGCTGCCCAAGGTGCTCGATTTCCGATCCGGCTATCAGAGGCTCTACTACTGCTTCGAGAATGGGCTGCCCGCTTAGGGCGTCGGCGTTCCCCTGTCGTTTTTGACGATGGTGTCGACGACCAGCGGTTTCAGCACGTCGTAACCAGGCTCGCCCTCGAAGATCTTGAGCGTGGTGATCGTATTGGCCTGCTCGAGGTCGAGTTGGAAAACGCGCGCCTTGGCCGGCCGGCCGAGGAAGGCCTGGGCGTGGGCATTCGCCTGGTCCGATGAACTGAGGGCCACGGTGAATACGGTTCTGTTCTGGTCGTCCAGCACGAAGAACCGGTAGCGCGAGGGCCAACCGCCGAGAAGGTCGAAATATTCCCAGGCCACGATGCTGCGTGGGCCGACGACGAAGATGTCGCGAATATAGTGATCGATAGACTTGGTCTCGGCGCGATTGCTGTTCTGGTGGAGGGTCAGCAGGCCGTTGCGCTCGCGGTCGCGATTCTGGCGGTCGCCGCCGATCTGGTAAAGCTTCACCAGTTCGGCGCGCGGCAGCATAGATTCCGGATAGAGCTGCTCGCAGGTCTTGTAGAAGCCGATCGCCTTGCCCAGCTGACCGGCACCGGCGGCCGCCGTTCCGGCCCGGCAATAGGAGAGCTTCGCGCCAGGCTCCCGCGCGATGATCTGCTCATAGAGGGCAAGTGCCTGGTCGTACTGGCCAACCTGAAATAGATTTTCAGCTTGCTGATAGGCCGTCGTCGCCCAGGCGGTGTCGGCCATGGCGACGGGCATCGCTGCAGCGAAGGACAGGGCCAGGCCGGCCAACGCCGCAAAACAAAGGGAGAGGCCGAACCCGGCCTCTCCCCGATGACGTTCGCTGCCGAACGCGGGCCGGATCGCTATTGCACTATTCCGCCGCCTTGCTGGCGCCGGCCTCCTTCAGCAAACGCTCGGCCAGCGCCTTCTTGCCCGCGCCGTCGAGCTTCTTGATTTCGTTCTGCAGCACACGTTCGTTCACTGCCTGGTTCCAGTAGTCGAGGGTGGCGAAGCCCAGCAGCGAAGCCTTGCCGATGAATTGGCGCAGCACTTCGTTGGTCGGGCCCATGACCCAACCCGCCTTGCCGTCGCGCAGATAGCGCTCGATGCCCAGGCCCGGCTTGTAGCCCGTGCCACCGCAGGCATGCAGCATCTTGTCGACCACATGGGCGACGTTCTTGGCGGCATTGAACTTCACCTGCCACATCCAATGCAGGTATTGGGCGCGCGGCAGTTTGGTCAGGTCCTTATGTATGGTCCAGTCGCAATTGTTCGTCGCCTCGTCCATGGCGCGGGCCATTTGATAGACCATGGCACGCGCCGCGTTGGTATCGCTGATCGCCTCGCCCACGTAGTCCTGGATGGTCGGATAGTCGGCCACCCGCATGCCCACGTCGGCGTGCTTCTTCATCGTCGTGTGGCGCTTGGCGATGTCGATCACGCCCAGCGAGATGCCATTCCAGCAGGAGGACGAGCAGAGCAGGAAGAAGGGATCGACGCATTCATCGTTGGAATTGGCGCCGTCGCCCTTGGGGCCGACCAGGCGGTCGGTCGGGACGACAACATTGTCCACTTCCAGCGTGCCCGATTGGTTGCCGCGCAGGCCCAGGCCATCCCATTTCGAGGGCTCGGCCTTGACCTCGTTGCTCATGATCAGCCAGCAGGAGAGATCGGCGTAGTTGCCGCCGAAATCCGGGCTGGTGGTCTGAATGATGTACCAATCGGCGAAGCCACCCGAGGTGGTCCAGGATGCCTTCTTGCGCACCTTCCAGCCGCCGTCGACCTTCTCGGCGCCGGAGGAGACCGGGTACCAGAAATGCGAGCCTGTCTCGGGATCGGAGTAGGAGAGGGTGCCGATGAACACATCCTTGTCGAGGCGGCGCAGGACGCTCTTCAAGGTTTCATTGTTGTGATAGCGGAAGCAGGCTGCCGCCACGGCGCCCAGATGCATCGTGTAGCACATGGCCGTGCTGGCGCAGCCGTAGCGGGCAATCGTCTCCACCGCCATGGCGGCGCAGACATGACTTTCGCCCATGCCGCCCAACTCCTTGGGCACGATCAGGCCTAACAGGCCCAGCTTGGCCAGGGCCTCGAAGTTCTTGCGCGGGAAGAGCAGCTTCTTGTCGGACTCGACCGCATTGTCGCGTAGCGTCGTGCGCGCCAGCTCGATCAGCTTGCCCTGCAATTCCTTCTGTTTGTCCGTCAGGACCCATTGCGGGTCCCATTCGAACCCCAGACCCCAGAAGTCCTCTTCGCCCCATTTCTTTGTCTGGCTCATGTTCTTGCGTCTCCTCGCTCCCAGGGTTCGATGGCTGCCTTACGCATCCGTTGCCGCGCTAGTGGTCGGTTTCGGTCGGGCTTCGGTTTGCCGGTCGTTTTTCGAGCCTACACGATGGACATTTCATGCAGCAAGGATTTGCGCCCAATTTCAGGCGAAATCTTCGCCAATTTCAGACCAAATTTTCAGCGTCGTCACCGTTTGGGACAGGAACCGTGGCGCGTGCACCTGCCGCCTGGTCCGGAATTGGTTCGTCCAATCTGTCTCGACCGTCAGGTGCTCAAATCGTAAATGACTGCCACGATCGCTTCCGGCGCGCCCTCCCGCATCAGGTGTCCCGCCTTGGCCACGAGCCGGAGCCGCGCTCCCCGCCACGCGATAGCGCACGGCGTCGCCGTGGTAATCGAAGCTGCGATCCAAATTCCAATCGGTCATCGTCGGAAAATTCTCTACCCGGCCATCGACTGCATCGCTTCGAGTTCTACGATGACTCGACGATCTGACGATAGGCGCCGCGGTAGTAGAGCAGGGGGCGGCCTTCGCCGGTGCGCAGCGCCAGGACACGGCCGACGAAGATCACATGGTCCCCGCCGTCATGCATGGTGGTGGTCTCGCATTCGAAATTCGCCAGCGCATCGCCCAGGATGGGGCAGCCCGTCTCCCAAACCTCGAAGCTCACGGATTCCCATTTATTCGAGAGCGCCCGCGCAAAGGCGGTGGAGACTTCCTGCTGGTCTTCGCGCAGGACATTGATGGCGAAGACCCCGGCAGATTCGAAGGCCTTCAGGCTATAGGCGCTGCGGTCCAGGCTGAACAGCACCAGCGGCGGGTCGAGGGAAACCGAGTTGAATGAATTGGCGGTAAAGCCCAGCGGTTCGCCGTCTGGGCCGATCGATGTGACGATGGTGATGCCCGTGGCGAAGCTGCCGAGAGCACTGCGGAAACTGCGGGCGTCAAAATTCATCGCGATGGAACGGCCCCGTCAGGTCAGAATTGGGCGGCAGGAAAAACTAGGCCGGTTCGCCTTCCCGGTCCATGGCGCTTATCGAATGTGTCCCGCCAGTCGGCGGAACCACCAGTGGCCTAGCGGTCGCCGCCGCGTTGACCCATTGGCCGGCGCGGCGGCCGCTCCACGGCCGTCGTCGTATCCAATGTGATCACGCGCAGAACCTGGACTCCCTTGCGCCCTGGTCCAACTTCGCAGACGATCGTCGATCCCTCGGGCGCGTCCTGCAGCCCGGCTTGCTTCAAGGCCGACACGTGTAAAAACACATCCGGCGATCCATCCGCCGGCGACACGAAGCCGAAACCTTTTTCCGGATTGAACCACTTGACTTTGCCGCGAGTCTCCGACGTCGGCCCGCCGCCCATGCTATGTTCACTCATCAAGCCCACTCTGCTTCAGTCATGGCCGTGGCAAACCGGCCGGACTTCCAGCAACGCATTCCAACGCTCGCCTTCGCGCGCTCGGGAATGCATCGGGTCCCCCGACGGCCCGCCAGCTTTACTCTGCGGGCCAAGCCCGACAAATGCAAGTCTCCGTGGTGAAGGCCGCGCTTTCCGTCAAGCAGGTGTTAATGCTTGGACACAGAAGAAATCCAGTAATTTCAATAAGAAAAGATATCTTCTTCCGGTGATATCTAACGTCAAGAGGGATTTCGACTTGCCCGGCTAGGCAACTGACCGCGGCCATGTTCATATTCCGCCCCACCCCTTTTCCGGGAGCCGTTCATGGCCATCGAACTTGCGTCGCGCGCCGATTTCACGCTTGCCCATTTTCGCCGCGCCGCGTGGCAGGGCGAGCCGGTTGCATTCACAAAAGCAGCGCTGGCGCGAATGGCAGAAGCAAGGGCGCAGTTCCTGGGCCTCATCGAGACCGATCCCGACATCACGATCTACGGCGTCACCAGCGGCTATGGCCAGAACGCGCGGCTGCGCTATACGCCGGCCGAGCGCATGCAGCATGCCCGCAAGCCGCCGCAGGGGTCCTATGTCGCCTTCGGGCCGCCGCTTCCGAAGCGGGTGGCGCGCGGGATCGTCTTCGCCCGGCTGACGAATTTCGTTGAGGGCCATGCAGCGGTGAGCCCGGCACTCGCCGCGGCCATTGCCGACTTGCTGGCGGGTGAACCCCTGCCCAAGGTCAGCATGGCAGGCCAAGGGGGTGCTGGCGAGATAACGGGCCTAGCGCCTCTGTTCTGTGCCGTCGCCGAGCGCTTCGAACTGGGCGAAAAGGAGATGCTCTCGCTGGTCAATGGATCGCCCTGCGCTTCGGCCTTGGTCGCAGACGCAGCTTTGGCAGCGCGCCGGCGCCTGGAGTTGGCCGAGGAAGTGTTCGCGCTGTCCTCGGAGGCGCTCAAGGTGCCGCTGGGACATTTTGCCGAGGATCTGGAAGACCTCTGGGGCGATCCGGCCGAAGGGGCGACGCTCGCCCGATTGCGCCGCCTCATGGCCGGCGGAGCGGAAGAACGGCGGCCCTATCAGGCGCCCGTCAGCTTTCGCGTCCTGCCTCGCGTGCTCGCCCAGTTTCGCCGCTCGACGGAAGCCGCGGAGAACGCGGCGACCACGTCGCTGCGGGCCATCACCGACAACCCGGTCTTTCTCGCCGCGCAGGGCGAAAAGAAGGGACGCGTCTTCAGCACCGGCGGATATCACAACGCCATGGCCTATCCGACGATGGACAACATCGCCGCCGCCATGGCCGATCTCTGTCTACTGGCGGACCGCCACACGTCGAAACTGCTGGACGGGCGCTATTCGCTGCTGCCCGATCAGTTGCAGCAAGGCGAGGGCTATCTCGGATGTCTCGGCATGGTCCAGGTGGGTTATGCCGAAGAGGCGCGCCGGGCAGCCCAGCGCAACTTCCTACCCGGCAGTGAAGGCGGCGGCTTCGGTCAGAACGACGTTGCGCCGCCCAGCTTTTTCTCATGGCGCGCTCAGGACGGGGCCGGCAGATGCCTGGAGGCGGCGCTCGCCATGCTCGCCGTCGTAAGTTCCCAGGCGTTCTTCGTCACGGAACGCCAGGCGCCCACCGGTCTGGCCGATTTGCTGGCTCTCACGCGCCGCCATGTTCGGCCGGTGACCGCCAGCCGCGTCCTGGCCGGTGAGCTGGCAGAGCTTGCCGAGGCATTTCGCTCGCGCGTGTTCGACGTGGCGCCCGGGTTGGCTGACCCCTTCATGCCTGCCGCTTGAGCCCCTTTAGAATCGATCGCTGGGCCGCGATATAGCCGGGCGCCACGACCTTGAGCGCTGGTGCCAACCGTTGATGGAGTCTCGGCAAGGCGTGGAAAGGCACGGCGGGAAAGGCATGATGCTCGGCGTGATAGGGCATATTCCAGGCGAAAAAGCGGACGATGCCATTGGTCAGCGTGGTGCGCGAATTGGCGAGCATATCGGGCACGAGAGGGCAGCCTGTGTGCTCGGCCAGCAGATAGAGCCTGAGCCAGGGTTGGCCCAACAGGGCCGGAACGACCCAGAACTCCAGAATCGTCGTGCTGCGCAGGGCCAGCGAAACGGCGGCGACGAGCGTATAGAGGCCGAGGTGAATGCGCGCCTCGCGGGTGACCCGGCGCGCCGGCATGGCCGTCAGATAGGGCTCGTCGATCTTGCCGGCCGCATGACGCAGAACACCCATCACATGGGTCCGCCACACGGGTAGCCCCGTCACCACCACCAGCCACTGGCCCAGGCTGCTCGGCTTGGGCGTCGCCAATTCGGGATCGCGGAGCGGATCCTGCGTGTAGCGGTGATGGCAAAAATGGAAAAAGCGAAAGTAGTCCGCCGGCAGGATGAGCAGGAATCCGATGACCGCCGCGGCCCAGTCGTTGAAGCGGCGGTTGCGAAACGCCGTGCGGTGGATCGTTTCGTGAAGCGGAGAAAAAAGGAAAATGAAAATCGCGCCCTCGAGGGCCTGGGCCGGGATGCGCCAAAATATATCGGGTGCCAGAGCCACCAAGCATCCTGCGGCAAGCAAGGCCGCAAGGTGCAATGCTAAGTGCCACGAGCCCGGCCAATCGGAGAGGCGGCGCAGCTCGCGCATCTCCCGGCGATCGATGGGCGCGTGGGCATACGGCTCATTCCCGGTCATAGGTGGATTATAAGCCCGGCGCGGCAAAGTTGCGCGGGCGTAGTCCGCCATACTAACCTTCTCGGAGAACCGAGAGGAGAGTTCATGCTGCGCGATGAAATCTGGCAGGCCCGCATCGATCTGGCGGCGGCGTATCGGTTGGCGGTGCGTTTCGGTTTCAACGAGGGAATCGACAACCACTTCACTTTGATGGTGCCGGGCAGCCGGGATCGCTTCCTGCTGAATGCCTTCGGCCTGCATTGGTCGGAAGTGACCGCCAGCAATCTGCTGGTCGTGGATGCCAAGGGGCACGTGGTGGAAGGCCATGGCAGGGCGGAGACCACCGCCGTCTGCATTCACGCGCCTATCCATCTTTCCAATCCGCGAGCGGCCTGCATCATACATACCCATATGCCCTATGCCACCGCGCTTTCGATGATCGACGGTGGGCGGTTGGAGCCGGCGAGCCAGAATGCGCTGCGCTTTTATGATCAGGTCGCTTACGACGAGGACTACAACGGCCTGGCCATGCAGATTGACGAGGGGGAGCGTCTGGGCAAGGTGCTCGACGACAAGCGCATCCTGCTGATGGCCAATCATGGCATCACGGTCGCCGGCCGCAGCGTGGCCGAAGCATTCGACGACCTCTATTTCTTCGAGCGCGCCTGCCTCGTGCAATTCATCGCCATGCAAAGCGGCAAGGCGATCAAGAACGTGCCGACGCAGGTTGCGCAATCGACATTCCGCGGCGTCGACAATGCGAAAGATGCCGCCCTCCATTTCGCAGCGTTGAAGCGCTTGCTCGATCGCGATGAGCCCGATTACGCCCGCTGACGTGACGGCGGCAAGACCGGGGATCGCTCTATGGGGCTGAGTCGTCTCATGCAGGAAATGACAAGGACTCGAATCTGGGTCGGCGCGGCTGTGCTTGCTGTTTCGATGCCCACTCTCCTGGCCCAAGGTTCCGCGAGCGCCGACGGCGCGATGACCGCCAGGCGGATCACCCAGCTCTATCACGCCTATTACGCCTTCGGCGTCGCCGATTACTGCGGCCTCATAACCTGGGAAGTGAACGACGGTTACGAGCGCCGGATACGCTATCTTCTGCTCACTGCCGATATCGACAAGGAAACCGAGCGCTGGATCAGGATCAGCGGCTCGGTCGAAGCCGATTATCAGTTCGACAATCATGGCCTCGGCGGCTTCCGTGGATGGTGCGCGAGGGACGGGCAACAAGCCGTGCGCGAGTTCCTGGCCTTTCGCGCCGGGCAACTGGCGAATTCGGCAGACTAAGCCGCGCCTAGCCCGTCAGCACCTTGCCCAGGGCTTCGAAGGGCAGCAGTACGCAATCCTGTCGGCTCTTGACCCGATGTACCGGGGCGAAGATGGCGAGGCTCGACCACTCGCCGGCGGGCGCATTCGCCCCCTCCTTCAGAATCGCCGTCACCGCCGCCGT
>WNFR01021826.1_pt1 | contig 12061 bp, 9 predicted proteins | sample 5400221 | NCBI WGS metagenome assembly WNFR01 (sample SAMN13153357, study PRJNA577476) | soil metagenome | isolation source: 40 cm soil under Madrone tree | place: USA:California | collected 2016-06-14 | reverse complement strand
GAAGGTACGAGGTCGCCTTTTCAACCGCCAGTGAACTCGACTCGAGCAGGCGCCAGCCCTCGATTTCCTGCGATTGGACGAATTCGTAGACAAGGCGGGTCTTGCCCAATCCAGGTTCGGCGGTCACCGCGGCAACCTGGCCACGGCCGGCACGGGCCTCGGCGAGCATCTGACGAAGGCGATCGAGTTCTGCACGTCGACCGACAAACTGGCTGAGCCGGCGGGAAACCGACGTGCTGAGCATTGAACGATTGGGCACGGCGCCCACTAGCTCATAGACCCGGATGCGCACATTCAATCCCTCGGCCCGCTGCATCTGTTCGGCCCACCGGTTCACGGTGTCCTGCATCCGAAGGGCCGCGTAACAGGCGCGCATGGCGTGGAACTCGAGGGCAAGCGGCGCGCCGAAGAGTGCCATGATGCCGTCGCCCATGACCTGGTTGACGGTGCCCTCGTAGCGATGGACCGCCTCCATCATCCGCTCGAGGACGGCGTCAAGAATCTGGCGCGCTTCCTCCGGATCGCGATCGGCCAGCAACTCCATCGAACCCTTCAGGTCCGCAAACAAGACGGTCACTTGCTTGCGTTCTCCTTCCAGCGCGACCTTCGATGTGAGGATCCGTCCCGCCAGATGCTTAGGCGTATAGAGTTCCGGCGAGGCGAAGCGATCGGACGATTCCGCCGCAGCTGCCGCCGGATGGGCGCAGTTGACGCAGAATTTTGCCGATTCGCCAAGAATGGCCCCGCAGTTGGCGCAGGTACGCATCAGCGCCGTCGCGCATTCCTCGCAAAACTTCGCTCCCGTGCGATTCTGGTGCTGACAGTTCGGGCATTTCATTTTGATTTATTGACCCGGTTCGAATACAAGGCAGTGTTTCGGCCGTGCGCCCAGCGCCGAAAATCTCATTAGCCTCGCGTCTCTTGACGAGATCGAAGCTGTCCAGCAGCACATGAGAGAAACAAATTTCCCCTTAACCGCAATGAGCGACGAGCATGCCCTCCCCACGAGCATTTGGCCGTTCCTTCCCTGCCTTCCTAGATTTTGGTCGTATCCCGTCCCGGACCTGCGCCCAAATCCCCTCGGCCAAGGTCTTTTTATAGAGGCGTTCAACAAAATCTACAAGCCCAAACGGGCCCAGCAATGCTATGGGCATCGGTTACAGGAGATTTGACGGGGAAAACCGCGGGAATGACAACCTCCTTGCGGGGACAAATGACCTGTACCCCCGTCCATTGCGAGGGTGCCGAACCTCCGGTTCACCTCCCGTGGAACAGGCCGGTGTCGAATCGATCTGGCGCGAGACCCGGGCCCGCAGAGCGGTGTATGGTCGGCTTCCGGACAACTTCCGCCGCGCAAGATCTGGCGTACCACGCCGGAAACTCGTTGATTCACATTGAAAACTTTCACTACCGCGGCCTTGGGATGAGGTGGCCTAGGCGGTATGGGACCAACAAAAAAAAGGCCGACACGATGTGTGTCGGCCCGTTCTGACTGAATCCACCTGCTCTCTAGTCTTTTTCCGTCCGCCCCGGCTAGCCCTTATTGCCATCGGGCTGAGTGCCCACGTGGGCGTAATGGCCGGGGTCGGAGTCTTCTCTTGTCGTTACGGGCGCTTACTCCTCGATCGCACGGCCCTGGGCGTCAACCTTCTTCTTGCCAGCCTTGACTTCGTCGATCGCACGGCCTTGGGCATCAACCTTCTTGCCACCGGCCTTCACTTCGTCGATCGCACGGCCTTGGGCGTCAACCTTCTTGCCACCGGCCTTTACTTCGTCGATCGCACGGCCTTGGGCGTCAACCTTCTTGCCACCGGCCTTCACTTCGTCGATCGCACGGCCTTGGGCGTCAACCTTCTTCTTGCCCGCCTTGACTTCGTCGATCGCACGGCCCTGAGCATCAACCTTCTTGCCACCGGCCTTCACTTCGTCGATCGCACGGCCGTGAGTGTCAACTTTCTTCTTGCCCGCTTTGACTTCGTCGATCGCGCGACCCTGGGCATCAACCTTCTTGTTGCCCGCCTTGACTTCGTCGATCGCACGGCCCTGGGCGTCAACCTTCTTGTTGCCCGTCTTCACCGGGTCATCGGCCATAGCAGAATAGCTAACCGCTGCAAACAGAGCGGCTACAGCAGAAGCAAGCAACCTCGCCTTGAACGCACTTTTCATATCGTTCCCTCTCGAAAGAAAAACTGTGAGCAAATACTCACGATGCCAGACTAACGATGCACACCAGCCAACCCGCGTACAAATTGCCGAGGCACAACGTGAAAATTCACACAAACCCGCCACGACGCCTCATGCGCGAAATTCGATAGCCGGTACAACTTGAAGCTGGCCGCGGCCGGCGAACTGATCCCTCCATGCAACGGGGGCCCGTGTTCAAAAGCCCCGCAGCAGCAGCCTTGCCTACCTACCGAAAATGGCCAGGACCCTCTTAGTGATCATAAAGTGGCCGTTTTCAGGGCGCAGGATGCGCGCCTCGGGATGACATTGGCAATTCCCAATTCGGGGCAGAGTCCATCACTTTAGTGATACCAAGAGGATGGGTCGGCGTTAGCCGGCCACCGATGGATCGGCCTTCGGGGCCTCGAGGAAGCCCGACAGTATACGCCCGTGCCAAGATTCCACGAAACGCCCGGGCCAGCCCTCCCAACTGGGCGGCGAAAAGCGACGCCCGGGGGCGCATAGCCGAGCCCAAGGCAGTAGACTATCGCCAGGGTAGAGCCGGGCAGGCACGGCTCCATTTCATCCCACAAAAATCACGCGGAGGCTGAAAATGACGCGCCCACCGGCCCGCAGGCAGTGGGCCCTTGTTGTGCCAGCAGCGTTAATTGTCATAACGCTGGCACTCCTCATGCGCCCACAGATCGTGTCGCCCCAGAATAGCGAGGCGCCGCGCAACGCTGCCCCCGAGGCGAAAACGGCCAGCGCCCAATTCGACGCGAAAGAGAAAGAGTGGCTGACAGCGCATCCGGTTATAAGGGTCGGCGCGGAAACGAGTTATGCGCCCTACGAGTTCGTTGATAACCGGGGCAAATTTGCTGGAGTCGTAGCCGACTACCTGGAAATTATCAAACGACGACTCGGGGTGGAGTTTCCGGTCTCTCAGCTGTTAAATTTCGCGACAGTTCAGGACAAGCTGCAAAGGAGGGATCTGGACATCGTGCTTGCGGTCACGCGCGCGCAGGAACGCCAGCCCTTCCTCGCCTTCACCAAACCCTATCTGCATTACGTAAACGTCATCGTCACCCGTGACGACTATGTTTTCGTAAGCGGATTGCGTGATTTCGCGCCCGAGCGTCTGGCCGTAGTGCAGGGGCACTCGTCCCAGTCGCTGATGGTAAGGGCATATCCGAACCAGCTTGTGCCTGCCTATCCTGACATCCTCGAGGGCCTGATAGCGGTGTCCACAGGAAAAGTGGACGGCCTGGTGGACGACATCTTTCCCATCGTATTTAACATCAGGCAACGGCAGATCAGCAATCTGAGGATTGCCGCGCCGGTCGAGAAGGCTTTGCAGCCGCAGGGCTTCTCGGTGGGTGTGCGCAACGACTGGCCGGAGCTGGTCACCATTCTCGACAAGGTGCTCGACGCGATCAGCGACGAGGAAAAGCGGGCAATTTCGGAGAAATGGCTCTCGGTGCGATATGAAAGCAAAGTCGACTACCGGGCCATCTGGACATCGCTGGCGGTGTTCTCCGTCATCCTCGTGGCGGGCGTACTGTATATCCGCCTGCTCAGCGCGCAGCGACGGGCTCTGATGGCAGCGCGCGCGGAGCTCGAGGCGGCAAGCCGCGCCAAGGACCAATTCCTAGCCAACATAAGCCACGAGTTGCGCACGCCGCTGCACGCTATTCTCGGGTATGCGGAACTCGTACGCGAGCGCCCGCTGGCCGACCCGGGCCGCCAGGAGGCACTGGCCACGATAGCGCGCAGCGGCCGTCACCTGCTCGACCTGATCAATGACCTCCTGGATTTGTCGAGAATCCGGTCCGGCCGCCTCGAATTGCACCTTTCTCCCGTTTCTCTGCCGGCATTGCTCGAGGAGATTGCCGCGATGGTGCGTGTGGACACCGAGAGGAAAGGGCTGGAGTTCAATCTCGAAGCTTCGGGCGACCTTCCGGCGCAGGTGGATGCGGACGGCAAGCGCCTGCGGCAGATCCTGCTCAACCTGCTCGGCAACGCCATCAAGTTCACCAACGCCGGGCGGGTGACCCTGACCGTTCAGACGTTTCCGCTCGGCAGTGAGCGCGTCGAACTCCGGGTCTGGGTGCGCGATACCGGCATCGGCATCGCGCCGGAGGATACCGGCCGCATCTTCGCACCCTTCGAGCAGGCGGAGCCGGGGCGCAAGCGCGAGTCCGGTGTCGGCCTCGGGCTGGCCATCAGTCAGGAGCTTGCACACCTGATGGGCGGGGACATCGAGGTCGAAAGCCGCCCGAACGGCGGCAGTACTTTCCGTTTCGCGGTGGCGCTGCCACTGGTCAAGGAGCCGCAGGCTATCCTGCCCGAACACCGGCGCATCATCGGCTACCAGGGAACGTCCAAATGCATCATGGTCGCCGACGATCAGGAAGAGAACCGCCAGTTGCTTCAGCAAATACTCGAACCCCTGGGATTCGAAGTCGCCGCCGCCGCAGGTGGACAGACAGCAGTTGCCGCCGCGCTACAGCGGCGTCCGGCCCTGATCGTGATGGATCTGCGCATGCCGGAAATGTCCGGCTTCCAGGCTGCCCACTCCATTCGCCAGACGCTCGAACTGGCTACGGTGCCGATAGTGGCAGCATCCGCCAGCACCGCGGACCTCGAACGGGCAGAAGCAGATTCGCTGACTTTCGCGGCCTGCCTGCGCAAGCCGTTCGAGAGCACGGAGTTGCTTGACATCATCGCGCGCCTGCTCGACCTGACCTGGCGCTACGAAGCGACCGAGACCCACGGGAGCGCTCCGGTGCCGGCGCAGGCAGATGGACAGCTCATCGCGCCTTCCGGTGCCACGCTCGACGAATTGCTTGAACTCGCGCGACTGGGCAAGCTGGTGCGCGTCGAGCAGATCGCGTTGGAGCTGGAGCGGGGCGAAGCGCGGTATCGCCCTTTCGGACGCCGCCTGTACACGCTCGCCCGGGATCTCGACGAGGAGCGACTCATCACGCTGTTGCAGGACTGCGCAGGAACACATCGCGATGTCGCTCCCAACTGAGCTGCGTGGCGCAACCGTGCTGATCGTCGACGACAAGCCGCAGAACTTGCGCCTGATCTCGGATTTCCTGGCTGAGCAAGGATTTGACCTGATGCTTACCCGCAGTGGGGCGCAGGCGCTCGAAAAAGCACGCTTGGCCAGGCCGGATCTGGTGCTTCTGGACGTGCGCATGCCGGAAACGGACGGCTTCGAGGTATGCCGGCGCATGAAAGCCGATCCGCGGACCGCTGGAGTCCCGGTGATCTTCATGACCGCAGTGGACGACACCGCCCACAAAGTCGAGGGTTTTCGCCTCGGTGCGGTGGACTACGTCACCAAACCGATTCAGCGCGAGGAACTGCTGGCGCGCATCCAGCACCACCTGCAGCTGAGCCGGCTGCAGAAGGAGTTGACCGCCAAAACGCAGGATCTGGCGCTGAAGAATGCCGAGTTGGAAGCTTATGCGCATACCATCGCACACAGCCTCAAGACCCCGCTCGCAGCCGCCGGCCGCTTCCTGGAGATCCTTTGCAAGTTCAAATCGGACGATCTGTCCGGCGAACAGCGGCATCTGGCAGTCTCGTCAGCCAGGCTCTGAGTCAGTTGGGTGAGATGCTGGCGCGCCAACGCGCCGATGTGAAGTTACCGCAAACCTGGCCGCAAGCGTTAGGCTACGCGCCCTGGGTGGGAGAGGTATGGCTGAACCTGCTCAGCAACGCGCTCAAGTATGGCGGCTCGCCGCCGCGTCTCGAGGTCGCGGGTGCGCCGGATGGCCCGCACGTGCGCTTCAGTGTGCGGGACAACGGCCAGCCGCTTTCGGAGGACGAGCGCAAACGCGTGTTTACGCCATTCACTCGCCTGCACAAGGAGCGGGCCGCAGGTCACGGCTTAGGCCTCGCCACGGTGCAGCGCATCGTGTCGAAGCTCGGAGGCACGGTGGGTGTGACCGTCGGGTCGGCTGGGGGCAACGAGTTCTTTTTCACGTTGCCGGCGCTGCCGGTACGCGCGCCGGACTAAAATCCGGACCGCGGTCGCGCGTTCGACGGTAACACGAATGCCAGCCCGCACTTTTGCAACTCAAACCGCTGCAATGCCGCCATGAAGATCCTGCACGCCGACGACCATCCCATGTTCAGGGAAGGATTGCGGTTCTTCCTGCAGCTTCTGGGGACCCAGGTGACGGCGCTGGAGGCGGGCAACTTGCGGGCGGCGCTGGACAAGCTTGCCCTGGAGTGGCCTGTGGATCTGCTGCTGCTCGACCTGCAGATGCCGGGAATGAGCGAGATCGAGGGCTTTCTCGCCATTCGCCGGGCCTACCCTGCACTGCCGATAGTAATCGTCTCCGGGATAAACGATCCGCAGATCATCCGTACCCTCCTCGACGGCGGTGCGCGCGGATACATTCCGAAATTTAGCGGCAGCGAGCAATTGATGGACGCATTGCGTCGCGTATTGAACGGGGAAGTCTACGTGCCCGATGCGATGTTCCTGCCCCCCTCTCAAGCCGCGGGCAACGGCGAATCGGCGCCGCTGACCTCCAGGCAGTTGCAGATTCTTCCTTTGCTTGCCGAAGGCATGTCCAACAAACGCATCGCGGACGTACTGGGGCTGGCTGAGGGAACCGTCAAGCAGCATCTGAAGGATCTGTTCAGGCGCCTCAATGCCAGCAATCGCACTCAAGCTGTCAGGGAGGCCAGGCGCCTCGGGCTGCTGCCAAAATAGGCCGCAGGAACCCGCACTACTGTCGGGACGGCAATGCGAAATCTTCGAACCAGGCCCAACGGCCAGTTTACCACGCACGCGGAGGGTTCCTGGCGATGATGATCCGTTCGCCGTCCATCCTCAGATAGCCGCCGATGCGCAGGTCCTTGAGGATGCGGCTGATCATTTCGCGCGAACACCCGACGCGGTTCGCCATGTCCTGCTGGGTCAAGCGCTCGCTGATGACCATTTCGCCCTCTTCCTCGGTAGCCAGTTCCAGCAATAGCCTGGCAACGCGCCCATAGACATCGAGCAGCGCGAGATTGCCGACCGTCTTTGTCAGTTCGCGCACGCGGTGTATCAGGCTCATGACCAGTTCCGGTCCTGCATCCGGATGTTCGGTCAGAAATTTCTTGAACTGATCGGTCGTAATAACTGAGAACTTCGAGGGTTCGAGCGTCATCACCGACGCGGAGCGAGGGCCCTGGTCGAGGATCATCTCGCCGAAGTACTCGCCCGGCCCCTGGGTGCTCAGCAATACTTCCTTGCCGTCCTCGTCAGCGAGATACGCCTTCACCTTTCCCGACAGGATGATGAAAAGCGTATCGCTGCGATCGCCCTCGTTGACGATGACCGTATTCTTTGGATAAGCCTTGATCGTACCCCGCTCCGAGAGTGCCTTCAGATGCTTCTCCGACAAACTCCAGAGATGCGTGCTCTCTCTCGATGATACCGTCATTGAAACTCCCCTTGGTCCTGATTGGGCCAATGCGGCGAAAAGTCTGCGCTCAACACGCTGCCATGACAAGGCACCTTGGGGGAGCTTCACAGGGTGCACCCGATTGGCTTTGGATGCGAAGCGAACGAAGAAAAGGCCCGCTTCGCCGGCGGCCCTAAAGCTAGCGGAGAACTGGAGATTCAAATGGCGCTAGAGGAAACCAGCCGCATCGGCACGCGCATCTTTGCGGGCGCGCAGAAAACCTTGTTGTCGACCAATACGCAAGCGGTGTTGCCATGCTGGGTGAATTCCACCGGGTGGCCACCATTCTCGGTCGTGACCCGAGCTTTATCGCAAGCTATTACGGCAAAGCAGAACAGCGTGGCCGCGATGAACAGCTTGTTCAGAGTCGTAGTCATAATCTGGGTCCTCCTTGAAGCATTTCATAGTGGGTTCACTGTACGTCTGAGAGGCGATGGCACGTCAGGAACTCTGCCGCATTGCGGGCGTGTGAAATTCACGTCTTGACCGGAGCGCGCTTCTCGTACGCGGCCTGGTGATGGGAAAGGTACTGCAAGAGCAGACTCCAAAAGAACCTCAATTCTGGCGATCGGCTCCGAGGCCTTGTTCTTTTTCTCATAGACGGCAGGATCGGTGTGAAGCAGTTCACAGCTGAGACCGCCGTCACGTAGTCACATCCTACGCGCCAAGGCTCCTCCCAGGGCCATGGCCAGTCGAGGTGTGAATTTCGCACACTTCGACTGCGCAATAGTTCAGTTCGCAGGACATCCCTCCCCCCGTACAGTGCTTCCAACACGAAACACTTTGAGGAGGAACCAGACCATGACCACCACCAAGTTCTTAACCGGCCTGCTGTTTGCTGCCGCGTTGTCGTGCTCCGTTGTCTTCGCGCAAGACAATCTCCGCGTCACGAAGGAGAACGGTCAGCAGCGTGTGGAGTTTGCCCTCCATGGCAAGACCAGTTGCGTGATGGTCGACGATAGGATCTTTTGCGCGCCGGCAGCGATACGCGCTCCGATCAAGCTGGCTTCCACCGTCTCTAACTGATCTCCCAACTCTCCCGTGGTCTTGGCCCGCCATATCGGCGGGCTTTTTTTTGGAATCGGCCCGCCGCCTCCTGCGCAGAGCAGGCTGGCAAAGTAGGTCGGAAGCCTAGGAGACATCATTGCCGGGGGTGATCGCCCGGCGCGCATGCTATTAGTGACTCAGTCCAGTGCGAATCGCGCTTGCTTCGATCGAGCCGCGCTTGAAGGTGAGTTCGAAGGACTGACCGGCCCGGACGAATCCTCGGAATCCGGCAGCTGCGGCATCGGGCAACGGGCCCGGCGGATAGCCGTAGAGCCAGGTCTTGGCGCGGACGGCGGTGGGCAGTTGAACCAGGTCGTCGTAGTTGGAATGAACTCCGGTCCTTACCGTGCCGGTCTCGCAGTCGTGAAAAATGAGGTCGGCGCTCGCGTAGCAGGCGGCCAAGTGCCCCGGAGTAAACTGGGTATCCGTTGTGAGGAACGTTCGATGGCCGTCGTGCTCGATCAACAGGCCGTAGCTGTGGACAGTCGCGCGCGGGCTGGAAACATGGACTGCGGGGACGGGTTCAAGGCGGGCGCCTTCCCATTCGAACGGCTGATTCGCGGTGACGATGCGCACGTCGAAGAAGGTATCGAGTTCAGTCTCGGTGCCGGAAATGACGCCCATGCCTCCGCGCAGCGAGCAGTTCCAGAGCGGAGCGGCCAGAGACGCTTCGATGTAGAGACGGGGACGCTCGCAACGCGGGTCGAATTTCGTCTGGAATCCAACGTATTCGAGCCCGCCGATGTGATCCGCATGCAGATGGCTGATGTAGATGTCGGTAACATCCCGGTGGGAAAGACCTTGTCTCGCCAGCGACCAGCGAACATCCGAACCGCAGTCGATCAGCAGGCGCCGGCCGCTGTCGGCGATCAGCATCATGTTCGATTGGAAGTTATGGCCGCCCACGGTATGCGCGGAGCCTGAACCGAGGAAGAGGAGTTGCATGTGCCGAAGTCTAACAAGCCGTATGCAGGCTTTCCTATGAACTGCTTCACAGACGCAGGCCAAGAACCGTGGCGGATACGCTGATCGACAGCCTGGCGCGCGTCTGGCTCTTCAACGCGCTCGCAAACGACGATCTCGTCCGTCTGTCGCAACTGGCAAAAACCAGGGTGTACAAGCCGAGGGAGACGATTGTCGCCAAGGGCGACCCAGCCACCGAGTTCTTCGTGCTGCTGCGCGGCCGCGCGAAAGTCACTGCGCAGGGCGCCGACGGGGCCGACACCGCAATTAACGTCATGGGTCCCGGAGAAGTCTTCGGCGAAATCGGCATTCTCGACGGCCAGCCCCGTTCCGCCAGTGTAACCACGCTGGAGGAGTGCGAGATGGCGGTGGTGGACAAACGCGCATTCGACGGTCTGCTCGCAGCCTCGCCGCCATTCGCGATCAAGCTCCTAGCCGTGCTCGCAGGCCGCATCAGGGAACTCACCATCCGCATCGAGGATCGCGCCTTCCTGGACGTTCCCGCCAGGCTGGCGAAGCAACTGCTATGGCTGGCGAGCAATCACGGGACCGAGAGCGGCGGGAGAGTGCGGATCGATCTCAAGCTGTCGCAGCAGGAACTGGGCGACTTCATCGGCGCGACGCGGGAAAGCGTGAACAAAAACCTGCGCGACTGGTCTCGAAGCGGGTTCATCAAGCACGAGCGCGATTACCTCGAAATTCTGGACCTTGACGCGCTGCGCGCGATTGCCGAACGCCGGTAAACCGGGCCTTACATCGCCTCGAACATCTCTGCCAGCGATTTTTTCCCCCGCAAATCTTCCATCTTCGATTTGGCGTAGCGATAGCCGACTTCGGCGATCTCGTCGAGCGACTCGAACTGCAGGACGCCGTACGCGTCGATCGGCGGTCTGAGGCAAACATCGGCGTTTCTCTTGACGTCGCGCGTCTTCTGGCTGCTGCTGACATCGGTCGTGCGGATGAGCACGTCGACGATGTGCGGGACTTCGATTCGCGCTGCGAATGGGAGGATGCGGCTGCGAAGGAACTGCCAGGGCGAAGGAAACTCAGGCAGATTGAAGGTGAATTCGTGCTCCGATCCGACGTCGACCACGATCAGCGTCCGGCAGGCCCGCTCGCGCATGACGTCCCCGGGCAGGTTGTTGACCAGCCCTCCATCCACCAGGATGTTGCCGTCGCTCAGGACCGGCACGAACACTCCGGGCAGCGAGGCGCTGGCGCGAATCGCTTTCCACAGCAATCCGCGTTCGTGGATCATTGTGGAGCTGGTGGAGAGGTTGCAGGACACGCAGAAAAAACTGATCCACAGGTCTTCGATCTCGATCTCGCCCCAGATTTTTTTTGCCATGCTGTCCAGCCGCCGGCTGCGGATCAGCGAGATGAACGGCAGCGAATATTCCTTGTGCGGTTTCCTGCGCAGCCACGCCTCCCGGTTGGTCTCCAGCATCTGATCCCAGTCCTGGTCCATCGCCACCAGCGAAGCCATCACCGCCCCCATGCTGGTACCGCCGATCATGTCGATCGGCACTCCCGCTTCGCGCAGCGCGCGAACCACGCCGATATGCGCCAGCCCGCGCGCGCCGCCGCCGCCGAGAACGAGTCCGATTGCAGCATCTCCCAGGCAGCGCGCCACGCGCCCGAAGTCGGTCTCCGCGTCGAGGCGGACGTGGAAATTGCGCTGGACATTGCGGTTCGCGAACCAACGCGAGGTCCCTAACGGCAAACGGCTGCCGTCGGGGTGCAACAGAACCAGGTTCTGCCGGGCCTTTGAGATGCCGTCCTTCGTATCAAGAAGGGTCTTTTCCACTGTGCCGGGCGCCGGGTCCGAACCGGCGTGCGCTACCAGCAGAATCTCGTCCGCCTGGCGGAGGCAACGCCGCGTCCAGAGGGAGGGCGTGCCATCGGTTTCGTAGATGAGGAACTGGTGATGCGATTCCTGTTCGTCCAACCATGCCGTCAGCCGGATGCCGGCCGCATCCTCCTCTTCGGCTGCGGCGATTCCGGGCCGGTTCAGCAGCGCGTCCAGCCGCTGCGCCGACAAATGCAGCGTGGGGCCGATACGTTCGAGCGCTTTCACCAGCCGCTCGGTAAAGTCCGCGCTCGAATTTCCGGCGCCCGCTGCAAGCACCGCGATGCACTTTCCCGTTCTTGCGGCAGCGGCTCCCTGCTCCTTCGCCCTCAAGCGCTGCACCACGATGCGGGCGATGGTCTGCATGACCGCGGGATACTTCGCTACGATTTCGTCGAAGGCACGCCGCGACACGCGCACCAGGTCGCTGTCGCGCACGGCAACCACACTTGCGGTACGCGGCTCTCCGGTCAGTAATGCGATTTCGCCGATGCTCTCACCCCGGGTCATCTCGCTAAGCACCCGGCCGTCAGCGCTAACGGCGCGCAGGCGCCCGCCGAGCACA
>WNFR01006372.1_pt1 | contig 12063 bp, 12 predicted proteins | sample 5400221 | NCBI WGS metagenome assembly WNFR01 (sample SAMN13153357, study PRJNA577476) | soil metagenome | isolation source: 40 cm soil under Madrone tree | place: USA:California | collected 2016-06-14 | reverse complement strand
TTGACCTCGGGTCCGCCGTAGCCCTGCTCGGCCATCATTTGCTCGCAATAAACCGCCCAGCCTTCGATGAATGTGCCGCTTCGAAAGATCGCGCGGACCAACGTCGGCGCATGGAATTCATTAGCGTGCGCGAGCTGCAGGTAATGGCCCGGCATCGCTTCATGCACGGTTAAATCGCGAATCATGTAATTGTTGTATTCGCGAAAGAACGATTCCTTTCGCTCCTTTGACCAATCCTTCGGCGTCGGCGCGACAGCGAAAAATGTTTTGCCGTTTTTGTCGAGTGGGCCCGGCGAATCACAATACGCAATGGCGACGCCGCGCTTGAATTCGGGCATCGCGATCACATCGAGCGGAGCACTTGGGACAGCGACCAAATTGTGCTGTTTTACGAAACCAGTGGCTTCCGTGAGAACTTTTTGAGCATAACCGACAACGGTGGCGTCATCGGGATGTTGCTCCGCAAGCTTGTCGAGGACTGCGGCTGTGACCTTATGTTTATCCGCGATCGTTGCCGCGTCTGCGTTGGGAAAATATTTTTTGTAAAGCGGCAACGCGGTTTCGTAGATGGCGGCTTGCGTTTGTTGCAAATCGGTCCGAGCTCGCTTCATGATCTCTTCCATCGACAAGTCCGACGCGAGCGCGAACCGCAGCTTTTTTTGGAACTTCTCTGCGCCAAGGCGAAAATCGCCATCGGAGCGCGGCAGCAGATTGTTCTGAAGCCATTTTTTGTAATCCGCGAGCGCAGCGGCAGTTTTTTCCTGCAACGGTGCAAGCTCGTTCTTCATTCCCGTCGTCTGATCGAGCAGGGGTGCGAGTCCTTCGCGAACCAGACTGATTGCGCCCTGAGTTTGCTCGATCGCTGTTTCGGTGTGCACGCGCGGAGGGTGCTGCAGATTGGCTTTTGCCTGGGCGATCACCCCCGGAATTTTCTCCATGCGCTGCCGCAAGTTCGGAATCCGTTTGTCGGCCGGTGCGAAATCTCGTGCAACCAACAGATAAAGGCTGTTGGCCAGGCTCTGCATGTAAATCAGCGGGTTCCACTCGAGTTCTTTTAGCTCTTCAGCTTGGAAGATTTTGTAATCGATGTTCTCCTTCAGAATGCGAAAATCGACATTGTTCGCACCGGTGAGCTGCGATCCGTCGATGGCGTTCAGCTTGCCGCGAAATTCCTTTTGAGTTGCGAGGTCTTTCGCCTGCGCATCAGACGAGTAATCGGTTAGCTGCCCGTCAAATCGATGGTCACCGAGCTCGGTCGCATCCTCAGGATTGGCCTGTAAATATTGCTCGATGTAATCGTGGGCAATTTTTTGAAATGCGTCGTCCTGCGTAGTGGCCGCTCCGTTCAACATCGACAACAACAGTGAGACGCCTGCTGTGATGAGGACCTTCATCAGACCTCAGCTAGGCGTGCCACCGTGAAGAATCGGCTCCGTGGCGATTTCATCCGGGGTAAGCTGCTGCGTTTGCAGGTAGGTGCGACCCTTATAGAAACACGACACAACGACGAAAACGACAGTCGTCGCGAACATCAAAACCGTGAAGAACGTGAAGTACTGATAGTCCGTTAGCTTGCGTGTGCCATCGGGGTTCAGGATCCATTTGTTGATTAGTCCGACGAACAGTTCGCCGCTGGCCACTGTGAGCAGCCACAACGCCATCACCGAGCTCTTCATCGTGTTGGGCGCCTGGGTATATGAAAACTCAAGGCCTGTGATCGAGACCATCGCTTCACCAAGAGTAAGAATCACGTAGGCGAGCAGCTGCCAATTGATGCTGGGCCTTAATCCCGAATCGATTTGACCCTGGATCCAGACGATAACGATAAAGGAGAGACCGGTGAGGAAAAGCCCGATGCCGATTTTGCGCAATGGAGTAAGCGGGAAAACTTTGTCGATCGCTGGATAAATCACGTAGTTCACCAACGGAATAAAAAGCAAAATGAGAATGGGGTTCGCGGTTTGCACCTGTGCGGCGATCAAATTCATGCCAAGCCAGTGCAAATCCATTTTCTCAGCTTGCAACGTCCATTCCACGCCGTTGCTCATTCCCCAGAGTGCCCAGAAGACCAAGATGAAAACGTAAACCATCGCGATGCGGGCCAACGTGAGAAGACCCTCGCGGCTGAATGTTTCTCGCAGATAACCAAGGCCGCCCGGCGGCACGTGCACCATTTTGTGACGGCCTCCCCAGAAGAACAAAGTAGCGATAACCATCGCTATGCCGGGAATCCCAAAAGCCCACGCGGGCCCGTACTTGGGATTCGCAAGGAGCCATGGACAAAGGATCGAGGAGATAAACGAACCAGCGTTAATCGAGAAATAGAACCAACCAAACATCTTTGAGAGCAGATGCTTGTTCGATTCGCCAAACTGATCGCCAACGTTGGCCGATACGCATGGTTTAATGCCACCTGCGCCTAGACAAATCAGCATCAAACCTATTGCGAGCATCGTTCGCTGCCCTATTGCAAGTCCCCAGGAAGTTGCCATGCACGCGAGTGTGAGATTGCCCAGGCAGTAAACGATCGACAGCGATAGAATAGTCCGGTATTTGCCGAGCCAGCCGTCCGCGATGATCGCGCCAAGAATCGGAAGGAAATAGACGCCGAACACGAAATAATGCGTGTACATGTACGCCTCGTTCGGACTCATCGGCGCCAGCACACCCGACTGGTTCAAAATGTAGTGCGCCATGAAGACGGTGAGAACCGACTTCATCCCGTAGTATGAGAAGCGCTCGGCTGCCTCGTTGCCGATGATGTACGGCACACCCGGCGGCATGCCCGTTAAGTTTGGAGGCGAGGTTGCGAATTTGTGTTTGGCCATATGATCTCCTTTGCCTAACGAGCTTCGCGCGGAACAGCTTCCGCTGGGATCGGCGAAGATGCCGATTTTTCAGACTCGATTTTGCTTTCTTCGGACCAGACTCTTGTTGCCGGATCCGGCTGTTCACGCTGAACGTCCGGCATTTGGCCTAGCGGATGTTTTTCGCAGGATATGCAAAATAGTAGCATGCCGAGCACAACAGCAATGACGCAGTGCCGGGCAAAGAAAGCCATAATGCGCTGGCACAGTTATCAGCCTCGCTCATAACCTGCAAGCTGAAAGCGCACGATTCCTCGGCTATTTTGATTGGGATCAAGAACGGCAGTTGTAGCGGCGTTTGTGTCAAACGCCGAGGCGCTTGGTACAAGCGCCTCTACAAATGATTGAAAGGTGCAGTCAGAGGATTACTATCAGACGCGGTGGCCCGCACAGACAAACAGAGCGCATGGAGCGAAGTCTTCGCTCTCATTCTGCTTTTTGTCGGCACCTTGTTGTTTTTTGCGCTGATTTCCTACACGCCAAAAGACGTACCGTCCTGGATTTGGTTTAGCCATATTTCGCCGTCGAATCATCCTGCGCAAAATTTCATTGGGCCGGTAGGCGCGATAGTGGCGGGAATTTGCTATCAACTGATTGGTGTTTTCGCTTCGCTGTTATTGGCAGCGGTTCTACTCGGTTTCGGCGCGGCGAAATTGTTTCATCCGCGGTTGCGTGTGACGCCCCGAATCCCATGGATCGTTTTGTTCATCATATCTGGCGCATGCCTCGACCAGTTGTGGGACATCACCCACCTGCTCGGCTTGAAGGTGCCGGTAGACATTCAGGGGCCCGGCGGCCTGGTTGGGTATCGCTTGGCCGATGAACATCGCGGCCTGCTTCGCGCCGCCCTCGGCCCCGTCGGCTCGCTTATTCTCGTGATCGGAATTTATGCGACCACGCTAATTTTGGTTACAGGCCTGCGTCCGATTTATCTTGTTCGCGAGACAGTCAGCGTCACGGGGCGGATCGGAACAAGACTGCGCGAATGGCAATTACAGCGCAAACTTCGCAGCTCGGATCTCAAGGAAAAACTGGAAATCAGTGAGAGGCAGCTCGCCAAACAACGACGAGCGCTCGAAAAGCAGCTCAAGAAAAGGGGGATGCCCGTGCCTGAGCCGGTGGGCACTATTTCGCCTGAGGAATTCGCAAGCCGTCCGACTCCGAAGGTGGTTGATACAACTGCGTTACCGACTGAGCAGGTGACAACGATTGGCAGAAAACCGTCTCTTGCGGAAGTGCGCGCACGCTCTGAGAAACCAAAGCTGGATTCCAGCGCAGAAGCCACTACTGCGAGTTGGGAAGATTATGTATTGCCAGGATTGGATCTGCTGGACGAGCACAGTTTCGAAGCCCGGGCCGCTACTGATCCCGCCGAATTAGAGGAGGTCCGCCAAATTCTGATTGATACGTTGGCGCAGTTCGGCATTGCAGTAGCTCCCGGCGACATCACCAAAGGCCCCACCATTACGCGTTACGAAGTGTACCCAGCAAAAGGCGTGCGTGTGGATAAGATCGTTAGCTTGGAGCGGGACCTTGCCCGAGCGACTCGCGCCGAGCGGATCAATATTCTCGCGCCGATTCCCGGAAAAGACACCGTAGGCATCGAGCTGGCGAATACTCGAAAAGCGACAGTGAAACTTCGCGATCTCTTGCAATCACCCGATTGGGATGAGGCGAAAACACATGCGAAAATTCCGCTCGCGCTCGGCAAAGATGTTTACGGTAAGTCGATCATCACTGACTTGGCGCAAATGCCGCATCTACTGGTGGCTGGCACGACTGGCAGCGGAAAGAGCGTTTGCATCAATGCGCTAATTGCCAGCATGCTCTTTCGCTTCAGTCCGGAAGAACTGCGTTTTGTGATCATCGATCCAAAGGTGGTCGAGCTACAGGCCTATAGCTCTCTGCCGCATCTCGCCTTTCCGATTGTGACGGATCCAAAGAAGGTGCTGCTCGCCTTGCGGTCGTTGATCGACGAGATGGAACGCCGCTACAAAATGTTTGCCCGTGCGGGCGTGCGAAACATCGTCGGCTTCAATGCGCGTCCGAAGAAGCCTGTTGCCGCGAGCGCTGATCGCGGCGGCGAAGATGAAACTGTAGAGGCAGGCGTGTCGCCTGCAAAACTTGGGGGTGCAGCCGGCACGGCTGCCACTACAGAAGAACAAATTCCCGACAAAATTCCTTACATCGTTGTCATCATTGACGAGTTGGCCGATCTGATGCAAACGGCTCCGGCGGACGTCGAGACTGCGATCGCGCGCATCACGCAAATGGCACGCGCGGCTGGAATTCATCTGATTGTCGCTACTCAAACGCCGCGCGCGGACGTGATCACCGGCGTGATCAAAGCGAACATTCCCTGCAGAATCGCATTCCAGGTCGCCTCGAAGATTGACAGTCGCGTCATTCTTGATGAGAACGGAGCCGATCGTTTGCTCGGCCAGGGCGACATGCTTTACCTCCCGCCGAGCACTTCGCGTCTTATTCGTGCGCAGGGCGTGCTTGTAACTGATGATGAAATTCATCGCCTGGTGGAATTCGTTTCAGCACAAAGCCCGCCCGCTTTTGACACGGCGATGCATGAGAAGCTTCAATCCACCGCCGCGACGGAAGAAGAGGTGACCAGCGAAGACGAAGAGCTCGTCGAAAAATGTCTCGAAATCATTCGACAGGAAAAACGCGCTTCCACTTCGCTGCTGCAACGACGGTTGCGACTGGGCTACACGCGGGCTGCGCGAATCGTTGATATTCTTGAGCAGCGCGGTATTTTGGGTCCCGGCGAAGGCGCCAAACCGCGCGAGATTCTGGTCGATCTCGATGCTGCCGTTTAGCCGGCATTTCGCGTCATGACGATAGAAGGGCTCGGTAAAAAATTTCAGGAAGCGAGGCGCGCGAGAAATCTTACTCTCGATGAAGCGGCGCGGATGACGAAGATTCGTCCGGCCCGACTCGCGGAAATCGAGGCGGACGATTTTTCGCAATTTCCGAGCCTCGCGTACGCAAAAGGGTTCTTGCTCATCTATGGAAAATTTTTGGACGTGGATGTGACGCCATATCTCGACGCGTTCGAAGATTCCGAGCGGGTGACAGTCGATGGCTACTCATATCTCCAGGGAAATCGCCCTGAGAAACCAGTCAGTGCACCAGTTGTTCCGCGCCGTCCCGCTGCCGGCGCCCGCGACCGGATCTCGGCGATGCCACTTATTTTCGGGATCGTGGTGTTAGTGATTGGCTTTTCTGTGATGAAATTGCTCCTGAATGTGCAGCGACTCGCGCCGGGACGGGCGGGATCGACTGCACAGGCGTCACCCAGCGCATCGCCTGTTGCAAGTTCTAAGTCCCTTCCACCCAGACCTGCCGCAAGCGCGCCAAGTAATGTTGCGTCTGCTCCGTCTGTCGCGCCAACAGTGTCGCCTGCGCCGACACTCGCGCCGACCGCGGTTGCGGCGGCACCGCCAGGTGCGCCGGAGGTTCGTAAGGCGAAGCCTGTGACTCGGGCGGATCTAGCCAAACCACAAGAGCCAACGAATTCGGCGCCGGCAGAATCAGGCGAACAGAATCGCGTCGCTATTCGCCCGCTCAAAAGAACCTACGTTAGGGTGACTGTAGGCGACGAGAAGGGGCGCCCCGCCTTCGAGCGCTGGGTTTCGCCGGCTGACGGTCCCGTTGAATTTCGCGGGAAGCACGTCTCGATTCGTGTTCTCGATCCGGGGGCCGTTACGATCACGAAAAACGGCAAGGCGTTGGAAGCGGGCGACCAGGACGTGACGGTGAATTAACGCCGGTCATGAATTCGCGAGCTGTAGCGGTCCCGAAAGCTTTTGGGGCGAATGGAGAATCGTCAACGCCGCTTCGACGCCGGACAAGGGTCGGCATGATCAGCCTCGGTTGCGCCAAAAATCTTGTCGATGCAGAGATCATGTTGGGAAGCGTTTTACAACGCGGAATGGAAATTACATCGCGCCCAGAGGACGCCGATGTCCTAGTCGTTAACACATGCGCGTTCATCGATTCAGCCAAGGAAGAATCAATTGAAGCGATTTTGGAAGCGCATCAGCAACGCGGCTTAAACAGAAGACCGGATCAAAAACTGATCGTAAGCGGCTGCATGTCGCAGCGATTCGCGAAAGAACTGCGCCAGGAAATGCCGGAGGTGGATGCGTTTATTGGGCTCGATCAGGTTACGCAGATTGGTGAAATTGTGGAGCGAATCATAACGCATCAGTCACACGCGTCACATAAGTCCTATGCGACTGATGACACAGATGCGACAAACGACGAGGTCGATCTGGCATTCGCGGACACGCGGCCCACTTACGTTCCCGATTACGACACGCCCCGCTTCAGGCTTACGCCGGCACATTTTGCTTACGCAAAGATTGCCGAAGGCTGCAGTCATCCGTGCAGTTTTTGCGTGATCCCCCAAATGCGCGGCAAACATCGCAGCCGTTCTCCGGAATCTGTTCTGGCGGAAATTCGGGCGCTAGTGCGCGAAGGCGTGCGCGAAATCAACTTAATCAGCCAGGACATTACCTATTACGGAATGGATTTGTGGCCGAGGAAAGCAGGGCCGTGCCAGCCAATCGATTCGACTCGCGGACCAACCCTGGCAGCGCTGCTTCGCGAGGTTCAACAAATCGAAGGCGAATTTTGGGTGCGCCTGCTTTACACCCACCCGGCGCATTGGAGCGATGAATTGATTGAGACTATCGCACACTGCGACAAGGTCGCGCGGTACGTCGATATTCCTTTGCAACATATCGACGATTCAGTGTTGCGACGGATGCGACGCGAAACATCGCGCGCCCACATCGAAAATTTGATTAACAAACTGCGCGCCGGAATTCCCGGACTCGCGTTGCGGACTACTTTCATCGTCGGATTTCCCGGTGAAACGGATGCGGAATTCACGAGGCTTCTCGATTTCATTCGCTGCGTTCGGTTCGAACGGCTGGGGATATTCAAGTATTCCCAGGAAGGGGGATCCCGCGCGGCGAAAATGCCTGGACAGATTCCTGCAAAAATTAAGAACGCGCGTTACCGGGCCGCGATGTCGGTTCAGCAACAGATCGCTCACGAAATTGCCTGCGAGAAAGTTGGACGCGAGCTGAGATTACTGGTTGATCAGCCGCATATCGCCCGAAGCCAAGGCGATGCTCCGGACGTCGATGCGCGCGTGGTGTTATCCAAAGCTGCGCCTGTCGGCGAATTCATTTGGCGCACGGTCACTGGAAGCCGCGGCTACGATCTGCTGGCATAACGGCGAGGCTTTTTCCCTCGACGCTAAAGTTAGCTAGTGACAAGCCCGCAATTTTTGATCAATTAACCCCACGACTGATTTACTTCCTCCATGGCAGGTCCAAACGAACCAAATAACGAGAGCGTTCGCATTGACTTGCCGGTGCCGACTCCAACGAAAACGGCAGAAAACATAAAACAGACCGTGCGGATCCAGTTGCCGGCTCGTGAGCCCGCGGGCAAGCCCGGGCCAGCGGGAGGATCTCCTGCTCAGGATGTGGCCTCCGGCCACCTTTCCCCGCCAGCGAACCCGCCGTCATTTTCGCCGCCGTTATCCGCGTCGGTCATGCCTGCGCCAGAACCGCCGTCGTCAGGACCGAAAAAGGAAACAGCACGTATCCTGCCTATGCCGGACCCAGTTCTCTCCGCGGGGCAGATGAAAAACACTCAATCGGTTATCGCAAAGCCGCATGTTGTTCCGCAGAATTCTTTAATCGATACTGCGGTGGCGCGAGAGAAAAGCGCAACGCTCCTGTCGTGGATACTGCTCGGCATTTCAGCCCTGATTTTGATTATTCAGATTTGGACTTATCTTTCTTAAGCCATGGAAAATTCTACCGTTATTAAACTCGATGAATCCAATTTTGACCGCGAACTGACGCAAAACGACCAACCTGTGGTCGTTGATTTTTGGGCGGAATGGTGCGGGCCATGCAAGATGATCGCGCCGCTACTGGATGAAATTGCTCGCGAGAAAATCGGCTCCGTTAAGGTGGCGAAAGTTAACGTGGACGAAAATCAGAGTCTCTCGGTCAAATACAACATTCGCGCGATCCCGGCTCTGCTTTTTTTCAAGAACGGCCAACTGCGCGACCAAGTCACCGGCGTCACGAGCAAGAAAGATTTGCTTAACCGGATCGAAGCGCTGGGATAGTCCAAAATCCGCGTTCCGAAATCCGAAATTGGAATGCGCCCGGCGGGGGTCGAACCCACAACCTTTGGCTCCGGAGGCCAACGCTCTATCCAGTTGAGCTACGGGCGCGAATGGGAATTGGAATTAGCCACAGATTCCGCAGATTTTCACAGAGAATTTCTGCGGATCCTCGTAATCCTAATCGTACTCGTACTCGAAATCTCGACTATGGTAAGCAGCACGAATTCAGGTTGCAAAATCCGTGCCTCCGAATGAGAGTGTGCGCCCGCAGTAGCGCGGGGTGACACGACCTTATGAATCGCATTATCGACGTCATCGAGAAAGAACAGGAAAAAGGTGATATGACGCCCTTTTCTGTCGGCGACAGCGTACGTGTTCACACGCGGGTCGTGGAAGGAGACAAAGAACGAATTCAGATATTTACCGGCGTAGTGATTGGCCGTAAAGGACGTGGACTCAACGAAACGTTCACCGTTCGGCGCATCTCTTATGGTGAGGGCGTCGAGAGAGTTTTCCCGTTGCATTCGCCGCGGATCGCAAAGGTAGAAGTGGAGCAACAAGGCCGCGCTCGTCGCGCCAAACTGAATTATCTCCGCGGTCGCAAAGGCAAGGAAGCAACAGCGGTGCGGGAGTGATCAGTGCCTTGGTGGGGACGGCACTCCTGTGCCGTCCACTCGGCGCGCACTGAGTGACGCGCCCTATCTACAATTTTTTCTCGTCACTCGTCACATGTCACTTGTCACTCGCGCAAATCTGCCAATGATTTGCGCGGATGTATCGGCGCTGCGGATTTCGTTACGAGAAAAAACTCCGCGCCATCGGAGTCGCGCGCATTGCCGGGATCGACGAAGCCGGCCGCGGTGCGTTGGCAGGTCCAGTCGTCGCCGCCGCAGTGGTTCTCCCTGAAAAATTCCGTCATCGTCGCCTGAACGATTCCAAACAGCTTGCTGCTGAATTACGCGAGGAAATCTATTGCGAACTGGTCTCTAATCCGGAAATCAGATGGACTGTCGGTATTGTTGATTCAATCGAGATCGATCGCATCAACATTTTGCGCGCGAGCCACCGCGCCATGCGCCTGGCGATCGAAACCCTGTTCGAGCCGCCTGAGCACGTCTTGATCGACGGCCTGCCTGTGATCCCTTTTCCACTTCCGCAGACTGCAATTATCGATGGTGATTGCATCAGCCTGAGCATCGCTGCGGCCAGCGTTATCGCGAAGGTAACACGTGACCGGATCATGCGTGACTTTTGCGCGCAGTTTCCACAATATTGTTTCAGCCAGCATAAAGGTTATGGAACCGAACTGCATTTGCTGAAACTCCATGAATTCGGCCCTTGCCCGATCCATCGCCGATCTTTCGAACCGGTGGCGCAACCACTTCTCGCGTTGGAGGAGCTCGGCGAACTCCGGTCATCTCCGCCGCGGCGCGCGCGGCGAGAAGTTAGCGTGCCGGTTTCTGAAGCGTAGCGGTTACAAGATCCTGTTGCGGAATTTCCGCGGCCGCAGTGGTGGCGAAATTGATGTTGTCTGCCGCGACAACGATACGCTGGTCTTTGTGGAAGTAAAAACACGCGCGCGCGAAGATTTCGGCCGTCCGTTCGAGGCAGTGGATCGCGAAAAACAGAAGCGAATTTCGCGTGGCGCATTGGCGTGGCTGCGCATGCTCGATAATCCCGATATTCTTTTCCGCTTTGACGTCGTGGAAGTCATCATTGCTGATGATGCGAAGCCACGCGTTGAATTGATCAGGAATGCATTTCCGCTTTCCAAGCCTTACATTTACTAAGCCGAGATTAACCGCGCATACTCGCGAAAATCTTATGAACAACAAAATCAATCACCTGGCCGTCTGGATTCTCGTCGTGGTTTATTTCCTCATCGGCTGGGGCTGGTACGCGATCCTTGGCGAGAAGTGGTTGAATCTTCATGCCAGAACGATGACCGACATCGAGCGGACGCACAATGTCTCTGCCTACTTGCTCGCTTTTATTGCGTCCATCATCGTCAACTACGCCTTGGCATGGTTGATTAACCGGCTCAATGCGGCGGGCGCGATCGCCGGATTAAAGATCGCGCTCCTGTGCTGGTTCGCATTTCTCTTCGTCGAATACTCTACGATCGCCGTGTTCTCAGCTTTCGAGACAAATCCGTGGCCGCTGATTTTCATCGACATGGGCCGGCCATTTTTCGCTTTCGCGATCAGTGGCCTTGTCCTCGGTGCTTGGCGCAAAAGAACAGCTTAATAACCGACACCTATCCTATGCCTACCGAACCGATCCTCGTCGCTCAATCGAAGGAACAAATCTTTTTGTTGCCGAAGATGGCGAACCGCCACGGCTTGATCGCCGGCGCCACCGGGACGGGAAAAACGGTCACGCTCCAAACGCTCGCTGAAAACTTTAGCGCGCGTGACGTGCCGGTATTCATGGCGGACGTGAAAGGCGATCTCGCGGGATTGAGTCAGCCCGGTGGCAACAATCCGAAAGTGGTCGAGCGCGCGAAGGAGCTTAAGATCGATGACTTCAAAGGCGAAGCCAGTCCCGTCATTTTCTGGGATGTATTCGGCGAGCAGGGTCATCCCGTCCGCGCCACCGTTTCCGAAATGGGGCCGCTGCTTCTCGCGCGTTTGCTCGAGTTAAACGACACGCAGGAAGGCGTGCTCAACATGGTCTTCAAAATCGCGGACGAAAATGGCCTGCTCCTTCTCGATCTCAAGGATCTACGCTCCATGTTGCAGTACGTCGCGGACAACGCAGACCAATTCAAAACGCAATATGGAAATGTTTCAGCCGCAAGCGTAGGAACGATTCAGCGCAGTCTCCTGGCGCTGGAATCACAGGGCGCCGATAAATTTTTCGGCGAGCCGGCGCTCAATCTCGAGGACTTGATTCAAACACAAGCCGGCAAGGGCGTGATCAACATCCTTGCTGCCGACAAGCTGATGCAAAAGTCGCCGAAGGTTTACGCGACATTCCTGCTTTGGATGCTCTCGGAATTGTTTGAGAATCTTCCCGAAATTG
>WNFR01007724.1_pt1 | contig 12064 bp, 14 predicted proteins | sample 5400221 | NCBI WGS metagenome assembly WNFR01 (sample SAMN13153357, study PRJNA577476) | soil metagenome | isolation source: 40 cm soil under Madrone tree | place: USA:California | collected 2016-06-14 | reverse complement strand
GGCCAGCAGGTGATCGTCGAGAATCGGCCGGGTGCCGGCGGCAGCATCGGCGCCGACGCGGCCGCCAAGGCCGCGCCCGACGGCTACACGCTGCTGATGGTGACGATCTCGACCCACGGCATCGCGCCGGCGCTCTATCCGAAGCTGCCCTACGATGCGCAGAAGGACTTCGCGCCGATCGCCAATATCGGACTGACGCCGCAGGTCCTGATGGCCAGTCCCAAGAGCGGCATCGAGTCGGTGAAGGACCTGATCGCCAAGGCGAAAGCCGGCGACCTCAATTACGGCTCCTCGGGCAACGGCTCGGCGAGCCACCTCGCGATCGAGATGCTGAAGAGCGCGGCGGGCATCAAGCTCACGCACATTCCCTTCAAGGGCAACGCCGACGCCATGCTCGCTTTGCAGAGCGGCGACATCCAGATCATGTCGGACGCCATCCCCGGCGCCATCGGTCCGGTGAAAGCGGGCAAGGCGAAGGCGATCGGCATCGCCGACGCCAGGCGCTCGCCCTACCTGCCGGATCTCCCCACCATCGCCGAGCAGGGCTTTCCGGGCGTCGTCGCCGTCGGCTGGATCGGCCTCTCCGCGCCGGCCCGCACGCCCGAGCCTATCCTCGACAGGTTGAGCGCCGAGGTGATGCGCATCCTCAAGGAGCCCGAGGTGGCGGAAAAAATGAAGGGTCTCGCCTTCGTGCCGGCAAGCGAGTCGCGCCAGGGGTTCGAGGCCTACATCGCCATCGAGAACGCGAAATGGCACAAGGTCATCCAGGACGCCGGCGTCAAGATCGAGTGAGGCGTTCGAGGAAAGGTCCCTCTCTGCGCCTCACCCCTGCCGCTCTTCCGGCCGGCTGACCGTCACGTTGAGATCCGTCACCAGGCCGTTGGCGAGGGAATAGACCCAGCCATGGACGCTGAGTTGCTGACCGCGCTCCCAGGCGTCCTGCACGAAGACATCAGAGGCGACGTTCCTCACCTGCCGGATGACGTTGAGTTCGCATAGACGGTCGAGACGTGCCCGCTCCTCGGGGATGGCGTCCAATTCATGACGGTGCTCGTGGCAAACCTCGCGGATCGGATGCAGCCAGTGATCGACGAGGCCGCGCCGTTTGCCGTCCACCGCCGCCCTCACGCCGCCGCAACCATAGGCACGGAGAGGTAGTTGGCGTCCTGCGGTGGCGCGAGGTTGGCGACGTTACGGTGAACGAATAGCTCGCCCGGATCGAGATCGACGATCTCGTTGGCCGGCACCCGGCTATCGGAACAGCCGATCCACAGATATTGAGGTGCCTGCTGGCCTTCCAGTCTCTTGAAGAATCCCGCGTCGGCGGCAACCTTCCGCTCCGCCCAGGCGCGGTTGTTCGCTTTCAAATGTTCCAACATGGCCACGCCCATAGCGTTAACCGGCATGAGCCACAAGCTGCTCGTGAGCCCCGCGCGCCGGCCACAGCGGGCGATGGAAGCCGAGCGGAACCGACGGCCGCGCCCAGTACGGCGGTGTTTCCGACAATTGCACGACGGGCTTCAGGTGGCGCAACCGGCCGGAGGGTGTTTCGCTCACCGTCGACCAGCGTTCCAATTCGGCCTCGCTGAACTCCGCCGGCACATCCTTGAGTGCGGTGGCCGGCACTTCGCCAAGATCGACCATCCACTTGCCGACCTGAGCGAGAGAGATACGCACCAGCCAGCTGCCGCCCTCGCGCGCGCGGCGCGCCAATGCCGCCATCGCGCCGAACGCCATGAGGTATCCGGTGCAATAGTCGATCGCCGAGACCGGATAGAATTGCGGCCCCGGAGTTTTGCCCGGCACGATCTCCGCCTGGCGGGTCGTCATCCCGCTAACGGTCTGTACGGCGGTGTCGAAGCCGCGCCGCGATGCCCACGGCCCGGTATGGCCAAAGGCCGAGAGAGAAACATAGACGAGCCCCGGCCGGAGTGCGGCCAGTTCCTCGGGCGACAAGCCACGGTCGGCCAGGCTGCCGGGGCGGTAACCCTGCGAGAACACATCGGCCTCGCGCACCAGTCCGCTTAGGATCTCGAGATCGCCGGTGCTGCGCAGATCGAGCTGGGCCGAGAGCTTGCCGTGCCCGGTGTCCCATTCCTGGTAGCCGAGGTTGGGCAGGTGCGCGGCCGTGATCTTCATCACATCCGCACCATGTTCGGCGAGCGTGCGTCCGCAGGTTGGCCCCGCGAGCACGCGCGTGATATCGACCACGCGGATGCCCGAAAGTGGGCGATCGCCGGCGGGCAGCGCCTCCGGAGGGCTGTCGCCGATGCGAACGATTTCCATCAGCGGCAAGGCCGCAACAGCAGCACCCTGCGGATGCCGTGCCCATTCCGCCTGCGTCCGCACCATGCCCCCGGCGCCCTTTGCGGCAACGATTGCCTCCTCGAGATCTGCGGCGTTCCACGTGGCAACCGCGCGCGCCACCGCCTCGCGATCCTCCGCTACGCCGAGTACGCTGAGCGCCGCGGCGCGATGGTTGGGGAAATTGCAGTGCAGATAGCTCCAGCGCCCGTCCCGCGTAGGATAGACGCCCATGATGCCATGGCGCGCGTGCGAAAGATGTCCATCGCCGAGCTTCATGTAGGTCCCGCTGCGCAGCGACGCGGTCGCCTGGCGCAGATCGACCGTCACCTGCTGACGTCGTCCGGTGCGGGCTTCCCACAATTCAGCGGCGGCGAGTCCGGACGCGGCCAGGGTCGCCGCACCGGCGACACCAATGCGGAACGGTGTCGGCAGCACGGGGTCGGTGCCGCCGGTAAACACCACGACAGCGGCATGGTCGCCGGACCATCCGGCGACCGGCAGGATCGTGCGCAGGGCTTCTTGGGGCATGGTCGTGATCTCCCTGGTACTCGATTTTCTTTCGCTCAGTGCTGGAGCACGATCGTTTCAGATCGAAACACCAATAATCACATTTCAAGAAGTCGCGTGGCTCACAGGAACCTGCGTGCGGTACCAGTCGAGGATTTCGGCGCCCGTCCACATCACCACGCCATCGTGACCGAGAATATAGTCGTACAGCATTTCGAGATATTTGATCCGGTGGGGCACGCCGGTGAGATAGGGATGGATCGAGATTGCCATCACGCGCGGCGCCTTCTCGCCGTCGAGATAGAGCCGGTCGAACTGATCGCGGCCGCGGCGGAAGATCTCGTCCGAGGGTTGCTGCTGGACGGCGCTTATCACGACATCGTTGATTTCAACCGTGTACGGAACGGAGACGATCTCGCCCCTGCTCGTCTTCAGCGGAATGGGCTGTTCGTCCAGCACCCAGTCGGCCACATATTCGATGCCGGCTTCGGCTAGGAGATCGAGCGTTTCATCCGTCTCGGTGAGGCCCGGGCTCTCCCAGCCGCGCGGCGCCTTGCCGGTGAAGTCCTTGATCGCCTTGATAGTATCGGCAATTGCCGCGCGCTGGTCTTCGACCTTGTGCATGGGTTGCTGGACGTATCCGTGGCCCATGAAATCCCAACCGGCGTCCCGCGCCGCGGCGCACGCCTCCCGGTAAAGATCGCAGGCCGTACCGTTCACGGCGAAGGTCGCCTTGAGGCCGCGGTTGCCGAGCGTCTCCAGGAAGCGCCAAAAGCCGACGCGCATTCCGTACTCATGCCATGCCCAGTTCGGAACGTCGGGCAAAAGCGGCTGCCCCATGGGGGGCGGCAGCACCGTTCGCGGCATCGCGCCGGACGGGCTCCAGTTCTCGATGTTGACGATGGTCCACACCGCAACCCGTGCGTCGCCGGGTAAACGCAAACGTGGCCGCTTGTGTATGGGCATGTAGGCGATGCGGTCGCGGACGCTGCCGCCCGGCTTTTGGGTCATCGACGCTCTCCCCTGCTATGTCGAACGCAGGGAGCTTTCCCCTCGGTGCTTCAGCACGTCAAGCACCCTATTCCATGACCGCCGCTTCCGCCCCGGCCTGCGATTTCGCGGGGTGCAGCAGCAGGATGAACGGCAAAGCGGCGAGCGACACCATCATCATCAGCTTGAAGTCGTTGGCATAGGCGATGATGTTGGCTTGGCGCGTCACTTCGGCATTGAGCGCGCTACGTCCGGCGACGGTGGCGAGATTCCAGATGCGCGCCACGTTTACCTGCCGCAGCGCGTCGTTGAACGGCGTCACATTGGCCGCGATCTCGGCATGCAGGAGCTGCGTGTTGCGCGTCAGCAAAAAGATCACCAGCGAGATGCCGATGCTCGAGCCGATGTTGCGCAGCAGGCTGTAGAGCGCCGTGCCCTGGGTGCGGTACTGGGCCGGCAGGGTGGCGAAGGTGATAGTCGATAGCGGCACGAACATGAAACCCAGCCCCATGCCCTGCAACACGCCGGTCCGGATCAGCGTCCATTGCGATACATCGGGCGTGAAGCCGGTCATCTCCCACAGGACCGCCGCCGTGAGGACGAGCCCCAAAGCCAGGATCAGCCGCGAGTCGATTTTGTTGATGGTGCGCCCGACGATCATCATCGCCACCATGGTGCCCATGCCGCGCGGCGCCAGCACCAGGCCGGCCGTGACCACCGGATAGTTCATCAGATTCTGCAGGTAAGGCGTGATCAATGCCAGCGACGCCAGCAGGATGATGCCGACGATGAAGATGAAGAAAAGCCCGAGGTTGAAATTGCGATCCTGGAAGATGTGCGGATCGATGAAGGGCGCCTTGGCGGTGAAGGTCTGGACGATGAAAAGATAGAAAGCGAGTGCGGCCAGCACCGCTTCGATGACGATTTCGGTGGAGGAAAACCAGTCGATCTGCTCGCCGCGGTCAAGCATCATCTGGAACGATCCGATGGCGACGCTCAGCATGGCAAAGCCGAACCAGTCGAAGGTCGATTTCGCCGTCTTGCTTTCCGACAGATAGGCTGACAGGCCGAGGAAGGTCACGATGCCGATCGGCAGGTTGATGTAGAACACCCAGCGCCAGTTGTAATACTCGGTCAGCCAGCCGCCCAGGGTCGGGCCCAGGATCGGGCCCACCATCACGCCGATACCCCACATTGCCATCGCCGAGCCGTGCTTCTCCTGCGGGTAGCTGTCGAGCAGGACGGATTGCGACAGCGGCACCAGGGGCGCGCCGAAAATGCCCTGGATCAGCCGGAACAGCACCATCTCGGGCAGGGTCGTGGCAATCCCGCAGAGGATCGAGGCCACGGTGAAGCCCGCCACGGCGACGAGGAACAGGCGCTTGCGCCCGAACCGCATCGCTAAAAAGCCGGTCACCGGAGTCATGATCGCGGCGGCCACGATATAGGACGTCAGCACCCAGTTGATCTGGTCGAGGGTCGCCGACAGCGACCCCTGCATGTAGGGCAGCGCCACGTTGGCGATGGTCGTGTCCAGCGCCTGCATGATGGTGGCGAGCATGACGCACACCGTCAGCAGGGCCAGGTTCTCGACCTTGGGAGCGCCGGTCGCCATGACCTACCCGTTTCGATATGAATTTAGCAGCGGTTGCAAAGGTCCCTCGCTACGCTCGGGATGACAGTTTTGTTTTGGTGAACAATGTGCGCCGACTCGAAGCATCGATGCAGAAAATCGTGTCATCTCGCGCGGAGTAACCTCCGCGCTGGAGCGTAGCGAGGGACCTTGTTCTGGACAAAGGAGCGAGGGCCGATTTCATCTGATCGCAATCCGCCCTAGAGTCCGATGGCATGCGTCGCCGTTGCGAGCAGATCGCCGAGCTTGCGCTTGTGGCCGGTGTCGACCTCGACATTGGCGCTCATGCCGGTGCGCAGCGGCGGCGCGCCGGGCGGCACGTCGACCTGGAGCCGGATCGGCACGCGCTGAACCACCTTCACCCAGTTGCCCGACGAGTTTTGCGCCGGCAGCACGGAGAATTCGGCGCCCGTCGCCGGGCTGAGGCTCGAGACCGTGGCGGTCCATTCGCGTCCCGGATAGGAATCGATGGTGATCAGGGCCTTGTCGCCGGGCTTCAGATAGGTGAGGTCCGACTCCTTCGGGTTGGCCTCGACCCAGACGTCGGCCGAAGAGACCAGGCTGAAGGCAGCCTGCGAAGCCAACAGATACGACCCGACCTGCAAGGCATCGACATTGGTGACGATGCCGGCGATCGGCGCCAGGACTGTCGTGCGCTTGAGGTCGCGCTTGGCCTTGTCGACCTGGGCCTGGGCCGCGAGGAATGTCGGATTGTCTTCCACCTTCGCGTCCACGCCGCCGCCGAGCTGGGCCAACATCGCATCGGCATCGCGCTCGGTGACGAGAACGCGCACGCGCGCCGCGTCGAGGTCGCGTTTGGCCTGATCGAAAGACGCCTGGGACGTGACGCCGCGCTTCAGCAGGTCCTGCTGACGCTGGAAATTCGTCTCGGTCAGGGCGATTTCCGTTTTCGCCTGCTCGACCATCGCAAGCTTCTGACGATAGTTCGCCTGAAGCGTGACGATCTGATTGCGGACCGCGCCCAGGTTCGCCTCGGCGCCGGCAAGGGCGATGCGGAACGGCTCCTGGTCGAAGGTGAACAGCACCTGTCCCTTCTCGACCTTCTGGCTTTCGCGCACTGCAATGTTGGCGACGATCCCCGACACGTCGGTGGCGATCGTCAATTTGCCGGCGTGTACATAGGCATCGTCTGTCGACACGTAGCGGCCGCCGGCCATGTAGGCATAGAGGCCGCCGGCGATGACGACGAGCGGCCCCAAAGCGAGCAGAACGCGCCGCAGGTATTGCGGCTTCCTCCGCCTCTTGAGCTTGCTCGGCACGGTGAATTTTTCCAGCAGCTTTTCCGCCGCCTTCTCGTCCGCATCGGGCTCGGGCGTGCCGGGCTTGAGGGCTTCGGGCTGGAGCGACGTTTCCTGCGTGCCCGTCTCGTTGGAAGCCTCCCGCGCCGACAGCTTCGCCCACGTCGCCGCCTTGGGCTCGTCGTCGGCCGCGTCGGAACGCAGGAAGGAAAGCCGATTAGCCATTGCTCAGACTCCGCTCGCTCCTCTCGGTGACGGCGCTGCCGGCCTTCACGAGAAGATTCGTCTTCAGGGTCGACAGGATCGCGAAAAAACGGTCCCGGTCTTCCTGGGTTACTCTTTCAAACGCTTCGGCACGGGTGGTGGCCCCAATGGCGAAAATCCGCTCGAGCAGCGGATGGGCCTTGGGCTTGAGATGGAGCAGCCGGATGCGCCGGTCGGTCGGGTGCAGCCGGCGCTCGACCAGCTCCGACTCCTCCAACCGATCGAGAATGCGCGTCAGCGTGATCGGCTCGACCTCGAGGATTTCCGCCAGCGTGCCCTGCTGGATGCCCTCGTTGCGCGTCAGATGGGCCAGGACCTGCCACTGCGAGCGGGTCAGCCCCAGGCCGCGCGCATTCTGCTCGAAGCGCTTGCGCATCAGCCGCGCCACATCGTGAAGCAGAAAGCCAACGTTACGTTCCGGCGATTCCATATCAGTCACCCCTATCGTAGCTTAATATAAGTTAGCTTATGATTATTGCAACAAGCATCGATTAGCAGTCTATTTTTCTAAAACTATTGAATTAAAATCAGACTATTAGGCCGTGATCTTAATATTTAACTTTAAGACTCAGGCGCCAACGCCGAACCCTGCCCGCTCGATGGCGTGGCTGATTGCGGTGATGTCGGCATCCATCGGCAGGCGCATCTCCCCGCTCCGCAAATCGACCGAAAGCGGCGCCGTGCCCGCGCCTATGGCAGCGCGTGTAACGGCTTTCACGCAGCCCTGGCAGTCCATGCCGGTTACTTTGAGGATGAGTTCTTGTGTCATGCAATATAGCTTCGCGCCCTGCGCTCAAATGGGCAAGAGGCAAAACAACACCGCTTGCAGCCATGTTGACCGGTGTAGATGCGCCTGTCCTGGTCACAGGTGGCGTGTTGTTCTTTGGCTGCATGATCGTACCTCTCGGAAATATCCTGCGGACAATCCGAAAGGATTGATAGACGCCGACCTGCGCTCAACAGGGAACAAGACGCGATCACCGGGTTTGGCTCAACTTTCATGCCCGCATTACAAATTCAATTCGTGATGAGTTGGACTGATCTTACGTTTCCAGACTCTCGGTTCCGTATTGAAGAACTTGCACTCTCTCTATTGTGATCAGTCCGCTCGACATCATGCCGTCGAGCACCGGCAGGAAAGTGTCGATCTTTTCTTGGGAATCGACGATCTCAACCAAGACAGGCAAATCCTGCGAGAGGCGTAATATCTTGGTCGTGTGGATACGGCTCATATGGCCAAATCCAATATGGCCTCGCAGGACGGTCGCACCGCCGAGGTGCATCTCTCGTGCCTTCAGCACAATCGCCTCGTGTAGCGGCAGGTGCTGAAACTTGTCGTCCTCTCCGAAAAAGATGCGGAGCAAGACGGCATCCCGTGGAATTTGCATGATTCCTCCTAAGATGCGTTTCCCGGGAAGATTTGCTGATCCAAAACACACTCCTGCTCGCTGTGGTGCGGCAGGAGTCATCAGCCTCTTCGGCGGTTTTGGGGGACCCCATCCCCTTTGGCTGTTTCGATCCTAGTGGATCGAATCTAACAGAAAGAACCCGATGGGCAGTAAAGCCCGCTCGAAAAAGCGAACCACGACAGCTTTCATTGCTGGGAGCGCGCCACTCCAGTGGCGCATCATGAAGTTGAGCGCCACTCCAGTGGAGCATCATGAAGTTGAGCGCCACTGGAGTGGCGCGCTCCCAGCAAGGACTCCATCGGACTCTTCTGTCAGACTTCTACCACTAGCCGGCAAATAACTGGTTCCAGAGCCTGAAACCGGTCGCCCGAAGGTCGGCGGCCAAATATCAGCTATTCTTGACTTGGCCGTATTGCAGCACTTGCACTTTCTCGAGCGTCACCAGTCCGCTACTCATCATTTCTTCGAGCGCCGGCAAGAATCCATTAATCTTTTCCTCCTGATCCACGATTTCGACGATTACCGGCAGGTCATCCGAGAGCCGCAGGATCTTCGTGGTGTGCAACTGGCTCTTCAGGCCGAAGCCCATCGCTCCACGAAACACGGTGCTCCCGGCAAGCTGCATTTCGCGCGCTTTCAGCACGATGGCCTCATAGAGCGGACGTCCGCCGAATTCGTGGTCCTCGCCGGTGAATATCCGCAGCAAGACAGCTTCTTTCGCCATTTCCATTTTCAGCTTCCCCTCAAACGATTGATACGCGTCGCCAATACATGGCCGATCCACACGGCCCCCATCCAGCCCACGACCGAGATGCCGATATTGAGCACTGCCGCTTGAAGATTGCCAGCTTGCACGAATAGGAGCGTCTCGAGGCTGAATGGCGAGAACGTCGTGTAGCCTCCGCAAATTCCGATCATGACGAACTGCCTCTGGTGCGGACTCGCGAACAGCCGACCATCCGGGCCTGTCAGCTCGGCATAGAAGCCGATGACGAACGAGCCGGTCACGTTAACGAAGAGCGTGCTCCAGGGGAACGCGGCGCCGAACACGCTCTGGAACACAACCGAGGCCAGATAACGCATCACGCCACCGATCACGCTGCCGAGCGCGACGGCACGGTAGGAACGTGTCGAATTCCAGAACGTTTGCCAGCGAACCCGGCCTCTTTCGAGAAGGGTTGGCTGCATTTTCTTTTCAGTCATCCGAAAGCGCGGAGGCCGAGCGCAAAGCCACCGCTCACGGCAGCGAGACAAAGCGATAGCGAAAGCACCAAATTCCCGGCCGCCCACGTCCTCTCGCCGTCGCGGGCCAACGCCAGCGTCTGAAGGCTGAAGGAGGAGACTGTCGTGTAGCATCCCAGGAATCCGGTCACCGCGAATTGCCACGGCCTTACGGCCGCGAATATCCCATGGCCGGTGGCTGCCGCTGCAAGAACGCCAATGGCAAAAGCACCGCTCACATTGATGACCATCGTTCCCCAGGGAAATGTCTCGCCGATGCGCCGCGCAACGATGCCAGATAGCCAGAATCTGGCCATCCCGCCGAGCGCACCGCCGAGCGCGACCCAAACAGCTCCCTCGATAATGTCCACCGCGCGCCTCGACTTCGTTAGACGTTGTTCAACCCGGCATCAGGCAGCCGGTTCTCATTGGCGCGTCCCGTCAACGGCGGAGTTGCGCCCGCGAGGAGGCTGCTCAAGATCAATTCCATGACGCAGCATGTCGATCCGTGCGATGCCAAGACCCGTCGACTGCCAAATGGCCGCCACCAGTACCATCACCGCCAAAAGAATGAAGACAACGGCCCGCTCCGCCATGTCGACGCCCAGTTGCTCAAAAAAGAAGTAAAATCCCCCAAAGAGTAGAAGAATAAACATCTGCCAAAAAAGCGTAACCACGTCCGCCCAACGTTTGTGCAGTTTGATAATCCGATTCCTGTCCGGGTCCATGTCTCGGCCCTCCATTCGTCAGTTGAACTTGGGACAGTCTCTCGTCCTTCAAGCTAACGGCGCCGTCCGGTTATCTTCTCACGGCCAACTCCTCCTTAGAACAGCCAAGGGCCGCTGCCCGCGCAGAAGGTATCGGCCAAGTCCCATTGAGATACCGGGTAAGGATGCTATCGTTCCAACTGAGACGTTGAGCGACCTGCCCGAAGGTCATCCCCAGCGCACGGATCCAGCCGCAAGATGGCGCTGCACCCCTGGCAGTCCAAACTGGTGACCTTGAGGGTGAGTTTTTGTGCCTTCTGATATAGGTTCGCGCCCTCTGCCCAGACGGGCAAGGGACAAAACAACACGGGGGTTCAGTGAGCGGCGACATCGACGATTTCCGCGCGCTTTTGGCCAAGGTCGGCAATGCACAGGCGCTGACCATCGACGAGGCCGAGCGCGCCTTCGAGATCATGACCAGCGGCAACGCCACGCCGGCGCAGATGGGCGCCTTCCTGATGGGGCTAAAGGTGCGCGGCGAGACGGCCAGCGAATTGGCCGGCGGTGCGCGGGCGCTACGCGCCAAGGTCCTGCGCGTGCGGGCGCCTGAGGGCACGATCGACATCGTCGGCACCGGCGGCGATCACCACGGCACCTACAATGTCTCCTCCTGCTCGGCCTTCGTCGTGGCCGGCGCTGGCGTGCCCGTGGCCAAGCACGGCAATCGCGCCTTCACCTCCAAATCGGGCGCGGCCGACGTGCTGTCGGCACTGGGCATCGGCCTGGAGCTGCCGGTCGAGACGCTCGAACGGGCGCTGGTCGAAGCCAGGGTTTGCTTCCTGATGGCGCCGCGCCACCACAGCGCCATGCGCAATGTGGCCGGCCCGCGGGTTGAGCTCGCGCCGTCGCGCACCATTTTCAATCTGCTGGGGCCGATGTCGAACCCGGCCCTGGTCAAGCGCCAGCTTGTGGGGGTATTCGACCGCCGCTGGTTGCGGCCGGTGGCCGAGGCGCTGGGCCAGCTCGGGCTGGAACGCGCGCTGGTCGTCAATGGGCAGGATGGCATGGACGAGATCACCACCACGACGGCGACCTGGGCCGCCTCCCTGGAGTACGGCAAGGTGAGCGAAATCGAAATCACACCCGAGCAGATCGGCCTCGAACGCGCGACGCTGGCCAACCTCAAAGGCGGCGATGCCGCGCACAATGCCCTGGCGATCGAAAGCCTGCTGGGCGGCGCCCCGAGCGCCTTCCGCGACATCGTCGTGCTGAACAGCGCCGCGGCGCTCATGGTGGCGGGCGTTGCCAGGGACTTGAAGGAAGGCGCCGCGCTCGCCGCCGCCTCGATCGACGACGGGCAGGCTGCCGCCGCCCTGGCCACATTGAGGAGGCTGTGCGCCGCATGAGCGATGCCCTTGACCGTATCGTCGCCGACAAGCGCAAGCATGTCGCCAACGCCAAGCAGCTCCGCCCGTTGGCCGATGTCGAGGCGGATGCCCGCGGCGCCGGCCCACCGCGCGGTTTCGCGGCGGCCCTGCGCGCGGCCATCGCCGACAACCGCTATGGCCTGATTGCCGAGATCAAGAAGGCCTCGCCCAGCAAGGGCCTGATCCGGGCCGACTTCGACCCGCCCTCTCTGGCACGGGCCTATGAGCACGGCGGCGCCACCTGTCTTTCGGTGCTGACCGACGAGCCCTATTTCCAGGGGCGCGACGAATTCCTCGTCCAGGCGCGCGCCGCGACCTCCCTGCCGGCGCTGCGCAAGGA
>WNFR01006370.1_pt2 | contig 12064 bp, 9 predicted proteins | sample 5400221 | NCBI WGS metagenome assembly WNFR01 (sample SAMN13153357, study PRJNA577476) | soil metagenome | isolation source: 40 cm soil under Madrone tree | place: USA:California | collected 2016-06-14 | reverse complement strand
CGGTAGCCGTCAGATGGCCGCGAAACTCGCCATCAGCGGCGACGTGCAAAAAATTAAGGCCTTCTTGCTGGCCGACATCGTTGGCACCCGCCCATTGCGATTCAAGCGCGATTCCAATTCCACCCCGTGGCTTACTGACCTGGTCTGGAACGCTGCGGCGAGTCTCGGCTACGCTTCTGAGTTTGTGAATGGGGCCGGACCGTTTGAAGACGATCACCTGTCTTTTCGCAAGCGCGGCGTGCCGGTGGTCGACGTCATCAATCTCGAGAACTATCCCGGGGGCAATCTCTACTACTGGCACACACCGCAGGACACGCTGGACAAAGTCAGCGCCAAAAGCTTGGCCATCACCGGCCACGTCTTCCTCGAAACTCTAAGGCAGCTTCAGACAAAATAGGCCTGTAGCCCACTCCGTGTGAGGGGTGAGGCCTTCCCGCACCACTTCGGTGGCCCGATCCAGCCATCCCTCCAACTCACGCCTCAAACCGAATCTCTTTCCCCCGCACCGCCACCGAATGCTTCCCAAAATCCTCATCATCCCGATACGGAAAATCCGACCGGTAATGGCTTCCGCGGCTTTCCAGGCGCGCCAGCGCCGATTTCGCCATCACCAGCGCAAGCTCATGCATATTGCGCAGCTCGCATTCTGCGCGCCCGTGCTTGTCCATTTTCGGCAACTCCAGCGCTTTCAATTGCTCGATCGCGCTCGCCAGCTCTTTTCCGCTGCGCAAGATTCCCACCAGCTTCCACATCACGTCCCGCATCTTCTCGCGTTCCTCCGACACCGCAGGCTTCAGCGCGTTCTTATGCGCCTGCTCGTGAGCAGGATCGCCGGGCTTCGGCGCCGGGCTCCCCGGAAGGCTGGCCGCGTGTTTCTTCTTCACCGGCGCGTCCTTCATCATCGCCTGTCCGCTGCGCGCCCCAAAAACCAACCCTTCCAGCAGGGAATTGCTGGCCAGTCGATTCGCGCCGTGCACTCCGGTATCTGCGGTTTCTCCCGCGGCATAGAGTCCGGGAAGGGAACTACGCCCCCATAGATCGGTTTTCACTCCGCCCATCATGTAATGCGCCGCGGGGCACACCGGCGCTACGTCGCGCGCCAGATCTACTCCGTAGCTCATACACGTCGCATAGATTCGTGGGAAGCGCTTCTCGACAAACCCTTCCGGCTTCGCGGTCATATCCAGGTACACGCACTCGCTGCTGGTACGGTGCATTTCGCTGACGATAGCTCGCGCCACGACATCGCGCGGCGCAAGCTCCTGCCCTTCGTTGTAGCGCTTCATGAAGCGCTCCAAATTAATATTGCGGAGAATCGCCCCCTCTCCGCGCAGCGCTTCCGACAGAAGAAAACGCGGCGCGCCCTTCACTGCCAGCGCCGTGGGATGGAACTGTACGAACTCCATATCGGAGAGGGCCGCGCCCGCTTCGTACGCGATGGCCATGCCGTCTCCGGTAGCCACCTCGGGATTGGTCGTCTCGCGGTAAATCTGGCCCAAGCCGCCAGTCGCCAGGAGCACCGCTTCCGCGCGAAGCTCGTGCAGACTGCCGTCCAGTTCATCAATGAAACGCAGTCCCACCACCGCGCCGGATTCCCCGATCAGTTCCGTGGTGAATGCGTGCGCGCGAAGATGCAGGTGCGGAATGTCATGCGCGCGAGCCAGCAGCGCGCGGCTGATTTCGCGGCCCGTCGAATCGCCGTGCGCGTGCAACACGCGCGAACGGCTGTGCGCCGCTTCGCGCGTGAACGCCAGCTTCGTGCCCGCGCGATCAAACTCCGTACCCCACTCGATCAGCTCGGTGATGTACTTCGGTCCTTCTTCCACCAGCAGCGCCACGGCGTCCGTGCGGCAAAGGCCGTCCCCCGCTTTGATGGTGTCCTGCTCGTGCAAGCTGATTTCATCTTCATCGCTGAGCGCGACGGCGATTCCGCCTTGCGCCCACGCCGTCGCGGAATCGCTCAAGTCCGATTTCGCCAGCACCAAAACGCTACCGGATTTACTCAGTTCAATCGCCGCGCGCAACCCCGCGACACCCGATCCAACGACAACATAGTCGGCACGATGAGTTTTGAGGGAAGCAGTCATGACGAGCGGTAGCGCCAGGCCCGTTGATGGTAGCATGAAGCAAACGCCGCAACGTGAGACAGCCATTTCTTGCTGTGCCGTACCCCCGCTGCGCATCCGAAGCGGCCGTCTCGGCGCGCCTCGGTGTTCTCTCCGTCTCCTCGTTATCTTTTTGCTCTTTGTCTTTCGCCTGAGTTACATTCAAATGTTCCGAATGAAAACCAAACGCATCCTTGTCCACTCTTCCGCAGGCCCCTATTCCGTCATTTGCGGCGCCGGCGTTCTCCGTCATGCGGCGCGGGAGATTGCCCAACTGGGCCAATTCTCGAGCGTGCACCTGGTTTCCTCTCCCAAAGTGTGGCGCGCCGTTGGCAAAAGAGTGCAGCGCGGTTTCGGCGTCAGGAATCCACGCGCCATTCACTTGATGAACGATGCGGAATCCGCCAAGAACTTGCGCGCCGTCGAAGCGCTTTCTCGCGCGCTCATTCAATCGCGTGCTGATCGCAAGTCCCTCCTGGTTGCTGTCGGTGGCGGAGTAGTCGGCGACGTCGCTGGCTTCGCAGCGTCTTCCTATCTGCGTGGCATCGCTCTCATCCACGTGCCCACCACGGTTGTTGCGCAAGTGGATAGCTCCATCGGTGGCAAGACCGGCGTGAATCTTCCCGAAGGGAAAAACCTCGTCGGTGCTTTCTACGCGCCGAGACTGGTTCTCTCCGATCCGGAACTCTTGCGCTCTTTGCCCTCGCGCGAATTTCGAGGGGGACTTGCCGAAGTCATCAAGCACGCCGTTATCGCCGACGCGCAAATGTTCGCCTATCTCGAAAAGAACATGGAAAAGGCCGAGCGGCGCGACCGCGCCACCCTCGACTCCCTAATCGCCCGCAACGTGAAAATCAAAGCGCAAGTCGTCGCCCGCGACGAACGCGAATCTGGTCTTCGCGAGATTCTCAATTTCGGTCATACCTTCGCGCACGCGCTGGAAAGCATCACCCGCTACAAGCGTTACCAGCACGGCGAAGCGGTCGCCTGGGGCATGATGGCCGCCGCGCTTCTCGGTCACGAAGCCGGTGTCACCCATGCCGACGACGTTTCCCGCATTGTTTCGCTGATTCGCCGCATGGGTCCGTTGCCGCCGTGGCCGCGCGTTCCTGCCAAGACTTTGATCGACGCCATGCGTTTCGATAAAAAAACTCGCGACGGAAATCTGCGCTTTGTGCTCACCCCGCGCATCGGCAAGGCCGCCTCCTACGACCGCGTGCCCATTGCCGCCGTGGAACGCGTCCTGCGCTTCGCTCCTCACTTCTTCTGCGATTCGAGCCGCGCCAATGGCTGAAGCCGCCGCGCCCGCCAAAGGAACTCGCCCCGATGGTGTGCAAACGGAAGCGGACGCGTCGCGCAAGGTGCGCGAGATGTTCACGCAAATCGCGCCGCGCTACGACTTTCTCAATCATCTTCTATCACTGGAGCTCGATCGACTGTGGCGCGCCCGCACGGCTCGTCATCTACTACCGATTCTTGAACGCCCGGAGGCGCGCGTTCTAGACCTCTGCTGCGGCACAGGCGATCTCGCGCTTGCCTTGGCGCGTGTGGGTTCGGCGCAAATCCTGGGCGCGGATTTTTCCCACGCCATGCTGCTGCGGGCACAAGCAAAAAACGGGGCCCGCGCGTCGAGCGCCAGGGAAGGGAATCCGACTGGGGTGTGTTTTTTCGAAGCCGACGCCTTGCGGCTTCCCTTTGCGGACGCTTCCTTAGATTTGGTTACCTCGGCCTTCGGTTTTCGCAACTTGGCCAATTACGCAGACGGGCTGAAAGAAATTCACCGCGTGCTAAAGCCGGGCGGCGCCCTCGCCATTCTGGAATTCGCCGAGCCGCCGCCCGGCTTCGCCGGCGATCTTTATCGCTGGTACTGCCGCAAGGTCTTGCCCAAAATCGGAGGCCTGCTCTCCGGCAATCCAAGCGCCTACAAATATTTGCCCGCGTCGGTAGCCCGCTTCTTCCGTCCCGAAGAGCTCGCATCCTTAATAAGCGGCGTCGGTTTCGATTCCGTCGCGTACCAGCTTTGGACGCTTGGCTCCGTGGCCCTGCACACCGCCGTGAAGTTGTAGGGGCGCGCTTCAGCGCGTCCCATCCCGAGCGAAGCGCGGATTCCCGTTAATCCGACAGATCAATCCTTAATCACCTGATCCAAAATCTGCTCCACCGCACGCTGTGCCTCGAGGATGGAATAGCGATGGTCCATCGCCCCAGCCAAGTCCGTGTTCGCAAAGGCGATGCGCCCGAACGGCGCGCTGCGTAACAGCTCCCGCGGAGCCGGCTGGTCGTTGCTTCCAAAGAAAAATCCCGGCTGCGGATTCAGATACGCATGGCCCCACCGATTCAACACCACGGCCGCGATGTCGCGCCGTGCGTCGAATCCCACGTGGCCGAACATCGCGTCGAACTGTTGCCGGATTCGCTGCTCATACTCGCGGAACGATGTGCCCAGCATTTCTGCGCGGCCACGCTGGCCTTGCTCCTCCGTCGATAGACCCGGATAGGAATATAGAACCTTTAGCGTGAGAACAATCGGCGAGTCCGGGCTGATCGTACTGTCATCGATGCCCACAGTGGCCAACCGCCGGACGTCCATGTAATTGCCGACGCCTTCAAACCAGCGGCACCCGGTGATGCCCATCTTTTGCAGGAAGCGCCAGTTGCGCACCGCGACATTGGCCATCATGCACGGCGAGCGGTAGAACTGTGCGTACGCTTGGCGATGCGCCGCGGGTAAGTCGTCGATGATGTGCTTCGCCGTCCAGCTTCCGCCGGCCATTACCGCAGAGCGAGCCTTGACGCGAAAAACTTTGGAGTCCTTTGCATAGGCAATCGAAAGCGAGTCCGCCTTAGCCGGATCGCCATTGTGCAGCACAGAGACCACCGTTGCGGAGAGGCGCATGCGCGCGCGAGCGCCGGGCGAGTCGAGCGCGGACGGCTTAACGCTATTTCTGTTGACGCCTTCGACCGTCGCGGGCCCGTCCATCGATTCTGGAATCAGCGCCTTCACCATCAGCCGCGCGATCGTGGTGTTCCCGCCGGGAAACATTTGCACCGCTTCACCCGAACCGTCGTCAAGGGGATGCAGCAGGTCCGCGGCGTAATCGCAGTACGCCGAGAGTGCATCGGGTCCCAGTCCCGAGCCGCCGCCTTCCACCGGCGAAAGAAACGCGCGAATGGTCTGCTGGCTCAGTCCAGAGCGCTGCATCAGGTGCTGCTCCAGCGTGATGGAATCGAGTTGGCGCGAAATTTCATCGCCTTCGTATTTGGGCGGCTCAAATTTCGATTCTTCCGATGCTTTTCCGGAAAACCAGCGCAGCAATTCCTTACGCGTATTTTCGGCAACCGGCGCGCCTTGCATTTTCTTGCCTACTGGATCGATAACCCACATTCCCGGATGCTGGCCAAATTTCGCGCCGAACCAGAAAGCATATTGGCCGCGACTCAGTCCGGCGGAATCGTAGGGCGTTCGGCTCACGGCCATTTCTGGCTGCGCGCCGGCCCACTTCTGGTAGGGAAGTTTTGGCGTGTGCAAGCCAATCGAATCGTAGAAGCGCGCGATAAAACTGTGCGGATAGGGAACCAGGTAAATCGCCGAGCCTTGATGCGCGATCAGCCGCTTGCCATCCACCTCAAATTCGTTCTGCTTGGCTTCGCCGCCAAAAATGGGATGATTCTCGAGAATTAAGCAGGTTTTATCCGCTCCGGCCAGCCGCTGAAAAAACAGCGCCGCGGCGATTCCGCTGATGCCCCCGCCGACGACAACGCAGTCATATGTTTCCCCGGTGTCGATAGTATCGGCGGGAAGAGGCTTGTACGCGCCGTCGCGCATTTTGTGCCCGGCTTCAAGCACTGCGAGGGTGTTGCCGTTCGATGCGCGGTAATCACCTATTCCGCCGTATCCGGTCCAGTCATCCTGCGCGGACGCGAGGAGTTCTGCCGGCGTTAAGCCGTTCAGCAAGAAGGCGCCGGAAGCCAGCAGTGTCGATCCCAGGAAATCCCGGCGCGTGATGCATTCGTCCTCGCTTAAGCCGCGCAATTTGTTGGTCTGCGGATCAGACATGCCGATTCGTCCGGTGGGCACAGGCAAGAGCGCCTGCTACGGCCGCGTGTCCAGCGGGTGTTTGCTCTTTTCATAAAATTCGTTTTGAATTCTCAGGCTGGCGTCGTCCGCCTTTACCGCGCGAATGCATTCTACAATCGAATCGATCCAGCCCTTCATGTTCCACTCGCCCAGTTCTTTGCGAGCGACCGAGCCATCGCCGGAATAATGATTTGGAAAGCGCGCGTACCACCAAATTCCGGTGTACAAATAATCCGGAAGATTTTGCCGCTTCTGGTCCGCGCCCGATTCGCTGCTCGCGCGATCCACATGCACAAGATCCGGATGCGACACCATGGTATTGGAGGTTTCATTTTCGCCGGCGTGGTAATCAATGCCCGTGGATTTTTTCGCTGGACCTCCGGGGCGGCTGCGCTCGCCATCCAAGACATAAACAATGTAGTCGTGGGGTTTATCGAGTTGGGCTTGCGCAAAGAATGGGAGAAGGTGCTCGTTGCCGCCATGACCGTTGACGATGATCAGTTTCTTGCAGCCGTTGCGCGCCATTTCATCGGCAGTTTCCTGAAGCAAGCGCAGCTGCAACTCCATGCTGTACGCGACCGTGCCCGGTTCGTGCTTGGCTTCGAAGATTTGCCCGAAATAATATTCCGGGAAGACCACGGCGTACTCCTGCGCGGCAGCCTGCAACGAGGCGTAGCGCACGTTGAGCAAGTCGGTGCCCAGCGGCAAGTGCGGGCCGTGCTTTTCGAGAATGCCAAAAGGAAGCAGGCAGGTGGCCTTGGACTGCTGGAGCCCCTGGCGAAAATCGCCGGCGGTCAGCTCCTCCCACTGGGTGGAGAGTTTTGTTTGCGCGCTGAGAGTCGCGGCGATCAACAAAACTGAAGAAACCAGGATACCTGCTCGACGAAAGCTCATTTGGCCCTCCGGAGGCGAGCGCATTCTACCGCCAAGCGCAGGCGTTCGCACGCTACATCAGGGGCTACCCGCAATGCTGAAGTAACGCGCCTCGCGGGCGGAGGGGACTTTCTAGCGGGTTTCTGTCGTTACGGGAACGGAGGCTCTGACGGTGGTGAGCGATACTAGTCCTCGGGTAGGCCGGTGTCAACGCAACGCGATGCACTTGCTGCCGCGAAAGCGGAAGGGCGATTAGGGCGCCGCGGAGATCCACCAAAGGACCCTGGCGACGATGTGCCAGCCGGAGCTCTTGTCCAAAACGACGGCCTGATACTCGCGGTTTTCGGATTCGAGCACGTCAAATTTCGGGTAACGGCGCAAACGCGAGACGCACAGTCCCTTTTCTTCGCTGGAGACAATGACAATCTTGCCGCCGAGTTGCACGCGGTCGGTCTGGGAAGAATCTACGGCGGCGATGTCGCCGTCGTGAATGAGGGGCTCCATGGAGTGCCCGCGCACGCGGAGCAAACTGGTATAGCCCGGATTCGGGCACCACTCCAACGGCGCTCCCATCACTTCGCGAGCCGGGATGTGATTGAGGTTACCCCGGCGGTCTCCCGTGGTGCCGTGAGTGCCGGCGGTGGCCCTGAGAACAGGGATTGGCACAATCCTGGTCCTCGGCGAAACTTCTTGCTTGCCGCCGCCGCCCGCGGAGGCGAGTTCCAGTTGCGGATCGACCTGAGCGGGAAGGTGCTTGCGGTCGCGCTCGGAAAGCACACGCACCACGTCACTGCTCTGCAATCCGGCGCGCTCCCAATAGAACCAACAATCCGTCTTCCCGGCCAGTTTCCCTAGCTCAATATAGTGATGCGCGGTGGGTGCGAGCTGGCCGTTTTCCCAGCGGGAAACGGTCATGGCCGAGCAGTCCAGCAGTCTCGCGAGCTCACCCTGGGAAAGCGTCAAACGTTGTCTCAGGGAGCGGATTTGCTCAGCCCATTCGGTTGGGCCGCGTTCCTTGGTTCTTGCTCTTGGCATGTGATCCGACCTTTCCGGCCGTATTCCCTAGGTTTCATCTTAGACCCGTGCGGGTGCGGAGGGAAGGCCCGGGCCGCGTGATCTCGCAACTTGTGGGAGCAGGCGAGGGAATCTGCCGGGGGAAAGAGCGAAGGCGTTGGGGAGGTTGCATAAAGCACCCACGACGACCGCCAAAAAGAATTATATAGGGCGGACCGGGGTGTGGCCACTACGGTCTAACATTGACGATTTGTATTTTGTATAAGGAGGCGTGGGTCGTTGGGCGGCGAAGGCCGCGCCTTTTGCTGAGTTTGTGTGATTGCACCTATAACGCTAAGGATGTACCATCTACGTTAGGTTGTCCGGGGTTTCGCCCAAGAGTCCTTGCCGCAAGGTAAAAAAGAGAGCCTCCATGAACGGCATGCTTGAAAACCAAGAAAATCAGAATGGTCAGCAGAATCTCGATCTGCAGTGCCTGCCGTCGCTATGTCGAGGCATCTACAATCGAGTAGCGCAAAAGGTGGGGTGCGATCCTTCCTATGTGAGCCGGGTGGCGCGAGGGGAGCGCACTTCCGAGGTGGTTTCTCAAGCGCTGCGCGCAGAGATTCAGCTCACCTGGACAAGAGTTAGGGAAGGCAACGGCAACGGCGAAGTCACGCGAAAGACGCAGAAGCGCAAAGCGCACGCGGCGTCTGTTTAATCTCCCGCAAGAAAATTGAGTCCGCAGTTTGCCCGCCCGCCGAGGCTCGTTTGCGGCATTATGTATCCAGCAAGTCTGGCACTCAAACCACCCAGCCTCCATTATCAGACTCGCACTTCGTGTCACTAATCCCGAAGCGGTTGCATCCAAAACCCAATTGACGGAAAGTAGCGGGTGCCCTACGCCCCGGGAGGTGATTGTGACTTCCTTCGTTTTGAATGGGAAAGCTGTCACGGTGGATGACGATCCCGCGACACCGCTGTTATGGGTGCTGCGCGATTCTCTGGGATTAACCGGTACAAAGTTTGGCTGCGGCATGGCCCTTTGCGGCGCATGCACGGTGCATCTTGATGGCCAGGCCATTCGTTCGTGCGTAGCGCCGCTGTCGCGCGCGGAAGGGAAGCGCGTCACGACCATCGAGGGCCTTTCGACCAATCTTTCGCATCCGCTACAGCGGGCGTGGATTGAGGTCGACGTGCCGCAATGCGGCTACTGCCAATCGGGACAAATCATGAGCGCCGCGGTGCTGCTCCGTGAAAATCCCAAGCCGACCGACAAAGATATTGATGAGGCGATGTCCGGCAACATCTGCCGCTGCGGTACCTATCCGCGCATTCGAAGGGCGATTCATCGCGCCGCGCAAATGGCCGCGGAAAAGAGGACGTCATGAGCCGCGGAAACGAAGTGAGCTTTGTCGGCCGCCGCGATTTTCTGGTGACCAGCGCGACCCTGGGCGCCGGCTTGTGCATTGCCGCCTATGTGCCGGAGCTGGCCGCGGGCTCGCCGGAGTCCGACGGAAAGGTGTTTGCGCCCAACGCATTTTTGCGCATTGCGGCGGACGATACGGTCACAGTCATCGCGAATCACTCGGAGATGGGCCAGGGCCCGTACACAAGCTTGCCAATGCTGGTGAACGAAGAACTGGAAGCCGATTGGTCGAAGATTAAGGTGGAGTCCGCGCCGGTTGATGCGGCGTACAACCACACGGTATTTAATATGCAGATGACCGGCGGCAGCACCAGCACGCCGTCCGAATGGGAACGCCTGCGCCGCATGGGCGCCATGGCGCGTGTGATGCTTGTCCAGGCAGCGGCGCAAAAATGGAATGTCGATCCCGCAACGTGCCACGTGCAGAAGGGCGTGGTGATTCACAACGTTGCAGGGAAGCGAGCCAGCTATGGTTCGCTGGTGGAGGCCGCGTCGAAACTGACGCCGCCGCAAAGCGTACCGCTGAAAGATCCCAAAGACTTCACGTTGATCGGAAAACCGGTGCATCGGCTGGATACGCCGTCCAAGGTCGATGGCACGGCACAGTTTGGGTTGGATGTTCGCGTTCCCGGGATGCTCTACGCTGTAGTGGCGCGGCCGCCGGTGTTTGGCGGCAAAGTGGCGAGCGCTGATTCTGCGGAGACGACGAAGATTCCTGGAGTCCGCTTCGTGGAGCAGGTTCCCTCGGGCGTCGCCGTAATCGCCGAACGCTACTGGGCCGCCAAGCAGGGCCGCGACAAGCTCAAAATTTCCTGGGACGAAGGTGAAAACGCGCAACTTTCCACCGAGAAAATGATCGAGGAATTTTCGCGGCTTTCTGCTTCTCCGGGAAACGTCGCCAAGAAAACCGGCGACCCTGCTGCAGCGCTCGCTGGCGCCGCCAAGACCATTACCGCGGAGTACGACGTCCCGTATCTCGCGCACGCCATGATGGAGCCGCTGAACTGCGTCGTGGACCTGCGCGCGGACAGTTGTGAAATCTGGACTGGCACGCAGTTTCAGACCGTGGATCGCCTCAACGCCGCTAAGGTGGCGGGCCTGCCGCCCGAAAAAGTCCAGATTCATACCACGCTGCTCGGCGGAGGCTTTGGCAGGCGCGCCAATCCTGTCTCCGACTTCGTCGTGGAGGCGGTGCATGTGGCGAAGGTGGCGAAGGCGCCGGTGAAAGTTGTTTGGACTCGCGAAGATGATCTTGCCGGTGGGTGGTATCGTCCCATGTGGCATGACCGCTTCACCGCCGGTTTGGATGCGCAGGGCAATCCCATTGCGTGGACCCACACGATCGTGGGCCAATCCATCATGCAAGGAACGCTGTTTGAAGGCTTCATGGTTAAGGATGGCGTCGACGGCACTTCCGTCGAAGGCGCTGCCGATCTGCTCTACGGCATCCCGAACCTGCAAGTCGACTTGCACTCTCCGAAGATTGGAGTGCCGGTACAGTGGTGGCGGTCAGTGGGCCATTCGCACAATGGCTTCTCCGTCGAAAGCTTCTTCGATGAAGTGGCTCACGCAGGTGGAAAAGATCCCTACGAGTTGCGCATGAAACTGCTCGACAATCAGCCGCGTATGAGCGCGGTGTTGAGGCTGGCAGCGGAAAAGGCGGGCTGGGACAAGCCGCTTCCTGCGGGACAAGGGAGGGGCATTGCCACGCACTTTTCTTTCGACAGTTACGTCGCGCAAGTGGTGGAGGCTTCGGTGGAGAAGAACGGCAACGTGCGCGTGCATCGCGTGGTGTGCGCGGTGGATTGCGGGCGCGCCATCAATCCGGATACGGTCAAGGCACAGATGGAAGGCGGGGTCATCTTCGGGTTGACGGCGGCGCTGAAGACGGAGATCACGCTCGAGCGCGGGCGCGTGCAGCAAAAGAATTTTCACGACTACCAGATGCTGCGCATGTTCGAATCGCCGGCCATCGAGGTCTACATCGTGCCCAGCGAGGAAAATCCCACGGGAGTGGGGGAGCCTGGCGTGCCGCCAGTGGCGCCGGCGCTGACCAACGCGATTTTTGCCGCGACCGGAAAACGTGTCCGGCGCTTGCCTATCCGCGCGAGTGAGTTGGCGGGAGGGAGCGAGGGGAAATCATGAGGCTGACGGTAAGCGACCTTTGTTTTCGTCTCGCGGCGTGCGCTGCGGCCGGGGTTTTCGTATTCGTGATTGCTGCGCTGGCTATCGCGGCGAACCCAGGCACGGCCCGGCCCGATACCAATACCTCGCGTGAAGCGTTCCTGCAGGTCTACAAAGTTTTCACTTCGCCGCGCTGCCAAAATTGCCATCCGGCCGGCGACGCGCCGTTGCAAGGCGACGACAGCCATATCCATCTGCAAAACGTCAGGCGCGGCAAAGACGGCCACGGAGTCTACGGCATGCGCTGCGACACTTGCCATCAAACGGCGAATCTTCCTGGCGAACACATGCCGCCCGGAAGTCCGAAATGGGGCCTGCCGCCTGCGGAACACAAAATGGTCTTTGTCGGGCGATCTCCCGCCGAGTTGTGCCGTCAGTTAAAAGATCCCAAGCAGAACGGCG
>WNFR01006367.1_pt1 | contig 12066 bp, 13 predicted proteins | sample 5400221 | NCBI WGS metagenome assembly WNFR01 (sample SAMN13153357, study PRJNA577476) | soil metagenome | isolation source: 40 cm soil under Madrone tree | place: USA:California | collected 2016-06-14 | reverse complement strand
AGCGCACCGGCCCATGAGCGCGCCGTGCGCACGCTCATGGAGTGGAACATCAGCGTCGACGAAGCCATGTTCCTCGGCGGCCTCGACAAGGGCGCGTTCCTGAAGGCGTTCGAGCCCGACTTCTACTTCGACGACCAGCGCGGCCACGTCGACTCGGCGCGCGCGTATGTCGCCGCCGGCCACGTCCCGTTCGGGGTAGCCAACATCCGCTAGGAAATTGCCTTTACTGCGGTGGCGACGCCGGTATGACAGACGGGCACGCCGAGTCCGCATCGTCCCGCGCCCCGCAGTACTCGCGGGGCGAGCGCTCCTCGACCGCCACTGGAACGGCCGCTACCTGCGCGGACGCCGGGACGACCAGTGACTCCGCCGTCCGCGCCGTAGCAGCGCGTGGGGCCGCCGGTGCAGAGCCGCCCGCTGCTGCGGACGAGCGCGACCAGGCCACGGTCGGCGGCACGCTGGCCGCGGTATTCCAGACGGGCGCCGTCTTCACGGCAAGCGCGGACGCGGGCGGCGTCGGCAGCTCGCTCCATTGGAAGTAGGAGAGATAGAGCATCGCGGTGCCGGTAAAGAAGGCAGTGGCGGCGGCCGTGACTTCGCCGAGATGCCGGCGGTTACGCGCGACCCGAGCGCTAAAGCCGACGAGCACGGCCAGCAGCCACAGCCAGCCGCTGATTTGCATGGCAGTTCTGAAGCTGAACAACGCGCCAGCCGATTGGCTTGCATAGACACACAGGCCGACACTGGCGACGACCGCTGCGCTGAGCAGCACGGCGAACACGCGGCGCCCGAGCGCCACGCTGGTCAGTTCCGGGGAGAGCAAGCCGGCATATTCTAGATGCGTCCCTCGGCGACCGCGTGGCAGGCGACGCCGTCGATGAACGCCGGCACTTCGCGCCAGCAGCGCTCGTTCGCGTGCGGGCAACGCGGGTGGAAGGTGCAGCCCGCGGGCGGCGCGAGCGGGTTCGGCACCTCGCCGCGCACCGGCGTACGCGGCCGGCCGCTCATGCCGAGGTCGGGAACCGCGTCGAGCAGCATGCGCGTGTAGGGATGGCGCGGCCGGGAAAAGAGCTCGGCCGCCGGCGCGAGCTCGACGATGCGGCCGAGATACATGACGCCGACGCGGTCCGCAACCTGCGACACGACCGCCAGGTTGTGCGAGATGAAGAGGTAAGTGAGGCCCAGGCGCCGCTGCAGATCGCTCATCAGGTTCAGGATCTGCGCCTGCACCGAGACGTCGAGCGCGGAGGTCGGCTCGTCGCACACCAGGAGGTCGGGCTCGCCCGCGAGCGCGCGCGCGATCGAGATGCGCTGGCGCTGGCCGCCGGAGAACTCGTGCGGGTATTTCTCGCCGTCGTCGCCCGACAGGCCGACCTGGGCGAGCAGCTCCTCGACTTTTGCGCCAGTGCCGAGGAACCGGATCGGCTCGCCCACGATGTCGCGCACGCGCCAGCGCGGGTTGAGGCTGGCGTACGGGTCCTGGAAGATCATCTGCAGGCGCCGGCCGCTGAAGTCGATGCGGCCTTCGCTCGGCGCGTAGAGGCCGACGATAAGCCGCGCCACGGTGGACTTGCCGCAGCCCGACTCGCCGACCAGGCCCAGCGTCTCGCCCTTCTCGATCTCGAGCGACACCTGGTCTACCGCGCGCAGCCTGCGCCGCGGCTCGCGCTCGAGCACGCGGTTGAGCCACGGCCGCGACACGTCGAAGTCGCGGCTAACGCCTTCGAGTCTAAGCAGCGGCATGCAGCCAGCAGGCCGCGCGGCTCGCGCCCGCCGCCATCAGGTCCGGGCGCTCCACCAGGCAGCGCTCGAAGCGGCGCGTGCAGCGCGGATGGAAGGCGCAGCCCGGCGGAATGGCATTCAGGCGCGGCATGGCGCCGTCGATCTGCACCAGGCGGCTGCGTTTCGCCGCGATGCGCGGGATCGAGCCCATCAGCCCGACGGTGTAGGGATGCTTCGGCGCGTGGATTACATCGCGCACGCTGCCGAGCTCGACGATCCGGCCGGCGTACATCACCGCCACGCGATGCGCGGTCTCGGCGATCACGCCCATGTCGTGCGTGATCAGCATCACCGCGGCGCCGCGCTCCGCGGCGAGGCGCTTGAGCAGCGCGATGATCTGCGCCTGGATCGAGACATCGAGCGCGGTGGTCGGCTCGTCGGCGATCAGGAGGCGCGGCTCGGCCGCGAGCGCCAGCGCGATCACCACGCGCTGGCGCATGCCGCCGGAGAACTGGTGCGGATAATGGCGGTAGCGCGCCGCCGGCGCCGGGAGGCCGACCTCGCCGAGCAGCGCCAGTGCCCGGTCGCGGGCGCCACGCTTGCTCATCGGCAGATGGGCGAGGATCGTCTCCTCGAGCTGGCGGCCGATGGTGTAGAGCGGATTGAGCGAGGTCAGCGGGTCCTGGAAGATCACGCCGATCTTGCGGCCGCGCAGCTGGCGCATCGCTTCCGGCGGCAGGTTGTCGATGCGCCGGCCCTCGAGGCGCACTTCGCCAGCGGCGATGCGCCCGGGCGGCTCGAGCAGCCCGATGATCGCGAGCCCGGTGATCGACTTGCCGGCGCCCGACTCGCCGACCACGCCGAGCACCTCGCCCGGCGCGATGGCAAACGAGATGCCGTCCAATGCGGTAAGCGGGCCGCGCCGCGTGGGGAATTCGACCCGCAGGCTCCGCACGTCGAGGATCATCGCAGCTTCGGGTTCAGCGCGTCGCGCAGCCAGTCGCCGAGCAGGTTGACCGAGAGCACGAGGATGACGAGCGCGAGGCCCGGGAACACGGTGATCCACCACTCGCCGGAGTACAGGAACTCATTGCCAATCCGGATCAGCGTGCCGAGCGACGGCCGCGTGGCCGGGACGCCGACGCCCAGGAACGAAAGCGTGGCCTCGGTGATGATCGCCGTGGCGATGTGGATGGTGGCGATGACCAGCACCGGCCCCATCACATTGGGCAGCACGTGCGCGAGCATGATCGCGAGCGGCTTGCGGCCGATGACGCGCGCGGCCTGCACGTACTCCTTCTCTCTCTCGACCATCGTCGAGCCGCGCACCGTGCGCGCGTACTGCACCCAGCCCGCAAAGCCGATGGCGAGCACCAGCACCGGAATGGCGAGGTCGTCGTGGCGATCGCCCGGCAGCGCGACACGCGCGACGCCGTCGATCAGCAGCGCGATCAGGATCGCCGGAAACGAAAGCTGCACATCGGCGATGCGCATGATCACGGCGTCGACGCGCCCGCCGAGGTAGCCGGACGCGAGGCCGAGAGACACGCCGAGCACGAGCGCGAACAGCACCGCGGCGATGCCCACGCCGAGCGAGATGCGCGCGCCGTGCATGATCGTCGAGAGGATGTCGCGCCCCTGGTTGTCGGTGCCGAGCGGGTAGCGCGCCATGCCGTTCTCTTCCCACAGGGGCGGGGTGAACGCGTCGCTGAGATTCAGCGCCGCCATGTCGAACGGGTCCTGCGGCGACACCCAGGGCGCGAGCAGGGCCGCGGCGACGCAGATGACGGTGAGCGCTGCCGCCACGATGGTCACCGGCGAGCGCCGGAAGCTCCAGGCGAGGTCGTGCTCCCAGAGCTGGCGCAGAATCACTTCACGGTCGCGAAGCGCGCCTGCGGCCGGTCGTCGAGGCTGTAGGCGATGCTGACGCCCGGCTTCATCGCCCAGGGCCGCATCTGGTGGTGCAGCGGCACGTAGTAGGCCTGGTCGCGCGTGATCTCCAGCGCCTCCTTGAGAATGGCGTCGCGCTTCTTCACGTCGGTGGTGACCTTGAGCGCGTCGATCATCTCGTCGAGCTTCTTGTCGCTGATGCGCCCGATGTTGAAGCTGCCGTCGGCGCCGGTGGTCTTGGTGCGCACGAGCGATTGCAGCGTATAGAGCCCGTCGAACGTCGGCACGCCCCAGCCGAGCATGTAGGCGCTGGTGTCGAGGTTCAGCAGCTTCGGAATGTAGGTCGCGAAGGGCATCGCATTCAGCCTGACGCGCAGGCCTGCTCTAGCCCACATCGAGACGAGCGCCTGGCAGATCTTCTCGTCGTTGACGTAGCGGTTGTTCGGGCAGTCGAGCGTGAAATCGAAGCCCTCCGGGTAGCCGGCCTCGGCGAGCAGCTTCTTCGCGGCCGCCGGGTCGTACTGCGTCACGCTGTCGATGTCCTGGGTGTTGCCGTGCACGCCGGGCGCGATCATGATGCCGGCGGGGATCGAGAGCCCGCGCATCACGACCTTGCGGATCGCCTCGCGGTCGACCGCCATGTTGAGCGCCTTCCTCACGCGCACGTCCTTGAACGGGTTCTTGCCCTTGACGCTGGAAAACTTCAGCTCGTCGTTGTGCTGATCGAGGCCGATGAAGATGGTGCGCACCTCGTGGCCGTCGAGGATCTTGATGATGGACTCCTTGCGCAGCCGGTCGACGTCCTGCGTCGGCAGATCCGTCACCAGGTCCACATCGCCGGCGAGCAGCGCGGACACGCGCGTGGCATCCGATTTGATGGGCGTGTAGACGACATCGGTGACGTTGCCGTCGAGCTTGCCCCACCAGTCCTTGTTGAGCGTCATGACGATGCGCTTGTCGGGCTCCCAGCCCTTGATGATGTAGGGGCCGGTGCCGTTGGTGTTGCGCGAGGCGAAAGTCTCCTCGCGCTTCGAGTAGTCCTGGATGTGCTGCGAGCGGTTCTTCTCCGCCCAGGCCCTGCTCACCATGCGGAAGTCGACGATGTTCTGGAGCAGCAACGGGTGCGGGCCGGAGAGCAGGAGGTCGACGGTGTAGTCGTCGATCTTCTTCACCTCGTTGATGCCTGCCACGTAGATCTGGTTCGTGCCCTGCGGCTCCTTGATGCGGCCGAAGGAGAACACGACGTCATCCGCGGTGAAGGGCGAGCCATCGTGGAACTTCACGCCCTTGCGCAGATGAAAACGGAATTGCGTTTCCGAGATCTTGTCCCAGCTCGTCGCGAGGCAGGGCTCGATCCTGTAGTCCCGGGTGTAGCGCACCAGTCCTTCGTAGGTGTACTGCATGAGGGCGTGGGTCGTCGCGTGGTTCTGCGAGTGCGGGTCCATCGTCAGGATGTCGTTCTGCGCGGCCCAGCGCAGCAGCACCTGTGCGTGCGCCGCGCCGGCGACGAGCGCCAGCGCGAGTAACAGCGTTCTCATCATCTCCTCCTCCTCGGTCTTACTTGAGCGGCAGGCTCTCCTCCACCAGCGCGGCGAGATAGCCGGCGCCCAGTGGAATCACCTCGTCGTTGAAATCGTAATTCGGATTGTGCAGCATGCACCCGCCCGCCCCCGGGACGTGACTCGCGCCCTGCCCGAGGAAGGCGTAGGCGCCGGGCCGCTCCTGCAGGAAGTAGGCAAAGTCCTCGCCGCCCATCGTCGGCTCGTGCTCCGTGATGACGTTCCCGGCGCCGAACAGGCGCTTCGCCACGTCGGCGGCGAAACGCGCCTCGCGCGCGCTGTTGATGGTGGCGGGATAGCCGCGCGCATAGGTCACCTGCGCTGTCGCGCCGAAGGCTTCCGCGGTCTTGGTTGCGATCTCCCTCACCCGGCGCTCGGCCAGGTCGCGCGTCTGCGGCTGGAAGGTGCGCACGGTGCCGACGAGCTTCACCTCGTCCGGGATGACGTTGAACACGCCGATCTGGCTGGTCGCGAGCGAGCAGATGCTGACCACCACCGCGTCGATCGGGCTGACGCTGCGGCTGGCGATGCTTTGCAAAGCGGTGATGACATGTGCCGCGGCCAGCACCGGGTCGATGGCGAGGTGCGGCATGGCGCCGTGGCCGCCACGGCCGCGCACCGTGATGCTCACTTCGTCGGTCGAGGCCATTACGGCACCGGCGCGCACGGCGAGCTTGCCGGCCGGCAATCCCGGCCAGTTGTGCAGCCCGTAGACCTCGTTCATCGGGAAGCGCTGCAGCAGGCCCTCCTGCACCATCACGTTCGCGCCGCCGCCGCCTTCCTCCGCCGGCTGGAAAATCACGTACGCCGTGCCGTCGTAGTTGCGCGTCTCGGCGAGATAGCGCGCCGCGCCGAGCAGCATCGTCGTGTGCCCGTCGTGGCCGCAGGCATGCATGCGGCCCTCGTGGCGCGAGCGGTGCGGGATGTCGGCAGTCTCGTGGATCGGCAGGCAGTCCATGTCCGCGCGAAGGCCGATCGCGCGGCCGCTCGTCGTCTTGCGGCCTGGGATGACGCCGACGACGCCGGTCTTGGCGAGTCCGCGATGCACTTCGATTCCCAGCCGCGCGAGCTCGGCCGCCACGACGCCGGAGGTGCGGGTCTCCTGGAACGAGAGCTCGGGATGCGCATGCAGGTCGCGCCGCACGTCGCGCAGCTCTGCCTGGTAGGCGCGAATGCGCTCGACGGGCGTCGTCATACCGCTTGCACCCGCAGCCGCGGATCGACGGCGTAATAGAGGAGATCGACCACGAGGTTGATGATCACGAAGAACAGCCCTATGAGACAGAGATAGGCGGCCATCACCGGCACATCGGCGAAGTTGATCGCCTGGATGAACAGCAGCCCCATGCCCGGCCACTGGAACACCTGCTCGGTGATGATCGAGAAGGCGATGATCGCGCCGAGCTGCAACCCGGTGATGGTCATCACGGGCACGAGCGTGTTCTTCAGCGCATGGCCGAAATGGATCGCGCGGTCGCTCAGGCCTCGGGCGCGGGCGAAGCGGATGTAGTCGGTGCGCAGCACTTCGAGCATCTCGGAACGCACCAGGCGCTGGATCAGCGTCATCTGGAAAAGCCCGAGCGTGATCGAAGGCAGGATCAGCGCCTTGAGACCCGAGGCGGTCAGGAAACCGGTCGACCACCAGCCGATCGCCGCCGTGTCGCCGCGGCCGAAAGAAGGCAGCCAGCCGAGCTGCACCGCGAAGACGAGAATCAGCAGGATGCCGATGAGGAAGGTCGGGAGCGAGACGCCGATGAGCGAGATGCCGAGCAGGAAATGCGAGAGCCACGAATCTCGTCGCAGCGCAGTGTACACGCCCATCGGGATGCCCACGAGCAGCGCGAAGAGCGCTGCCGTGAACGAGAGCTCCAGCGTGGCCGGCAGCCGCTCGACGATGAGCGCCGACACCGGCCGCACCTGCCGCAGGCTCAGGCCGAACTCGCCGTGCAGCGCATTGGCGACGAATGCCGCGTACTGCACGTAGAACGGGCGATCGAGCCCGAGCTGCTTCGTGACCCGCGCGCGATCCTCGGGCGTCGCGTCCTGGCCGAGCATGAAGATCACCGGGTCGCCGACGAAGCGAAACAGCGCGAAGGCGATGAGGCCGACGGCGAGCATCACGAGGATCGCCTGGCCGAGCCGCCGCAGGATGAACGCCGCCATGAGGCGGCGAATATAATCGCAAATCGGGGTCAGGCACCGATTTCCACCTCGTTCGCCCGCAAGCTCATCGACTGGCAGCGCGCCCATGGCCGCCACGACCTGCCGTGGCAGGGCACGCGCAATGCGTACCGCATCTGGCTCTCGGAGGTGATGCTCCAGCAGACGCAGGTTGCGACCGTCATCCCGTACTACGAGCGTTTCCTCAAGCGCTTTCCCAGCTTGCAGTCGCTCGCCCGCGCGCGCGAGGAAGACGTGCTGCGGCTCTGGAGCGGGCTCGGCTACTACGCGCGCGGCAGAAACCTCCACCGCGCGGCGCGGCTGGTCGCCGGGCGCGGGTTCCCCCCCACCGCCCAGGCGATCGCCGAGCTGCCCGGCGTGGGTCGCTCGACCGCCGCCGCGATCGCGGTCTTCGCCTACGGTGAGCGCGCCGCGATCCTCGATGGCAACGCGAGGCGCGTCCTCGCGCGGACGTTTGCGCTCGGCGACGAAGACGACCTCTGGCGGCTCGCGGAGCGCCTGCTGCCCAAGCGCGACGTCGAGCGTTACACGCAGGCGCTGATGGATCTCGGCGCCACGATCTGCACGCGTGCGAAGCCGCGCTGCGGCGAGTGCCCCGTCAAGGCGGCTTGCGTCGCGCACGACCAAGGCTCGACCGATCGCTTTCCCGGGCCGCGCGCGAAGCGCGCATCGCCGGTCAGGGAAGTGAGCTGGTGGGTGCTGCTGAAGAACGGCCGCGTGCTGCTCGAAAAGCGGCCCGGCGCCGGCCTATGGGGCGGGCTGCTGACGTTCCCCGAGCGGGTGGATAAAAGCTGGCGACTTGAGTCCCGGCAGACACTTCCCGTAATCGAGCACGGATTCACGCATTTCCGGCTGCGCGCCACGCCGCTCCTGTGCACCGTGCAAGCCGCAAGGACAACGGCCAATCAGCAATGGCTTGCGCTCGCGCAAGCGGCGCGGGCCGCAGTCCCGACGCCCGTGAAGAAACTGCTGATCAGGATTCGGGTTGGGCGCGCGAGCGAAGGAGCGCGGTGAGGCGCTCGAGCCGCGTCACGACGTCGGAGAGCGCGAGCAGCTCCTGTTTGGCGTGAAGCGGAAGCGGTAGCAGCTCGACAAGCCGCGCGGCCACCCAGGCGCATGAATCGAGCCGGTGTGGGCCGGGCAGCGCGTCGGGCTGCTGCTCGATGACCCGCTCCAGGAGCCGCGAGCAGAGCACGCAGCTGGCGGGCACCGGCGCGTCGCGCTCGGGCGGGAGCAGCTCGACGCGCGCACGCTGCAGCCCGTTCGGCTCGACGCGGCGCTCCAGTATCCGGAAGCGGCGCTCGCCGTGCGCGATCACCTGCAGGAGCCCGAGCTGCGGCATCTCCCAGTCGCCGATGCGCGCGAGCGTGCCGATGTCGTGCGGCGTTGCCGGGGCGCCGACTTCGGTGCCTTCGCGGATCGCGCAGACCCCGAACGGCGAGTTGTCGCGCAGGCAGGCCTTCGCCATGTCCATGTAGCGCATCTCGAAGATGCGCAGCGCCAGCCGCCCTTCCGGAAAGAGCACCGTCTGCAGCGGGAAGAGGGGCAGGTTGTCTATGGCTCTGCCTCACGGGCGAGGGCACGATGGCGCACCAGCACGCGCCAGTCGCCGCGAAAGGCCTTGGCGAGCTCTTCCGCCAGGTACACCGAGCGGTGGCGCCCACCGGTGCAGCCGATCGCTACCGTCACATGGCTGCGGTTCTCCCGCACGATCTCGGGCAGCCATTTGCCGAGCAGCTCACGCACGTCGGCGAGCCAGCGCTGCACGGCGCTGTCGCGCCCGAGGGACTCGATCACCGGCGCGTCGCGGCCGGTGAACGGCCGCAGCTGCGGGTCGTAGTGCGGGTTCGCGAGCATGCGCGCGTCGAGCACCCAATCGGCATCGAGTGGGATGCCATCCTTGTACGAGAAAGACTCGAACAGCAGGGTCAGCGCTCCGCTGCCCAGTCCGAGCAGGTCGCGGATCCAGTTCTGCAGCACGCGCGGCTGCAGCTCGCTCGTGTCGATGCGGCTGCCGAGCGGCGCGATGCCGGCGAGCAGCGCTCGCTCGCGCTCGATCGCCTCGGCGAGCGTCATGCCGGGGCCGGCGAGCGGATGGCGCCGGCGCGTCTCCGAAAAGCGGCGCAAGAGCGTGTCCGGATTCGCCTCGAGGTAAAGCACGCGGCAGTCGACACCGCGGCGGCTGAGCTCCGCGATGTGCTCGGGCAGCGCCGGCAGCGCGGCGCTGCGCGCGTCGATGCTGACTGCGGCGCGGTCGTGCCCGGCGTCGGCGAGGAAGTCGACGGTCTCCATGAGGAAATTGGCTGGCAGGTTGTCGACGCAGTAGTAGCCCGCGTCCTCCAGTACCCGCAATGCGATGCTCTTGCCGGAGCCGGAAAGACCGCTGACCAGAACGAGCTGCACTACTCGTCTTTCTGCATCTGGTTTCGCTGCCGCGCCAGGAACTCGGCGGTGGAGTCGATGCCGCGCAGCTTGAGGATCTCGTTCCTGACCGCGGCTTCGACCAGCACCGCGAGGTTGCGGCCGGCGGCGACCGGAATGCTCACGCGGCGCACGCTGACGCCGAGAATCTCCTCCGTCTGCTCGATGAGCGGCAGCCGCTCGCTCGGGTCGCGGCCGCCCGGCTGCGGGCGCTCGAGGTGCGCGATGAGCCGCAGCTTCAGCTTCCGGCGCACGGCGGTCTCGCCGAAGATGGTGCGGATGTTCAGGAGTCCCAGGCCGCGCACCTCCAGGAAATCCGTCAGCATGGGCGGACAGCGCCCTTCCAGGGTTCCGGCGGCAATGCGAGAGATCTCCACCACGTCATCCGCGACGAGGCCATGGCCGCGGCTGATCAGCTCCAGCGCGAGCTCGCTCTTGCCGACGCCGGACTCGCCGGTGATGAGCACGCCGAGGCCGAGCACGTCCATGAAGACGCCGTGGCGCTCGACGGTCTCGGCGAGCGCCTTGGCGAGGTAGCGCGCCAGCTTCTCGATAACGCGCGGTGCGGGCAGCGGCGAGGTGAAGAGCGGTGTCTGCGTCTTGGCGGCAGCCTCGAGCAGCGCCGCCGGCGGTGCGACGCCGTCGGCGATGATCACGGCGGCGGGATGCGATTCGAGCAGGCGCTCGATGTAGCCGGCGACGATGCCGGCCTCGTAGGCGCCGATGACCTGGATCGAGTTCGGGTGAGTGAGGTTGAGGTGGCCGATCAGCGAGGCCGCGGCCACCGCCTCGCGGCGCACGGCCGTGCCGCCTTCCCGCCCGGCCACCCAGGCGAGCGAGAGCGCCTCGCGGTTGTCCTCATGCAGCCGCGCGACGTTGACCTGCAGCATCCGGTTGCCAGGAGGCGACGAGCTGGTAGAGCGCCTGCGCGTCGGCGGCGGCGCCCATGGCCTCGCGCAGCGCGCGGTCGCTGAACATCTGCGCGAGCTCGGAGAGGATCTGCAGGTGCTTCTCGGTTGCCTTCTCCGGCACGAGGAGCACGAATGTGAGGGTGACCGGCGCGCCGTCGGGCGCGTCGAACGGAATCGGTTGCGCGAGGCGGATGAAGGCGCCGAGCGCCTCTTTCAGCCCCTTGATGCGGCCGTGCGGGATGGCGACGCCCTGGCCGAGGCCGGTGGAGCCGAGGCGCTCGCGTGCGAAGAGACTGTCGAACACGAGGCTGCGGGCAATGCCGTCATGGTTCTCGAACAACAGGCCGGCCTGCTCGAAAAGCCGCTTCTTGCTCGAGGCCGCGAGGTCGACGAGCACATGGGCGGGGTTGAGCAGCTTGCCGGCGAGGCTCATGCGCGCTTTTTCTCCACGTAGCGCTTGTCCTTGTAGCGTAGCACCTGGCGGTCGAGCTTGTCGGCGAGGAGGTCGATCGCGGCGTAGAGGTCGTCCTCCTCGCTCTCGCAATGCAGGTCCTTGCCTCGGACGTGCAGGGTGCATTCCGCCTTCTGCCGGATCTTGTTCACCGTGAGGATGACGTGGGCGTCGATCACATGGTCGAAGTGCCGATTGATGCGCTCGAGCTTCGCGCGAACGTAGCTCAGGATCGCAGGGGTGACTTCCACATGATGGCCGCTCACGTTCAGGTTCATGTCTAGAGAGCCTTTCGTTGGTTGACAGCGGGAATCTGCAGCGCTTCCCGGTACTTTGCAATCGTTCGCCGTGCCACGACAATGCCCTGCTCGCCGAGAATTTGTGAAATTCGTGCATCCGAGAGCGGCGCTTTCGCGTCCTCCGCGGCGACGAGCTGCTTGATGAGCGCGCGGATCGCGGTGGAGGAGGCGGCGCCGCCCGCTTCGGTGGCGACGTGGCTGCCGAAGAAGTACTTCAGCTCGAAGGTGCCGCGCGGCGTGGCCATGTACTTCTGTGTCGTCACGCGGGAGATGGTGCGTTCGTGCAGGCTCAGCGTCTCCGCGATCTCCCGCAGCACCAGCGGGCGCATCGCCAGCTCGCCATGCTCGAGGAAATGCCGCTGCCGGTCGACGATCGCCTGCGACACGCGCAGGATGGTCTCGAAGCGCTGCTGCACGTTCTTGATCAGCCAGCGCGCTTCCTGCAGCTGCGAGGAAAGCGAGCCGTTGCGCGCGCCGGCGGCGATTTCCGCATACAGGCGGTTGATGCGCAGGCGCGGCATGGCGTCCGGGTTGAGGCTCGCGCGCCAGGCGCTGCGCAGCTTGCGCACGATGACGTCGGGGATCACGTAGCGCGCCTCCACCTTGGCGAACGCCGCGCCGGGGCGCGGATT
>WNFR01006366.1_pt1 | contig 12066 bp, 12 predicted proteins | sample 5400221 | NCBI WGS metagenome assembly WNFR01 (sample SAMN13153357, study PRJNA577476) | soil metagenome | isolation source: 40 cm soil under Madrone tree | place: USA:California | collected 2016-06-14 | reverse complement strand
TCCTTGGTTCCCCGCCTAAACGGAACGGAGCAACCTGCGACGAAAGGAGGCGAGATAGATTGAAATTTCTGAAAATGATCATGATCATGGCCGTTCTAGTCACTGCCTTGGAACTTGGAGCCTGTGCGCAACACAAGGAGGTTGTCGCTCCAGCTCCAGCACCGATGGGGAAATAGATCGAGTACGCCGTACTTTCAATTGGGCTATTTCGCCCAAAAGGCCAGGTCGTGTTCCGGCCTGGCTTTTTTTTCATGACGCATAAGGGCCTGGGTTGTAAATCCTTAACTAAGTGGATGTTCGGGCGGTTAGCTCAGTGGTAGAGCGTCTCGTTTACACCGAGAGGGTCGGGGGTTCGAAACCCTCACCGCCCAGTTCAGAGGTCAGCGGTCAGAGATCAAAAGTCAGCTGCTCTTCGATGCGCCAGGAGCGCAAAGACAGCCGGGAAAATAATTTTCTCCCATTCGGCGTATTCTTTTGCTGAAGGATGCAACCCGTCGGCGGCGACTAACGAGGGATCGTCGCCCATTTGTTTGCTAATTGCGAAAACATCGACAACGCGCAGGCCGCGCTTTGTCGCTTCTTCGGTAATGATCTTGTTAAACGAGGCAATGCCTTCGGGAATGTTTCGGCCGCGCGCGTAACGCGGGCCTGTTGGCGTAATTCCAAAATCCGGAATGGTGACGACGAGCAATCGGTTCTTGTCGCGCAGTACTGCCAGCATTTGATCGACAAGGTAGATGAAGTGTCTCCGAAATGTTTCCACATCGACTCCCTGGACCCAATCATTCACGCCAATCTGTAGCGTCGCGAAATCCGGCTTTGATTCCACGAAGGTTGGTAACTCGCGATCGATGGCTTGTTGCGTCGTCCAACCGGTGCGTGACGGGTTGGCGACAAGATCGACATGCAGACCTTTGTCATTAAGATGCAGCGTCAATAACGCCGGCCACGACTCGTTAGGCAAAGCGCCTTCGCCGATTGAATAGGAGTCGCCGATCGCGACGTAGCGAATCTTCCCTTTATCGATCTTTTTTTCGGCGGTGTTCACGGTCGCAACAAAAATCGCAAATAACAGCAGCAGCGCTCTCATCTAGGACAACATTTCAGTAACTGCAGCCTGGCAATGAATTGTTGTCGTGTTGAGAAACGGAATGCCGTGGTGCTCGGGTTCGCGCAGGATCAACGGCAGTTCTGTCCCAGCCAGGATAACGCCGTCGATGTCGATCTTTGCTTTCAATCGATCGACAACCGCAAGCAAGCCTGCCCGCGTTTCGGGCAGGAAGTTCCCTGGGACCAGTTCGTTCATGTATTTGTCGTGAATGTATTCCTGGTCGGCATGATCGGGTTGCACGAGCGCGATGCCTTCGCGTGAGAATACCTTCGGATAGAACTCGCCGGTCATGGTGAATTTGGTGCCAAAGAGCGCGAGCTTCTTCAGCTTCTCTACGTTGGCGGCCCCACATGTTGCTTCGACGATGCTGATGAGCGGAATGGATGAGCACTCCGCGATCTGCTCGAATACCAAGTGCGGCGTGTTTGCTGCGATCAATCCGGAGTGTGCGCCGGCGCGGGCGAGTTTCTCGATTTCCTCTACGATGGTCTCAATGAGGCGTTGCAGATCGTTCGCGATCACGAGCTCTCTCACTTTGTTCAAGTCGATGCTGTTGATGAGAAATTGCGGATAACTACCGTCGTTGGTCCGCTCGCGGTAAAGCGCGATGATCGTCTGGTAATAATCGATCGTGCTTTCCGGACCGAGGCCGCCGATGATGCCGAGAGTTTTCATGTTTTCGTTTCCGCTTCCTCATTGGCTGAGACGGACTAAAATCGCAATTGTGAAATTCATTATTTCGTTCACGGCCGCAATATTGGCCGTGAGTGCACATGATGTCGATGCGCAGGCGCGCACGGCAAGTCCGGGCAACCGAAGCAACGTCTCGAACAAAGCATTGATCACCCGAACGGGCAGGTCAGAAGTGATGGGGGCGGCGGCGCTGCACACGCTGGCCAACGATTACTATGCGTGGCGTAATGAAAATTATCCAGTGCGCAGCAGCGATGCCGGACTGCATACGTGGGACGATCGGCTGACGGATTATTCACCGGCGAAAATCGCGGAGCGCGCACAGCATGAGCGCGCATTGCTCGGAAAAGTGCGGGCGATAAAGATCGACAATTGGCCGAAGGACGATCGCATCGACGCGATTCTTTTTCGCGCGCAACTGGAGGACGTCGATTTTCAGGACCGGGTGCTCAAATTCGAGCGGACGAACCCGCAGGTTTACGTCGGCGAATGCGTGAACGGGATTTTTTCGCTGTTGAAAAAGGAATACGACACACCGCGCAAGCGCGCGCTCGCGGCAACGGCGCGCTTGGAACAAATGCCGGCGATGCTGAAGCAGAGCCTGAGCAATTTGCAAAATCCGGTAAAACTGTACGCGCAGCTCGCCATTCAATCGGCGCGCGCGATCGATCCGCTCCTGAACAACAGTTTGATGGCGCTCGATGTCGATCTTGCACCGAACGAGCACGACCAACTCGTGAAAGCGCGTGATGCAGCGCTCGTCGCGCTGCATGGTTACGCAGACGAACTGGAAAAACGGTTGCCCAAAATGGTGGACTTCGCGCCGATGGGCGAAGCGAATTACAATTATTACCTCAAACACGTCCTGCTCCTGCCGCTCACCGGCGCGGAAGTCGAAATGATCGGACGTGCGGAGCTGGCGCGTTATCGCGCGCTCGAAGCCCTCCTGCCCGATCCGAAACTAGCCGATCCCGATCCGGCACGTAGCGCGAACATTCCCCCCGACCAGGCCGCATTCTTGAAGGCCTACGAGAGTCGCGAACGGGAGATGATCGATTTCCTGAAGGAACACAACCTGGTCACGTTGCCCGATTATCTTGGTCCGTTTCAGATTCGACAGTTGCCGGAGGCATTCAAGCCGACCAGCCCCGGCGGTTTCATGAATCCGCCCGGCGTTTATGACAAGGACCCAACCGGTTTTTATTTCATCCCGACCTACAATCCGCAATCGAAGAACTTTTATATTCGTGCCGCGATCGAGGACCCGCGGCCGATCCTCGGACATGAGGGTATTCCGGGACATTTTTTGCAGCTCTCCGTCGCGAACCACTTGAATGACGAAATTCGCCGTCAGCATCAGGACGGCGTGTTTGTCGAAGGCTGGGCGCTTTACGGCGAGGAAATGTTAATGCGCACCGGCTTGTATCCAAACAACTCCGCGGCGCAGGGACAAATTCTCCGCTTGTCGCGTTATCGCGCGGCGCGGATCGGCGTGGACGTGAACCTGCACACCGGCCGATGGAGCTTCGAGCAAGCGGTGAAATATTTCATGGAAGCCGGAGGTCTTGATCGCGAAGCGGCGGAAGGCGAAGCAGCCGGCGCGGCCTCGATTCCGACGCAAAAGATCAGTTACATCATTGGCAAATGGCAGATTATGAATCTACTTGGCCGTTACAAAGATCGACAAGGTGACAAATTCCGGCTCGGGCAATTTCACGATGATCTGATCAAGAACGGCAGCCTGCCTGTTTCAATCGTCGAATGGATTTTGCTCGACGATGCTACGTCAATACAAAAGGTGACGAGCGAAAAGTTGAAGAGTGACCGGTTGTAGAGGCCGCTGTCTCAGCGGCAAACCTTCTAACCGCGGACTGCGCGGATTTTTAGCCGGAGCAACGACCCGCGTCGGTCACTTATCCGGGATAAAGCACGAATTCCACCGCTGACCTCCGACATCTGATCTCTGACCTCTGTTTCGGCGTAATTCCTGCTCACCCATGGATGATCATGATTATGGGGCGGCAAGGCGACAGCACGGCAATTCAAGATCATATGATCAAGTACGAGCTGGTCGAGGGGCTACAACGCGCTATCGACTATGGTTATCGCCGGCTGTTTGAATCAGCAAAACAGGAATGGGAACGCCGCTTTGCCGGCAACGATCCAAGCGACGCGTGCGTCAGCATTCGGATTGACTCATTTGCCGCCGAGACGCTCGCGAAGGCGCCGCCTCGCGCCGGTTATCTTCCAAAACGCATGCGACCGCGCAACCGGCAAATGCGACTGCGCTTATCCTACCCGCGGAGTCGTATGACAAAGTAGACGCGGCATCTCGCTACTTTCTCGTCTCCTCCCCCGCGAGGTTACCAACTGTGTAATGCTCGGTCGGAGGTTCCAGCGCGCTAACGAATTTCCGAAAGCGCGCGGAAAAAACTTCCGGACGAAGTTTCCAGTAATGAGCGATTCCGGGCGCAGCGACGTAATGTCGAAGGAGCCCGCACCAACCTTCCCAGAGCTCCCTGTCCATGAGTCCATAAACATAATGAAAATGAATCGTTTCGAACGCTTTCAAGAACTGGTAAGCTGCGTGAAAGAAACGCGCCTGATCTTGGGCGGAGAGTGCGTTGAGATCTTCCAGACCTACTCGCCAGATTCGTTCCAACTCCGCGTTCTCCATCAAGGGCTTGGTCACATCGCGCAGGGCCGTGGCCGCGGCGTCTTGCGTGGCCAGCTTCGCCACGCGCGTGCTCCGGTGCACTTGAATGCCGAGATACAGGACCGAGAAAACGACCGCGATCGAGCTAACCAATTGCGAGACCGCGTTGATCGCTTCCCAATTCATGCTCGTTTTGCTTTGCGTTGAATCGTTGAAACCTTAAAACGTTGACCCGGACACATTTGACCTCTGACTTCTGTTCTCTGGCTGCCTCGGTTCTTCCGCCACTTTCAGCACGATCTTGCCGCGCGTGTGATGGGTATCGACCTGTGTCTGTGCCTTGGCCGCTTCCGCCAGCGGCAATGTTTGCGAGACGATCACCTTGATCTTTCTCTCATCGATTAGCTTTGTTATCTCGGCCAGTTCATCAGAGTTCGGCTCCACGCCAAGCGACGCACCGCGAATTCCGCGCTTGTCGAGCTCTGCCTGATCGGGCCGTGCCACTAGCGACACGATAATCCCGCCTTTCTTAACGATCCCGTAGGAACGAGTGAGCGTGTCTTTTCCGACCGAATCGAGCACCACATCGACATCCTTCGCTACGTCCTCGAATTTTTGCTTCGTGTAATCGATCGCCACATCTGCGCCGAGTTGCTTGAGCAAATCTTGATTTGGCGTCGATGCTGTTGCAAACACTCTCGCGCTGCGCGCTTTCGCGATTTGGATGGCAAAACTTCCTACCCCGCCCGACCCGCCGTGAATCAAAACCGTTTGCCCCGCGCTCAATTTCGCCGTGTCGATGAGCGCTTGCCACGCCGTCAATGAGACGAGTGGCACCGCCGCCGCCTCCACGTAGTTGAGAGACTTTGGCCTGGGCGATGTTTCCTTTTCCGTTGCCAGCGCGTACTCGGCATAACCTCCTCCTTTGTCCAACGCGATGTATGCGTAGACCGGATCGCCCGCTTTGAGCCTCGTGACGGTTGCGCCAGTCTTCTCGACCACTCCCGCAATATCGTATCCCGGAATTGCCGGCAATTTGATGTTTAGAAACTGCGCGAATTTCTGAGAGCGAGCCGCCGAATCCACCGGGTTGACACCGGCAGCGATCACCTTCACCAAAATTTCGTTCTCCTTCGGAACCGGGCGCGGCACATCTTCAAGCTTTAATACTTCCGGTCCGCCGTACTCGTGAACAACAACCGCCTTCATTGTCGATCTTGCTGATTGCGCGAATACTGGTGTCGCAATCAGCGTAGCAATGATAACTGCAATTTTCGTTTCCATAGGTCTTGGTCTCCTGATTAATGAAATTTTAGCCAGTCGACCTTGTCGAAAGATTCCGCTCGCGTCTTCACATTGGACTCATCAAGCTTCGCGGTTACCTGGGATGAAGGGCAACGTCAACCAACAACAAACAGCAAAATGATGAATACCAAAATATTAACGATCGTCGGATTATCCGTCGGCCTGGCCGGGCTTTGCTCGGCGCAAACCAGCCCAACCACGACGACAACAACGCGTGGGAGCAATGCCCCGTACACCGAAGGCGCTGTTTGGGTCCTGACTATGATCAAGACCAAAGCCGGACTGAGCGATGATTATCTCAAATCCATCAGCCAGACGGTGAAGCCGATTTACGACGAGGAAAAAAAGCAAAAGATCATTCTCGATTACAAAATTCTGAATGGCGACGCGATGGGTCCGCAGGACTTCAGCATCCTCATCATGGTGCAATATCCAAACATGGCGGCGCTGGATAGTTTGCGCGACAAGATGGACCCGCTCATTGAGAAAGTGATGGGTCCGGAAGATCAGCGCCGCGCCACCGCGGTGAAACGGCTCGATATTCGCGAAATCCTCGGCACCAAAACCATGCGCGAAATCACGCTGAAATAGCGTCTCTCTGAGATCTCGGGCCCGCCTCCCCGGCTAGGCGACCGCCCAAAGCGACTCGATGCCCCGGAAATCCTCGATACAAAAACCAAGCGCGAGATCACGCCGAAATAATCTGTTCGTCGATTTTCTCTTAGCGGTAGCCTTGTTAGTGGCCGCCATGGCCATGACCACCTTGGCCGGATTTAACGCTCGATCCACGACCGACAGCCTTCCCAGTAACTGCATGCCCCTTGCCGTGGATGCTGCTGCTTTTGCCACGAGTCGTCTGACTATGGGTGTTTTGGGCATGCGACGACGCCTGGTCTGACCGGTGCGCGCTGCTCACGATCTTGCCGAGGTTGAGCCCGTTGTCGTGCGCAATTTTTCCCCAGCCTTCCCCGGCTTTGTGCATTGCTACGATGTCGTCGAAGTTCTGGCCAGATGCATTGGCCAGCAAGTGCGCAGTCTCCAATTCGCCGTAACCGAGCCCCGTCGACGCCCTCTCAGTTTGCAACGTATCGACGGGAACGCCAGTTTCGTCGGAAATTCTCGTCAACACAGCTGCGCTCGAAGCAGCGACGCCGAATATCAGGAAGAATGCCGCTATGATCAGGCTTAACGTCTTCATGTAAGAAGATTCGATTCCGACCGGCACGATGGTTCTCATATCTGCCTAAAAAAATAACCGTGGTAGGGACGGCGCGCTGGACCGTCCGTTTTCGCGCAATCCGCCGTTAGAAGAAAGTGGACGACCGCAGAGAGAGGTCATCCCTCCATTTGCCGGAAAAAGCCTACGATTTGGGCGGTTCGGTCTTCTTCATAAATGGCGTGAAGAGATCGATCGGAACTGGAAGAAACGTGGTCGTGTTATGCTCGCTCGAAATCTCGCGCATGGTTTGGAGGAAGCGCAGTTGCAGCGCAATCGGCTCCTTGCTCATCATGGCGGCGGCCTGCACCATTTTTTCCGCGGCTTGAAATTCGCCCTCGGCGTTAACGATCTTTGCGCGGCGCTCGCGCTCGGCTTCGGCCTGCTTGGCCATGGCGCGCTTCATCGTGTCGGGCAGCGCCACGTCCTTTACCTCGACCGCCGTGACTTTGACGCCCCACGGTTCGGTTTGCCGGTCGATGATCTCCTGCAACTTCAGATTGATCGACTCGCGTTGCGAAAGCAGGTCATCCAAGGGGGCCTGTCCGAGCACGCTGCGCAGCGTGGTTTGGGCGATGAGCGAGGTGGCTTGGAGAAAGTTGACCACTTTCACAACCGCGGCTTCCGGATCGACCACGCGAAAATAAACAACCGCATCGACCGTGACCGGTACGTTATCACGCGTCATCACCTCCTGTCGTTCGACGCTGATGGTGACGACGCGCAAATCCATTCGCACCATGCGATCGACGATCGGGATGAGGAAAATCAACCCCGGCCCTTTCGCGCCAAGTAGTTTTCCGAGACGGAAAATCACTCCCCGCTCGTATTCGCGCAAAATGCGGATCGCCTGCGGCAGGATGATCACGGCCAGGATTATGAGCGGTATGGCCCAACTGATTAACTTGAATGGTGCTTCGAGTGGCATGGCTTTATTTTCCTTTGGTTTTTACTTGCAGAGTTAATCCTTGCACCGACGCGATCTCCACGACTTCGCCTTTTTCGATCGGTCTATCGCTGACCGCGTTCCAATACTCGCCTTCGACGAAAATCCTGCCAGCGCGCGAGTCGATGGGCGTCAATGTGGTCACGGTTCTTCCAATCATCGTTTCGGCGCCAGCCTTGACCGGCAAGAGCTGCGCGCGCAAACCTTTTCCGATCACGAAAACAAAAAATGCCGCGGTCACGAGCGTGGCCGGAACGATGTAGCTGAGCGATAAACGAAAGAGTGGATCAGCGCGGTTAAAGAGCATGAGCGAGCCGATCAGAAACGAAATGATTCCTCCCACCGTCAGAACACCGTGCGTGGGCGTATAGACATCAAAGATGAAGAGCATGAGTGCGAGCGCGATCAACGCAAGACCTGTGACATTAACCGGCAGGATCGCCGCTAGATAGAGGGCAAGGATCAACGCGATCGCGCCCACCACGCCGGGCAGGATCGCGCCGGGCGTGGTCAGTTCGCCGATGATTCCGTAAATCGCGATGAGCATGAGAACGAACATGACCTCAGGCCGCCAGAGTCTTTGGAAAACGCGTTCGGACGGCGACATTTTAATTTCAGCGATCTCTGCGCCTGCGGTCTTGAGCGTTTTGCCATCGACCACACGGCCGTTTAATTGCTTGAGCAACTCTGTAAGATCGACAGCAATAAGATCGACCACTTTTAACTCGAGCGCTTTGTCCGCGCTGATGGAGGCACTTTCGCGCACGGCGGATTTCGCCCAATCGATATTGCGATGGCGCCGGGCTGCGATCGCTTCGATGTAGCTCACGGAAAAATTCTCGAGCTTTTGCTTCATGGTGTCGTCGGGCTTCTGTTCGCCGCCGGTCGGATTACCGCCCAGTGTGACCGGGTGCGCCGCACCAATGGTCGTGGCCGGCGCCATCGCCGCGACGCTCGCGGCGATGGCAATGAAACAACCGGCACTAGTCGCGGTCGCGCCAGTCGGAGCGACATAAACGACCACTGGCACAGTGGACCCCAAAAAGCTTTGCACGATCGTCTGCGTCGAATCGAGCAAACCGCCCGGCGTGTTGAGTTGAATGACCAGACATTGTGCGTCCTGCGCGCGGGCTTCTTCGATGCTTCGCGAAATGTAACTCGCCGTCGCCGGACCAATCGCTCCATCGATTTTGATAAGCGAAACCTTCTCGGCCGCCCCGAAAGCTTTCGGGGCAGCCGCGCACACCAGCCAGAGAGCCAGACATATCAACGTAGTTTTCATCCCGATCCGCGATGTAAACTATCACTTCCCCGCGTGATCTACAGTCGCGAAAGCGAGCTCGACCGCGACGGACCCGTGATAAATTGCGTAAATGGATCCGTACGCAAAACCTGACGAACGAAAAGTCGGCGGGCAACGACCAAAGATCTCGCACTTGCCGAGCAAGATCGACAATCGCACACGCAAAGAACGGCAAGCAGAGAAGCAAGCGGTCGCGGCAGAACGACGCGCAATCAAAAAGTCAGCGCGCCAAAATTTGAAAAAACAATTGCTTGAAGAGTTGGAAGAAGGCGCGTGAAAATAAGGTCAGCTCACGCGATTCGGCGGTGTGGCGATCTTGGCGCTGCCGATGAACGTGGCTGCGTCATCTACCACCAATCGGGGCGCTTCGATATCGCCGCGCATGCTGCAGCCAGCCCGAAGCTCGCAACGTTCCCGGGCCGTGATGTTACCGTCCACGGTTCCTTCGACGATGACCGATTTCGTCCTGATCTCTCCCCGAATGCGGGCATTCTTCCCGATCGTGAGCTGGCCGGTGGAATCAATTTTGCCTTCCACCTCGCCGTCAATCATTAGTTCGTTTCGAAATTTGACCGATCCTTTAATGGAGACGCTACTCGACAGAAGCCCGCCCGATTGCGGGGTCGGAGTTGCGCGATTCGACGGCTCGGGCGTGGCCATCGGCCTCTCCGGTTCGATCGCTGGCTTGGCTGGTTCGTTTTTTCGGGAAAACATCTGCATGGCTTGGCGTCTTTCGGTTAGTTTAAAGCTACTTTGGTGCCCGACTTGATTGGAGTCGATTATATTTTCTTAGGACCTTGCGCAAGCGATCGTGCGGGATCGCATCGACATGATGATTGTCGCGACCGGTCATGCTTTGATTGTCGATCAAAGCATTGACAACGGCTTCCTCGGTTGCTTGAACCGTCGCGGTGAAAATCGGATCCATCAGATCGTTCGGAATTGTTTCGACCGAACGCGTAACCTGCTCGGAGTCCGAAGCGCCGGCATTGGCAGTTGAAAACGCGATGAACAAATCGCCCGAGCCATTTCCGGAAACGCTGCCCGTGCGAGCGAGCCCGAGCGAAACGCGGCGGGCGAGCCGCTTCAGTTGATGGGGCAACAAGGGCGCGTCCGTCGCAACGACCGCGATGCATGAGCCTGTTTCCTTCTTGTAAACTTCGCCTGGAATTTCTTTGCCGATGGGAGTTCCTGCGATTGTCAGCTGCGGTCGGCGTCCAAAATTTGCCTGAAGAAATACGGCGATGGTGAAATTGCGCACGGTTCCGTTCTTATCTTTCATGTCGATCTTGCGCGAGGCAGTCCCGTTACCGCCTTTGAATTCGTAGCAGATCATTCCGGTACCACCGCCCACGCTGCCTTCCTCGATCGCGCCACCGTGAGCGCTGTCGAGAGCATGAAAGACATGCTCCGGCTTCACGTGAAAACCGTTCAGATCGTTGAGCCAGCCGTCCCAAGTTTCAGCGACAACGGGCAAGCTCCATGACAAACCCGCGGCATCGCCGCCACCGTGCGCGTTGCGCCAGGCGATGACCGCATCGCGCGCGACCCCGACGCTGTGCGTGTTCGTGATCACGATCGGGCCTTCGAGAAATCCGCTTTCTTCAACCCAAGCCGTGCCGGTCATCTCGCCGTTGCCATTGAGGGAAAAGACGCCAGCATAGACCGGATCGTTCGACACGTGTCCGCGCGGAAAGATCGCGGTCACGCCGGTGCGCACCGGACCCTGGCCAACAACCAATTTGCCTTCGCCTTCGATGAGCGTGGTGTAGCCAACCTCGACGGCGGCAACATCGGTGATGGCGTTGAACTTGTCCGGCGTTCCTTCAAACGGAATCCCGAGATCGCGCGCACGACCGGCTTTGTTTTCGATTGTCGATCTTGCGGGCGGTGATTTTTGCGGCTCGCGCGCGTCGATAACCGCAGAGGCGAAGAGAACAATAGGTGCGAAGAGGAGCAGCGGCTTAGCGAGCATAAGTAGAAGCGGCTTCTAGCCGCTTTGAATAGCAAGACGCAACACGCGGCTGGAAGCCGCGTCTACTTCTTTTCGTCCTTCGGCGCGGGCGAGGCGACGAGTTTTTGGAAGCGCGGATCATTCCGGAGCGGATCGAACATCGGATCGAGCCGGAGCAGTGCGGGAGTGAGCGGTATGCCCTGAGTAGCCAGCGGACCAGCGTACGATATCGAGAGTAGTTTCTGTAAAGCGGCGATGGCGCGCTCGGGGTCCCCCGTACGCGCTGCCACGCGGGCTAGGATCTCGATCGGAGCGGGACCAGACAAGGCGTCCTTCTCGATCGGATTCGCGGCCATGGCGCGTTCCGACAGAGCCAACGCCGCGGCTTTATCACCGAGACCCATATTGGTCAGTGCGAGATCCTGAATGAGGCTAAAATTTTCCGGCTGTTCTTTGAGGAAAGGTTCTAGTTCGCCGCGCGCTTGCCGCCAAGTTTCCTGCGCGGCGGCATGATCGCCGGCGACGTCCTGCGCCCAGCCTAACCAAAAGCGCAGTTCGCCATTGAAATAACCCAATGCTGGATCAGGCTTGGCCAATATCTCCTTCAGCCGAGGAATGACAGGTGCAGGCCGACGCTCCAGGGTCGCCTGGTAAACTTGTGTTTCCAAGGCCCCCGTGTCATCGGCGTTCGGATGCAGCGGAGCGAGGAGCGCCGAGGCCCGCGGCAGATCGCCTTCAGCTTCTGCGATACCCGCCTTTGTGGCGAGTGTGTCCAGGTCATCCGGTGTGATATTGAGAACCTGATCAAGCTTCCGCAGCGCTTCGGGGAAACGACGAAGTGCCATGTAGGAAAGCGCGTGCTGGGTGAGCACGCCGACATTG
>WNFR01020905.1_pt1 | contig 12067 bp, 12 predicted proteins | sample 5400221 | NCBI WGS metagenome assembly WNFR01 (sample SAMN13153357, study PRJNA577476) | soil metagenome | isolation source: 40 cm soil under Madrone tree | place: USA:California | collected 2016-06-14 | reverse complement strand
GCTTCGGTTCGGTCGGCGGCGGCGGGCGCTATGATGGTCTTGTCTCGCGCTTCCGCGGCGAGCCGGTGCCGGCAACAGGTTTCTCCATTGGCGTGTCGCGATTGCAGGCTGCGCTGACCATGCTCGGCAAGCTCGACACCGCGCCGGAGTTCGGCCCCGTCGTCGTCACCGTGTTCGATCGCGACCGCGTCGCCGATTACCAGAAAATGGTCGCGGCCTTGCGTAACGCCAACATCCGCGCCGAATTGTATCTCGGCAATCCCAAGAACATGGGCAACCAGCTCAAATATGCCGACAGGCGCAATTCGCCTTGCGTGATCATTCAGGGCAGCGATGAAAAAGACGATCCCGCGGGGCCGCAAGTTCTGCTGAAGGATTTGATCCTCGGCGCCGAATTGGCAAAACTGGAAAAAGATCGCGAGGAATATCTGCAGAAGCAGGGTGAGGCCCAGACCAAAGTGCCGGAGGCTGCGCTGGTGCAGGAGGTCCGCAAGATTCTTGATAAGCATGGAGTGAAGTGGAATTAGCTTAAGCCGTCATGCCCGCGAAAGCGGGCATCCAGTATGCCGTGACGCAAAATTGAACAGGAGCGGCGCGGAATACTGGATCATCCGCTTTCGCGGATGATGACGTCGGTGCAGGATGCACCGTCTGCGTTTGACGGCGCGAAGAGGAACGGCCTCAGCCGAGGTCGTGTTTGTAGCAAGAGCAAAGGGAGCGACAAAAAATGCCTGAAATTACCGTGAGCATGGCTGCCGGCCGTACCGACGAACAGAAGGCCGGCATGATGCGCGACATCACGCAAGCGCTGGTGAAGAACCTCGGCGTCGACGCCGATGCGGTCGTCATCCAGATCAACGAAGCGCCGCTGGCTCACAAGATGAAGGGCGGCAAGACCTTCGTCGAGCGCAAGGCCGCACAGAGCAAGTAGGGCGAGTTCTCCCCACTGGTCGTTCCCGCGCACGCGGGGACCCATAACCCCCGGCGTTGATTGTTGCAGAGGGCATCGGCCTCTCTGCCCAAATGCGACTCCAGAGCGTATGGGTTCGGCGTTCTCGGGGACGACGTTGTAATCGGACCATCCATGGATGCACGCGACGTCATCAAAGTCGGCATGAGCGCCGAGCGCACCCTTAACGTGACGCCCGATCGCACCGTCAGGCATGTCATCCCGACGATGCCGGCGGTATTCGGGACGCCGATGATGATCATGGAAATGGAGCTGACGTCGGCCGACGCCATCGCCGCTCATCTCGAACCCGGCTGGGTCACGGTCGGCACCGAGGTCGATATCCGCCACCTCGCCGCGTCGCCGGTCGGCGCGCTGGTGCGGACCACGGCGCGGGTGATCGCGGTGGAGCGCCGGGTGATCCGTTTCGCAGTCGAAGCCTTCGACGGCGGGCGCCGCATCGGCGAGGGCCGCCATGCCCGCGGTCTCGTCAATCTCGCGACGTTCAACAAGCGCTTCGGGGCGACTTAAGTCGGGCGAAGATTACTTCGCCAGCTCCTTCGAGCGCTTCGTTGCCGCGGCAACGGCGCGCGTCAGCAGCGACTGGATGCCATCAGATCCCATCAGCACCTCCAGCGCCGCGGCGGTAGTGCCGCCGGGCGAGGTCACGTTCTGGCGTAACGTGGCGGAGGGAAGCTCCGAGCGATGCAGCAATTCTCCGGAGCCCGCGACGGTTTCGCGCGCGAGTTTGGTCGCAAGTTCAGGCGGCAGGCCGGCTTCGACGCCAGCGCGCGCGAGTTCCTCGGCGAGCAGAAAAATATAGGCCGGACCGGAGCCGGAGACGGCGGTCACCGCGTCCATCAAATTCTCGTCATCGATCCACTCGACCGACCCGGTTGCGCGCAACAGCGCGTCGGCGACCGCGCGCTGTCCTGCGCTGACATTCTTCGCCGTCACCGCAACCGTGATGCCGCGGCCGATCGCGGCCGGCGTGTTGGGCATGGCGCGAACCACGCTGCCGCCACAGAGCTCTTCGATGGATGCAATGGTGGTGCCAGCCATGATCGAGACCACAAGCGTGGACGATCCGGCAAATTGTTTCAACATCAGGGCGGCTTCGCGAAACATCTGCGGTTTCAGCGCGACCACCAAGGTGGCGACGGCGCCAACTTGCTTCAATGTTGGATTGAGGCGAACGCCTTTTGTCACCAGCGCGCTGATCTCGTCGGAGGGATGCGGCTCGATCACGCCGACGCTGCGCGCATCCAATCCCTGCGCCAGCCAGCCCGACAGCATCGCGCCGCCCATCTTGCCCGCGCCGCAGAGGACGATGGTGCCTTTGATGTCTTGTAAAGCGTTTGCGATGTTGGAAGCTGTCACAGATCTATATCCACGTCGTCCCCGCCTGGTGCGCAATTGCGCACGGGGCGCGGGGACCCATAACCACCAGCGGTTCTAGTGAAGCAAAGGACGGGCCACAAGCATTTTGCCCGAATGCTGGCGTCACGGCGTATGGGTCGCCTGCTTTCGCAGGGACGACACCGAATGTGTTGCGACGCCGCGGCGGAAAAGCCCTCAGGCCTCGCCTTCGGTGTCGAACATCGAGGCACTCATCGCTTCCGCAGCGGTCTTCCCGGCCCACACCACGAACTGGAACGCCGGATAATAGCGCTCGCAGGCGTGGATGGCGCCGACCAGCATGCTCTCGCACTGCGCGGTCGAAGCGGTGATCCCGCCCGGCAGCACCAGCGCCTGCCGGTACATGACCATCCCGGTGTGGGTCCAGATATCGAAATGCCCGATCCACAATTGCTCGTTGATCGCCGCGATCAGCCGCTGCACCTCGGCGCGGCGCGGGACGGGAATTTTCATGTCGAAGGCGCAGGCCAGATGCAGCGCCTCGATCTCGGTCATCCAGGTGAAGGACAGCTGGTAATCGGTCCAGTCGCCCTTGGAGACGATCGTCACCTCGTCTTCGCCGGAGCGTTCGAACGACCAGTTGTTATCGGCGGCGATGTCCTCGACCACCGCGAGCGGATTGTTCCGGGAATCGATAGTGCCTTCGAGGAGGGACATGCCGTCTCGACCTTGTTGTTGCAAAATTCAGATACGATGTTTGATACGCACGCAGCAGGCCGACACGCGCTGGCATGACGCGTCGCTGCCAACTGCAATCCCCTGATGGCCCAGAGCGTGTCGGGATCAAGGCTTGCCGGGATCAAGTGATGTGATTTGCGGAATCCGCGCAACGGTACGGCGAGTCCATCCACAGACAAAGCGCGGCTCGTCCACAGCTCTTCGCGCGCGTTAACGATTGCCATGAGAACAAACCGGAATCGGATTCGCGGGTTGCGAGTCCGGCGCGCCGAATTCTCTCCTCGCGCGCGCCGTATGTCCGCCTTGATCGTTAATTTTACCGGCCAAACCGCATCCGAGGCTAGCTCTGGCGTCATGGGGACATGCGGATTCCCCATGCGAAGGTCCTTGCTGGCGTCCCAGCCAATCGCCATAATTCTCTTTGGCCGCTCATACCGGGCGGCCAATGTTCTCAGGGCGGGGTGAAAGTCCCCACCGGCGGTAAGGGTGACGAAGCCCAAGCCCGCGAGCGCCTTCCTCACCCCTGAGGAAGGGTCAGCAGATTCGGTGTGATTCCGAAGCCGACGGTTAAAGTCCGGATGAAAGAGAACGGTCGCGACAGCCGCATTCCGCGCGGCGCGTCGTTCCGTATGCCCTGATTCTGGTCCTGAAAGAGGAAAGCCATGAATCAGATGTTGCAACACACTCCCGAAGTAAAAGACCCTCCTGAAGTAAAAGACTCTTCCGAAGTAAAACGCTCCCCGGAAGTTGCTGATCATCCTCCCGTTCCCGCGCACCCGCGATTTGCAAAACCGCAGCGGGTCGCCTTCGTACAGTCCTCCTGGCACCGCCAGGTGGTCGAGGAATGCCGCCTCGCATTCCTTGGCGAGATCGAGGCGCGCGGCATTGCCCGCGCGCATATCGATCTGTTCGAGGTGCCGGGTTCGTTCGAAATCCCGCTGCACGCGCAACTGCTCGCCAAGACTCGCCGGTACACGGCGATCGTCGCTGCGGGACTCGTGGTCGATGGCGGCATCTACCGCCATGAATTTGTCGCGGACACCGTGATCAAGGCGCTGATGGATGTGCAGTTGCGCACCGAAGTGCCGGTATTCTCCGCGGTGCTGACGCCACAGCAGTTCCATGAGAGCGCGGCGCATTTCGAGTTCTTCCGCAAGCATTTTGCGACCAAGGGCATTGAGGTCGCGGAGGCCTGCGCCAACACTCTGCTTAGTCTCGAACGGCTGCGCGGTCAGGTCGCGGCGGGGATCGTGTAGGCAAAGTAAGCCCCGGACGAGTCGATTGTCATTTCCGCTGCCGCGCATGTAAACTCGGCGGCGGGAGGAGGCACGCCCGTGGAGACGGGCGGCCGAGGCGATCATGTTCGAAGGACACGATCCTTATCTCGTCGCGCTCTCGGTGGTGATCGCGATCCTGGGTGGTTACACCGGTTTCGGCCTCGCGGCGCGTATCCGCGGGGCGCCCGGCGAGAGCCGCCGCGCCTTGCTATCAGGCGCTGCCGCGTTCCTCGCCATCGGCATCTGGACCATGCATTTTGTCGGCATGCTGGCCGCGCCGATTCCGGCGGACACCGTCTACCTCGTGCTCCCCACCATCGTATCGTTCCTGATCTGCGCGCTGGTGGTCGGCGTTTCCCTGTTTTTCCTGAGCATCGGCGAACCTTCGCAGCGGCGCGTGGTCTCGTCGGCGGTGCTGCTCGGAGCCGGGATTGTGAGCATGCATTACGTCGGCATTCACGGCCTGGCCGGCAATTTTGCGATTCTGCACGACACGCCGATGATCCTGCTGTCCATTTTGATTGCGATCGTCACAGCCTATGGCGGGCTGCGCGCCTTCCTTGCCCGGCAGGACGGCGCGCGGTTGATCGCAAGCTCGATCGCGTTCGGCGTCGCTGTGTCCGGCATGCATTACACCGCCATGTACGGCATGCATTTTGTTCCGCTCTCGGGCGCCTTGCACCACCATGCCGAAGGGCTGGCCGCGTCACAGCAAATCCTGTCGGTGATCGTGGCGGTGCTCTGTTTTGTGATCGCGGCAGGCTTCCTGCTGTCGCTGGTGCCGGATCCGCGCCGGCAAACCATGACGGCGGCCGTGGCCACGGTCGAGCCGGTGGCGGAAGCCGCCGTCGTCGCCGCGCAGGCGTCGTTTCCCGCAACGGCCCCGGTTGCCGCAACCTTCCCGCGACTGATGTCGGCGCCGCTCGGCGGCCTCGGCCAGCCGCCCCGCGCAGCACCCGCGCCCCGGCTTCCGGTCGAGGGCGCCGACGGCACTCACTTTATCGATACGGCCGACGTGCGGAGCGTCAGGGCTGACGCCCATTATACGCTGGTCCATGACGGCACCCGTGAGCGGATGTGTCCGTGGTCGATCTCGGAAGCCGAAGCGCAGCTCGATCCCGGCCTGTTCGTTCGGGTGCATCGCAGCCATATCGTCGCGATTCCGCATGTCACCTTGGTGCGCAAGGAAGGCGACGGCGCGGTGATCGAGCTTGATGGGCCGTCGCCGCATCGCGTTCCCGTAAGCCGCGCCAAGATCGCCGAGGTCAAGGCGCGGCTGGGTCTCGCACGGCGTCATGCGTAAAGCCGAATGGCTTTGAATTGAATTGGCGAATGCGCCGGGTGAGGGGGCCTCTCCGCGAGTCCGTGCCCGTTGATAGTCCCCGTCATCCCGACCTTCCAAGAGCGAGCTTCGCTCGTCTCGACCCCGCAAGCGGGGAGGAGAAGCATCAGCCCGTCAATTAGGTCGCGAAGCCTGACGCATTTCGTGCGCCCGACTCTGCATTTCGTGCGAATTTTCCGGGCTTGTGACGCAGCGACCGCCTCCGCCTTGCGCACGAAAAATTCCGGGAACAGCCTGCCGCCGAATGTCTGGATACCGCGCGCATTCCGCAAAAGTGGATACCGGTTTTGCGACCAGAGCACCAAAGGACGAAGGGAGGAGACGATGATTCCTGGCCCATTCAGCTATCACCGGCCTGCGACATTGGCCGATGCGGTGAAGTTGCTCTCCACACTGGGCGACGAAGCGCGCCCCCTTGCCGGCGGCCACAGTCTGGTCCCGATGATGAAGCTCCGGCTCGCCACACCCGAACATCTGGTCGATCTGCACGGCATCGACGGGTTGAAGGGCATCCGCAGCGAGGGCAATCGCATCGTGATCGGCGCGATGACTACCCAACACGAGCTGCTTGCTTCGGACGAAATCACGAAATCGCTGCCGATCCTGCACGAGGCCGCGCTTTTGGTCGCCGATCCGCAGGTGCGCTACCGCGGGCAATGTCGCCAATGGCGATCCCGGCAATGACATGCCGGCGCTGATGCTGACCTTGGGCGCGAGCTACCGGCTCGAGGGCCCCGGCGGCGCCCGCGAGGTCGCGGCGACCGAATTCTATCAGGGCGCCTATTTCACCGCGCTCGAGCCCGGCGAGATCCTGACAGCGATATCGATCCCGCTGCCGCCGGCCGGTCACGGCTACGCCTACGAAAAGCTAAAACGCAAGGTCGGCGACTACGCCACTGCCGCGGCCGCCGTGATCCTCACCATGTCCGGCGGCAAGGTCGCGTCTTGCGCGATCGGCCTCACCAATCTGCACGAAACGCCGCTGCTCGCCGCCGAGGCCGCGAGGGTCGTGATCGGAACCAGCCTCGACGCGGCGACGCTCGAGAGGGCCGCGGCCATGGCGCAGCTGATCATGTCGCCGGCCGCCGATGCCCGCGGACCCGTGGAATACCGCAAGCATGTCGGCGGCATCATGGTGACGCGGGCGCTGCAGCGCGCCGCCAGCCGCGCTGGTTAAGGGGAGAAACGAAAATGGCAAAGACCCATGTGACCATGAAGGTAAACGGCGCCGAGGTCGAAGGCCTCGTCGAACCGCGCACGCTGCTGGTGCATTTCATCCGCGAGAACCTGCAACTCACCGGCACCCATATCGGCTGCGAGACCACCCATTGCGGCGCCTGCACCGTCGATCTCGATGGCATGTCGGTGAAAAGCTGCACCGTGTTTGCGGTGCAGGCCGCGGGCTCCGAGATCACCACGATCGAGGGCGTGGCCAATGCCGACGGTTCGTTGTCGGCGTTGCAGGAAGGTTTCCGCATGATGCACGGCCTGCAATGCGGCTTCTGCACGCCCGGCATGATCGTGCGCGCGCAGCGGCTGCTCAAGGAGAACCCGTCGCCGAGCGAGGAGGAAATCCGGATGGGCATCTCCGGCAATATCTGCCGCTGCACCGGCTATCAGAACATCGTCAGGGCGATCCAGTACGCCGCCAACAAGATCAATGGCGTTGAACTTCAGGAGGCCGCGGAATGAACGACATGACTCCCACGCGGGAACAACGCGAAGCCAAGCTCGAAGGCCTTGGCTGCAAGCGCAAGCGCGTCGAAGATATCCGCTTCACGCAGGGCAAGGGCAATTATGTCGACGACGTCAAACTGCCGGGCATGCTGCACGGCGATTTCGTCCGTTCGCCCCATGCGCATGCGCGCGTCAAATCGATCAACCCAGAGGAGGCGCTCAAGGTGCCCGGCGTGCTGGCGGTGATCACCGCCGAGACGCTGAAGACCGTCAATCTCGCCTGGATGCCGACGCTGGCCGGCGACGTCCAGATGGTGCTGGCCGACGGCAAGGTTTTGTTCCAGGGCCAGGAAGTCGCGTTCGTGGTAGCCACCGACCGCTATGCCGCCGATGACGGCATCAACAAGGTCGTGGTCGAATACGAACCGCTGCCGGCCCTGATCGATCCATTCAAGGCCATGGACGCGGACGCGCCAGTGCTGCGCGAGGATCTCGCCGGCAAAACCTCGGGCGCGCATGGGGTGCGCAAGCATCACAATCATATCTTCGAGTGGACTGTCGGCGACAAGGACCTCACCGACGCCGCCTTCCGCAAGGCGGAGGTCACGATCAAGGAGCTGATCTCCTATCACCGCACCCATCCGTCTCCGCTGGAGACCTGCCAGTGCGTGTGCTCGTTCGACAAGATCAAGGGCGAGTTGACGATCTGGGGCACCTTCCAGGCCCCGCATGTGATCCGCACCGTGGTGGCGCTGATCGCCAAGATTCCGGAGCACAAGATCCATGTGATTTCGCCCGACATCGGCGGCGGCTTCGGCAACAAGGTCGGCGCCTATCCCGGCTACATCTGCGCCGCCGTCGCTTCGATCGTCACCGGCAAGCCCGTAAAATGGGTCGAGGACCGCATCGAGAACCTGACCGCGACCTCGTTCGCGCGCGACTATCACATGACTGCCGAGATCGCGTCGACCAAAGAAGGCAAGGTCACGGGTTTGCGCGTCCACGTGCTCGCCGATCACGGCGCCTTCGACGCCTGCGCCGATCCGTCGAAATGGCCGGCCGGCTTTTTCAACATCGTCACCGGCTCCTATGACTTCCCGGTCGCCCATCTGTCGGTAGACGGCATCTACACCAACAAGGCGCCGGGCGGCGTTGCCTATCGCTGCTCGTTCCGGGTCACGGAGGCGGCCTATTGCATCGAGCGTGCGATGGACATTCTCGCCCAGAAGCTCGGGATGGACCCGGCCGAGTTGCGGCTGAAGAATTTCATCAAGCCGGAACAGTTTCCGTATCACTCGGCCTTGGGGTGGGAATACGATTCCGGCGACTATCACACCGCCATGCGCAAGATGATGGAATCGGTCGACTATGCCGGCCTGCGCAAGGAGCAGGCCGCGAAACGCGAGGCGTTCAGGCGCGGCGAGACCCGCGAGCTCATGGGTCTCGGCGTGTCGTTCTTCACCGAGATCGTCGGCGCCGGCCCGTCGAAGAATTGCGACATCCTGGGGATCGCGATGTTCGATTCCTGCGAGATCCGCATGCACCCCACCGGCGCGGGCATCGCCCGGGTCGGGACGAAAAGCCAGGGCCAGGGTCATGAGACCACCTGGGCCCAGATCATCGCCAGCGAGATCGGAATTCCCGCCGACGATATCATGGTCGAGGAAGGCAACACCGATACCGCGCCCTATGGGCTCGGCACTTACGGCTCACGTTCGACGCCGGTGGCGGGCGCCGCGATCGCCATGGCGGCGCGCAAGATCAAGGCCAAGGCGCAGATGATCGCCGCCTACAAGCTCGAGGTGCACGAGGACGACCTCGAATGGGATATCGACGGTTTCCGCGTCAAGGGTCTGCCGGAGAAATCCATGTCGATGAAGGATATCTGCTGGGCGGCCTACAACTCGGTGCCGCCGGGCATGGAGCCGGGCCTGGAGGCGGTGAGCTATTACGATCCGCCCAACATGACCTATCCGTTCGGCGCCTATATCTGCGTGATGAACATCGATGTCGATACCGGCGTCTACAAGGTGCGGCGCTTCTACGCGCTCGACGATTGCGGCACCCGCATCAATCCGATGATCATCGAGGGCCAGGTGCATGGCGGACTGACCGAGGCCTTCGCGATCGCGATGGGCCAGGAGATCCGCTACGACGAGGCCGGCAACGTGGTGACCGGTTCGTTGATGGATTTCTTCATGCCGACCGCGGTGGAGACGCCGCATTGGGAGACCGACTTCACGGTGACGCCGTCGCCGCACCATCCGATCGGCGCCAAGGGTGTCGGCGAGAGCCCGAATGTCGGCGGCGTGCCGGCGTTTTCCAACGCCGTCAACGACGCCTTCTCGTTCCTCGGCTCGACCCACATCCAGATGCCGCACGACTACTGGCGCAACTGGCGGGCGGCGAAGAACCTTGGAGTATTTGCGTAACGATGAAAAATCGCGACGAGATCGCGGAACGCCTTGCTGCTTCCGGCTACATCGCCGACGGCGAGCTTGCGACCGCGATCTCGCTGATGCAATTGCTCAGGCGACCGCTGCTGCTCGAGGGCGAGGCGGGCGTCGGCAAGACCGAAGTGGCAAAAGCGCTGGCCGCGGCGCACGCGACCGAGCTGATCCGCCTGCAGTGCTACGAGGGCCTCGATCAATCGGCCGCGCTCTACGAATGGAATTACCAGCGGCAGCTGCTGGCGATCCAGGCGCATCGCGGCCAGGACGCCGACGCTATCGAGGATCAGATTTTCTCGGAAAAGTACCTGCTGGAGCGGCCGCTGCTGGCCGCGATCCGCCGCGACAAGCCGCCGGTGCTCCTGATCGACGAGATCGACCGCGCCGACGATGAGTTCGAGGCGTTCCTGCTCGAACTGTTGTCGGATTTTCAGGTGTCGATCCCGGAACTCGGCACGATATCGGCGACCACGATCCCTCACGTGGTTCTGACCTCGAACGGCACCCGCGAACTGTCGGACGCGCTGCGCCGCCGCTGTCTCTATCACTATGTCGATTATCCCGACGTGGATCGCGAGGCGCGCATCATCATGGCGCGAATCGACGGCTCCAGCGCGTCGCTGTCGCTGCAGATCGCGCGCATGGTCGAAAGCGTCCGCAAGGAAGAGCTTCGCAAGGTACCGGGCGTCGCGGAGACGCTGGACTGGGCGGCGGCGCTGGTCGGGATCGGCGTGCGCGACCTGCTCGAAGTCCCCGAGACGGTGCACGAAACCCTGATGTGTCTGCTCAAGACCCATGAGGACAAGTCGCGCCTGACGCGCGAGGTCACCGAACGCCTGCTGGGGAAGGTCGCATGAGCTGCTGCGGCACCAATCCGGGATATGAGGAGATCGACGCGCTCTCCCGCCTCGTCGCCGCAAAACTCGCCGCGTTTCTCCGCACCTTGCGCGACAACGGCTTTGCCATCGGCCTGCACGAAGGCCGTGACGCCGCCGCCCTGATGACGGCGGGCTATGCCGAAAAGCCCTCGCTGTTGCGTTCGGCGTTAAAGCATCTGTTTTCGGCGCGGAAATCCGACTGGGACAAATTCGACGGTATCTTCGACGCGTTCTGGCTCGGCAAGCGCGTGAAACCGCGATCTCTGATCATGGGTTCAGTGAAGGCGGCCAACAGCCCGTCGCTGAAGAACCTGCAGGACAACAAATCCGAGCGAGTCGGAAACGAAGCCGCGACCGACCAGGTTCCGTCAACCGACGATGCGCCGGAGGGCCGCGCCGGCGAGGGCCGCATGGAAGGCGCCTCGCGCGCCGACAATCTCGCCGAGGTCGATTTCCGCAACATGGCGGACCCCGAACAGATCGAGCAGGCCCATGCCGTCGCGGCACGGCTGGCAAAAACCATGCGCACGCGCCTGACCCGCCGCGACCTGGCGCGGCGGCGCGGCTACCGGCTCGACCTGCGAAGAACGATCCACAGCAATATCAGCCATGGCGGCGTGCCGATCAGCCTCGTCAAGCGGCAGCGCAAGGAAAAGCCGCTGCGTCTGGTCATGCTGCTCGATGCCTCCGGCTCGATGAGCATGTACACCGGCGTGTTCCTGCGCTTCATCCACGGCGTGCTGGATGAATTTCGGCAAGCCGAAGCGTTTCTTTTTCACACAAGGCTCGCTTACGTATCCGACGCCATGAAGGAAAAGGATCCGGCCCGCGCGCTCGATCGTTTGTCGATCATGGCGCAAGGCGCGGGCGGCGGCACAAAAATCGGCGAAAGCCTGCAGACCTTCAACCGCTGGCACGCCGCGCGCGTGATCCATTCGCGCAGCTGCGTGATGATCGTGTCCGACGGTTACGAGACCGGCGACGCCGCGCTGCTCGGCCGCGAGATGGCGGCGCTCGGCAAGCGCTGCCGCCGCATCGTCTGGCTCAATCCGATGATGGCGTGGGAGGGCTATGCGCCCGAGGCCGCGGGCATCAAGGCCGCGCTGCCCTACGTCGATCTCTATGCGCCCGCCAATACGCTGAAAAGCCTGACCGAGCTTGAACCCTATCTGGCGAAGCTTTGAGGAAGACGCTGATGACAAAACATGTCGAAGTGATGGACCTGGTGGCCCGGCTCAAGGCCGCCGAGGAAACGTTCGTTCTCGCCACCGTGGTGCGCACGGTGTCGGTGACCGCGGCAAAAGCCGGCGCCAAGGCGATCATCCGGCCCGACGGCACTATCGTGGCCGGCTGGATCGGCGGCGGCTGCGCGCGCGGCGCGGTGCTGAAGGCCGCGC
>WNFR01010970.1_pt1 | contig 12067 bp, 6 predicted proteins | sample 5400221 | NCBI WGS metagenome assembly WNFR01 (sample SAMN13153357, study PRJNA577476) | soil metagenome | isolation source: 40 cm soil under Madrone tree | place: USA:California | collected 2016-06-14 | reverse complement strand
AGTAGTGATACCACTCAAGCTCTTTACTGGGACCGCGGGCGTCTCGCCCGCACCAAGCGCAATCAGTCGGGCTCGTGGCGGGCGAGACGCCCGCGGTCCCAGTCAAGAGCTTGTGTTATTTCTTGCCATGTTCCCGAAACCAAGCACTACTGAATGGCCAGTCGCTTGGTTTTGAGCACAGACCAGCCTTCACGGGATTGTTCTCAATGTAATTAACAGCATTGCGGAAGTGGTCAGCATTTCGAATATATATGTCGAAATACTCTTCCATCCAAAACTTGCCAGTTCGGTTGAGCAGCTTGTTTGCTTGATGTGCAGTATACGACTTGTGAGAGTGCATTAACTGCTCGAGTTCCCATTCTTCGAATCGGTAAGTGTGAATGGTTCGGCATCACAACCCAGGAGAACAGATCGTAGCGTTCGCCGTCGAATTTCAGTGGAGAGTCCTGAACTATCGTTGCTACTCGCGATTCTTTCAGAAAAGCGTTTCCGTATCCCTGGTCCAAATACCTTTCAATTCTTTTCTGTAGAAGGATTCTATCTTGCTCATCATCAAGATGTGTAAGTTCTCGCTTCCATTGCTGTATCACTTTCTGCGGAATGGAGTCAGCGAGATGAAGTGTAATGAACTGCGGAATCGCCCGTCCATCAAAATGTGGTAAATAACCTCGGCTGTGCCAGTCAGCAGCGCGGGGCTCTTCCTTTTTACTGGGACCGCGGGCGTCTCGCCCGCAACCAAGCACTATTAGGCTAGCGGCGGGCGAGACGCCCGCGGTCCCAGTAAGAAGGTGAGTGATATCAGATCCCGAGTGGCATTCGCGCGGCTATTGTCGAAGTGCTAAAGCTTCGCGGGCGACTTCTTTGTCGTCGAAATGGAAAACTTCCCGTCCGATGATTTGATAATCCTCGTGACCTTTGCCCGCGATCAAAACCAGGTCGCCCCCCCGAGCTTCCGTTATCGCCTGGTGAATGGCTTCTCTCCGGTCCGCAATCTTCCGGTACGGCTTGCCAGTCTTCTGAATTCCCAACTCGGCATCGCAAAGAATCTTCTCCGGATCCTCCGTACGCGGATTGTCTGACGTCAGGATTACAACGTCGCTCAAACTGCCCGCCGCCTCCCCCATAGGTGCGCGCTTCGAAGCGTCGCGATCACCGCCACAGCCAAACACCGTAATAATTCTTCCCTGCACCACTTCGCGCGCAGTGCGCAGGACATTCAGAAGCGCATCATCGCTATGGGCATAATCGACAACGACCGCGAAATGTCCATGATGAACCACACGCTCGAAACGACCAGGCGCGCCATTACAGCGCTCCAGGGCACGAGTTATGCTGTCCAGGTCGTAACCGAGAGCAAGACCGCTTGTGACGGCGGCGAGCGTGTTGTAAATGTGGGGGGGGCCAACGAGCGGCGAGTGAAAGTCGCGCTGACCAGCAGGCGTGTAAAGACGAAAGCGCATGCCTTCGAGCGAAAACTCCGCATTGCGCGCCGTAACGTCGGCCTCTGACTTCACTGCATAGCGAATCACGCGCAACCCATCTCTTTCCAGCGAATTCGCCAGCTCAATTCCGTAAGGATCGTCGACGTTTATCACTGACGTTCGTGGTCGCGTCCCCAGTCGTCCATCAAAAAGACGCTGTTTCGCATACCAGTAGTTTTCCATTGTCTTGTGATAGTCGAGGTGATCGCGTGTGAGGTTAGTGAAAACAGCAACCGCGTATTCCAGCTCATCGCAGCGATGGAAGTCCATCGCCTGGGAAGAACACTCCATGACGGCGGTGCTGCAACCAATCTCCACCGCCTGGCGCAGCAGACGCTGCATATCAGTAGCTTCAGGCGTGGTGCGATCTGCCTTGCGATGCTCCTTGCCGAGACGATATTCGACCGTACCAGTCATCGCCACAGGCTCTCCGGCCGCCTCGGGAATTGAAGCGATCAGGTAGGCCGTTGTGGTCTTGCCGTTTGTTCCGGTAATGCCTACAAGTTGTAGTTCGCGCGAAGGATGATGCTGCACCTGGGCCGCTGCGAGAGCCATAGCACGACGAACGTTCTCAACCTTGAGCCATGCGCCATTGAAACCTTCAGGTGGTTGCTGCTCCGATATCACACCCACTGCACCCTGTTCCATCACTTGCGGAACAAACCTGTGCGCGTCAAATAACTCTCCGCGAACAGCGACAAACAAACTCCCTGGCCGAGCCGTCCGGGAATCGTGTGTGACATCAGACACCACTGCAGTCTCATCGCCGAAGAGCTCTGCGTGCGTTATTGCGGCAAGTTGTTCGAGAGTTACAAGTTCGTTCAAATCATTTTTCATTTGTCAGAAAAACACTTCGAAAATCCCACCAACGGAACAGACTGTGTGAAAAACTCAAAAACAAACTGCTGGAAAGTGAGGCCTCTCCTTGGAGTGCTGCGACTTGTCGTAGCTTTTTCAACCTTGGATGGCTCTCAACCAAAAGCTACGACAAGTCGCAGCACTCCAAGGAGAGGCCTCTTCCCGTTGGTGGGATTTTCTGACTTTCACAGACTCTCTACCGCCCCTAAGATACACCGGGGTGACGCTATGGAGCATCACTCGTCGGCGGTTTCACAACCACTGCCGGAATGTTTTGTTCGCGCACCAATTGATTGAAGGCAGGCACATCCGTCTTCATAATTTGCGCAAGTTGCTGCAACTGAGCATCGATCTGCCCGACCACCTCGTCATAAACAACGTAAGACTGCGCATTAGGTCCTGCTTCGGCGCTGCCCACGACGCCACCAAGCGCCGCCAACTTGTTGTTGAGACGAATCGGGAAGTTCAAAGGATCCTGGCTACTCTGGTTCTTGGTCTGATAGAGGGCTTCCTCGATCGTCGTCAGATTCTTGTTCAGCGCCGTGCCCGCATCATCTATGACTTTGAAGTTGGCCTGATCTTTCACGCGCTTCAACAGATCTTCCACTTGTTTACGCACATCGCGAATCTGAAGAATCGCGTTATTTGTCTCGCTTAGCTTGTCGCGAATCTTTAATCCCAGCTCGAGCTGTTTCGCATAGTCGGCCTGAGTGGTGGTAAGACGCGGGTCGGCTTTAACTTCAAAGTTTTGCGTCAAGGTCTTACCATCGGTTGTTAGCTTGACCTGATAAGTTCCCGGCGGAACCTTTGGTCCACGTGTTTCACCAGCCCACAAAATCATCCCCGGAAAGCGAACCGCATCGCCGTAACGCATGTCCCAGATAAAGCGATTAAGTCCTACGTCGGTTGTTACGCGCGCTGGCCCGCCTCTCCCGAAGCCCTCGCCCTCTTCAGCGGGCGGTGTTGCCATTTGCCCGGCAGCTGCCGAGGCAGCCGCCGCGCCGGAAGGCCTCGGGGCTCGACCGGTGAACTTTCTTATCGACTTGCCTGATGAGTCCAAAAATTCGAGCTGCAGATCACCCGTTGGTTTGGTCTTAAGAGAATAATAAACAACAACTCCACTGGCAGGATTATTACCAATCGTCGCAGTTGCCGGCAACTGAACGGCACCGAAGCCGGGCATGCGATAACTGTCTTTCGGTTTGAACAGATGTGTCTCACTAACGGCACTCAAACCGCCGCTGTCCATCAACTGGTGAAGCATTGGTAGGTCATCAAGAATCCAGAATGATCGTCCCTGTGTTGCGGCGACGAGTTCCCTTTCGCGCTTTTGAATAACCAGATCCGTCACCGGCACAACAGGCAGGTTGAATTGCAGCGACTGCCAGTGATCACCGTCATCGAAGGAGACGTAAATGCCAGTCTCGGTTCCAGCATATAGGAAACCACGCCTGTTGGGATCTTCCCTTATCACTCGTGTGAATGCATTGTCTGGAATTCCGTTCGTAATCTTTTTCCAGGTCTTGCCGTAGTCGTTCGTCTTGTAGAGATATGGTTTGTAATCGTCCCATTTATACATCGTAGCCGCGACGTAGGCCGTGGCTTGATCGTTGGGCGATGCCTCAATCGAATTGATCTGGATCCATTCGGGCATGATGCCGGTAGGCGGGGTCACATTCGACCAGTTCTTCCCGCCATCGCGCGTGATGTTCACGAGGCCATCGTCAGAACCTGTCCAAATTGTCCCTGCCTGAAGCGGCGATTCTATTACCGTGAAGATGGTGTCGTAATACTCGATGCTCGTATTGTCTTTCGTTATCGGCCCACCCGAGGAGCCCTGCTTCGATTTGTCGTTGCGCGTCAAGTCTGGACTTATTACGTCCCAACTCTGTCCTTCATTCGACGACTTGAAGAGAACATTGGCGGCCGTGTATAGCGTGTTCGGGTCGTGTGGCGAAAAGACAAGCGGAAAGTTCCATTGGAACCTGTACTTCAAGACATCTGCGCCCGCGCCCATGGGATTGTTTGGATAAGGATTAATGTCGCGCAGTTGACCCGTGTGATGGTCATAGCGAGTGATTAGCCCCCCATAAGAACCCGCATAAACGATCTCCGAATCTTTGGGAGACGGAGCTACCCAGCCCGACTCACCGCCACCTACATCAAACCAATCCGAGGTTGTAATGCCGCCTTCGGTTGTCCGGCTGGCAATGCGGACGGTCGAGTTGTCTTGCTGAGCGCCATAGATGTGATAAGGCAAATCATTGTCGACCGCCACTCGATAAAACTGAGCCGTAGGTTGATCTTGTTCGGTCCAACTTCGTCCGCCGTTGTAAGAAACATTTGCGCCACCATCATTGCTATTGATCATGCGATTCGGATCGTCAGGAGCGATCCAAAGATCATGGTTATCACCATGCGGTACAGAGATCGGTGTGTAGCTCTTGCCACCATCATTCGACTTATAGAAGCCAGTATTAAGGACATAAACCGTGTCAGCATTCCTGGGATCGGCATAGATGCGTGAGTAATACCAGGCGCGTTGGCGCAGCCGCCGTTCCCCATTTACCTTCGCCCACGTCCGACCGCCATTGTCTGAACGAAACACGCCACCATCTTCCGCTTCGACGATCGCCCATAACCGATCAGGATTGGCGGGTGAGACCGCAAGGCCCACGATTCCGATGGTGCCCTTCGGTAAGCCCTGATTGCGTGTAATGTCAGTCCACGTATCGCCGCCGTCTGTAGATTTGAAGATTCCACTGTTAGGCCCACCGCTCTCCAGGGTCCAGGGTTTGCGATAGGCCTCCCACAGACCCGCGTAGATAATCGTCGGATTCGTCGGATCTAGAATCAGATCGCAAGCGCCGGCTTTATCTCCACGATACAAAACCTTCTCCCAGTTCTTGCCGCCATCCTTCGAGCGAAAAATACCTCGCTGTTCATTAGGCGCCCAGACGTGTCCCTGCGCTGCGACGTACACCAGATCAGGATTCCTGGGGTGGACGCGGATACGTGAAATCTGCCGCGTGTCCACAAGTCCGATACGTTTCCAGGTTTTTCCCGCATCAGTGGATTTGTACACGCCGTCACCGTGCGACACGTTTCCGCGTATGGGCGACTCTCCCATGCCGACGTAGATCGTGTTGGGATCAGAATCCGACAACCCAATGGCCCCGACCGAGCCGGTGCCAAAAACGGAACCATCGCTGATTGGCTCCCAATTGATTCCACCATCACTGGTCTTCCAAACACCTCCGCCCGTGGCGCCAAAGTAAAAGACTGATGGCTGCAAGGCCACGCCCGCAACGGCAGTTACACGTCCGCCGCGATAAGGACCAATGCTGCGCCATTGCAGCGGTTTGAGAAGATCTGATTCCTTGGCAGCGGGCTGCGAGGTGCCTTCAGCCTGGCGGCGTTGGCCATGAGCCGGAGTGGCGGATAGAACGAAAGCGAACAGCAGGCAGAGGATCGTGACTTCACGAGACGCACGAAACGTCTTGAACATTCGAGTGGACTCCTTTACTTTGGCACTTTGAAATAAATGGCAAATGAAAAACGATAAATCCTCAGGGTCGCGCTAATAGCCGATAACGATCTCGATCAGCATCCACCAGCTTTTCACTCGTTCCCTGCGGTGAAAACGGTCCATAGTTTGGTTTGTCTGCAAAGATCCCAAACATGGGCACTGCCAGCCGGTCGCCAAGATTGAGCGGATTCAATCCAAGTATGAGCTCAATTGTGCGCAGCATACTAAGCTGGTCGTACCGATCACTCACGACTGCGGATCTCTTGATATTCGGTCCTATGGCAAACGCTATTGTGCGCGTCGCGTCGACGTGATCTGGACCATTCTGCGCATCGTCTTCCGTTACAAGAATCAACGACTCCTTCCAAATCGTGCTGTGTGAAATCGCTTCAACTATTCGACCCAACGCAGCATCGTTCTGGGCCACAAATTGGTAGGGACTCAAGATCTGTTCGCTGGCCCCATCGGTATGATCATTAGGCAGCCAGATGTAATGAAGCTGGGCTACATGTCCACTCTTTAACTGCGCTTCAAAGTCCGTTTTCCAGGACAGCACTCGCTCGAGATCGGAGTGCTTCAGGTCCCACGAGCGATAGTTGAAAGGATAGTGATAAAGATAGTCGGCGAACTTCCGGCGCAGATTTGTATCCCTGGCTATTTCTTGCGCGAGACTTTCGTCTCCCGTCAGAAAATGCGACAAGCCGCGCCGGAAGTCGTCCTTGCCCAAAAGACCATAAGCCGCTTCGCGAGTGCCGGCTTGCCCGTAATAACCCTTCGCGAACTGATAAAACTGATTTCCGCGATCTGTCTCAGCGGCAGAGGCCATCGACTTGTCGTAAAACTTCCTTGCGAGTGCACTGTCGCCACCATAGGTCTCAACCAATATTCGATAGGCGCGCGTGAATAAAAAATAGTTTTCGCCGTAGATTCGATAGTCGACCCTCTTGTCGTCGAGGATATCCCAGAGGTAAGCAGGCGAGGTAACTGCCGGAACAGTGCCGAATGGATATCCCTTCCAACGGTATGAGTACGCAACGTTGCCCATCCATTCAAGAAAAGGACTGGCGTACCCGCTCGTAGTGAAACTATGGCCGAGCACACTAATCTCACCATTGACATAAAAGTTGTCGAGCGTAACAAACTCTCTTGCAAGCTGATGATGAATTGGAGAGATGGCCTCGCCAAATATCGTCAGCCTTGGATCGCCGTTTCCCCTGCCTAGATCCCCAAACACCTGATCGTATGAACGATTCTCTTTGATGATGTAGAAGATATGGCGAACCGGCAGATTGAATCCTTCTTTCAGACTAAACAGCGGTGATCCTGATTGCACTTGTCTGGTCCACGACGCGATGTTCCCGGCCAGATCGCTCTTTGCAATGATTGAGACTGTGCCTTTTAGCAAGTTGAGAACGTAGCTGGTGTTCCGACTGTTTGGGATTGGCTGTGGGCCATCGGAATTTGGCCGGCGCGCGCGAATACCTTTGGCGTTCAGCACGAACAGATTGCCGCCGTCACTAAGAACCTTGGTCGGGTACCAGCCCGTAGGAATAAGTCCGATTTGTTGTCCAGTTAGTTTGTTGAGAACCGCAACCGCATTCACGCCTGCGAGACTAACGTAAAGGCGATTACCGTCAACCGCGCACGAGGTAGGAGTTCGCCCAAACCTGCTTCCCTTCTCCGCCAGGTTAAAACTGCCGGTAGTCACGTTGCGTCGCAGGTCGATAACAGAAAGGTTGTCCGAGCCAGTATTAGCTACATAGAGATTCCGTCCATCGGTGCACATCTCCTGCGGTGTGCGACCCATAGCCAGACTCTTGATCAACTTCAACTGCGCGTCGAACACAAGTAGCTTATTTTCACCAAGCAGGGTCACGTACAAGAGACCATTTATATAACGGATGGCATAAGGGAAGTAGCCGATGTCTTTTGCTCTCTCGATTTTGCCGCTGGCAGTATTGAGAATCGCAAGCCTGCCTCCCACGTAGTTGCCGCCGGCTGCCTTTGCGGCCATATACCCAACAGCCAGTTGGTGTGGTCCGATCTGCGCGAGACCGCCTGCAAAACCGTCAACTGCATAGTCGCGGATGACATCAAACTGCGGATTTACTCGATAGACTTTTTGATCGAAACCGCCACTGATGTACAAATCGCCGTCTGGTCCAACAACAGCACTGGGAAAGAGAGAATTGATCTTCAAAGTCTTCTGCGCACGCCCCGATGCAATGTCGACTATCGAGACCTCCTGCGGCTCTCGGAAATAGTAGCCAGTGTCCAGGACCACGAGTCGTCCGGCAAACGGAACGGCTTCATACGGCAAGCGACCAACTTCTGCCTGGCGACCGGCAGGAGCAATACGCCAACCGTTTGGCAGGACCACTTCGGCTGTTTGTTTTGCTTGCGACGCACGCTGCGCAGCTTCGACGTAAGAAAGAACGCCCTCGTAGGGAGTCTTACGAGCGAATTCCCAAAGCTCACGGTTTAAATCATCCGCTTCGTCTGCCTGATCAAAGTCGTGTGGTTTGTAGCTGTCCTGACCAAAGGCCACACGGCTGCCAAGAACCAGCACGAGAGTAACCGCAACCAGAAGTTGGGATCGATTTATCATGTTCTCTTTTGTCCGATATGCTTTAGCTTGTCGTGTCCGATATGCTTCAGCTTGTCGTCGTCAAGCTATGTAGTCTTCTTGGCAAGTCAGCGACAAGCTAAAGCATATCGGACATTAGTTCCCTTCTTCGCGCAATCTTCTTGTCATCAATTCGGTAACCGCCTCGCGCGCGGGCTTGCCATCGTAGATGACCGCACTCACCTCGTTAGTAATAGGCATCTCGATTCCCAGGTTATCGGCTAGTTTCTTCACCGCTTTCGTGGTTCTAATTCCTTCCGCTATTTCATTCATGCCGCACGTGATCTCTGTCACGGTCTTCCCTTTTCCCAACTCCTGCCCGACAAAACGATTGCGCGAAAGATTTCCAGTGCAGGTCAAAACGAGATCCCCCAATCCAGCCAATCCCATCAATGTTTCGACTTTTCCGCCCTCGTGCACGGCGAGACGCGTGATCTCAGCGAGGCCGCGCGTAATCAACGCAGCGATCGTGTTTGCGCCATATCCCAGCCCCGAGGCCATGCCTGCGGCGATGGCCATCACGTTCTTTACGGAGCCGCCGATCTCGGTTCCCACAACATCGTTATTCGTGTAGATGCGCAGGTTTTCAAAACTCAACTCCGCCTGGACTAATTGGGCGGCCTCAATGTCGTTGCTGGCGGACACGATGGCTGTCGGATGCTTCTCGACAACTTCTTTGGCGAAAGACGGCCCAGAGAGGCACACAAATGGACGAGAAGGTCCCATTACTTCCGCGACGATTTGTGATATCCGCTTACCGCTTTCTATTTCGATTCCTTTCGTCGCGCTGACAACAATATTTTCTTCGTTCAGTGCAGAGGACATCTGTGTCAGCAAGTCTCGCACGGCATGAGAGGGAGCGGCGAGGATGATCAACTCTGCGCCCGCCAAACATTCGGAAAAATCTTGCGTCGCGCGAACATCCTTCGGAATGCGCTCCGTTGTCAGGTACACACCATTAACATGATCGCGATTAATTGACTCGACGATTCCAGCGCTTCGAGACCAAAGGCAAACATCATGACCCGCCCGCGCCGCCATTATGCCGAGCGCCGTTCCCCAACTTCCCGCGCCGATGACGATCAACAACGCACCCGCAGTGGCACACGTGAGCAGCGGAGCCCGATCCGGAACAGGTCGAATAAACGCGTTCTGCAAGAGGACAAACAGGGGAATCGTCATTGCCGCCACGATCGAGCCAAGCGAAACGTAACGAGTCAACCAAACAATAAGCAGGAAGACCACGGCCGCAAGTCCCACTGCGATAGGCGCGAGGACAAGGAACACACCCACTCCTGTGGCCACTCCCTTGCCACCACGAAAGCCCAACCAAACGGGAAAGATATGACCAAGAATGACCGCTATAGCCGCCGCGGCAAGCCACCAGTTTGCGTTCTCTGCATTCGCACCGAGCGCAAGGTCCAAACTCTGATATATCTGTCCCTTAACTCTTACACCCAATGAAAAACTGGATAGCCCCAAAATGGTCTGGGCAATAACAATCGCCGCTGCACCCTTCAACGCATCGAGAAGCAACGTAAACACCCCGGCAGTTTTGCCCGCACGACGTGAAACGTTGGTTGCGCCAGTGCCGCCCGAGCCAGTTTCCCGGATGTCAGCGCCTTCTCTCGCTCGAACGATCAGGTAACCAAACGGTATCGACCCAATCAAGTAGGCGATGAAGATGACAAGCAAGGGCCGCAATTTTTAGATTAGTCCGCCACAGAAATTGTTTTGATTCACCTGTTTACGACCATCGCCTGTTTCACTCTATTGGTAGGCATTCAGGCTCAACAACCTGAGACGGTTAAGAATCTGGGTTCAATTTCCGGACGCGTCACGGTAGAGGGAAAACCCAAAGCGGGTTTGGTGGTAGAACTGCTGACGATAGATATAAATGGCTCACGCCATCCGATTGCGAAAGCCACGACCGACAAAACCGGCAAGTACCTGCTAACTAATGTTGTGTCGGGAACATACGATGTTTCTCCATCCACTCCAACGCTCGTCGTTCCGAATCAAGGTAGGTCAGGTCGATCCGGCAAAAGCGTAACGATTGAAACTGGTGAGAGTGTAAAGGGAATAGACTTTGACTTGGTGAGCAAGGGGAGCATTAGTGGCCGGGTCCGCGATGTTAGCGGGGCACCTGTAAAAGGTCAGACAGTTGAATTGCTTATTCGAGGCGAAGGCTCACGACCCTTCTATTCGTCTGCACCCGGTGACCATACGACTAACGACGAAGGTGTTTACCGGATTTCAGGCGTCCCCCCCGGCCGCTATCTCGCAAAAGTGGGAACAGCCTATGGCCTTACCACCTTTGGATCTGACCAGAAGGGCAGTGTCTACTACCCGGAGACTTTTCATCCAGACGCCGATGAAGCGTCTAAAGCTACAGTTGTTGAAGTCGCAACGGGACGCGAAACTACTGATGTTGACATAACTGTTGGCACACCGCTGAAGATCTACGAGATCGTGGGCCAACTCATCGTTGCTGAGACCGGTGCTCCAGTACCAAATGTGGGGTTAGAAGTAACTACAAGCAAAGCGGGCAAGGGTTCCACTCAGCTGGGTGGAGCTTTCAGTAGCAACGCCAATGGAGAGTTCAGAATTAAGGGCGCGTTGCCGGGCCACTATGTCGTAGCCCCTGAGAATGATGGCGTGAGCAACACTTATGGAGATCCAATCGCCTTCGACGTCAGAGATGGTGATGTCACTGGATTGAAGATCGCCATGCATCCCGGCTCGACATTAACAGGCATCGTCACAATCGAGGGAAATGTAGACGCTCCTATTGCGGAGGTCGTGTCCAAACTAATAATTAGCGCATACACTTTGTCTGATAGCCCGATGAGTTCAACAATGAGCTCGCCTATCGGCGTAGATAGTGGCTTTCGTATCACTGGGATTCGTCCCGGCAAGGTAAGTTTGAACTATTTCATGCCACGCGGCGGGCCTTCGGGAATCAGCCTATTACGCGTCGAGCGCAATGGAGTGGAGGTACCAGACGGTATGGAGGTCCGCGCTGGTGAAGATGTCACAGGAGTCAGGCTGGTACTCGGCGCTGGAAGCGGCGTTCTGCGAGGAGACGTAAAGATCGAAGGAGGCCCACTCGAAGGCGTAAATCTGTATGTAATGTACCGACCAACAAACGGCAGCCCGAACAGCTACTTTCGTGCAGAACTCGACACGCGCCGGCATTTTCTGGTCAAAGGTCTGATGCCCGGTGAATATGAGCTAATGATTGGGCCAATGAGTGTAGAAATTTCTGGGGATAGGGGCGGGCACACAATGAATCGGATGCCGACGGTGAAACAAACTGTCGCAGTTGGACCGGGAGCAGATGCGGAAGTAACTCTCGTTATGACTCTGAACCCCGAACGACCCTCTCCGCCCCAGCGGTAGCTGCCCACTCACTCATCCCGCGGTCCCATGAGGTCATCTATGAAGTGACGATGGATGTCAAGAACTTTTTTTGCACACTTCAAGCGTGACGCCGCGGCGCCTGAATTTGCTTTGTCGCTTAGTAGTTCGTTCTTTGACATGAGACTGAATAGTTTTTTAGTTTTACCGCCG
>WNFR01006365.1_pt1 | contig 12067 bp, 8 predicted proteins | sample 5400221 | NCBI WGS metagenome assembly WNFR01 (sample SAMN13153357, study PRJNA577476) | soil metagenome | isolation source: 40 cm soil under Madrone tree | place: USA:California | collected 2016-06-14 | reverse complement strand
CCTTGGGCGCAGGAGGTCCCGAGTTCAAATCTCGGCGCCCCGACCACTAACCTAATTTTGCGACGCACGTCACGGATAAGAGCTGATGGCGAGTCTGAGCTAGCCCGGGGAGCGCCTGGCGCCGCTGGCAGCGCCAGGTGCGGGGGCTAAATCCTACTATTACTTCTGCGTTGGATAAACAAACCCAACGCCGAAGTTTTCACCCGGGTAGAACCAAGCCTTCAAGGCTTCCGGTTGGCCGGAGGGGCGCTCTTCGAGCTGAAGGATTGCTTTGTCCGGGGTTTCCATCCGAGAATCCGAAATACCCTGAACCGTGGTGATCAAATGCGACTCGTCGCCGTTGAAAATTGCGACGAGGGTGAGATCGTTAGCATTCAGCAGCTTGAATACATAGGTGCCCGCGGGAAGCACTTTCCCGGGAACCTGGATGGGCTGGTTGACAGTCACAATCGTTTTCCTATCCGATTCGTCGGCCCGACCCTTCGGGGCAAAGAACGTCCCCCCCAACAGCATCAGGCAGATCATGCCAGTGAACATTTTGCGGTACATGTTTAAATCTCCTTTCTTTGAGATCCGCGCTTCAATTCATATCGTCGCGGAATTTAGTTACGCAGGATAGAAAGGCATTCTTGATGCCAAACCGCATGGAAGATGATCGCCCGGAAGGTGAACACCGTCAGTGACTTAAGCCTTTGGTGCAATTTTTCGCAGAGTGCGGGCGTTGGCCGCGCGTCCGTAACTTGGCATGGTGTCAGAATGGTGGATGCGATATCTGAAAGGACGTAATTAGCACACATCGGGACTCAACGATGCGAGAAACAAGCGCCACTACTTTGCAGCGCTCGTCAGCTTGCCGCAACATTCGGGACGTTCGGGCAAGGCGGAGCGATCCCAGCCGCCACCAAGCGCCTGGACAAGCGTAACGGCAGCTACCATGCGGCGGCCGAGAAGATTCACCGCAGTGACTTCGTCTGAGAGAGCTGCACTTTCAGCGGTTGTTACTTCGAGGTAGCTGGTAACGCCACCCTTGTAGCGCGTGACGGCGAGTTCCAGATATTTCTGAGCTGCCACGACGGCTTTGTCCTGGACCTGAGCTTCGTGCTCGAGGATCCGCAATGCAGCTACGTTGTCCTCGACCTGCTGGAAGCCCGTCAGCACGGTTTGGCGATAGTTGGCGACGGCCTGATCGTACGCGGCGATGGCCTGGTCTGAAGCGGCCCTCCGCCTCCCCACGTCGAAGATGGTGAACAGAGCAGATGGACCGGCCGACCACAAAATGCTGGGGCCGGAGAGTAAAGTCGTGGCAGAGCCACTCTCAAAGCCTCCCAGGGCTGCCAAGTTGAGGAGCGGATAATAGGCGGACTTCGCGACGCCAATCTGCGCATTGGCGGAGGCCATGAGGCGCTCGGCGGAGGCGATGTCAGGCCGCCGCTCAAGCAATTCTGAGGGCAGGCCCACGGGAATCGGGGGAGGAGGCATGGTGAGAGGAAGAGGAGCGAGATTGAAAGAAGCTGGAGGTTTGCCAATCAAAACTGCTACCGCGTGCTCGTACTGCGCGCGGGCAACCCTGACATCGATTGCCTGGGCGCGAGTCGTCTCAAGCTGCGTGCTGGCCTGCTGGACCTCAAGATCGGAAGCCAACCCTCCCGCAAACCTGTTCTCAATCAATTCCAATGCTTGTTCGTACTGGGTAACGGTCGAGTTCAAAAGCTGCTCTTCGGCATCGAGCATCCGGGCCTGGAAGTAAAACAGGGCCAACTGGGAATGCATAGACAAGTTGACCGTTGCCAGGTCGGCTGCGCTGGCTTGTGCCTGCTCGCGATAAGACTCAACCGTGCGGCGTACTCGTCCCCAGACGTCGACCTGGTAAGACAATTCGAGAGGAATTTGCAAGTCGGTGTAGCTGATGCCGTTGAACGCCGGGCTGTGCGGCTGACGGTTGGCGGACGTTTTGTTGCGAGTGGCGACGGGGTTGGCGGTCACAGTTGGAAAAAGATCGGCCCGATGGTAGCGGAGCAGCGCGCGAGCTTGGGTGTATTGGGCTTCAGCGGCTTTCAAGTTCTGGTTGGAAACGTTGACCTGCGCTTCGAGGGCATTGAGTTGAGGATCCTGAAAAATTTCCCACCAGTTGCCATCGAGGTTCTGATCATTCGGCTGGGCAGGTTTCCAGTCGCCCACCTCTTTATAGGCTGGAGGGACCTCTGCTGCCGGGCGCTGATATTTCGGCCCAACCGTGCATCCACTCAACTGGAACGCAGCGATCACGAGGAGAACCATCCGCCAAGATGTTTGGCGCTGGCGCGGAACCCAGAGCAACTTTCGAGCGCGTTTCACTTGATATCCCCCGGCAATGCTGCCTGAACAATCTGGACTTGCTGTCCGGTAATGATAGAGTCTGGCGGGTTGATAATGACTTGATCGTCCGGTTTGAGGCCGGAGACGATCTCGATCTGATTGCCGAAATCGTGTCCAGGAGTCACGGCAGTAAGCACAACTTTCCCATCCTTTACGACGCCCACTCGTAGACCCTCCGAGCGGAATAGCAGAGTATTGACTGGGAGCAGCAAAGTGGAGGACTGCGTCGGGACAGCCAAGTGGACCTCCGCATAAGAACCGGTGAGCAGCGTGCCCGTAGGATTGTCCACATCGATTTCAATCAGCAACGTGCGGGTGGTGACAGTGATGGCATCGGCAGTGCGGACCAGTTTTCCGCGAAATCTGCGGCCTGGAAACTCAGCCAGACTGAGATCTGCGGTCATGCCAACCTTGACCCCTTGCGAGTATTCCTCCGGAACGTTTACGTAAACACGCAGCTTTCCGGGCTGAGCGACGTGAAAGAGATCGGTTTTCACTCCGCCAGTGCTGCCAGAATTTATCAGATCGCCGATATCAGTATTTCTCGCGGTTACAACGCCATCGAACGGGGCGTAGACTTTTTCAAAAGATGCCAGCGCGGCGTACTGCTCTACGGCTGCCTGGTCTGCTTCGACGATCGCTCTATTCGCGTTGTAGGTACCGACGGCGTTGTCGACATCCTGCTGGGATACAGCGTTGCTTTTCAAGAGTCCCAGATATCGAGATTTGGTGATGGCAGCGAGTTCGAGATTTGCCTGTGCGGTTAGCAGGTTGCTGCGGGCTTGCTGGAGTTGCTGGTCGACTTCCGGAGTTTCGATGACGGCAAGCAGTTGGCCTTGCTTGACGCGTCCTCCAATGTCAACGTACCACTTCCTCAAATACCCGTTGGTGCGGGCATAAATCGGCGCGGTGATGAATGGTTGTACATTTCCAGGAAGGATGATCTCCTGGGCGGGGGCAGTTTGCCTTGGCGAAACAACCGCTACTGGAGTGAGGGCAACTTGCGCCGTTTCCGCCTTCAGCGTTGTGCGGGCCCTGACACGGGACCATATGCCCGAGACCAACAGGGCGGCGACGGCGATCAACGCGAGCGCCAGGCCCAACCATCGTCTGAGCGGACGCTGCCGTCTTCCCACATCGTTCGATGGGAGCGCTTGCCCGCCGATTTGTTTTCTCACTTCAGTTTCTTGTGACATGATGACTCCACACAGATTCTTGCTTAGTGCTGATATCCGGGTTGGGCTGAATGCCGGCGCGAGCCCTGCAGAACGCTGAAAAATGCCGGGACAAAGAACAGCGTCGAAACCGTGGCGAAAATTAAGCCACCTATGACCGCTCGGCCAAGAGGAGCGTTTTGTTCGCCTCCGTCTCCTAGTCCGAGGGCCATTGGCACCATGCCGATGATCATGGCCAAAGCGGTCATCAGGACGGGCCGAAAGCGCGTGAAACCTGCCTCCAGCGCGGCGCTGACGGAATCACTGCCTTCCTGCATTTTTTCCGTAGCAAAGCTCACGACCAAGATGCTGTTGGATGTTGCGACGCCCATGCACATGATGGCCCCCATGAGTGCGGGTACGCTGAGAGTCGTGTGCGTTATAAACAAAAACCATGCAATGCCCGCGAGTGCTGCGGGCAGCGCGGAAATCATGATGAAAGGATCCAGCCAGGACTGAAAGTTAACAACGATCAGCAGGTATACGAGCACGATCGAGAACGCTAGTCCGCTCAGAAGACCGACGTAGGACGCTCGCATCGTCTGAACCTGTCCACGGACAACGACTCGAGAGCCACGGGGTAATTGCTGGCGAGTATCGTCAATAATTTTGTAGATGTCGCCGGCCACGCTGCCCAGATCGCGTCCCGTGGCAGCGCCAAAGATGTCAATAACGGGCGCCACGTTGTAATGAGAAACTACCGCCATTCCTGCGCCTCGTTGCGTTGATACCAGACTGGCCATAAGCGACGGAGGAGCCGTTGGGTCCGTGCCTGTGACTGGGATGTTCTCAACATTCTGCAGTGTGTCCGTGCGATATTGCGGAGTCTGCGTGGCGATTTGGTAGCTAACACGATTCTTGGGGTCAACCCAGAATGTTGGTGAGGTTTGGAAGCTGCCACTCAATGACACCAGAAGATTTTGCGCAATATCGTGGGCAGTAAAACCAAGTTGCTCTGCTTTCGTACGCTCGACCCGCAGGCGCAAATAAGGCTGATCGAAGGGCTGCTGGATCCGCAGATCTGCTGTTCCGGTGACGTATTTCAACTTGCTAAGCAGCGCATCAGCATAGCGTTGGTTTCCCTCTAGGTCGTTCCCGACGATTTGGACATCGATCGGGGCCGGCAGGCCAAAGTTCAGGATTTGGCTGACCATGTCTGCAGGCAAGAATGCGAAGCTCGCACCCGGAAACTGTTTTGGGAGTGTAAGACGAAGCTGGTGAATGTAGTCATCCGTGGGATGGTGCTTGGCGGAAAGAGTCACAAGAATGTCGGCATCCGATGATCCGACCGGAGCCGAATTGCTGTAAGAAAGATTGATGCCGCTGAAGGGTAGACCTATGTTGTCGATGACGTTCTGGACTTCGCTTGCCGGAATCTGCTGTCGAATAGACTGCTCGACCTGATCGCAAAGGTTGGCGGTTTCCTCGATGCGCATTCCGGTGGGCGCCCGCAGATGGAGCTTGAAAGAGCCGCTGTCAACGCTGGGAAAAAAGTCCCGGCCTAGCCAAGGAATCAGAATCGCGAGAGAGCCAAGACAGCTGGCGAAGAACACAATCAGGAAAGCACGCCGGTGATGGAGACAAATGTCTAGCAGGCCGCGATAGCTGTGACGAAATCTCTCGAAGGACTCTTCAAAACGCTTCTGAAGCCGAACGAGTGGATTGCGGCTTGGGGCACCGACTCCGTGTTTATCTCCCCGCAACAAGTATTTGGCCATCGTCGGGACGATCGTCCGGGAAAGCAGGTAAGAGGCCAACATAGCGAAAACCACCGCTTCGGCGAGCGGCACAAAGAGATACCGCGCCACGCCAGACAGCAAGAACATGGGAGCAAACACAATGCAGATCGACAGCGTGGACACGAAGGCAGGTGTGGCGATTTGGGACGCGCTGTCGAGGACAACTTCGTCCATGTCCTTGTCTGGTTCCGCCTCCCGGTTGCGATTGATGTTCTCGACCTCAACGGTCGCGTCGTCGACCAAGATGCCGACGGCCAGGGCGAGTCCACCGAGCGTCATAATATTGATCGTTTCACCGAGCGCGCTAAGCACAATGATAGAGGTCAGGATTGCCAGAGGGATGGAGGTTGCGATGATAACGGTGCTTCGCCAACTGCCCAGAAAAGCGAGGATCATGAAGGCGGTCAGGCACGCGGCAATCAGGGTTTCCCGGACGACTCCGCTGATCGCGCCACGAACAAAAATCGACTGGTCCGCCAGCGGTGCTATATCGAGCTGCGGCGGAACCGTGGTCTTGATTTGAGGCAGGAGAGCCTTGATGCCGGCGATCACATCCAAGGTTGATGCATTGCCTGCCTTTTGGATGGTCAGCAATACAGAGCGCTGTCCGTCGACGCGCACGATATTCGTCTGCGGGGGAAAGCCATCGCGCACCCAGGCGACATCTTTGATGTAGATCGTAGTGCTGCCAATCGTCTTGATCGGGATCCGGTTCAGGTCGGCAATCGTCTGGGGTGCCGCATTGGGAATGGAAACATCGTATTCCCTGGAGCCGATCTTGGACGTTCCCGTGGGCAGGATTAGATTTTGAACGCTGATCGCGTTGACTACATCCAAAGCGGACAGGCCCTTCGACTGCAACGCGGTGGTATTCAGATCCACCTGCACTTGCCGCTGTTTACCGCCATAGGGATAGGGCACAGATGCGCCAGGCACGGTGATGAGCTGCGTGCGAATAAAATTTAGGCCATAGTCGTTTAGCTCTTGCTCCGACAGGTTTTGCCCCGATAGGGCTAACTGGAGAACCGGCACACTCGATGCGCTGTAGGCAAGAATGAGAGGCGGCGTCGATCCCGCAGGCAACTGCTTCAATTGGGTCTGAGAAACAGCCGTAATTTGCGCAATGCCTTGTTGAATGTTCGCGTTCGGCTGCAAAAACACTTTGACAACGGCAATTCCATACAGCGATTGCGATTCGATGTGCTCGATATTATCAACGGTGGTGGTAAGCGCTCGCTCGGTGATGCTAACGATTCGGTCGGCCATGTCCTCTGGCACGAGGCCGTTATAGTTCCAGATGATGCTGACGACAGGAATGTTGATGTTCGGAAAAATGTCGGTTGGGGTGCGGAAAATCGCAAGCGTCCCCATGATCACGATGAGTATGGACATCACCACGAATGTGTAGGGCCGCCTCAGCGCTAGTTTGACAATCCACATGATTCACCCCTCCGGCGTGGCCGGATTCCAATAACCAAATTGAACTTATGTCCTATGCTTCGGAGTCTTGGCGTCCAAAGTCGAGATCAGTTGCTCGGCCGCTGGGGGCACGGCAACTGTTCCGGATAGAACAATTTCCCGCGCGGGAATATCCCTACCGTATACGCGGCGGTTGTCGCCATTGTCCGGACGGATTGTGGAACCCTCAAGAGAGACTCCGGCGAACAAGCCACGCGCCCTTGAATAGCTCAGGATTTCGGAACGTAAGGTTGCATCCGTTTCGGCCGATGAATCGCGACCAACCGGGCCAGCGGCCGCGGAAGCGTCGCCTCCCAGCTTGACCTTGCTGGCGAGAATGCCCCGGGCGCCACTTTCATTCATAACGAGCAGGACAAAATCAGTAGCTTGTCCGCCGATCTGAAAGCCGAAGCTGCCGCCCTCAAGAGCCATCATCGTGGGAGCGCCCCACGGTCCCCGAAAGTCTTCACCCTTACGGCACGACATGGCGCCCCGGCCGTAGCTTCCGCCAACGATGAATGCGGCTTTTAGAACGGACGGAAAGACAACGACGCAATCTGCCTTGTCGAACAGGTCCTGCGGAATGTTGTCCGGAACGTCGAGAATCTCTTTCAGGACCGAGCCACAGTTTCTCAATCGATCGTCATCTTTCGTCTTGTCCGATGCGTTCGCCACCTCAGTGAGGAGTGGCAGGACAACCAATAAAATGGTGCTCAGGAAGCTCGACAACTTTCGCATGTGATATCCCTCCGACGGTTCTTCTCGCCTCGGATCCTGGAGGATGCAGCCTGCATGCCACTATGAAAATTGAGCGAGAACTTCAGGAAGTGGTTGAAAACAAGGGCATTTAGAAGGGAGTCGGAGATTAAGTGACGAATGGCTAGGGGCGAAGACAGTCCAGCCTATTGGACGGTTGCCAGCGCCCCGACACGTGGACATATCTTTCAATGGAAATCGACTTCCCGACAGAGGGAGAGCGAGTGTGGACGGAACCTTTCTGCACGGCTCTGGATCCCAGCACGGTCCTAAAACGCTTCTTTGGTCTATGGAGTTAAGGGTGGACGGAGTTAAGCAATTATGGCGGGGGAACTGTCGAGGCGGCATTTGACCACAACAATGGTGACGTCATCATGGAAACCAACGTCGCCACAGAAATCTGCAGCGCTGTTAAAGATGTTGATAGTGAGCTCTTCCGCCGACAGTGAAGAACCATCTCGCACTACCACGGAAAGGCGCTCCATGCCGAATTCTTCGCCAAGCCGGTTCTCTGCCTCAGTGACTCCATCGGTGTAGAAAATCAGCACATCGCCGGCGATAAGGTCGGCAGAGGCCAGTTCGCAAACCTCGTCTGGAGATAGTCCGATGGGTGGGCAAGACGAGTCCATGCGGGTGAGGGTGCCCGTCTTTGCTCGAAACAGAAGCGCGGGATTGTGGCCACAGTTGACGTAGTGGATTATCCGTTTGTGCGTATCGATTTCCGCAACCAGCAACGTCACGTACTGTTCGGGATCTGACACGGCGCCGATCTCAGTATTCAACCTTTCCACTTGTCGGAGCATATTCCGATCAAGATTCGCTTCAAGCCGAAGGGCTGCCGCCGTCGCGGCCATCAAGAGGGCGGCGGGAACACCTTTTCCGGCTACATCGGCAATCACTACCTGGATGGTGTGCGCATCGATGGGAATGTAGTCGTAGTAATCGCCACCTACACCTCGAGCGGGGCGCATCATCCCAGCTATCTCAAGTCCATCAATCGCTGGTTTGCCCGAGGGGAGAAACAGGCGTTGGACTTGCGCGGCCAGCTTCACGTCCTGGAGCAGATCGTCACGCTGCTGTCGAACAGTTTTGGCAAGCGCCTCTCTCTGTTCGATATACCGTTGGATGAAGTAGACAACACAGGCGAAGCACAACATCGCGGAGAGATTGTGGAAGATCCGGAGCGCTGGGTGAATAGGCCGATGGGAATAAGAATCATGGAGCAAGATAGAAATGACGATGAGGCTGTAGCTGACCTCCTTGCGCAGAAAAATTGCACCGACAGCAAGAGGGAGGATGTAGAGGTATACAAGCGAAATCGAAACAACGAGATGGTCGGCATACGCGACCGCGCTAATGGCCCCCAAGACCAACACAATTGGAAGCCACGCCGGTCCATTGGAAGCCACGTCCTTCCGCAGAAGAGACAGCAACGGGACTCTTTTGCGAAGACCGCGCAATTCGGCGGGCGTCGATGTCGATTCTCGAACGGCAAGATGCGCTAGATCATTCATTCAAAGAGAATCTTCGCCATCATCCCTTTGTCTTCATGATTGAGGAGATGGCAGTGAAACACCGACATGCCCCTGATGACGGGGTCGGTGAAGTCCATAATGACGTCGACAGAACCGCCATATGGAACATTCACCGTGTCCAGCCACATTTGTTCGGCAATCGGGTGGTCGTTTTCGGCGTAGGCCAGGAAGTGAACTTGATGGATGTGCATGGGATGCAGTTCCCGGGTGGCATTGACAATCCTCCAATGCCGATACGTCCCGACTTTTTCGCGCACCATGGGAGCAGCGTCTGGCGCGAATTTTTCGCCGTTGATATAAAAACCCTTCTTGTCTTCCGTGAACGTCACGATGAATCGTGGCGGCGCCTTCCCTTCCGCATCTAGGTTCAAAGTCTTGCGATCAGGTTTGCGCGAGCTCTCCAAAACTTTTGGCATTGACCCTGGCGCTGGTCGGGGAACAATGTCAGCTAAGACCATTGCCAGATTCGGATCGCCGTCTGGCCCGGTATCTACACAGCGCGAGACTAGACGCCTGGGTGTGCCGGCTGGCGGACCCGTGACAATGGCTTCAAGCCTGCCCGCCGGGGGCAACAGGACGTGATCGGCGAGACGCGTTGGGTGATTCGGGTCGTGCAGGGCGATGGGCATCCCATCCATGGCAACGATTTCAAACGTTTGCGCCTCAAGCTGCAGGTCGAGATAGCGATCTGCAGAAGCATTCACAAGACGCCAAAACTGGCGCTCACCAGGAGCGATTTCAATTTGCGGTCGCACGGATCCGTTCACCGTGAAGACTTCTTCAGGCGGCTCATGTTCGGCACCACAGACATCCGAACTGAGTTCAACGCGATGCCTCAAATCGGCAGACTGCAGATCGTTCCCAATGGAACGGCCACGCACGACCAAGACGCGCTCAGGCAAACCTGCTAGCGGCGGAAAATAAGATTCAATTCCCTCGATCACCAGCGCTCCGGACATGCCGTCGAGCACTTGCCGGTGGCTCTCTCCATGAGGGTGCGTGTGGTACCAATACAAGCCAGGCGGATGGTCTTTAGGGATCTGCACGGTATAGCGGAGAGATTGTCCAGGCATGGCCATCATGTCCAAGACGTCATCCTGGGGAGCGTCGGGAGAAACCGTCAGGCCGTGAAAGTGCAAATTGGTCATGTCCATGCAAGGAGCAATCGCGCAGCTTTCCTGCGGCTTGGCAGGAAGATCATTGATGTAGTTAATCTTCAGTTGATCTCCCGGTGCCAGGCGCAAGGTCGGAGCGTTTGGCTGGCCGTCAAAGTAGAAGGAGTTCTTTCCATCACGGGCGATTCCAGCGTACAGAGCTAAGGAAAGTGTATGGTGTTTCGCGTGAAGTTCCGGAGGGTTCTGAAACTGGCCTGACGGATTTCCCGTGAGTTCGAGCGAACAGAAGACCGCAGCCGCCACAATAGCAATGGCGGCAGCGACGATTCGTGGAACAGATGCAAGGCGTGACATTGGCGGCTTCCAAGCTATCGCTCATTCCGCCTTGTGCCAGGAGGAATCCGGGTCATAGACAGTCATCGCTTGTGCAAGCTTTGTTGTGTCAGGGCCAAGATCCTTTTCGTAAATGGCTCCGGATTCGTCGACAATAAAAGTCATCACACCCGATGAGCGGTACTCCACGGGGTAAGCCACGAAGGCGAATCCGGCGCTCATCTTCCCACCGACGATATAGTTCTTGGCTCCGCCCGGTGCATGTGGTCCCTGGCTGGTGAGGACACGGAACATATATCCATTGTAGGGAACATGCTCGCCAGCTTGGTCCGTTGGGACATTTTGGCGCGCGTATGCGATGAGAGGATTGATGGGGCTAGCGAACTCATCGCTCGCGCCGTGCCAGTACAGACCATTGTGCCGGCCTTCATCGCTGACGAGTTTCTGGGCGAATTGCTTGGGCTGGTCAACTGGCGGGCGCGCGAAATATTGTTTTTGCGCTTCGACCAATTCGCGGCACGCATCCATGGCCGCAAGTTCATTTTTGCCGATGCGCCGGAATACGATCTCGTCTTTCCCCGCGTCCGTGTCGAAATACCACGTACCGTGGTGGTTCACCAAGGGAATCGGAAACGGCCAGTTTTCGGCTCCCACGACCAGCGTGACAGTTCCGTCCGGTTCTGTCATGAACCGATGCATCTCCTGATATTTGACGACGAATCCCGCGCGAGTATCCGAATCTTCCGTCGGGTCACCGGACGAGAGGACCTCTTTCCCGGTTGGCCCCAGGATGTTCAATGGAGCTTGACCGTCCTGTGCCTGCATTGCGGCAAATAAAGCGCCGGCAGCTTCTTCAGCGGAGGCAAAGGTCCGCTGTCCCGGCTCCTGGGCGAACATTGGCGCGGGCGAACAGCCCAAGGAAAGTGCGAACACAACGAACAAGGCAAATCGAACAAACCTCTTGCACTCAAGTTGAACCAAAATCGAAATCTTTTGAAGCATGGTATTCCTCTCCATTTGTAGATTATTGCTACGCACTACCACACGTTCATGCGATCAGTGATGTCGTCCACCACCGCCACCATGGAAACCACCTCCGTGGGAGCCGCCTCCAAAGCTCGACCGCCCGCGGGATGAAAAGCCTCGGACATTGCCGCCGTGATCAAAGCCGCTGAACGCGCCGGAGCGTGTTCCTGGCTGAAAGTGAGGAGCCGAAGACCCGTGGAATCCCGAACCTCCGCCGCCAGATCTGCCTCCATGGAACGCGTTGCCATGGTTGAAGTTCCCGTGGTTGAAGTTGTTGCGATTGATGATTGTTCGGCTGTGGGAGATGTAGGTGTTGTGGTTGTAGATCACGCGATGGCCATGCCAGTCGCATCCCCAGTGATGCCAACCCCACCCAAATCCTCCGAAGAAGCCGACCCCGAAGCCGATTCCAAATCCAATCCCCGCTCCGGCCAAGAAGATCCCAGGCACGGGATACCAGCCTGGATATGCGACGATCGGCTCACCGTAGACGAGCCAAGGATCGTACGCCGGCACGTAGACCACTTCGGGATTGG
>WNFR01006364.1_pt1 | contig 12068 bp, 11 predicted proteins | sample 5400221 | NCBI WGS metagenome assembly WNFR01 (sample SAMN13153357, study PRJNA577476) | soil metagenome | isolation source: 40 cm soil under Madrone tree | place: USA:California | collected 2016-06-14 | reverse complement strand
CGGGCGAGGATGCGCAGGTGCAAGGCTTTGCCGCGGCCACTTTGCCGACGGTGTTTAAGCATCTCACCATGGCCCGTGACCTGCTGGACCGGGTTTCGGTGCAGAACCCTCAGGTGGCCGCTGCACCACCCCGCACAGTAAGCGGTATGCCCACGCCGCAAACGCCGAGGCCGCTTGCGAACTGAGGCGTCCCTCGCGTTTCATTCCGGGAATAGTGGTGTGACGGCGGCACTGCGCTCGCAATGAGGAGGCGTTCTGTGATCGACTTCGTGGGGAGCGCTTGCCCGAGACGCGGCGATGATGATCAGCGCTTATCGGTAGGCAGCTCGCGCACTCGCAGGTTCAGTGTTTCTTGGACGGGATCGGCAACGACGCGCACCGGCCGATACTGTGGTTCTTGATCGTCATTTCGGCGGCTGACTCTCATGCACGTCGGCGTGCATACACACATGAGCCGAAGCTACTGTTCTCGCATCGCCATGCGGGGCTGAATCGTGCTGATGATCACATGCCTCCCAGTTTCGTTGGGTACGACGACGCGATGACCGCGCCTGTGGATCACGAAGCGGTGCCGGCGATGGTTGAATACGAAAAGGCGATGACCGGGTTTCGGAATCGCGACGCGGTGCCTCGGCTGGACGCTCAATCCGATGTGAGTTTGCGAGCGCCCGCGAAACGCGGTCTCGCCGGTCTTTCCGATGCGGGTCGGACTTTTGTCGGAACTAACAGCGTCAGACCGTTCGGTGCCTTCAGATTGTCCGCCAACCGATTGTCCGCGATTGTCGGATCCTAGCGACGACCCGCCGTCCAACTGGAGCGGTCGGCTTGCAGACAATCCTCGCGCACGGAGGTGCAGGACGAGTACCGGGCCGATTGCCAGGCTCTCTCTGATCATGTTTTGTAGCGGTGTAGCTGCCGCCCTGGCCTGGCAGTCCTATGTGATTGCGCCAAATGCTGCGCTCGTCTAATGCAGCGCCGCTTGCAGCCGTACGGGTGTATAAGCCCGAGAGACGTCGCGGGCATTTAAGCCCTCAGCGATCACGGTTGAAACGTACAAACGTCGAGCATGTTCCACGTGGCGAGGAACGCGTTTACACCTGACGCCAAGCAGGCTTGGTCGAGTCCACTGACTGCAAGTCGACGGGTGCGATCCCGAACAGCGCAATGACGGCGGGCTCTCTGGCGTTCGCCATGACTCCATCATAGTGTGGCGTGCGCGCCACCCGCCTGACAAATCCTCCAGCCGGAACCGGGACCGCGTTGGCTGGATCGAAATCGGCACCACTGTTCACCCACCACGTACCCGCAAGAACGACTGACAATCGATCGGTCGCGTAGGAGTGCGGTGCGCTCATGTATCCGGGATACCATTTCATGAACACCACATAGGGACCTGCCTTGTCCAAGCCGCCGTACAGGGTGGCCATTTCTCCGCTGTGAGGCGGAAATCCTTTGATCCAGGAACTCCAATCAATCGCATCAGGAAGAGTGACTGAGGTTTCCGACGGATTGATTTTTCCCGCGTGCGCTGCCGTGCCCAAAAGCGTGGCGGGCAAGGCGCCCAGAAGGGGCACGAGAAGGCTCCGGCGCGTCGGCTCAAGTTCCGTCCGCATAAGGGCGTCGGCAGAGGCCAAGATTGGATGCAGATAGGCGGGATCAAGAATTTTATCGCTCCTTTGTGTGGGCGCCCGATACCGAAACCAGGAAGTATGCCTGTCATAGTGGCTTGCGTTTTGGAGCGCAGCTTCGCGCCGTGGACTGGAGCGAATCCATCGGGTGCGCAACAAGCTCCAGAAGTATAAGCTCCAAAGGGCTTCAAAAGTTTCTTGCGCGGGAGGCCCTCGGTTGGGAATGCGTTTGAGTTTTTCGCGCGTTCGCGCGCTGGATCAAGGATATGGACGTGCGAGGTCGGCTTCAGCTACCGAGCACAGACGTGGAGCATGCGATTCGCCTGCCGGGCATTCGGCAATCCGGCAATCGCTTGGGATGTTCTGTCGCCGAGCTATTTGATTTTATTTTTTGGAACTGTCTTGTATGAAATCGATTTAAGTTTTGGACGGCCAATTTAATAGCAGGTCGCTTCCGCCCACTATTTCGCGAAGGCGCCATTGCACGAGCGATAGTGAGGACAGCAGATTGCGATGCGGCGATTGTTCACGACCGCAGCTTTGCATGAGACGTTCGGCGGCGAGGCGCGTGTGAGGCAAGAAAAGCTCTTGACGCGGCAGAAAGGCAAGGCCGGCGTCTGCCGGGCGACGCTCGGCTCTGTGCGTTGAACCTTCGGCAAATTGCCAGGCTAAACGCAATACCAACGCGCGATGCCAATAACGGCCAAGTGAGGCTTGGTCTGGCTCGGGCGAACATTGCTTTCGCATAACTTCGAGAGGTCATTCCCAACAATCCGCAGCCTCGCGCAATGCGGTGAACAATAACATGAGCACTGTTGCAGACCAGTTTGCTGAAACTCTGGCGGCAGCAGCCGTCAAACGACTTTATGGCATTGTTGGCGACAGTCTCAACGGCCTGACCGATGCCATTCGTCGCCAAGCGAAGATCGAGTGGGTGCATGTGCGCCATGAGGAGGTGGCGGCCTTCGCGGCTGGCGCGGAAGCGCATCTGGCCGGCGAACTCGCCGTATGTGCCGGCAGCTGCGGGCCGGGGAACCTGCATCTCATCAACGGCCTGTTCGACTGCCATCGCTCGCGCGTGCCTGTGCTCGCGGTTGCGGCGCACATTCCCTCAGCTGAGGTCGGCGCCAGTTACTTTCAGGCAACGCACCCCGAGAGCCTGTTCAAGGAATGCAGCCAGTACTGCGAGCTCGTTTCCAGCGCCAATCAGATGCCACGAACGCTTGAGGTTGCAATTCGCGAGGCGGTCGGCAGGCGCGGTGTTTCGGTCGTAGTCATCCCCGGCGATGTCGCGCTGCAAAGGGCCTCTGACGCGCCGCCATCCAAGCTTCGGGGGTTGCTGCCCCCACAGCCGGTGATGGCCCCGGCTGCGGCGGACCTCGACCGCCTGGCGGCGCTGCTCAATGGCGACAGCCGTGTGACTATTCTGTGTGGCGCCCGATGCGCAGGCGCGCACAATGAGCTGTTGGCGCTCGGTGACCGGCTCAAGGCGCCGATGGTGCACGCGATGCGCGGCAAGGAACCCGTCGAGTGGGATATCCGCGGGATCCGTCTCACCAATCCCGCCGATGTCGATGGCGGAATTACCGAGGCGCATGCGCATGATGGTCCGGTTCTTGTCGACGCCGTCGTCGCGCGGACAGAGCTCACCATGCCGCCCGCGATTATCGTCGAGATGGCGAAGGGTTTCTCGCTCTACATGGTGAAGGCGATCATGAGCGGTCGCGCCGACGAGATCGTCGACCTCGCGAAAACCAATCTGTGGCGTTGAGAGGAATTGGCCATGGAGCTCACAGCGCTTCTCCTCTCCCGGCTACAGTGGGCCTTCACCATCTCGTTTCACATCATCTTTCCAGCCTTCACCATCGGGCTGGCGGCATGGCTCACGGTTCTGGAGGCAATGCACTTCGCAACCGGGCGCCCCGCCTATCGTCTGGTTTTTGAATTCTGGCTGAAGATTTTCGGTGTGGCGTTCGGGCTGGGCGTTGTCTCCGGGATCGTCATGGCGTTCCAGTTCGGCACCAACTGGAGCGAGCTGTCGCGAATGTCGGGACCCATCCAGGGCCCGCTGCTGTCCTACGAGACCTTCACCGGCTTCGCCTTGGAGGCCAGCTTCTTCGGAATCCTGCTGTTTGGCCGGCCTCGCGTGCGGCCGTGGTTCTACCTGTTTTCGACTGTGATGGTCGCGCTTGGCACCGCGCTTTCCGCCTTCTGGATCATGGCCAACAACACCTGGATGCAGGTGCCGGTCGGCTACGCTAGCGAGCAGGGCATCTTCGCTCCGACCGACTGGTTCAAGATCGTCTTGAATCCAGTCGTCTGGGTGCGGTTCGCCCATATGCTTCTCGCGGCGTTCCTCACCGGCGCATTCTGCGTCGCCGCGACTGGCGCATGGTACCTGCTGCGCGACAGATTTGCCGCCGAGGCGAGGATCATGTTGCGCATGAGTCTGTACCTTGCGGCGATACTCCTGCCGGTGCAGCTCTACTTCGGGCATCTCAATGGCGACTACATCCATGAGCATCAGCCGGCCAAGTTCGCCGCCATCGAAGCCCGCTGGCATGACGAGCAGCCAGCCGCTGAAGTCCTCATTGGAATCCCCGATCCCGCGACGGAGAGCAACAAATATGCGCTCTCGATCCCCGTCCTGGGCAGCCTGATCGCAAGCATGAGCTTCACCTCCAAGGAGGTCGGGCTGACCGATTTTCCTCGTCAGGACCGGCCTCCGGTGCTCATCCCGTTCTTTGCCTTCAGGATCATGGTCGGCTGCTGGCTGATCATGCTGGTGCTCGCCTGGACCGGGTCGTATCTGATCGCCAAGGGCCGCATCGAGGAAAATCGGCCGCTGCTGTGGGCGACGTTTCTTAGCTTTCCGCTGCCGTTCATTGCGATCTTGACCGGCTGGTTCACAGCGGAGGTGGGGCGCCAGCCCTGGACCATCTACGGTGTCCTGCGGACCGCGGATGCTGTGACGCCGTTCCTGACAGTTCGCTCAGCAACAGTTTCGCTCGTCGTCTATTGCGTGATCTACATCTTCATCTTTGCCTTCGGCAGCTTCTACATCCACCGGCTGCTGCGCACGGGACCCGTCGGGCATCTGGTTCTACCGTCCACGGCCGCTGTCCCCAACCGGCCGATGTCGGTCATCGAGCCCCCCGCTGCGGATGGTCTTCACGTTCCGGTGGGAGAATAGCTATGGCCATGTTCTGGATATCGGTCCTCGCCATTAGCATCCTCCTCTACGTCCTGCTCGACGGCTTCGATCTCGGCGTCGGCATGATTTTCGGCGTGGTGCGGGGTGAGCCGCAACGGCACGCCTTGATAAGTGCGGTGGCGCCGATCTGGGACGGCAACGAGACCTGGCTTGTGGTCTCGGGCGTGATCCTCTGGGGAGCGTTTCCGATTGTCTATTCAACGCTGATGTCGGCCTTCTATCTGCCGGTTTTGATGATGCTGGCGGGGCTGATCCTGCGCGGCGTGGCGTTCGAGTTTCGGAGCAAGACCCGGCGGATGCGCTGGATCTGGAACGCGAGCTTTGCCGGAGGCTCGCTTGTGGCGGCATTTATGCAAGGCCTGATGGTCGGCGCCCTGGTGGAGGGCCTACCGCTTCCCGACGGCCGCTACGCCGGCGGCGAATTCGGCTGGCTCAGTCCCTTTCCGGTGCTTTGCGGCATCGGCCTGTGTACCGGTTACGCGCTCCTCGGCGCCTGCTGGCTCGTCAGGAAATGCGAAGGCGAGGCCCGCGACACGGCCTATCGCCTCATCCCTTATCTGTCGCTGGGATTGCTCGTCTTCCTGGTTGTAGTCTTCGCCTATGCCCTGGCCGAAAATCTTGCGGTCATGAGGCGATGGCTTGAGCGACCGTATTTGTCCGTTTTCCCCATCATCGGCGCGCTTGCCGCGATCCTGCTCGCCGCAAGCGTTCGCCGTCGTCAGGACGGACCACCCTTCGTCATGGTCGCTCTCATTTTCATAGCGGCATTCGGTACGCTGGCGATCTCGTTCTGGCCCTACATGATCCCTTTCGCCATCACCATCGCGGATGCTGCGGCCCCTCATTCCAGCCTCGCCTTCATGTTCTGGGGAGAAGGCCTTTTCGTCTTCCCGCTCATGCTGCTCTACACGGCGATCAGCTTAACGGTGTTCAGGGGCAAGATCAGAGCAACGACAGACCATTACTAGATTTCCGCTAGGTCGGCTAACTGGACAAGGAGCACGGCATGAAGGTCGGAATGATCGGCGTGGGGTGCGGTCGGGGCCGCGACTGCGATGGCGATCGCACTGCGCACGCGTGTCAGGGAAGTGATCTTGATCGACCGCGATCAGCGGCGCGCTAACGCGGTTGCGATGGACATGCAGTTAACTGCGACCCCGGCGCGGTATCAAGCTGTCCTCAGGCTGCGTCCTCTGCTGACGCGGCGGATGGTGGCAACGGCTCCTGCAGCTTTACTGCAGCCACGGCCCACGGCAGCACCGCAGCCGCGTCCGGCTCGCGCCGCGGGATTTGCAACCGCGATCCGGCGACCCTTTTCGGCTCAATCGCGCGTCGAGACATGAAGTCAGGCGAAGGAAGAAAGATCACGCGTTAAAACACTCGCGCTTGCGGAACGTTTCTGAACCCGATCGGTTTCAGCCAAAGGCGGAAGCTGCGACGGAGTCACTTGCGTCACCACACAGTCAGATTTGCGAGCGGCGACGGGCGCACGTGAACCGATTCACCCGAGCGGAATCGCCGCAGGCTTAGTTGCGCCCTGCCGGAGGGCAGGCGCACCGCCACGGCCCAAGAGACAAACGAGAAAGGAGCCCCCCATGGCCGGCAATCGCGTCGTCACGTTCCAGGGACCCATGAAGATGGAGGTCAAAACCATTGACTATCCCAAACTCCAGGACCCGCACGGCAGGAAGATCGAGCACGGCGCTATCCTCAAGCTCGTCACGACGAACATCTGCGGAAGCGATCAGCACATTTACCATGGACGGTTTCAAGCCCCGAAAGGCATGGTGATGGGGCATGAGAATACGGGTGAGGTCATCGAGGTCGGCCGCGACGTGGAGCTCATCAAGGCGGGAGACCTAGTATCGGTTCCTTTCAATGTGTCTTGCGGCCGCTGCCGCAACTGCAAGGAGCGGCACACGGATGTATGCGAGAACGCTTACGTCAACGACATCGTCCACTGCGGAGCCTACGGATTCAATCTTGGCGGCTGGCAAGGTGGACAGGCCGACTACATGCTCGTGCCATATGCGGACTGGAACTTGCTGAAATTCCCCGACAAGGATCAGGCGATGGCGAAGATCCTGGACCTCACGCTGCTCTCCGACATCCTGCCGACCGGATATCATGGATGCATCGAGGCGGGCGTCAGGACCGGCTCGACGGTCTACATCGCAGGCGCGGGGCCCGTCGGCCGATGTGCCGCTGCCAGTGCCCGCCTCCTCGGCGCATCCTGTATTATCGTGGCGGACAGGTCCCGGGAACGGCTCGACCTTGTGAAGAGATGTGGATACGAGACTGTCGACACGACCAGCGCCACTCCGGTGCCCGACCAGATCGAGGGGATCCTCGGCCAGCGGGAAGTCGATGCCGGCGTCGACTGCGTCGGCCTCGAGGCTCACGGTTATGGCGAGGAGGACCGAGAAGAGCATTCGGAAGCGATCCTGAATGTCTTGTTCGATGTGGTCCGCGCCGGCGGCGCGATGGGAGTCCCGGGCATCTATACCAACCTGGACCCGGGCGCGCCGAAGAGCAACATGGCAAAAAAAGGCGAACTTCCTCTCGCCTTAAGTAAGGCCTGGATCAAGTCGCCGAAACTCATAGCCGGCCAAGCCCCGGTCATGCACTACAACCGCGATCTCATGATGGCGATTTTGTGGGACCGCATGCCCTACCTGCGTGAGGTAGTGAATACCGAGGTTATCGCGCTTGAAAACGCTCCGGCAGCCTACAAGACCTTCAGCGACGGATCGCCGAAGAAGTTCGTCATCGACCCGCACGGCAGCGTGAAGAAGGCGGCATAGAGCCGGCAGGCGAGATGGGCGCTCGACTCGTCCTCCCTGCCGGGCGCTTCGATTTGCTGCAGAGGGCGCGTGAACTCGTCACACTCATTATAGGAGATATGCATGACTAACGAGACCCTCAAAGGGCTGAAGGTTGCGGTTCTGGTCACCGATGGCTTTGAAGAACCCGAGCTGACGGAACCCGTCAAGGCGCTCAAGGATGCCGGGGCCCAGGTGACCATCATCTCGCCCAGTTCAGGCGAAATCCAGGGCGTCCGTCACGACATCGACAAGACCGTGAAGATCAAGATCGATCGCTCGATCAAGGACGCCAGTGCGGATGAGTTCGATGCGGTTCAGCTCCCCGGGGGTGCCGTAAATGCCGACAGAATGCGCATGGTGCCCGAGGTGCAAGCGTTTTTGCGGGCGATGCAAGACGCTGGTAAACCCATTGCCGCGCTCTGCCACGCGCCTTGGGAGTTGGTCTCGGCCGGCCTGGTGCGCGGACGGACGCTGACCAGCTATCACACTACGCAGGACGACGTCCGCAATGCTGGAGGCACTTGGGTGGACCAGGAGGTCGTCGAGGATGGCAACTGGGTGACGAGTCGTCAGCCCAGTGACATCCCGGCATTCAACCGAAGCATGATCGTTCTGTTCAGCCGAGCGCGGGCGCGCGCGCAGCAAACGGCGTAGCCGGGGACCGGCAAGGAACGGCATCGGTTCGGCCCCACGAAACGGCAAGTTCCAGTCATCGGTCAAGGAACCTTGTACATCGACGGCGGTGATCGCGCCACGCCAATCGCGGCGTTGCGCCGGGGTCTCGATCTCGGCATGCCCCGTACGACACCGCGGAGATGTACTGGTCGGGCGAGGAAGTGATCGCCCAGGCGATCGCCGGGCGACGGGGTGAGGTCTTCCTGTCTCCGGGCGGCAGTATCATTTGAGAAGAATGTCTCTCAGTGCAACAGCGTCTTTGTGGAGTTCGTCACGAGCCCCGAACAGCAGCGTGACGCGTCCGTTGCGCGCCAGCGAGCGTATTTGGTCCAAGAGCTCGCGATGACCGCGTAGTTCTCGGGCGTATCTACGGCGGAACTCGCCCCATCGCCGAGGATCATGGTCGAACCAGCGCCGCAACTCGGTGCTTGGGGCGACCTCGCGCATCCAGCTATCAACGGCAGCCTTTGCTTTCGCAAGACCTCGCGGCCAGAGCCGATCGACCAGAATACGAAGGCCGTCAGCGCCGACGCGACCCGGATGGTGCTTGATCACTATGCGCTGCGCGCCAAGCTGCTCCACCAGGCACATCTGGTTTTGCGCAATCTGATCGCGCAGCGGGCGGCGGACGCAACGTAACGGCGCTCCCAGCGCGACGCTGACCGCACGCCCATCGCGTTGCGGCGCGTGTGGCGGAATTGCCCTTTGAAATCGAGCCCACGCCCGACGGCGCCAACCATCCGAAGAAGGACATCCAGGTCTATTCGGGCCTGCAAAACCAGACGATGACGGACCGCACCAAGAAGCTGTGCCCATCGCATGGGGCCCGCTTGACTACGACTGACACGTTCCTGGGGCGCTTCTTTTCAGAAATATCCTTCGTCAACGAGTTCCGTTGGGTCGTAGGCGCGGGACTCGAATGGAAGTTTTGGGATCACTGGCTCCTGCGGGGCGAATGGCTGCACTACGACTTCGGAAGGACCAACCAGTTCGACATCGTGACCCCTGTCACCACCGGCTTCTTCACCCCCGATAATGTCAGGACCACGGTCGATGTCGCCCGCGCCGCTCTGAGCTACAAGTTCTGATGCAAGCAACGTCGAATCGCAGAGCCCGGCCGAAGCGGCCGGGCTCTTATTTGTTTTGCCCCGGTATCGAGTTACGGCGCGGGCCGTCAGGATGACGTCACTTTGTCCCCGCTGTTATCCCAACTGATGTTGCCGGTTCTCCATCCGCGCACCAGCTCGCGAACGTCCCGGAAATCGGCAAGGTTCGCTCGCTGCCGGTCTACCTCGTTGCGGTAGTACGACTCAGACTCGTCGTATGGCGTCTTGTAGTCGGGCTCATAGCAGGCAGCGGCTTGCTCACGCAGCTCGCGTGATCGTCAAACCGAGGCCTTTGGCCACCCGCGCTCCCAGATCGGGGTCGATCGGGGACAAGTAGCTTTTGACCGCGCGCTCCTGAATGAAGCGCTCCACTCCCTGGCTCAGGTGCCAGACGATGTTGCCGACCAGGTGGTCACGGTCGGTCGGCGACATCACCTGCCGGTAGAGCATGCCGGGCTGGACGAAGTCGTTGTCGTCCTTGTGCGCCACGTAGGCCGTGCGCATGATCTCGGCGGCCTCCACGAACCAACTCGGATCGTGGTAGCGTTGCGGGTCGGCCCGCGGGCCGCCGTAGCTGTTCGGCGCGTAGACCGGCTGGTTCCCACTGTGGTGGTAGCGCATCGGGCCATCCTTGTTGTAGTTGTGCACCTCGGCGATCGGCTTGTTGATCGGCAGCTGATCATAGTTCGGGCCATCGCGATAGCGGGCCGAGTCGCTGTAGGCGAACAATCGCCCCAGCACCATCCGGTCCGGGCTGGGCCCGATGCCCGGGACGAAGTTCGCCACGTCGAACGCGACCTGCGTGACCTGGGCGAAGAAGTTATCGGGATTGCGGTCGAGCACCATCCGGCCGATCGGGATCAACGGGTAGTCCTTGTGCGGCCAGACCTTGGTCAGGTCGAAGGGGTTGAACCGATAGTTGGCCGCATCCTCGTACGGCATGATCTGCATCTCCAGGCGCCAAGCCGGGTAGTCCTTGCGGGCAATCGCATCCCACAGGTCACGCCGGTGGTAGTCGAGGTCCTTTGCGAACATGGCCCTGGCCTCGGCGTCGGTGAAGTTCTGGACGCCCTGCTCGCTCTTGAAGTGATACTTGACCCAGAACTTCTTGCCGGCGGCGTTCTCCCACATGTACGTGCTGCTGGCGTAGCCGTTCATGTTGCGCCAGGTGCGCGGTGTGCCGCGGTCGCCCATCAGGTAGGTTACCTGGTGGGCCGACTCGGGCGAGAGCGTCCAGAAATCCCACTGCATGTTGTTGCTGCGGATGCCGGTGTCGGGCAGACGCAACTGCGAGTGAATGAAGTCAGGGAATTTCATGGGGTCACGCACGAAGAAGACCGGCGTGTTGTTGCCGACGATGTCGTAGTTGCCCTCCTCGGTGTAGAACTTGATGGCGAAGCCGCGCACGTCGCGGTCCGTGTCGGGGTAGCCCTCATCGGCGGCCACGATCGAGATGCGCAGGAACAATGGCGTGCGCTTGCCCACTTTGTTGAGGAAGGCGGCTTTGGTCCACTCTTTGACGTCGGCGGTCACCTCGAAGTAGCCGAAGGCGCCGCCGCCCTTGACGTGGTACACGCGATCGGGGATGCGCTCGCGGACGAAGTGGGCCAGCTTCTCGTTCAGGTAGGCGTCCTGCAGCAGCACGGGGCCGGCGGGGCCGACCGTGAGCGCGTGCTCATCGCTGGGCACAGGACTACCGGCATCCGTGGTCGTGTTCGGTGGTCGTTGGTTGCTCATCTGGTGTTCCTCTCGCTTCTCTCATTTTGGAGGATCGCGCTGCAGCAACGAGGCGGGGCGAGTCGCCGGCGCTCAACAGCGATCCTCGACTGCCCCGCGGGCCGGCGCCGCCCCGCGGCAAAGCCCGTCTGTTGTCTTGCATGGGTATGGGTATGGGTAGCATCCCCGTCATGTCTGAAGCCTTTGGGCTATAGTTCGAGTAGCCTTTGGGCTATAGTCCGAGCTATCTCTTCGGCCTCTGGCGGTTTACGATAAGCTTCGTCTACAGCTACGATCTTGCCTTTCTTGTCGGTGATCCACCAAGCATTAGTCGTGCGATCATCACCGCCGTTTTCAACGTATTCTAGCGTAATTTTCATGTACGCAGCTCCGGTCCCGTAGCCATCAACTTAACTTCGGCTACTTTGTAGGGTGGGCGTGGCGCCACCACGCCCTTCCTAAACATCTGACATAGGCGCTGGTTCACTGATGGTCGGGCAATATATGCGCCGGGGCGGACCGGCTCAGCGAGCCAGCCGGCACCGCCGATAATTGATATTCCGGGGCGTAATTGGTCACCTCACCAGCCGGCGCATTGGCGCCGCCGACGAATCGAACAGGCTTCACGGACATCCATTCAGTGCACCGCGGACATACTCAATGCGAGTCGAGATCGTAGTTGCCTGATGTTTGATTGCCTGATTTCCCAAGTTTGACTCGGGCGTGAGAGCGCGGAGGTCGATGTCGCCCCTTGCCAGGAGCTAACCCAACTTTACCAATTGGCGCCCTCGAACGGCGATTTTCAGGGGGTGCCGGCCCGAAAACGCGAGTCGGATCAACGGCGCCCGATCGCAAATCGCCTGTAGTGTAGACCAAGTATCTTTTTTCGATGATGCCGGTTGGC